>JACCDR010976623.1_pt1 | contig 12678 bp, 20 predicted proteins | sample 7446431 | NCBI WGS metagenome assembly JACCDR01 (sample SAMN15323443, study PRJNA562643) | freshwater metagenome | isolation source: river surface water | place: USA:Blue River Watershed | collected 2017-08-17
AAAGGAGGCGTCTGAGGCCAACAAGAATGCTAAATTCCTGTCTGAGCATCCTCTTGATTACTCGCCTGCAATGAGGGCCGCTGCAACAAGAAAAGCCAACAAACTATTCAAGCAACTTGTTGACCTTGAAAGGTCTGCTGGAATTCCTTCCGGGGCTTCGTTTTCACCAAGGGCAACGCAATCACCTAAGTCTGAGGCTGGGTTTGTAAATCCTCCTGCTATGGTTCAGGCAACTATGCCTGTTGCTGGGTTTGTGGCGGGATCGTTCTTCGGGGACACTCCAGAGGAGAAGCTTGAAAATGCCCTTATTGGGGCAGCAATAGGTGCTGGTGGGGTTGCTGGAGCAAAGGCTGCAAAGATGCTTGCCAAGTCTAATCCTAAGCTTTTGGCCCAAATCAAAGAGGGATTTGCCAACGCCAAAGGCCAAGAAGAACCTAAGTCCCTTTACCAAAAAATTGTATCTGGAGAGGTTGCTCCTGAAGGAACGCCTGAGGCGGAGGCAGAAAACAAGACGTTTGACGCCGTTACAAACCCTGAAAAGCAAAAAGACTACGTGTGGTCTCCGGGCGCGCTAACCCGCTCTTCCGATTTCTTTGAGAACCTTGGGGTGGTAACAAGCAACATCCGCCGTATTTCTCCTTCTGTGGCCGGAAAGGTCCGTGACTGGATGAAGTGGGAGGTAGATTCCGTAGCGGATGCTGCGCAAAAGTCACTTCCGGGAATGACCAAGTTGCGCGATCTTGTAGGCAAAGATAGGTTTGAGAAGGAAATCAGCCCCAAGCTTTTGAGCGGCAAGAAAGAGGAGGTATTCTCGGAAATCTCCAAGATGAAGGGCGGCGATGAGGTTATTGCCGAACTTGAAAATGGATGGCTTAAGGTAAGAGAAGAAATCAGAGGTGCGCTTGCTGAAGCATTTCCTGAAAAAGAGATTGGGGACCTTGAGCACTACTTCCCTCGTGAACTTGTAGACGTAAGAAAGCTCAGAAGGTATTTGGACAAGGAAGACCCATCTGTGGTTGGTCGCGCTCTTAAAGACGCAGCAGAACGCAAAGGAGAGGGCCTTACCAAAGAAGAGGAAAGCGACATTATCGCCAACCTATTGCTTGGAATGGGCAGGACGGGCGGAGGGCCGGGCTACCTTAAGGCAAGGACGGTTAAAGAACTGGACTCCAAGCTGGCCGAATTTTACCAACCAGCAGACGTAGCTGTAGACAACTACATCAGAAAGAGCATTCGCAAGATTGGTGAGCGTAAGTTTGCCGGAAAGTTTGATCCCGATAAGGTAGACCCGCTTAACATCGACTCAATGGGTGGATCAGTAGGAGAAACGCTTCTTTCTGAAATTAAAGCAGGAAAGATTTCAAGCGAAGGCGCAAATTTGATAATCCAAAACCTTAATGGTATGCTGGAAAGGCCACAAGCATCCGCTTGGCAATATGCGGCAAATAGGTGGGCCGGATTTCTTACGGTAAATGGAAACCTTGCTCAAGCGTTTACGGCCCTTGTAAACCTTTTTGACGTGTTTCACGCAGCCGCCTACACCGCTCCTAAAGATGCTTTTCTTGCCTTTCCTAAAGCAGTGATGAAGTCCAAGGACAGGTTTAAGATTGAAGACCTAAACCTTCAGGAGGGAAATGTAGACGTTCAGGAGTTTGCAAGAGGGTTTTCCGGATGGCAGAATAAGGTCACTTCGGTAATGCTTCCAATGCTTAAATGGGCGGATACTGTTGGAAAAGAGACTCTTCTTACCGCCCTTAAGACCCAATCAAAGAGAGAGGTAAAATACCCACGCAGCGAGCAGTCTACCATGTTTTCTATGGCTGCTAAGCAATACGAGCAGATGTTTGGCAAGGGCGAGGTCGATGCGCTTTACAAGGCTATTCAGGAAAGCAAGTTTGATTCAGAAGCTTTCAAGAAGTTTGCATTCAACAGACTTTCTGACGTTCAGCCTATTACTAGGTCTGAATTTGCGCTAGGAAAGAATAGGTCCGGGCCTTTGGGCAAGATTGTTTGGGGGCTGACAAGCTTCCAGATCAAGCAGACAAATAACGCCCTTGAAAATGTTTATGGGTCCCTGAAGAGGGGAGACACGGCCAATGGCCTTAAATGGGCAGTAACCTATGCTTTTTGGGCATCTATGGGATACAGCACGATTCAGTTCCTCAGGGACATCAAGGATGGCAAGGAAAACATTAACATCGAGGACTACCTGTTTGGTTCTGCCCTTCAAATGGCTGGATTGAATCGTTACATGCTGACCGACATGCAAAGCGGCAACATCTCTAAGTCGATTGGTGAAAGAATGGCTCCGGGTATTGCTACTTTGCCAAAGGCCGCCATTCAAGACCTAGCACTAGGAAGGGATGTTCTTAAGGGTGATGTGGCTCTTGATGAAGTTCTTCAAGAGTCTGAGCTTTTGAGGCTGGCTCCATTTGTTGGAGACATTGCCTACAAGAACTTTGGGGCGGGCAAAAAGAAAGCAGAAGAAAAAGCAAGGTCCCGCCAAGAAGAAAAGGGGGCGCTGGAATCCTTTATCGAAGGATTTACCGGCAAGGACAGCACCCGCTTAAGAGGATAATCCCAATCAGCCACTTAACAGGATTACGGATTGTAACCTTGGTAGAGGACGCTTGTGCAAAAGCAAGAGCTGCAAGAACTACAGTGAAGATGGCAATCTTGATATTGTCCCAGATTCGGGGAGTGAAGTTGATAGACATTGGATAGGTTTGATAGACAGCGGATACCCGGTAGGCCAGTAAAGAGGGTCAAATGCCCATCTTTTGCTTACCTCCACGGGATTTACTCCAAAAAACTTGCATTGCTCACGAAGGTAAAAATCGAAGTATTTCTCTCCGTTTTCTTCGGTGTATCTCTTGTAGGCGTAATCTATGATGGCTTGGTGTGTTTTTTCCTCTTGTTTTGAAAGTGGGTATCGGTGCTGCTCTTCAAATGCTGCAAATTTGCTTATTAGCTCTGTGTCGGTGTTAAAGAACGAGGCTGCTTCTGCTTGTGTGCATTCTCCAGATGACCATAGGTGGTAGGCAAGCTTGATAGCCGCCACATCCAATCGCATTTCATGGACTTTCCCATACCAAGGCTTGAATCTAATTGGGTCATAAATTGGGTCTGACTCCAATTCAAAACGCTTGGGTGGAAGGACAAGAAATGCCATTGGATTGCAAAATATGAATGGACTTAGGACACTAAAACCACCTGCATTCGCTTTCCATATGTTTTTTCCGGCGTTATTTCTTCTCCGTAATCTTCAGACCACTGATTTCGTCCTTCCAAAAGTCCAGTTGTAACTTGGGCCGATGCGGCTCTGTATGAGTGATCTGAATGATCGGTTACAATTGGGGTTTCATCAGGCAGTTTGTCAATTATTGCCTTTAGCTGTTTTACGTTCATAGATTTGATTAGTTTGTCTTATTGCTTGCAGATAGGCATATCAACTTTGTTCGGCTTAATGGTGAGGATCATATAGCCCGTTCGCCCACGAGCGGCTTGCCATGTCTCGTTCCGCGTTGGTCTTCGGTCGGTTCTTGGAATGCTTACACTTTGGAAAATTAGGACATCCAAAAAACCAGTCATTAGTCCGCTTGTTTATCCGGCGCACCAAAAACACTGGCTCTACTTCTACAGGTTGCGCGCCGAGCGGATCGTGCCACGGCAAATATCGCACGATTTTGGTGCATTCGGGGCATGTTACTTTGTTTTCCACCCAGGCCACGCGACCGCCATAGGTCCACGTTTGAAAGGCCGAACAAGGCGCCACAGCAGGCTTTATTGTTTTCATGTTTTTGCTTTGCTCATCTCATCAATTACCTCTGCTGCGCAAATAGATACATGGCCAATTAAGATTGATCCAAGCATAGCCATAAGTGAGTTTTGCTGTGTAAAGAATACACCTGAGCAGAATAGCATTAAGTAGCCAAGTGTCCTGAAAACACCTTCTCCTAGCCACATAAAAAGACCGGGCCATTTATTAGTTTGCTGCTTATCGGAGTTATTGCTCATATAAATTTAGATAGCGCCTCATCAATTTTGCCATCAGTAAACGGGCCGCATCCATTAAAGAACCAGTCAAGCGGTTCGCCAAGCCATACCCACTTTTTAGTCTTAAATGGAGTGCATGTCCAGCAATGTCCTCCCCATACGACAAACCATTTCTTGCCTGGGATGAGCCAATCAATTCTTTGCCTGATTGTCATTTTACAGGTAGGGTAGCATACCACGCTTTATCAAAGGCTCGCATAGCATCATTGGGCGATATGCCATATCCTGCCACTCCTTCTTGAAGATTCTCTCCATAGAGGGCACACCATTGATTGCCATCTGGATAAAGCCTTGGTCGCATTATTACGCTTGGACGCTCGTATTCTGAAGCGGCTTGCCGAATGCTTTCCGCAGCCTGCATTGCATGATGAGCAAAGTTTGCATCTCGTATTGCGTTTTCTATTGTCCACCCTACATCGCAGATTGATAGTCTGCTTCGCACCGCATCGTAGATTGGCTGGTAGGTGTCCATTTGTGTTTAGCTTATTTGAAGGCTTACTCCGCGCTGCACTAAAGAATACGATTCATCCATAAGAGAAGCATTTACGAATTTGCAGCCGCCTATTTCTACTAGCTTTCCGCCACTTCCATGGATATGGCCAAAGCAATGGAGTTTAGGTTTGATGCGAATAACGGCTTGATGCAAATCTTGGCAACCAAGATGGTCATCGAATTTTTTTCCAGTAGCTTCATTCCAGTTGTTGCTTAGGTCTAGGATTTCTTGGGGCGGTCCATGCGTGATTAGGACATCGGTGCTGCCGGGAATCATGTCCCAATGGCGCTTGATGTCTTCTCCGCGATCTCGGTTAAACGCCCAATTGTAGAATCGTGGAGTAACCGGGCTGCCCCAGAAGCGAAGCCCTTTAATCATACATCCTGAATCTTGCAGATAATAGCAGTTTGGAGCAAATCCAGCAACTGCTTTTGAGAAGAATGCGGGGTCGGTTTCTGCAATTCTGTCGTGGTTCCCTGCAATGAAGATTTTGTGGTATGCTGGCTGGGCATCAAACCACCTCAAAAAATCAAGAGTAGGCCCAATGCTATCGTCTAGAGAAAAATCCCCGCAATGGATAAGAACATCGCATTCTGGGATTTTGACTTTACGGTGGTCTCCGTGTGTATCTGAAATAACAAAAAGGTTCATAGCAGCTTTTTACTCCAATGGATATGGGAAAGGGTTATCTTGAGGCAGTCATCCATCCTGTTGAGGACTTCTTCCGCCCTTAATTTTGCTATCTCCAAGTCTTCGTATCTGTCTACGGTCCACCAAATAAGGCCATCTTGGGACACTTGAACAAGATAGGGCTTGTCGGTTCCTGCCCACTTGTTGGGAATTGCTTTGCCTACACGAGCGCGGATTGAACTCATAGAGATGAAATTGCTTTTAGGCCGGAAGCCAACAGCTCTGTTATCCTGATTCCGATGTAGATTCCCACAGTGATTCCTAGGGCAATTGCAAAAGCTGCGCAGCAGTAGCCCAGCATTGGGCTGATCCAGCTTTCGGCTATCAGCTTAACTCTGCTTGGCTTTTTTCGGGGGCGCCACACAGGCGACATACCTGTTTCTGATTCCTTCTTGAGCCATTGCATGTTTTGCCTTGATAGGTTGTTTCTTGAAGTATTCGTCTACCTGTCTTTTAACGTCTGCGAATTGAGCTTCGCTGAGCGGCGGGGTATCGTTCCAGTTTGCCAGTTTCATCGTCCGTCTGTCCTGTTTCTTTTTTCCCAAAGATCATCAAAATCAACCTCTGGGTATTCCAAGGTTATTTCTGTGCGTTCAAGTTCTTTGGATTCAACTTTTTCTTGGCCTTCGTCGATGAGCCAAATTTCTTTTTCCGAGTCTCCACGGATAGCTCCAGCATACTGAAGAGCGTCGATGATAGCTTTTTCCGAAATTGCTCTGGAGTAGTCGGCGAGACGACGACGATAGAATTTAATGCGGACGCGCACTTTGCCTGCACATTTAATCTGTAGGACTTCTGCGCCCACTTGTTCATCGCCAGCAACTGGTTCCACGTCGTTGAGGGACCCGGAATCACCAGTTTTAGCACCATTGGGCCTTTTCCCGAAGGAAGAGGAGACGCTGCGCTTTCCGAGTTCTGAGGCGATTCCATAATGCTGCTTGCTGATGATTTTGGCTAACTCCGATTCTGAAAATCTTGGTGCTGGCATCCAGCCATCATCAGGATTCCTTGGAGGTATTCAAGTGGAAAAATAAAGCAACGATCTCCTTGGCCTCTTTCATCACGTTCCAATCTATATGCTTTTGGGCTTCCATCGACACGTAGTTCTTCATTACGTGGAAGTTAAGGGTGGATAGCGCCCTTTGAATTTCAAGAGGCGTGTAGTCGTAGATGTCGGCGGATGGTTTATCCAACCCGCCTATCTTGTGGGCTTTTAGATACCCATCGTATTGGGAGTCTGCCCAACAAGGACACTTGAGAACGTAGTAAAGGAACCTATGGGCATTTACAACCACATGTGGATCAATCATTTGATTTTGCTCTTGAGTTCATCAAGAGATACGGGTGAGTAGCCGGTTTGCTCCACGCATACGGAAAGGTAGCGAGGGTCTCGATGCTTGCCAAGCATGACATTACGGTTGTGAAGATGGCCATGCACGTTGATCTTGAACCTGCCTAGGCTTTCGGGATGGATGGGAACATGGGTAAAGATCATGCCGTCCATAACCCTCATGCCCATCATCTTCTCAAACCCAGCCTGAGCGTAGTGCTGGTATTCGTAGATGTCATGGTTGCCAAAGATAAGGCGCTTATGGCCGTTGAGTCGCTTAACGATAGGGATAAGCTTCTTTTCCATAGCCACGTCGCCCAGATGGTACACATGGTCTTGTGGCTTAACCAACTTGTTCCAGTTATCTACCATTACCTCGTCCATGTGGGACACGTCACGGAAGCCGGGCCGCATCAAAGTGCCCGCCTCGTCAATCTTGAACTTAAGCGAGTTTGCATGTCCAAAATGCGTGTCAGAAATAAGCCAAATCGTTTTCATGTAATTACTTGCGTTGCAGCATCCACCCATTGGCGTATGCTTCTTTGGGATTATTATGAACCCACCTGTGACCTTCGGAAGAGAGTGCCATCCACGTAGAGGTATCAAGCAGGTATTTTCCCCTGCCTTTCTTGTGGTGAATCTCAGTGGACTTAGGAACCCAATGGCCAACCAGCGAGTATGGGTGAATCACCCAAGCGCCTGCGCTGTTGATTCTATCTTTTGCCCACTCAAGTTTAAGGCCAAGTCTTTCCATGTACCATTGGCAGAGAGGGTTTTCTTCTAGAAACTGCTTCCTTAGCTTTGAGTAATCAGGAAGGAGGCTCCTGCGTTTGGGGCTTATAGGGCGGATCGAGCTGCGCGTCAATTTGGAGGTTGACGAGTTCTTCTTCAAATTTCTTCCAAGCTTCGTCCGGCGGCGTCCATTTAACTTTTTGGAGGTCGGAGACTTTTGCAGCGGCTGGTGAGTCCGGCCCATCACAAGGCTGGCTGAGGTTGGCGTATCGGTACTTTCCGTCTTTCTTTGAGAATTCGGCTGCATTTTGTTTGATAGAATTGAGGTCTTGGATGTTTACATTACCTTTCCACATGTGGGACTTGAACTTGTCGGCATCAATTCCGAAAATGCAGATGGGCAGCCACAGCTTGCAGGTGATCCTTGCGTGCATTCTTGCAAATCCGTGGCAATAGCCGTTGAGGGAGTTGCATTGGATTACCCAGTGGTTTGGCTTGGTGGAAAGGAAGCTTGAAAGCTCGGCAACTGCGGTTTCAACCGAGCCGTCATTTGCGCCTACAAAATCAAGGTCGGTTGGCAAGTAGCTTGCATCGCCTTTTACGAGGGCAACTGCTGTTGACCCGCAAAGAGCCAAGTTGTTGTCCTTCATGATTTTGAACATCATGGCGTGGCGCTTGGCAAATTCCCGGCCAAATACTTGGGAGATGTTGAGTCTTGTCATATGGTTGCCTCATCGTGCAGGTTCTTGTCGTGCTTCTTGAAGTGGTGCAGGATCATGTCCAAGGCGTGTTCCCTTGCCCATAAAAGGTGTTTGCAGCGCCTTGTGACCGTATTGCCGGGCTTGAGCAGCAATGGCTTTAATTTGCAAACAAAGTGCTTGCATTGGCATGAGCCATTGAGGACCTCGCCTACGGGGTAGTCGGTCAGTTCGACCAAGTAAGCGTCATTGCTGTCGGACTCCGATTCCACCATGATCCGAGTCGGACTGTCCCAAACCTTGCCTTTCATTTTGATTCAATGGCTTTGGCTGCGGATTGAATGGCTGCTGCCTTGTATTCGCGCTCTTTTACGATTGTCCAAGCAAAGCAAATAAAGAATGTGCAGGCTATTAGCGCGCCTGCCATGCAGAACGCAACCACATCTGCGTCCTTAGGCCAAAGATAGATTGTGATGTTACGCTTGTCGGATTGGATGTTCATTTGTTTTTGAATGACTCCTCATACCACTTGAGGAATACTTGGTTATGGTGTCTGCGGATTAGCTTGCCAAACTTCTTTTGGGATTTTGACGGCGGAAGGGCCTGCTTGATCGGAGGCGGCAGCTTATCGTAAGGAGTTTCATCCAAGAACCATTGCCCTTCTTCCTTGGTCTTGAACTTCCTCAGTTCAGGCGGAAGCGAGGTTCCGTCTGATGCTTTGGTAATGGCATCTCCCAAGGACCATCCGCGCCTGAGCCTGCAATGGGCGGTCATGGGATTGACTCCATTCTTGCGGGCTTCTTTAGACAGGTCGATTGACTGCTTGTTGTATCGAATCATAAAAAATTGAGCCGATTCGCACGTTCGAGATGCTCGGCAAACACACCTATTTGGGGGATAGTTGGACGTGCAATCCCCTTCTCTTCCCCTCTTTCACCATGAACCTACAACCAGACCGAATCAAGAATAGGGAAGCGGAATCTTTGGGTGGTTGATTTCGATAGGCCCTTCGGGCTGAGGCCAGTATTGGCGCTTCTTGTAGAAAGAGTAGGCTGCAAGCACCACATCCTCATACGCAGACCTGATCTCTTCCGGGGTCCACACCTTGGCAAATGGAGTATCCGGCTCATTGGAGTCGATTACAACCGAAATGGCGGTCGGGATGTTATCCGGCCAGCATCCGTTGGCTTTTGCGTAGGAAACGCAATAGAATGCCAGTTGCCGGCACCAGCTATCGTAGAAGGCGGGTTCTTTTTTGCCCTTCTTGTTTACCTTAACCCTTTGCGTATTGTGCGTCGGAACCATTGATTTTGTGCAAAGAAAAAGCCTGCCAGGAGAGTCAACTGCTATGCATTGTGTTGGAACGGAAGCTATGCTTTCTAATGAAATAATTTTTCTTCTTCCCGAGATTTTGGTTCCTGATTTTTTGAGTTCAGCAAGTGGTTGATTTTTTGAATTAAGCTTAAATGGGTTAAGCCCATTTGGGGTAAACGTAATTCTATAATAGGTAGTCGTTTTTCCAAATCCATTTGATATGCCTACATATTTATTTGCCCGCATCCCCAAAGAGACAACTAATTCATAAACTCCGTCTGATAGATTTTTATCTACTGAATTAAATTCGGCTTGGTTTCTTGTTTTGTTCCAAGTTCCATCAGTATCCATCAATCCTTGTAGCAATAGAATTCTATTTGACACAGAAGATCGCAGGTATTCTTTTGGAATGTGCTTATTGCCGTATAGTCCATAAGCCTTGAGAAATGAAACAAAGCCGTATATGTAAAACTCATAAGGCTTGTTTTTCATTTCATAAATATGCCATCCGTAAAATCTAAATCTATCAACTATTTTTTCTTTAAATGGCGATAAAGATATTTTCCCTTCTTTTTCGGTTCCGTCTCCAAGCCAAGCACCAAGGCAATATGGGTCTATTGGCAATTGCGATTTAAACCCATCATGTATTGGTTTTGCGTTGGCAATTGTTATTGCTGCTTTTTGGTGGAAAAGATTACACAATTCGTCGCATGAGTATGTTGCAGAATGCTTTTTGCCATGATGTCTTACATGGACAGACCATTCATGAGTGTTGTCACAAACAACTTCTGTTTTATCATCAAAGATTATTCTGTAACAAGGCTTGTTAAATGTCTGGGACTTTCCAATAACTTTTGTCGGCTGTCCATTATTATCATAAATAACATCACCAACCTGAACGTCTTTCATTTTTTTCCACCCAGATATTGTTGGGATTTCCGTGTTGATGCACAATCCCTTCCAATCTGGCAGGATGATCTTACCCTCAAACTTGCCCTTACCGATAGCTACCTTGTCGCACCTTCCTGCCAGCCCCAAAGCATGGTCAAAGAGAATGCACTCGCTTGCCAACGGCATGTCGATATTTTCCTCATACCAAGGCGCAAACTTCTCAATCCAAGGGTGGAGCTTGGGGTCAAGAGGCATTTGCGGGTAGTGCTCGATGGCATCGTGGATTTCTTTTCCGAAGTCCGCAGCCACCAATGACTTGGTAAGACTTACCTCATAGACTCTTTGGGCATAAGTCTCTTTGGACTCGTGCTCCATAGGCGGGTAGTCATAAGCGGCTTCCGCAAGCTCATTGAGCTTCCACGCATCAAGGAAGTCATTCTTAAACGTCGCCTTGTCAACGGTCGTAATGGACGCATAAAGCTTTTCCTTTCGGGCTTCTCTTAGCGTTGCATCGTGCTGGGATTTGGGCGTGCTACCTTGGCATTGATACCAATGGGCGCCACCTTCCATTTTGATGGCCATAAATCAAGCGGTTCTCATCAGCATATAGGTGTCTGTTCCGGGAATGCGGCGAGTGGATACTTTCATCCCGCATTTGTAAGCGGCATTCTTCAAACCAATACAACGGGCGTTGCTAAGGTCCCAGATGGAATCTCCTATCCTCATGCGCAGCATGATGTTGCGATACTTCCCGAACCCGGCCTTGCGGCCCCTGCCCATGATCTTGGGAAGGGGTGCAAGATTCAGATTCCCGTTCTTAATTACAACAGGATCGTCATACATGATTAGAAGGGAACATCTTCATCCGAAGGAGTCGGATCGGACGGAGTGGGGGCAGGTGCAGGAGCAGGAGTGGGCGCAGGAGCAGGTTGGACCGCCTCCTTGGGCTTCCACAGATTTCCCGCCTCCATGTGCTTTGCTACCTCAACGATTGTCGAAGCAGTCTGCCACAAGGATTGCTTTGTCAGCGGCTGGTTTGTTGCTGTCAGGTAGTTGCACGCATTGTTGATAGCCATACCGATAGTCTGACCCAAGATCGGGGAGTTTGACGGTTTGCCTGCGACTCCGATGGTAGCCGGCGAGGCGGCTTGGGGTTGCGGTGCTCCGCCCATTTGAATCTTTTGGATTGTGCATGTTTTGCTGAGGTTGACCGACTTCTTGTTGTTCCATTCGTTGATGGCAAGACCCCCCTTGGGGCCTGTGTTGATGATTACGTTGAATCCCTTGTAAAGGGAAAGGTCGTCATGCTCCCATGCGCAGCAGCGAACTTCCGTTCCGCTTGCATCCTGAAGCACAAAATCCTGCTTGGGCTTGGCGTTTACGATCTTGGATTCGTAGACGGCGATAACCTTGCCTTCGATGCTTTCAAGCGGACACTTGTTGGGAAGCTCCGCGATTTTATTTAGTGGTGTAGTAGCCATAAAAGTTGCTAGACAGGTTGAGTGCTTTAATTAAAGCGGTCAATTAAAAACTTCCAAATTATTGCTTTTCTTCCTTAAGTTGGTTGATAAGTTTGAGAGCAGCAGGGCGATGCTTGTCCAATACCCGCAACGCTTCACCATAGGCGAAGGTTCTGACAAGGGACTCCGCCTCCGACTGAGTAAGGCCCATCTCTTTTTCTGCAATCAAAGCGTCGTTGACGATAGCCTTCATTGAGACGGCCAGCTCATTGGCAAACTCAAACTCATTTTCCTTGTTGTGAACAAGTGGGTCAGTAAACCGGATGACGAATACCTCAACGGGGTTATGATCTTTGGACGCAGGAGATGTTACGTTGTTGACGCTCAAGAACTTGGCAACAGCCGCAACAATTCCGTTAGTGATCTGGGTGGATGCTTGATTATGTTTCATGGTAGAGGCAAAGGGCGGGATGCTATCGGGTGCATTGAAAGAGGCAATGAGGTTGAGAACAAGTCCTTTTCCACAATCACGGCATCGTTGTTTGAGATAAAGTTTCCGGCATATGTTCCTACCCGCCAAATCTCTATATACATGTCTACTACCTTACCAGCCTCAAGCGGTCCGGCAGCTCTAAACAGGCGCTTTTGAATCTGGCCTTTTAGCGGCCTTTCCACTGTTTGGAAAGCTGGGATAATGTCATTTAGCTTGTACTTTCTTCCCTTCGTTCCTCCGGCGCTTTTTCTTAAGATAAAGCGATAGGTATCCTTGAGCTTAACCAAGATAGGTTCGGACCTTTCGGGTGATTGAGGCAGCCCAAGCCAATCAAAGTAATCCTTTGCTCCCATGCTGGCAGAAAGGATGGGAATAACGCTGGATTCGACGGGTTCGGACTTTGCCTCTTCTTTGGTCGGGAGCCAAATGCCGTATCTGAACCCAAAGAATTTGCTAAACGGAGCATCGGGAATGTAAAACCTTGATGCCCAATAAATATCGCTTATTTCCACGATGCTGCC
>JACCDR010263723.1_pt1 | contig 12677 bp, 12 predicted proteins | sample 7446431 | NCBI WGS metagenome assembly JACCDR01 (sample SAMN15323443, study PRJNA562643) | freshwater metagenome | isolation source: river surface water | place: USA:Blue River Watershed | collected 2017-08-17
GTAGCGTCTCAAGACATGGGCTTATGGCTATGGGATCTTCACTCGATGTTATTGGTCCAGTAACACGTACAATTGCAGATGCTAAAATCATGTTTGATATTATTAAAGGAAAAGATAGTTACGATGCTACATCACATGATAATTTGATGCATTCTGGTGTAGACATGTCCGCACTATCTGAAGGGCAATCTGCACTTGTATCAAAAATAAAAAGTGGAAATGTAGATGTAAAGGATATTGTCGTCGGTGTAGTACCTGCACTTATGTCTATTGGAGGTATTGATACTGCGGTGATTAAGGCTTTTGAAAATACTATTACATATCTGAAGTCTCAAGGTGTACAGGTGCGAGAAATAGAATTACCGCGTATATCATATTCACTGGCGACTTACTATGTCATTATGCCTGCAGAGGTTTCATCAAACATGGGACGTTTTGATGGTATGCGATACGGCTCAAAAGTAAAAGGTGATACTCTTCTTGCTGAATACATGAATACAAGAGGTCAAAAACTTGGCAAGGAAGTACGTCGAAGAATTATGCTTGGTGCATACGTACTATCTGCTGGGTACTATGATGCATATTACAATAAGGCTCAGATGGTACGTGAGATGTTGAAAGAAGATTTTAGAAATGCATTTAAACAAGTTGATGTGATTCTCACACCTACTGCTCCGAGTCCTGCATTTAAGGTTGGTGCAAATACCTCTGATCCAATCAAAATGTATTTGGAAGATGTCTTTACGGTGCCTGCAAACTTAGTAGGAATTCCGGCATTGTCAGTACCTGTTGGTGTGACAGCTGATCAAAAACCTCTTCCGCTTGCCGTACAGTGTATGGCGGCACATGGTATGGAGGAAGTATTGTTTACAATAGGACATGCGATAGAAAAAATGAATATTGCATAGGGTCTTCTCTAAAATTTGATATACTTCTGTATATGGCTGATAAAAAAGATGCAAAGGATGGGAAAAAGTCTGCTCCTTCGATGCCTCCTGTCGAGAAAGCATTTCTCGCTTTTTTAGGTTTATTCATATTACTTGGTTTAGTGGTATTGCCAGCAGTACTCTCTGCGTTCAATGTTGATTCAAAAGAACTTTTGAGCCCATATTCAATTAAGGAGTTTTTGATTGTATTTATTGCAAAGGTATTTACGACAACAACATTTATAGCTATCTTCATTACTTTACTTTTTTTGGTGCTTATCTTTTATACTAAATTTAGGCTCAATCAAGTTATGGAGCAGTACAAGATGTCTAAGCAAACTCTTACGGTGCCACTTGGTTCAGGTATGGGCGGTGGCACAGGTTCTGTGCAAGGTCAGGCTATATTGCCCGGTGCACAGGCAGTAGGGATGTCTATCCATGGACCTGAGGCAGAAGGAGGAGCCGAAAGGTGGAAAGATATCGAATATAAGATCAATTCTGCCAGTCCTTCAGATTGGAGATTGGCTATCCTTGAGGCAGATATCATATTGTTTGATATGTTGACTCAGATGGGTCTTCCAGGAAAAGATTTAGGTGAGAAACTTCGTGCAGCAAACACCTCTTTCTTTAGTACACTCGATGATGCTTGGCGAGCGCATAAAGTAAGAAATGTTATTGCTCATGAAGGAGCCGCTTATGAACTAAGCTTCAATGAAGCTCGAAAAACCATTGAATCATTTAGGAGGGTCTTTGAAGAGTTTTATTTTATCTAATCAAGCGATATAGCAATAAGCAATGAAATATATTCCGTATTGGCAGTATGAACAGAAAAAAACGTTTGCACCTCTTGATGCGGATATAGCTTGTGATATTTTAATTGTAGGTGGCGGTATAGGAGGTGTCTCTTTGGCATATTTTTTATCTAAGACAACAAAAAAGCGTATTGTACTTGTGGAAAAAGGTGAGATAGGTGATGGGGCGACAGGTCATTCGGCCGGGATGCTTTTAATTGAAGCTGAAGGAGTAACTTTGCCTACATTGGCAACTCTCATCGATACTGAGAGCGCTCTTTTATATTGGGAATCGCAAAAGAGGGCATTGGATATCGTGAGTCAGATTATTGATGATGAAAAGATAGATTGCGGTGCTATTAAAGAGCCACTATACATATTTTCAAAAGATAAATTTGGCGATGAACAGATCAATGTAGATATTGATGTCCGCCAGAAATCAAACCTAGTTTCAAAATCGATTATCGGTCAATCAATGGACAAACTCTTCCATTCTGATGTATATACCATGGCGGAACAAACTCAAGATGGATTATCTGTAAATCCGTTGGCGCTCGTCTCACAATTGGCAGAGAAGGCGAGCGTACATGGAGTACTGATATTTGAGCAAACGGAGATAAAACGGAGTGACTTATCACAAGGTGATTCAGTTAAAAGCGATTTACCATTGACTGTTTCGACGGTCGCTGGTCAAGTGATTACGTACAGTCATATAGTTTTAGCAATAGATGCATATAATTCTGATCCGAATATGGATAAATTTAAGACAACTTGTGTAGTGACAGAAGAATTGTCGGATCAAGATCTGGGGCAAATTGGATTTGCAGATCATAAGATGTTTTTTGAAACTAAGTCTATTTCATTTCATTATGCAAAATATTTGAAGGAAAAAAGAATTTTATTTGGTTTTGGAGACCGTCGTGTACACTCTCCAGATGAACAATATGAACCATTCGATGTGCATTTGAAAAATATCAAAGCATATATCGGTACGTTATTTCCTCAAAAAGAAATAGAACTTTCGCATGCGTGGAGTGGGGTATATGGATTACATAAAGGACATTTTCCACTTTGTAAAATAAGTGGGGATGCCAGAAAAGGGTGTCTTCAATTTGGTGGTGCAGGTACACAGGTTCTCACTATCACAATTGCAAATGCAATCGCTGAATTATTGGCAAAAGCTAAAGGTGATAGTGGGACATTGGGCGATAGTATTAAAACACTTTCTAAGTATAATCAATTCATGCTTTCGGTACTCACGAACACCTCTATTGACAAAACCTCAAAATAGTAGAAAATGTAGTCTACATTCTGAGAAATGCAATTGCGGGGAGGTGTAACAGTTGCATGCAAGGCTCATAACCTTGATGACCAAGTGCAATTCTTGGCCCCGCAACAAAATACACAATACAAAAACCCTGTGTCCTTCGATATAGGGTTTTTGTATTGTGTAAGACATATATATGTGTGGAAATGTCATACTGCAATGTTTGTGGATTAAGTGGCTGCCAGCACTTTGTCAACACTCTTTATTTTCCCTTAAAAATATGCTATAAAACATGAACGTCGACGTAGCTCAGTCGGTTAGAGCGGAGGACTCATAAGCCTCAGGTCGGTGGTTCGATCCCACCCGTCGACACAAAAGCAAGGAGTGAAAGTAGTTGGCGACTATGTTTTCGTGATGTCGGCGCACACAGTATTTTGCGAATACCTGGAGCAAAATACGCTTGTGCAAGCGGTGCATAGATTTTCGGACCATGCTTGCATAAAAGCGTACAATCGCATATCCTATGGACATAAAAGCTCGAGTGAGCTTTTTGACTTTTCCACAATCCACATTCAATCCAAGAATCTTCAGACATATGAATAAGAAGCGTTTCAGTGATCAAATTACTATTACTAGCCTCAGTGGGGCAGGTAGTAGCAGTACAATTCTCGCACTACAGAGAATCTTGCCAACCGGAATCTATCGGTTTGTATCCGGCGGTGGTATGATGCGAGCAAGCATAAGGCACTCAGACCAACCCTTGATGAGTATGGAGCAGTATGCTGAATATTGCCGCCGTAATCCAGACCTAGGTACTGATCGGAAACTTGATCAGAACATCAATACTCTGAGTTGCCACAACTTTACAATTATTGAGTCTAGGCTCGGTCACGAAACTTGCCCGGGTGGATATCATGTCTTGCTCGAATGCCCACTTGCCACCCGGGCAAAACGACGTGCAAAGCAAATCAGTGTCACCTATGCTGAAGCAAAAGCTGCAATCGAGAAGAGGGATCGAGATGACACTGATCGGTATCGACACTTGTATGGGGATGGTTGTATTTGGTCTCCAGAGAAATACGACCTGCGAATCAGCTCGTCACGCCACAAGCCTGATGAGATTGCTCGGAAGATATTGGCAGCACATTCGAGATGGGTGAAGGGTCAAGGGGTATCAATTGTGAAAAAAATGGCATGTTCAGAGTTTGTGCTCGATATGTCTACCTTTCGTTCCAAATAGTGATTTTGTCAACTTTGTCTATCGTGGCCGGCAGCGCAAGTGCTGTCGGCCTTTGAATTTACAGATTTTTATGTATAATATGCTACATTCTGCCTCAAATTACAGGGTTAAACTTGTCGCTAGGGTAGGGTACAATGCGCTCGTAGTTCAGCTGGTTAGAACGCTCCCCTGTCACGGGAGAGGTCGTGGGTTCGAGTCCCATCGAGCGCGCAAAGTAAAAAAAGAATGTGCTTTTGCACATTCTTTTTTTACTTCTGCGACTATAGGGTGGGATGAAGAAAGCCGGACGAAGTTTTGCAGTGAGGAGCAAGGCGACGAAGCAAAACGAGGAGGCGGGGTAGCAGGGCTTTTTGCATAGCAAAAAGAACCTGTGACCGAGTCCCATCGAGCGCGCAAAAGAAATATATTTCATTAAATCCCTTAACCATAGGGATTTTTGGTTTTGATGTGATATGCTTTACGAACATGAAATCAAAGAGATTCCTCGTAGACATACTCACTCTCAATTTATTTATTATTCTTACTGCTTTTGTTGTAGAGGTGATGATTTCTGACATACCATGGTCTGTTTTTTGGAGGGGAAGATTGATTATGATAATTCCAAACATAATTACCGTTGAACCATACAACAGAACAAGAATTTGGATGGGTAAGAAGTTAGGTGAGTGGAGGTCGTCTCGTTTGCATCAAATTGTAAGAGATACTATTGTGTTTATTTTATATCGAGTTCCACTTGTTTTTATTGTACTCACATTACTTGGTGCTTCAGTAGAAAAAGTAATTTCAGCATGTATAGCCGCAACTCTGATTTCTGGTTTTACAGGACGTCCGTATGGAATTTTCTTGGATTGGATGAGAAAAGTCTTTAGTGTTTCTGTTAAAACAAAGTTCTAACACCGTCCCATCGAGCGCGCAAATGGAAAATCACTAGAAATTTCTAGTGTTTTTTTGTATTTTGCACGGCTGAGAAAGTGCGGAGCACTTTCGTAAGGGCGCTGACGACCGATTGAGCAGATTTTCGAGTTTGATAAAATGATGAAAATATCCAATAGGTGTACTGTTCGTGTAACGAAAAGTACACTCTTATATGTTTATTGTAATATTTTGTTTGTGACGACAAACAAAATATTCGTGACCAGCACACCTCGGACTTGAACTATGATATAATTTTTTTATGTTGAAAAGTTCAGGTATAAATCTTTCCCAAAGTGAAGATTGGGTTTCTTTAGATCTCAAACTCCCTGAAGAATTTTCCGAGGATTCAAAAATCCATGTGCTTGAGGTGGCAAAATATCCTGTCACCGTAGGGCAATATTCCTTTTTCATTCAAAATAAAGGTTATGAACAAAAAGAACTGTGGTCGGAATCAGGTTGGAATTGGCTTCAGAATACTAAATTTAAAGTTCCAGCATATTGGGGGGACAAAGGATATAAGAAAGAAGACTTACTAGTTACTGGAGTCTCTTTCTGGGAGGCAGAGGCCTATGCAAATTTCGTAGGAGCAAGAATCCCAAATGAGTTGGAATGGTTTCTTATAGCTAGCAACAACGGGAAAGATCGTTTTCCTTGGGGTGATGATGAGACTACGGAAGATAAGGCGAATCTTAATTTTTTTCAAAAAAACAAAAACAGTTTTCGTACTTCTGTGTATGAATTTCCAAAAGGATCCTCAAAACATGGAGTGCAAGACCTATTGGGTAATGTATCCGAATGGTGCCATCATGACAATGGTGCTATAAAACAATATACAAACTTGGCAGTACTTCGAGGCGGATGCAGTTGGCATAGTCCCGGAATCGTTGATAATTATTTTCGAGATGAAGTGGTGAAAGGTGTTCGTGATAATCAGACTGGCATACGCTTAGTACGAGGTGAAATTATTGCCTCAAAGTTAACCTCTCCAAAGTGGCTTACAAGTACGCCAAAATTTAGGCTTGGGACTGAAGAGCGCCCAACTACACCATTTCGACAAGAAGGTATACCTTTAAAAATAATAGAACCAGAATGGCGTCTTAAAATATATGGATATACACCCGATCGTGAATTTTCTTTGTATGATCTAAAAACAAAATTTCCAGTTTCGATTAAAAGAAAGTTATTTAAATGTGTATGTCGTTGGCAACAATATAATGAAGTTAAAGGAGTGCGTATTGCTGATTTTATAAGAGAAATAAAACTTACTCTTCCTATAAATCAATTGTTTGTAAGACAAAAAAGTTTGCCTGGTCCAGGCGGACAAAAATATGAGTCAACAATCCCTCTTTCTAAACTAATAGAGCACGATGCTATGTTGGTATATGAAATGGATGGACATAACTTGTCTTTAGAGCTTGGTTTTCCTTTACGAATGATCGATTTTAGTCTATATGGATATAAGCAGGTCAAATGTCTTGGCGAGCTTGAATTTACTGACAAATTTGAAGCAGGTTGGTGGGAAAAAGAAAAACAATATGATGTTGAGGGGACTATTCAAGATGGAACTTTTATAACAGTTGAACATAGATTAAAATAAAACTCTAAATTTGCACCATACGATCAAGTTTAGTAGCAGAGAGTATTTTATTTCCCAACATACATAAAAGGTGTCCATACCATATCAATTTCCTTTAATTTTTTAACTATTTCGAGACCATACTTTTGTTGACCTGCTTCATTTGTTACTCCATAACCTGATTTTCCTTCCGCCACTTTTCTTGCGGCATCTTGGGTATTGTCCGCATCAACCAATTCAAGGTCTTTTTCATCCAATAGTTGTTTTAATGTTGGAAGCACAGAAGTGGTATTGTTGTCCGCTATGCCTTTGACTAGATAAAGTGGTGGGTTTTTTAAGAGAAATAAGTGTTCTTTTAGTGATACCCATTCATTCGAATATTCCAAATCTTGGCACAGGGAATGTATGTGTGGGAGAACGACTATAGAACCTTTGTGTTCCTTAGCTCTTCTAATACATTCATTAAAAGTTACTTGATAAACGACATTTAATTCTGGTAAATTATTGATTTTTAAAAAATGTTTTACGGCTCTATCTGTACAGGTTCCACTTTCTAGAGAATAAATTGTTGTGTCTGGGTTTATATTTTTTGATTTTTCCATCATTTTAGCATTGAAAGATTTTTAGTTTTTGGTACGAGTATTTCCTCGGGCCCATAGAAATATATTGCCCTATAAATGATTTCATTTTCAGTGTGTTTTGCAATATTTTCCTTGTATTCCTCATAGTTAGATGGTGCAGCATCTTCAGTATAGTCAACTATCGTAATATTAGGATTTTGAGCGAGTTCTTTTCGTAAGGACTTCAATTTAGATTGACCTGCCTCTCTGACATAGTGACCAATGTTTGTAAGAAATTTGTGAGTAGAGTCATCTCCATCAATCACATCTGAACCAAATGTGCTTTCGGGCAATAAACGTCCACTTGTAAGTCCCAATACAAAACCAACATTAGTTAATATGCCTTTGTGGTCAATTCCGGTAGCAACTACTAAAACACTGATTTTATTCATATGATAAGATTAGCAAATCTAGTAAATTAGACAAATTTTAGTTATTTTTATCCGATTTGGTCTTTATCTCAGATTCGGTATATAAATATATCCATTATGATTGCGTATAGCAAGTTCTCACTTCGTTCACTATCGAGCGCGCATTAGAAAAACACCCATTTAGTATGGTTTTTCCTGTTCCCTGATAGAATATTGAACTGTGCTATTATTTATTTATGTCAAAAAAGCCTGGTACAAATAAAGATATATCTTCAAGGCCACAATACTCTTTGTTCGATATTCAAATGGACATGGGCGAAGAAGAGTTTAAATAAGGATATAAGTTATTTGTAGATGGCAAGGTTTGTAATATCACTAAAGATTTTTGTTGGTTTAATGCAAAAGTTCAAGGTACGCATGAATATACAGTTTCTGTAGGTATAAATGATTTTAACAGAGGAAGCTGTGATTGTTATATTGGACAGAAAGATACTCTTTGTAAACATATGATAGCTCTAGCTATCTCAGCCGTTATTGAATATGGCTTGCCGCAAGATGCCACGACCGTTGAAATTCCAATAAACCAAGCCGTATGTTCTGGTCAAGTTGGGGAAATAGCAAAAGAAGAACTTTGGGAAAAAAAGCTTTTTGCGATCTAGTTGAAAGATCCCTAGACCTCTACCTTTCGTAATATCGGATAGTGATATTAAGGCATTTACTGTATTAAATGAAAAATGTCCTTATTTAAAAAGAATTGCTGAAAAGTTAGTTTTGCTAAAAAAGCACGACCTTTTTCTCCGTATTTGGTGAAGATGGAGTAGAAGCGGGTCCATACCGTACACATGACGTACGAATTACTGGCTCGAAACATGCTTGTTCATATCCATCCATTTGGTGACGGTAACGGTCGAGTAAGTAGACTTGTCTTTAACAGTATCCCAATGAAAGAAGGGTATCCAATAATCGTTATACTTAAAAAAGATGAGCTTTTCAACTCATCTTTTTGTTTGCACATACTATCGGTTTTACTTCGCGATTCGCAATATGTATTCTAGCCCTGTGAATGCAATCCAATATGATTTCCTTCTGAATCTTCCATAAGACCCCAAAAACCCATTTCACCCATCGCTGTTTTAGGGACAAGTACCTTACCACCATTTGCCTCCACTTTACCTAGGAGGGTATCCATGTCTTTTGTGGCAATATATAGCCTTGGACCAGTTGATCCAGGTTTGATAGCAGAGTCAGCGGTAATACCGAAGCCGATTGTATCTTGCCACTCCGATTCACTAAGTGAAGTTGCCATCCTCTGGTCGCCTTCGCCTTTTACTTCAAGTGTGGTCCCAGTTACTTCACTATAGAATTTTACTGCTCGATCGAAATCTGAACTTGGAATAGATGCCCATGTAATAAGATGATTCATAGTTATTGTATAAATAGTAATACAGTGATTATAGCACGTGATACTGCATACTAGACCTTATTCTTCGCTGGTATTTAAGAAAAATTCTTTGAAAAAACGTTCTGGTTTTGATTTGTCTAAGTTTCGAATAATTTTTTCTATTTGTGTTACTCCTGGGATACGTTTTGATATAGAAATGTTTTCGATACGAGACCAAAAACACCCAGTCTTAATCTCTGTTTGTGCATTATCTTTTGTATCGATACTACCTAAAAAAATATGGCATAACATATGACTTACGAGCTCAGTTTCGTTGTGGACTGCTATATATGTATCACCAACATGTTTGAGGGGTATATCAAGTCCTGTTTTTTCACATAATTCACGTTTTGCTGCTTCGTGAATACGTTCTTCAAGGTGAATTTTTCCATATGGAAATCCGATATAGTTTACAAAAGGGGCACGGGTCCTCGTATAGAATAAGTATTCAGATTTACCTTTTTGAATCACAAGCAGATTCACGATTTTTGGTTGAATGCGTTCACCTCCAGTATCAAAAGAAATTTTACCAACGTATAGTTTACCTTTTGGACTTAGACCATACCACTTCTTCTTGTCTTTAGTGGATAGTTTCTCTGTAAGTAAACCTTCCTGAGTAAGTGTCTTAAGGTGGTATGCAAAAGCATTGCTCTGAACTGCAATCGGTTTTAGTTCAGAATATGTGGCATGAGAGTTGAGAGAGAGTCTTTTTAAGATATGGTACCTTATTTCATGCATGTGCCTAGTGTAGAACTTAGGTCTATTTGAGTCAAATTGATTTGACCCGAATCACTGTGGATATGTACCACCCTAAGGTAGAGTACATAGCTCTTGTAGTGCCATAACCAGCGACGAAGCTTATGCAAGGCAGGATGTGTGTTTCTCTGATACGTTACTATGCTTAGTCTGATATACCTCAATATGTGGCGCAGTAGAAATAGGTGGATATTGCATAGATATATTTTGCATCATTATGTATAATGATGACTAGTAATGAATATTGAAGAAGAAAATTCACAATTGGTTCATATTAAGAAACTTAGAAAAAGTACTCGACAACAAAAGAGTACTAAAACAGATGCTCTTGTACCTGCAGATATTGATCTTACTGACCGAATTTCAATTAAAAGAAAGAGTCAGGTAAGAGCAGGGCATGATTCTCGACCAGTGTCGCATGAAGAAGTCTATTCTACATATCTATCTTCGCCTTCTCTCTCAGCTTATAAAAAAAGAGTGAGTACCTTTATACGAACGGTTTGTATTGCAGCCATCCTCGCTTTTATTCTTTCAGACTACTATCTTGTTGTGCAAGCATTGCGCAAAGCAAAAATACAAATAAGTGAACTGACAGAAATCATTAATACTTCGGCAACTACACGTATATCAAATGAATTGGATCCAAAACAGAGTCTCTTGCAAGATATTGGAAAGCGAATAGATTTACCTATTGGTGAAGATCCGACAATAATATTGATTGAAGATGCGGAAAAAGCATCTAAAGAACAAGCATTTTATTCTCAAGTTATAAAGGGTGATGTGGTAGTTATATATCCAAATGCCAGAAAGGCAATTATTTGGTCACCGTCGAGGATGAAGATTGTGAACGCAGGAGTGGTTGATATTCAAAGTGATCAAGCTCAAAATAGTACCGAGGCAACCTCGACAACTAAGAAAAAAGATACACTATAAAGTTGTTTACCTTACTGTCTTTTTTGTTTTATATTTGTAGAGTGCAATAGTGAGGAGGGTTATCAAACCAAGGAGGCTGATCAGGTGACCAATGATGACTATATGCGGGGTAGTAAAGTAGAGTGAGATCGAAGTGTTTTTATCGGGGAACGCGAGGGTATATCCAGGACTTGCAAGATATAGAGGAACATCATTTCCCTGTGTATCTATTGCTTTCCATGCAGGGAAGTAGCTTTGTCGAATAAACCAAATTGTTTGAGTGAGATGTTGTGATTGCAAGGGCATGTACTTACCTTGTTTAGTTATACTAATATTTGTATTACTCATCTCAACGGACAGAGAGTCTTCTTTATAATCGAATGGTTCGGAGGCAATGATACTTAAAATCACCTCATCAAATGGAAATATATTATTTCTTACATCGACAAAAACAACTTGTTTATGTCTTGCAAACTTTTGTACAAATTCTTGATATTCGTCAGCATAGTCTTTATTTGCAAGGATAAATATTTTCCTATCTGGATGTATTAAAGCGTTTTCAATAACCTCAATAGCTTTAGTGATATTTTTTGTTTCAAGAGTTGCAAAGACAATATATTTTGCTTTATTAATTTCCTCAACATTTTCTTCAATGACTGGAGTGTGTGGACTAAAAGCAATTGATCTTGCATATAGCTTCTTCTCAAGAGCAATTTCTTGAAAACGTGTATATGTCGGATCGCTTATTTTTCTATCTCTGAAACCATTTTCGGCAAAGATAAGTGTGAGTGGTGCCTCAATCTGCGAGACTCTTGATTGTGGTGCTATTGCTGAAGCGATAGAGAATGTTGGAGGTAAGAACGTGGTTGCATATAGACGGCTTTTTGAGAAAACTATTGATCCCGGTGCATCAGATTCATTTGTCTGGACATTAATAATTTGATTAATACCTAAGAAATGAAGCAGGGGTCCCAAGCTATCTATTTCAAGGCGATTGGAATTCATGCTTTGGGTAAAATTGATCAATGCCCACCCTTCTTCTTCTGTAGAAATCATTTTTTTTGCTATACGGAGAAAGATTGAGTTAATACTCGATTCTCTTATATCAGTGTAAATAGTATGCAGTCCATGTGCACCAAGTTCAGTGTCGATAACTACTTGTCTATACGTCTCACCTCCGTTTCCTTGAGTCAGTATCAGCCCGTCTGAACGCGTTGTTTCTATTTTTTTAATTAAATCAGGAACATTGTCTTGGCTATAGGAAGCATAGACAAGGGGTTCATTGTGTGTAGTGGTTGATTGAAGCATTAGAACCAATAGCGTAAATACAAAAACATACCTAAATCGCATCATTGTCAAAAACAAAAAGTAACACAATGGAATAGCCATGAGTACAAATAGGGTTTCATACCATCTCCATAATTGAACAGGTAATATAAGAGATAAATCAAGTCTTTGAGTTATGTCAATTGCAAAAAGTACAAGGTTTGTCGTGCAGACTGCCAATGAAAAATAAAATATTCTTTTATTCTTTTTAAAAGAAATAAATGTTGATAACAAGAGTACAATAAATATTGGCCAGACATTTACAAAAAAACGATCACTGAAATCAACTTTGATAAGGTATATACCAGTAAAATATTCATAAAAATATAACATTGGTAACAGCCAGCAAGATGCAATAGAAATACCCAGTAAGAAATACGAGAAAGACTGTACGGATGTAGAGACTATCTTTTTCGGTATCGAAGGAGATGCGGTGAATATGATTAAAAAGGGAAGAAAGATGCAAAGAGTTAGGAATGCAGGTATGTTACTGAGGAGTAACAATGCGATGCAAATCGAACCAAAAATATAGTGAC
>JACCDR010929202.1_pt1 | contig 12677 bp, 12 predicted proteins | sample 7446431 | NCBI WGS metagenome assembly JACCDR01 (sample SAMN15323443, study PRJNA562643) | freshwater metagenome | isolation source: river surface water | place: USA:Blue River Watershed | collected 2017-08-17
ACCGAGCGGGCAGCGGCAGAAGCCAAAGCCGCGCAGGACGGCGGGCAAAAGATGGCCATGGCCCGGCGTGCAATGCGTCAAAACAGCCTGCTGACCGGAGCCGGCGAGACTGGCCGGTCAACTCTGGGGGTCTGATGGACGCCAGCAAACTCAAGCTCCGACTCGCCGACCTGCGCAGCCAGCGCGTGCAGCATGAGCAGGTGTGGCGCGACTGTTTCGAGGTCAGCTATCCGCAGCGCGGGACCGGCCTGATGTCCGAGGTCATGGATGCCGGCGACGCCCAGCAGCGCAAAGCCCGCATTTACGACAGCACCGCGACCGACTCGATCAAGATCGCAGCCGCTACCCTGGTCAACGGCACATGCCCGGCCAATGCCAGATGGTTCGCCTTGGATGTGGGCAACGAGACGGACGAAGAGCGCCGCTGGCTTGACGACTGCTCACAGTTCATTTGGGAAAACATCCACGGCAGCAACTTCGATGCCGAAGTGTTTGATTTCATGATCGATTTGCAGATGGGCTGGGCTGTCCTGTACTGCGAGGAAGCCCCCAACGGTGGGTATCACTTTGAGGCATGGCCGATGGGTCAGTGTTACATCACGGCCAGCCAGTCAGGCGGCCGGGTGGACACGATCTACCGGGAACAGACGCTGACCGTTGCCCAGGTCGTGGGCATCTACGGCTTCGACAAGGTGAGCGAAGCAACCCGGCAGAAGTTCGACGCCCGAAAACTGGATGAAAAAGTCCAGATTGTCATCGCCGTGGAGCCCCGCGAAGTCTACGCAGTGCAAGCCAAGATGGCCAAAAATATGCAGTGGGCGTCATGTCACATGGAAGTGCAGGGCGGCCACATCTTGAAGGAATCGGGCTTTCCCGAATTCCCCTGCATGGTGCCGCGCTGGATGCGGCTGCCTGCAAGCCCTTACGCGACCGGGCCGATGTCCGACGCCCTGCCCGATGTCCGCACCCTGAACGAGGTTGTGAAATGGGATCTGATGGGCGCGGAAATCGCGCTGGCACCTCCGCTGATTGCCGAGGATGATGGCGTACTGAACGCCAAGAACATCAAGCTCGGGCCGCGTAAGATCATCGTCGCCAACAGCGTGGACAGCATCAAGCCGCTGAACTCGGGCGTGAACGTCCAGTATTCACAGCTCACAATCGACCGCCTGCAATCCGCCGTGCGCAAGACGCTGATGGCCGATCAACTGCCGCCAGCAGATGGCCCGGTGAAGACCGCCTACGAATGGTCTGTGCGCGTCGAGACGCTGCGCAAGATTCTGGGCCCGGTGTTTGGCCGGATGCAAGCCGAGTTCCTGCAACCGCTGGTCGAACGCTGTTTCGGCCTGATGTGGCGCGCCAATGAGCAGGCGGGGTACTCGCTGGTGGGCCAGCCCCCGGCGTCTTTGCTTGGCCGGTCGTTCACCGTCCGCTACCTGTCACCCCTTGCCAAGTCTCAGCGCCTGGAAGACGTGGCCAGCATGGATCGCTTGGAATCCGCCCTGATCCAGACCGCAGCCGGGACGCAGAATCCGGGCGTGCTTGATGTCTACGACTGGGAAGAGGCGGAGCGCGTCCGTGGAACCTTGCTGGGCGTGCCTCAGAAGCTGGTCAGGGATGCCAAGGCCGTGGCCATGATCCGCAATCAGCGGAGACAGGCTCAGATGCAGGAGCAGGAGCAGCAAGGCCAGATGCAAGTCGCGCAGGAAGCCCAAACCGCCATGGCACGGAGCATGGCAGCTTGAGCCAAAACCTACCGGCGCTGTACCGGGACATTTTCGAGACTGACCGGCGCGGCCAGGTCATCATGGAAGACCTTTATCGCAGGTTTGCCGCACATGCCAAGGTGCACACCTCGGGGGGCATTGATGCCGTGCTGAAGACCTACCGCGACAGTGCACACCGAGAAGTGATCGAGTACATCACTCTCATGATCAACCGGGGGAATGGTGTAGCCGACCCCGCACCCGAGGACGATAACAATGCCTGACCAGACCGCAGCACCCGAAGCCAATCCGACACCCGCACCCGCTGACCAGAGCCAGGCCGCAGCGCCTGCCGCACCCGTCCCCACGCCAGCACCCGCGCCAGCAGACGCTGACGCGCCTGCCGCCGATGCCCTGCTGTCCAAGCCGCCCACGCCGGACCCGTGGGAGTCTGTCCCCGAGAAGTACCGAGTGAAGGGCGAGGACGGGAAGGTGGACCAGACGGCGACTCTTGCCAAGCTGACCAGCGGCTACCAGAATCTGGCCAAGCGCATGGGCACCGGTGACGTGCCTCCGGAAAAGCCGGACGCCTACACCTACACCCCGCCCGAGCAGTTCAAGGACATCCCGCTGGATGACGCTGCATCGACCGAATTCCGGGAGCGTGCTCACAAGGCCGGGCTGACCCAGGCTCAGTACGAGATGGTCATGGGTGAGTATTTCACCCTCGTTCCCCAGGTACTGAACAGCGCGGCTCAGATGACGGCGACCGAGGCGAAGGCTGAACTGTCCAAGGTCTGGGCGACTCCGACAGAGTACGAAAGCGGCATCAAAGCTGCTGACCGTGCTTTGTCGTCGGCGCCCGAGGCCATCCGCGACCAACTGTGGGAGAAGTACGGCCGTGACCCGGTATTCATCCGCTTCGCTGCAAGCATCGGGCAGGAAATGGGTGAGGACCGCCTGAGCGCGACCAGCGGCCAAAGCACTGGAGGCGGTGACGTGGACAGCCTGATCGGCTCGGAAGCCTACCGCAACCCGAAACACCCGGACCATGCCGCAGTCAGCGCCAGAGTTCAGCGGCACTTTGCGACGAAGTTTGGCAATCAAGCCGCCATGTGATGGTCAGGATTGTGGGCAACTGAGCCACGACACTACCCGCCATGGCAGGCCCAATGGTTGGCACCTGGATACCCTGCGAACAGCCCGAGCGGATTGACACGAGCCAGTCACATCCGCCGTAGCCAGGCCCCAAACGGGACACCCTGAAACAAGAGGCCAAAACCCTTTTTTTTAGGAGCACAAAATGTCTGGTTTGACCATCACCCAAGCATTCGTCCAGCAGTGGGATACGACCCTGCGCCACGAGTTGGGCCAAAAAGATTCCCGCCTCATGAAGGCCGTGACTGATCGCGGCACCATCACTGGCGAATCGTTCACCATCACCAATCTGGACGACGACGGCAGCACCCTGCCGACGAACACCGTCCGCCACGGCGACACGCAGTGGTCCAATGACGTGTTCACGACTGCGGTTGTGACCATGAAGGACTTCTACGACGCCAAGCCGCTGGACCGCAACGACATCCCCAAGATGTTGGTCAACCCCGTCACCGGTGGCGATTACATGGCCAAGCTGATTGCGAAGCGCAATCGCACCATGGACAACCTGATCTATCGCGCCTGCCGCGACAGCCAGTTGAAGAAGGACGGCACCAGCGAAGCCCTGCCCAGCGGCCAGAAGATCGCTCACGGATCGGCCGGTTTCACGAAGGCCAAGCTGATCCAGACGCGCAAGCTGTTCCGCGCCAACGAGTGCGACGAGCACAACGGCGAGGAGCTGTACATCGCCTACACGGCGGACATGCTGGAAGACATCCTCAGCGATACCACGCTGACGAGCGCCGACTTTCTGGCCGTCAAGATGCTGCAGTCCGGCGATGTCAGCGGCAAATGGATGGGCTTCAACTGGAGCCCGTTTGAAGGCATCGACCCGGTGTCGTCTTCGACGTACTACACCGTCGCCTGGGCCAAGTCTGGCATCCACATTGGCAAGGGCTTTGAAGAAGGCAATGTCACCCGTCGCGGCGACAAGAAAGACCTGTATCAGGTCAGCCTTGGTGCGAGCTACGGCGCAGGCCGCCAGCAGTACAAAAAGGTCGTCGAGATCGCTTACCAATAAGGAGCATGAAAAATGGCTGAAGTAGTTTCCAAGCAAGCGGCCAAGATCGCCGCAGGCACCAAGTTGACCGGTGCTGATTACGGCTTCCCGCGTACCGTTGTTTTCACGTCGCCCGACACGGTGACGTGGGCCAACGGCGACACGCTGGGCTCCGGCATCCGTCTTCCGGTGGGCACCCGCATTCTGGCAAATGGTTATGCATCGTTTGCCGACATGGGCACCAGCATCACCCTGGATGTGGGGCTGCGCAATGCCTCAACTCTGGTGGCCGTTGATGCTGACGGCATCGCGGCTGCTGTGGACGTGGCGGCAGCGGCTGCGCGTTCCATCCTGAACAGCGGTGTTCTGGTCAAGGATGGCGTCGAGTACGTCACCACGGTGGAAACCGAAATCTATGCGACTCTGAACGGCGGCACGCCTACGGCAAACGCCCAGATCCGCATCGAAGTGCCTGTCATGTTGCCTTGATGTTGTGTTGAGAGGTCTCCGCGAGGAGTTACACAGGGGCCTCGCGCCCCTGTTTTTCTTTGGGGTTGACGATGGCCAGTGATATTTCGATCTGTTCTGCGGCGCTGATGCTTCTCGGGGATACACCGATTGCCAGCCTGGATGAAAACACGAAGCGCGCGACCATGTGCCGCACGATCTACACGCAGGCCGTTGAAGACGTGCTGCGGCTGCATCCGTGGAACTGCCTTGTTACTCAGGTTGTGCTGGCACCGGAGACGACCGCGCCGGCATTCGGCTACACCGCGCAATTCGCACGCCCAGGGGACTGGCTGCGCACCATCACGGTGGGCGACGACAACAGCGGGTATGCCGATTACCTGTTCGTGGGCAACAAGATCCAGGCGAACCTGTCCACGCTCAAGCTGACCTACATTGCCCGCAAGGACGTGAGCGAGTGGGACAGCCATCTGGTGAACGTCATTACCTGCCGCATGGCTGCCGATCTGGCCTACCCAGTCACCAAGTCCGGCACGATGGTAGACCTGCGCATCAGGGCCTATGCCATGGCGCTCAAGACGGCCAAGGCGGTTGACGGTCAAGAGAACCAGCCCGAGCAGATTCAAGACTCCCCGCTGATCGCCGTGAGGGGCTGACATGCCGAAAACCCAGACCATCAGCACCAACTTCACGGCCGGCGAGTTCAGCCCCCGCCTTCGGGGCCGGGTTGACGTGGACAAGTACAACGCCAGCGCGCAGCTTTTGTCTGATGTCGTCGTTATGCGCGAGGGTGGGGTAACTGCCAGGCCGTCACTGGACTACATGGGCGAAATCAAGAGCTCGGCAGTTGCCGGCCGGATCATCCCGTTTGTCTACAGCACGGACACCAGCTACCTGATTGAGTTGGGCGCATCAATCATGCGAATCTGGAAAAGCGGCGCGCTGGTGCTCAGTGGCGGGATACCGGTCGAAGTCGTGACGACCTACACCGCAGCGGAGCTGCCATTCATTGACTTCACGCAGTCCGGCGACACGATGTTTTTGGCGCACCCGGCGCACCCGCTGGCCAGGCTGCGCAGGTTCAGCGACACCCGCTGGGTATTGGATGACCTGCCGGTAGACCCTGGAGCCATTGCGGAGACGGGCAACACGGCGGCCATTGAGTTGACCCTGAGCGCAGCGACCGTTGGCACTGGCCGGACGATCACGGCGGCATCCTCGTTTTTTAAGCCTGCGGATGTGGGCAGGCAAGTCACCTACAGCGGCGGCATCGCCACGATTACGGCGTATTCCTCGGGCACCAGCGTCGCGGCCACGGTGGTGACTGCGTTTGCATCCGCAACCCTCGCGGCTTCGACGTGGGTGCTTGAGGGCACGCCGATGACCAGCCTGACACCCAGCGCGAAGGAAGCGGTGGGCAGGTCGATTTCATTGGTCACGGGTGTGGATGGATTCCGCTCGGATGACGTTGGCAAGTACCTGAGCATGTCCGGTGGGCTGGTCAAGGTCGATAGCGTCAACGGCGTGGCATCGGCTACCGACACGCAGAACGGCGACGGCGCGTCGATCCTCTACGCTTACACCTTTCTGGTGCTGGCTGACACCGAAATGACGGTCATCGTCGATTCCGTGACGTTGGTGCTCGGTGATGATTACACCGTCGAAGGCGTTGGGCTGACGACAGGGCGCCAAGTGCGATTCACGACCGCGCCGGCCGTGGGCGTCAACAACGTGGTTTTTCAGCGTGCCCAGGGCTACTACGCAGTCGGAACCATTGTCAACGAACTGAGCAGCACGATTGCGGCCCAAGCCGATGGCTGGGTGGCATTGGGGCCGATCTGGACCGCTGCCAACGGCTACCCGGCGACGGTCAGCCTGTACCAGCAACGGCTTTGGGCCGGTGGTACGACACGCTACCCGGTCAGCCTGTGGGGCTCACGCTCAGGGCAATATGCGAACTTCGCAACCGGCCCGGACGACGATCACGCGGTTTACAAGACAATCGACAGCGACAACGCCACGCCGATCCGGTATCTGGTCAGCCAGTCCGATTTGATGGCCCTGACCAATGCGGCAGAGTTTTCAATCCGTGGAGGCGTAGAAAAGCCCGTCACGCAGAGCAACGCCAGCATCAAGGCTTGGACCCGCTGGGGCTGCGATCTGGTGCGGCCCGAGGACGTTGGGAACAACCTGCTATTTGTGCAGCGCGGCGGCACCGTGATGCGTGCCGTCTACCCGCTGCAGATTGAAGGATTCGACGCCAAAGACGTGAGCGCGTTTTCCTCGCACCTGATGGCGGCCGGTGTGGAGTGCATGAGCTTCCAGCAAAAGCCCGAAGCGGTTTTGTGGTGCGCGACCACGCTTGGCGGCTTGATCGCGGTGACGTACAACGCAGAACAGAACGTGATCGCCTTTGCGCGCGGCGCGACGGACGGCCTGGTGGAATGGATCGTCACGATCCCCGAGGGCTCCAGCGATTCCACCTACATGCTGGTCAAGCGCACCATCGGCGGGGCGACGAAGCGGTACATCGAGCGCGTGAACTGGACCAACTACCCCGGCATGGATTCGCGAAAGGCAGCGGGCGGCGCTTCCACTGTGACGTGGAGCGGCTTCGATCACCTCGCAGGCAAAACCGTGGCAGTCCTTGCCAATTCGATCTATGTCGGAACCAAGGTTGTTTCGTCTGGTGGTGTCATCACTTTGGATGATGCCGCGACCGCAGTAGAAGCCGGGCTCCCGTACACGCCGACCGTCACCCTGCAACAGCCAGAAATCGGCACCGGAACTGGCACCAGTCAGGCACAATCCGCTTCGACCCATCGCGTGACCGTCCGCCTTCTGGAAACCATCGGATGCGCTGTCAACGGCGAAGAGGTGCCAATGGAGCAATTCGACATCGATCCGCTGGACAACACGCTAGCCAAGTTCACCGGGGATAAAGACGTGACGGACTACGGATGGGACAAGGGCGGGCAGGCGCTGACGATCACCCAGCCCCGGCCATACCCGTTCAGCCTGTTGGCGGTGATTCGTGACGTCACGGTGAACGCAGGATGATCAGACAAGCCACCCCCGACGATATTCCCGCCTTGGTCACGCTTGGGGCTCGGATGCATGCCGAAAGCCGCTTTGCAGTGCTGGCCTACAGCCCGGAAAAGGCAGGCCGGACCCTCGCGCATGTACTGGATACCGGGTTTCTCTGGGTGGCGACGGATGATGATCGGATCGTCGGCGGCATGGCGGCCATGTGTGTTCCTCACTGGTGCAGTGACGACGCCGTGGCGATGGATCTTGCTCTATTCGTGGAACCTGAATCACGCGGCGGCATGGCTGCGGCTAGGCTGGTGACGCGATACAAGGAATGGGCGGCCAAACAAGGCGCCGTCATGATCGATATGGGCGTGAACACGGGTGTACACGTCGAGCAAACGACCTCGCTACTTGAGCGGCTCGGGTTCAAACGCTGCGGCGTGATTTTGGAGAGTTGACCATGTGCTTCAGTGCATCCACCATGCTGGCCATGCAGGCCGGATCAAGCATCCTTCAAGGCAGTCTGGCCAATCGTGAGGCCAAGACCCAGGCGGGCATGCTCGAAAGCCAGGCGCTGGCCGAAAAAGACACCGGCCGGGCGCAGGCTGAACGCATCCTGAGGGCCACACGGAGGGAGCGCGGCGCGGCTCGGGCAGCCATTGCGGCCAGCGGGACGGCGCTGGATGAATTCGCCCTGACCAACGAACGCGAGATCCAAGACATCGGCGAAACTGACGCGGCCATGGCCATCCTGAGCGGCGACCGGCAGGCGCTGTCGACCCGACAGCAGGCCGATGCAGTGCGACAGTCCGGGCGCAATCAGTTTTTGAGCGGCTTCCTTCGGGCTGGCGGGGCGTATTCGACCGGCTGGCGCGGGGCGAAAGAGGCAACGGACCCCATCGGTTCATTCATGCGCGGCACTCGCGGGACGGGAGACTGATCCATGGCAACGATTCCACGCGGTGAGGGGCTCGGGCAAGTCATTGCCAGGCCGTACAACGCACCTGGGCGGGTGGCCGGCGCATCCGGTGAAGGTGTGGCCCAAGCCATCGGGCAGGCCTCCGGCATGGTGCTTGATCGCATGGAGCGCACGGCAGCGGTTGAAGCGCAACAGCTTGAGCAACAGCAGCGCCAGGCCCAACGCTTCGCACAGCAGGCTGCGGATGAGGCCTACAACCAGCGGCAGGCAGCGAACAAGGCCCAGGCCAATGCACTGATGATGCAGGCTCAGGACGACCTTGCCGTACTGCATGACGAGTTTGGCGACGGCGTGAAGACCGGGCAGATTGACAAGACCAAGGCGAGCGAGGAATGGCAGTCAAAGAGCCGGGAACGTATCAATGCGGTGATCGAAACCATCCCGCAAGACTTCCGCCAACTGGCCGGCCAACAGTTGAACCATCGCGCGACACTGCTCGGGCGCGGTGTTCAGAAGGCCGTGGGTCAGCGCGACCAGTCCGATACGCTGGCCGGCATCCGTCAGACGCTGGAGTACACGCAGCGGCTGTACGGAAAAGACCCGGCAGCCGCTGACGCCCTGACGGCTCAGACCCTGGAACAGCTCGGACCCTTCGCGGGATTGAACGCGGAGCAGATCCGCGCGGCTGGCCAGCAGTGGAAAGAATCAACCCGCTTCGCGGCGGCGACGGACCTGATCACCACGGCACGCCGTGACAACAAGGCATTGGACGCCGTAGCCCAGCAACTGACGACCGACAGATTCGCGGACATTGACCCGCAGCGCAAACAGCAACTCCTGCATCAGGTCGAAGGCTACCGGGTTGCCAACGAACAGCGCGCGGCGGCTCAGGCCGTCCGGGCAGAGGCTCAAGCGGCTGCACAGTTCCGCAAGGCCGAAGCCGAGTTCACGGCGGCCAATCAGTTGGTGCAGGGCGGGAAGATGCTCAGTGATGCCTACATCGCCAGCCTGACGCAGGCCACGGCCGGCACGCCCTTTGCCAAGGCCATCCCCGAGCTATTGAAACAGGCGACGCCAAACACGGCATTTGCAAGTCAGCCGCTGGCCGTGATGGACCAGAGCATCAACGGGTTGCGTGCGCAATTGAACCGCACCGGGACCGATCCGAAGACGGAGCAGGAGGTGAAGCGCCTGGAGACGCTGCGCGACCAAGCCCGCAAGGACTATCGGGAAGACCCGCTCCCGGCTGCGCTGAATCGCGGGATCCTGACGGAGATCGCTCCGCTTGACGTGTCGAGCATTGCCGCTGTCCGGCGAGGGCTTGGGGACCGCATCCAGCAAGCCGCGACCGTGGCAACCCGCACCGGTGAGGCCGTCTCGCCATTGCTCAGGGAAGAGGCCGACAGGGTGGCGAAACTGGTGAACGCGCTACCGGTTGACCAGCGAAGCACAGCCATTGCAGAGATTGCCCAGGCTGCAGGCCCGGCCATTGCCGGCGCCATCGGGCGGCAGATTGCGCCACGGGACAAAGCCGCAGGGCTGGCCTTCGCCATGGCTGGAAGCAAAACCACGCAGGGCCGGTACACGTCCGAGCTGATCCTGAAAGGCGCTCAAGCCATGCGGGACAAGTCCATCAAGGAGGACAACGCGGCGGTGACTGGCTTCCGTGCCCAGGTGTCCGGCCTGATCGGTGACGCCTACCTGACCCCCGAAGCGCGAGACGCTGCCATTGATGCCGCGCTGCTGACCAATTACGGCATGATGGCCGAAGGATCTGGCGACATTGACCGCGCTGTCAGGCTGGCGACAGGTGGAATCGTGGAGCGCAACGGCAGGAAGATCCCGCTTCCCTACGGCATGACCGAATCCGAGTTCACGCAGCGTATGCATAACATCACGGCCAAGGACATCCCGACGACTGATGGCAAGGTGTACATCGGCGGCAATGCTGTGCCCGTGGCCACGCTGGTCGAGAACTTCCGGGCCGTTCCGCTGTTGAACGCCGGGAATGGGCGGTATGCCATCCAGACCGGTGGCGGCGTCGTAACCGACAAGGCCGGCCGGCCGGTGTTTCTGGAGGTGAAGTAATGTCGATCGGTGACGCCTTCCCGTCTGACGCTGCGCTGCAGGACCTGATCCAGCGACCGCGAGCCCCGACGCCCCAGGCCCCGAAGTTTTCCACATGGGGGATGATCACGGCGGCCACTGGTGGAGCCATGGCCGGCCTGTCCGAAGCGGCGGCATCGGCGGCAGAGTTTGCGGGCGGCATGGCTCAGAATGTCCCGTCATCCATCAGCGGTGCCTTCGGGCGCCTGCCGGTGATGTCCGGCATTCAAGCGGCCATCCAAACCGGTGCGGACCTGACACGACCCCGGCAGGGCCAGTTTCAGAACGAGATCGGCGCCAGTCTCCGGAACGTCGCCAAGGATTACATGCCGGACCCGGTGACGGCTCACGCAGCCGAGCAAGTCGTGGCAGACCTGTTCCGGGTGGGCACCAAGGCCATCGGCGCGGCTGTGACGGCGGGACCGCTGGCCGGCGCTGTGGTGGCCGGAGCGGAGGAAGGCTTTACCACAGCGGAAAAGCTGGCCGGCCAGGGGGTGGACATTGCCACCCGGACAAAGGTGGGACTGATGACCGGCGCGATTCAGGCAGCGGGGTTTGCCATGCCAATCGCTGGCCAAACTGTCGGGCAGACTGCCGGGCTTGTCGCGCTCGGTGGCCCGCTGTCTTTCATGGCACAGCAGGAAGCGACCCGGCAGATTCTTGCCAATGCCGACTATGACAAGCTGGCAGACAACTATGACCCGTTCGACCCCGTGGGGCTCGCGCTGTCTACCCTGATCCCGGCTGGCTTCGGGGCGCTGGCCATGCGCGGCGCGCGCGCTGGGCTGAAAGGCGAGCCACCCAAGGGCGGACCCGATCAAGAAACCATCGACGCTGCCCGCACTGCGCTGGTGGCCGAGAACGTCAAGACGACCAACCCCGTACCGGTCACGGACTTTGCAGGATCGGCCCGGCATGAACAGGCCTACGCCAAAGCCATGGACCAGATGGCGGCCGGCGAACGGGTCGAAGTGGCCGACATTGCCCCGGCGTCCGAGCGCATGGCGGCAGAGATTGGCCCCAGGCTGAACGAGATCGCGGCGGCGCTGGATGAAATGGCCCCGGCTGTCAAAGCACTGGAGCCACTGCCGGACGCATTGCCAGCAGCCGAGCCCCGGCAATCCTCTATCCCGGTCGAAGATGCCCAACTTGACGCCGTAGCGACCCGACTGGAGCAGGAATCCCCGGGCTTGATGGTGCAACTGGAAGGCATGGACGCCCCGGCTCCGCTGTCCGAGGTCATGGCCAAGGTTCGCCAGGAAGTGACCGACGACCTCGCAGAGGCCCCGCTGATCCGCGAGGCGGCTAACTGCTTCCTGCGGAATCTATGAGCGACGACAGCAGGGCCAGCACAATCGCGGGTATGCACAGGCTGCCCATGATCTTGGTGTATCCCCGCAGTGCTTCCATGGCCCGGGACAATGACCCGGTGGCGGCATACGTGGACAATGGGACGATGGCGACAAGAATGGCGACGACTGCCGCAGTTTTGAGGAAGGTGAGCACATGGTGATGAAAACACAATGCATTCAGGCCGTCAATCAGGCGGCCGGCCGTGTCCTGTCTGCCGCTGAACTGCAGGGCATTGACGACCGGTTGAATGCGACCATGCGCAGACTGGCAGCATCCGATCCCAATTGGCAGGCCAAGAGTACGGCGCAGCGCGTCGAAGAGGCGGCTGTGGCTGCATTGGCTGACATTCAGCGCGAGGCGGCGCGCAAGGTGGCGAACGTGCAGCGCCAGGCGGTGGCGACGGCGCAGATTCAAGGCCGAATCCAGACCTTGAGCGATGCCTACCAAGGCGGCCAGACGCGCGGCCTTGTCGAGGAAATCAACAACACGTCACACTATGCCGACGCCGTGAAGCGTGAATCCGTCTCCAAGCTGGTTGACTTAATAGAGGCCACATCCAGCGGGGAGGGCGCTTCCATGGGCCGGCGCGTGGCGATGTTCCTCTTTGACGCCGAAAACCACGCGATGACAAAGGACCTGGTGTCGGAAATCTTCGCCAAGGGCAAAGCCGGGACGGGCAACGCGCTGGCAAAGTCCGGCGCGGATGCGTGGCTGAAGGTCATCGAGAATCTGCGCGAACGATTCAACGCGGCGGGCGGTGACGTTGGCCGGCTGGATTACGGCTATATCCCCATGGCGCACGACGCGGCCAGGATTCGTGACGCCGGCCGGGGATTGTTGAACCGAGCCCCGACGCTGGCAGAAGCGAAAGACGCTTGGACCGCTGGCGTGTTGCCCAAGCTGGATCGGCGCCGGTATGTGCGGGAGGACGGCA
>JACCDR010427052.1_pt1 | contig 12675 bp, 14 predicted proteins | sample 7446431 | NCBI WGS metagenome assembly JACCDR01 (sample SAMN15323443, study PRJNA562643) | freshwater metagenome | isolation source: river surface water | place: USA:Blue River Watershed | collected 2017-08-17
GAAGCGATGGAGATGATCCGCCGTGGGAGTTCGATACGCCGATCGAAGTGATGTCCACGATCTCGGAGGCCTCAAGCGAGGCGCCTTCGGGAACGCAGGGCGTCTGATCGACGGCATTTCCTCCGGGGCGTTCCTCCTCTCCGCACACGGATTCGTTGCCGACACGCCGGTCACGTTCCGCGCAGTCGAGGGCGGAGAGCTCGCGACCCCGCTTGTGGAGGGGACGACCTACTACGCGATCCCGACGAGTGACTCAGCGTTCCGCGTCGCCGCCACGCCAGGAGGCGCGCCGATCGCCCTGACGTCCGCGGGCTCGGGAATGCTCGTCGGCGACGAACTCCCGTACGATCTGACGCTCGAGTTCTATTCGCGCTGGGTCGACGATCAGATCCCGCACCTGGTCCCGCTCGCTGTCGGCGAGGACGGGAAATATCCGATGGTCCCCAGGACGGTCGTCGCTCGCCTCGCGGCGAAGGCCCTCTTCCGGACGGACGGCCAGACGTCGACGATCGTCGCGGACGCGGAAAAAGAAGCCCTCCAGATCGTCGCGAGATGGGCCGCCGGTCAACCGACGCGTGACGCTGGGATGACCGCGAGCGCGAACCGCGCAGTCACGTCCGCCGCGCCGGCGTCCGCTTACGGATCGGAGCGCATACCATGAGCGTCGGAAGCCTCCGACAATTCGCGAACTCCCTCGCGCGTCTCCCTCTCGTGCTTGGTCATGAGATTGCGAAGGATCAGGCCCCGGCGCTCAGCTCTCTCGCTCGGGAATCCTTCGAGTCATCCGCGACCCCGTATGGGGTGCCATGGGCGCCGGGCGTCGACGGACGAAAGATCACGCTTCGCAAATCCGGCGCGCTCGAGCGAGGCGTTCGCTATGTGGCGATCGGCGCGAAGCTTCGCGTTGCGCTCCCGACGCGTTACGCCAAATTCCAGATCGGGAAGCGGCCCGTGCTTCCGGCCCAGGGGGCGGATCTGCCGGCGAGCTACCGCGCTTCACTCGCCGCGGCCGCGCGGCGGATCGCTACGAGGATCCTCGTCGAGGGGTCGACATGATCGACACCTACGATTTCGCGCTCGCCCTCGCGGCGGAGCTCCGCGCGCGGATGTGTCCGGTCGATGTCCTCACCGACGGAGACCCGCGCGGCCGCGCTGAGCCCGCGACGTTCCGCGATGAGTATCTCGTGGTCGCCGACGACGATCAGCAATCCGGATCTTTCGCCGCGCCGCGGACGCCAGGCGGAAACCCGCGACGGTTGTTCCGATGGCTTCAGCCGATCCGGATCGCGATCTACGCGCGATCTCAGCGGCCGAACGCCCTTCCATTCGAGCATCGTCGCCGCGCGAGTCGCATCGCGCGGACGGTGGCCGCGTCCGTCCTCTTCGTCACTCGGCGCGCGCAATGGGACATCGGGCCGATCTCCTCGCGCTGGATCACGCTCCAGGCGATGGAGGGGAGCGACTCTCCGGCCGGCGCCGCGATCGAGCTCCGATTGAACCTGATCAGCGCCGTCGAGGACGTGTCCTTCGACGGCGCCGCCGCGCCGGAGATCGCCGTCTCTGAGGACGGGACCGACGGGCCGACGTTCTCGAGCGAAACGATCATCGGCGCGACGAACGAGACCGCGTGCGGAGAGGAGTGATTGACCATGGCTGAGATCCCGAGCGTCGACACCACGATCACCGACCAGCCGGTCGCGGCCGCGACGGGGCTCGACGTCCTGACCGTGATCGCGCCGGTCCCGCTCCATGCGGACGCGACCCCAAGGATCTATGCCGGGTCCGACGGCGCGCGGTCCTTCCACGGCTACGCGCCCGGCGTCGACTATCTCGCGATCCACGCGAGCGAGACGCGAAAGCCGGTGATTTTCGTCGGCATTCCGATCGAGACTCCCGGAGTCGTCGGGAGCGTCGACGACTCGGGCGTCACTGGGACGAGCCGCGTCACGGTCGCGGCCGGCCCGTCCGGCGCGCTCGACGAAATCGAGGGCGTCGTCCGCGTCGTCACCGGCGGGACCGTCGGGACGAATGGGATCGTCCTCTCCGTCTCCGCGGACGGAGAACGGACGACGAAGCGCGTCCGGTTGAAGACCGCGACGAGCTACACGTTCCCAGACCTCGGGGTGACCGTGACATTCGGAACCGGGACGCTCGTCGCCGACGACGTCTTCACGTTCGCGACCACGGCCCCGAAGGGCGACGGCGACGGCATCGCGGCCGCTCGAGCGGCGCTCGCCGCGCAAATGAAAAAGTCGCGGTCGTGGCTCGTCGTGGGGGACGCCGCGAACGCGACGGAGGTCGGGGACGTCACGACCGAGATCAACGCCTTCGCGACCGAAAACAAACGCTTTTCGCTCGCTCGAGTTCAGGTCCGCGACCGTCTCCCGCTCGGGAAAATGAGCCGGTCCAGAAAGCGAATGACCGGATCGCCGACGCTGACGTTCGCGGAGGTCGGGGTCACCGGCGACACGATCACCCGCTCCGTCGGATCGTGGATCACGGACGGCTTCGAGCAGGGGGATACGATCACGGTCGACGGCTCGGTCTCCAACGACGGTGACTACGTCATCGCCAGCCTCACCGCGACCGTGATCACGCTGGGAAGCGAGGACCTCACCGCGGAGGGCCCCGTCGCGGACGTCGGCGTCGTCGGATCTCACACGATCACGTTCGCGGAGGTCGGGCTCACTGGGGACACGATCACTCGCTCCGGCGGATCGTGGCTCGACGATGGCTTCCGGGCCGACGACGAGATCACGGTCGACGGCTCCGTCTCCAACGACGGGACCTTCACGATCGCCGGAGTCACCGCGACCGTGATCACGCTCGGAGCCGACGACCTCACGCCCGAATCCATCCAGTCGCACGCGTTCTCGATCGAGGCCGCGAAGACCTTCGAGGACTGGGCCGCGGATCTCGACACCGACTTCGCGAGCGTCGACGACCAGCGTCGGATCGATCTCGGGATGGGCAAGCGCCGAAAGAAGTCCCCGATCACCGGCTGGCGCTTCCGACGGCCCGTGCAGTGGGCCGCGTCCGTCCGCGAGTATCAGCACGACGTCCAGGTCGCAACCTACGAGGTCGATCTCGGGTCGCTCGACGGATGGAGCGGGGTCGACGCGCACGGGAACCTCGAGGAGTTCGACGACGAGGCGCACGGAGGCGGGAGCTCGGGGCGGTTCACCTCCTTCCGGTCCTGGGATGGGGAAGATCCGTCGTACATCTCGCTTTCGCTCACGAGAGCGGACGAGAACTCCCTCCTTTCGCGGACTCACAACATGCACGTCGCGAACGTCATGTGTTCGACGATCCAGGCCGAGGGAAAACTGTCGATCGGGAAAAATCTCGTCCTCAATCCGGACGGCACCGCGACGGAGGCCGCGCTCGGGCGCATTGAGAGCGCGGTCAACACAGCGATCGCGCTGAACCTTCTTAGCTCCGGGAAGGAGGGGCCCCGAGCGAGTCCCGGGACGCGATGGGTCGCGACGCGCGGGGATGTCCTGAACATCCCTGGCGCGCATCTCCGGGGCAAAGGAACGCTCAATCTCAACGGGACGATCGAGCATTTCGACACCGAGATTCTTGTCCCGACGGGAGGAGCGTAACCCATGCCGCAGAGCGCACAGGCGGACGTCAACGCATTCGAGTGTTCCTGGTTAGACGGGTCGTGCACGTTCGCCGTCCCTGGCGGAGACACGATCGACGACTTCGACTGGACCGCGTTCAAGTGCGAGCGCACCGTCTCGCGCGGTGAGCGGAAGCGGCTCGGACTGACGGTGAAGACCACGGTCGGATCACTCGCACAAAGCGCGTCGATCACGATCTCCCGAACGAGCCACCGAAAACTCATGGAGGCGCTCGCGAAGCACGCGAGGGAGATCGGGGGCGTGAAGCGACTTTCCACGGTCCTCTTCACGATCCTCGTCCAGTGGACACCGATCGGAGACACGCAAATCTATCAGCGGAAGTTCTACGCGTGCTCCATGGGGAAGGACTCGGACGACGCGAGCGATGGAGACGATCCGCACAACATCGAGATCGATCTCCAGCCACGACGCATCGTCGACATTCTGGACGATGGATCCGAGGTCACGCTGTGACCATCGCAGAAGAGGGAACATGGACGAAGAGCTCGATTCCGTGGGCGAGGAGATCGCCAGACTAGAGAGACAACGGGCCCAGCGGAGGGCCGACAACAGCGCGAAGGAACGCGCGCAATACGCAGAGGATTTGCGCGCCGTCGATGCGATCGAGGCGACGACGGACGGCCCCTTCGCGACGGTCAAGGTCGGCCGGTATCAGCACGGACACCCGACGCTCGTCTTTCTTCGGAAGCCGAGCGCGCTCGAGTACAAGCGATTCGGGCAAACGTCGCGGCGAGCCCACGACGACCGAAAGATCGAGGGGAAGCAGCGGGCGCTCGAGGACCTCGGCGCGGTGTGCACGCTCTATCCCGCGGAGGACGCCGCGAAGGCGCTTTGGTCGGCCTTTCCGGGCCTGCTCCAGGTCGTCGGTCAGGCCGCGGCCGCTCTCGCCGAGGGGAGCAGGGAGGAGGAGGGAAAAGGCTAGTCGAGCGCGCCGATCTCGCTACTCGGCGGATCGATGTGCTCGCGGAGTGCCTCCATGCGTGGGCGAGCGGCGGCGAAGAGCTAGACGCCATGGCGGCCGCTCGCGTCGTCGGTGAAACGATCCTCATGATTCGCCGAGCGCTCACAGCGCGCCCGGCGAAGACGCGGAGACGATAGGGTGCCGGACGGAACGACCTACGAGATCGATATCCCGGTGAAGGGCGGGCCGGACGCGGCCTCCGCGTCGACGGCGTGTCTCGCGCTCGCGGATTCTCTCGAGAGGGCGGGCCAGGCATCGACCGCGGCCGCGGAGGCGATGAGGGCCGGCGAGAAGGCGTATCGCGTTGCGGAGACCACGGCGGATCGTGCCGCCAAGGCCCACGAGAAGGTCACCGCGGCCCTGGAGGCGCAGCGCGCGGCACTCACGAAGGCGTCCGAGGACAAAGACGAGAAAGGACAGGCGAAGGCCGCGAAAGCGATCGCGGCCCTCGTGGAACGCCAGCGCGAAGCGGAGGAGGCCTCGAAGAGGGCCGCCGCGGCGCTGGCGCTCGAGGCGACGAACCTCGACAAACTCCGCGCGGCATCGAAAGCGGCGGAGGCGACGCAAAAAGCGGCCGCGTCCGCGGCCGCGAAGGCGGCCGGGACGGGCAACATCGGGAAGCTGAAAGGATCGCTACGCGATCTCGGTGGGCCGGTCGGGGACCTGGGCTCACGCGCGGCCGGCCTCGCGGCTACGTGGGAAAATCTGTCGGAGGCCGTCGGCTCCGCTGGGCCGTTCCTCGTCGGTGCGGGAGCAATCGCGGCCGTCGTCGCCGCGGTTGTCGCGCTCTCCGCCGCGGCCGTGATCGGTGTGGCCAAGGTCGCGGCGTGGGCGGTGACGCTGGCGGATGCCGGGCGATCGCAGCGCCTACTCGCGGATGGAATCGCCGGCACGGTCGGCGGAGGCGCGGCGTTGGCGAGGCAATTCGACTACCTGTCGAAAACGATCCCTCTAACGCGCGAAGAACTCGCGAGCATCGCGCAGAACCTCCGCGCCGCGGGGACGAGCGCTGAGGATCTTCCGAAGGCGCTAGAGACGGCCGCCGAGCAGGCCGCCCGCGTGAAATTCGGGCCGAACTTCGAAAAGGAGCTTGTCTCGCTCCGTTCGTCGTCCGCCAGGCTCGGAGACAATTTCTCCAAGCTCTTCGGGCAACTCAAAATCGACAAGCTGCTCGATGGGCTGTCCCGCCTCGTCGACCTCTTCGACGAGACGAGCGACTCCGGGCGCGCGATCAAGGTCGTCTTCGAGAGCATTTTCCAGCCGATCGCAGACGGGGTGACCGGCCTCATTCCGATCGTCGAGCGCGGATTTTTGAAGTTCGAGATCATCGTCCTGAAGGCGCTTATCGCGATCAAACCCTTCGGGTCGACGATCGTTCTGTTCGCGGAGGCGCTCGGGGTTCTCGCGGCGCTCATCGTGGGCGTCGTGGCCGTGTCGTTCGCGATCTTCATCGCGCCACTCGTCGCGATCGTGGCGATCCTCGCGGGCGTGATCGCGGGCGTGATCTGGCTCACCGGCGCGCTCTCCGATCTCGCGTCGACGGTCTCGGGAGGCGTGTCCAGCGCGCTGACCGCCGTCTTCGACTGGCTCTCTACGATCTCGCTCGTCGACATCGGGGCGGCCCTCATTCAGGGGCTGGCGGACGGAATCACGGGCGGAGCGTCCGCGGTCCTGTCTTCGGTCCAGGGCGCCGTCACGGGCGCGATCGACCACGCGAAGGAGCTCCTCGGGATCGCGTCTCCGTCGCGGGTCTTCGCGGAGATCGGAGCCCACACCGCGGAGGGCATGGCCCAGGGGGTCGACGGTGGGGCACCGGACGTGGGGGCCTCCCTCGAGAACCTCGTCTCCCCGCCGGCCCTTCCCGCCGCGTCCGGTGGCGGCGCACCAGCCGCTCTCCCACCGATCACGATCCAGGTCTTCGCACCGTCCGGGGACGGAGAGTCCATCGCGGCCGCTGTGAGGCGCGCGGTCCTCGAGCTCTTCGAGAGCGACCTAGCCCAGTTGGGCGGGATGGCGGCCCCATGACGAACCCGATCGACCACCCGGAGCTCTACGATTCGATCGTGCTCGCCGGCGTCCAGTCGCCGGGGACCGTCACGCTATCCGGGCACGAGTCGAAAGTCGCTTGGGACGTGAAGGCCGGGTCCGCGCAACAGGGCGCGTCGATGTCGATCAAAAGCCTCCCGCCGGTGGAGTTCACGGCGACGTTTGAACTCATTTACGACCCCACCGAGGGGACAAACGAGATCGACGACTGGGACGCGTTCCAGAAGCTGATTGACGCCACGGTCGCGAGCGCGTCCCCGAAGGCCGCGGACATCTATCACCCCGATCTCGCGCGCGTCGGAATCAAGCGCGTAGCGAAGGCCTCCGTCGGAGGAATGACCTACCCGGACGAAAAGGACCGGTCGCGCGCAATCGTCGCCGTGAAATTCCAGGAGTACGTCCCCCCGAGGGCGAAGGGGGGGACGGCGAAGGGCTCGGCGGCGAAGCCGAAGGGCGTCACCCCAGACCCGAATCAGGATTTGAAGAACGAGATCGCACGCCTCACGACGGAGTATCAAAACACGCCATGGGGCTAGCATCCGCAACGCTTTCCGGCGCTCGAGCGACCGCGGCACGCATCCAGATCCCCGCCTGGGGAGTCTGGTACGCGGACGCCACGCTCGACGCGGCGAGGAGCCTCTCCGGCCGCGTGTCGCTCGCGATCGCGGATCTGGAGGCCTCGGGGACGATCGTCAGTGGAGGACCGGGGGCCTCGCAGACGGATCGCGCCGCGTTCACCGTCGTGGGGGGGGCCGGTGGCTGGGGGCGGATCATTCCGCCGAAAAGCTACGCGAACGACGCGGGCGTGAAGGCGTCGAAGGTCCTGCTCGACGCCGCGCGTGAGGTGGGGGAAGAGCTCGACGGGGCATCGCTCGCGGCCGCCGATCGTCCGCTCGGGCCGTCGTGGGTCCGGCCGGCGGGCATGGCCAGGGACGTCATGGACGCGGTCTTCCCGCGCGGCTGGTATGTCGACCTCGACGGCCGGACGTATGTCGGCCGGCGCCCGGCGGTCGCGAGCAAGGGCGGGACGCTCCAGAACATCGATCGAGCGATGGCCGTCGCGACGCTCGCGGCCGACTCGATCTCCGGTCTCGTCCCCGGAGCGACCGTCGAGGGGCTCGAGGCGATCGACGTCGAACACGAGATCGACGCGAGCACAGGCCTTCGGACGAGGCTCTTCGCCACGCGCGGCGGGAACGGATCGCGGAGGCTCGACGCCCTCCGGAAGATCATCGAGTCCATGCTCCCGGATCGGCGGTTCCGAGGGATCTACGACTACCGCGTCACGACGCCCGCCGGGAAGCGGTGGAACCTCCAGCCGATCCGCGTCTCCACCGGCATGCCGAACCTCCTCCGCGTGCCCGTTCGCGGTGGAGCGGCCGGTTACGAGGCGACGCTCGCGTTGACCGGCGCGACTGTCCTCGTCTCGTTCGTCGACGCCGACCCATCGCGTCCGGCCATTACCGGCTTCGATTCGCCGGACGCCCCCGGATTCCTCCCGATCGACATCACGATCGCCCAGGGACTCCTGGGCGTCGCCCGCATGACGGACCCGGTCGTTGCGGGGCCGTTCGGCGGAACCGTGACCATGGGATCGCTCAAGGTAAGGTGCGGGTGATGGCGGCGAATTTCGGCCGCGACATCTCCTGTCTTCGGTCGATCAAGACCGGCCGGTTTGTCTCGGGTTGGCGCCTCGTCGCGGAGGCATGCTTTCGTCGATTGATCACGCGGCGCGGGACCCTGCCAGGAGGAGAGGCGGAGGCGGACTACGGGCTGTATTTGCCGGATTTCGTGGGAAAGGCGCTCACGGCGTCGCTTCTGGCGGCCATTCCGGGCATGGTCAAAAACGAGCTCGAGAAGGACGCGCGTGTCGATGATGCGATCGTGTCAGTCGTCGCCGTTACGCGCGGACCGTCCGTTGCGATCAAGCTTTCCGCTCGAATCGATACGGCGGACGGCCCGTTCGATCTCCAGGTCCTAGCATCGGAGCTCGGCGTCGAGCTCCTCCGGTTGGAGTCCGCCGCATGACCGCACCGATACTCACGCTCGAAGAACTCCTCGTTACGCACACAAAAGAGGAAATCGCCGAAATGGCGCTTCTCGTGGCGGACTCGATCGGGCTCCCCGTTTCCACGTGGCAACCGGGGGATCCGACGCGATCCCTGCTCCTCCTCGAAGCGGAGCTACTCGAAAAGCTCGACGAGATCGGCGCCGGCCTCGCGCGGAGCGCGTTCCTCGAAACGGCGAAGGCGACGCCATGGATGGCGGTCGTGGCCGACCAGGTCTTCGGCGAAACCGCGGACGCGGCCACCTACGCCACGACGACGATCACGCTCACGAACTCGGGCGGGGGGTTCTACGACTTCGACCCGTTCGCGCTCACGGTCCGAAACAGCACGACGGGGAAGACCTATCACAACACGGAGCGGATCGTCCTCGCGTCGGGGGCTGGGCAAACCGCGTCCGGCGGGATCGAGGCGGACGAGCCCGGGTCCGACAGCACGGCCGCGGCGATGGAGATCGACGAGATCGTTTCAGGGGACGGAGCGATCACGTGCTCGAACGCGACGGCCGCGATCGGGCTCGACGCACAGGACGATGATTCCCTCGAGGAGCAGTGCACGGACAAGCTCGGGTCGCTCTCTCCGGACGGGCCGAAAGAGGCCTATTCCTACGTCGCGCGACGCTATCAGCTCACCGGGACGAAGAACGTCACGCGATGCCGCGTCTATGCGGACTCGGACACAGGGGACGTTGACGTATACCTCGCCGGACCGAGTGGCGCTGTCGAGGAGGCAGACCGCGCGCTCGTCGAGGACGCGATCGTGCGGTGGGCGAACCCGCTCTGCAACACCCCGAACGTCATGAGCGCGTCGAACGTCACCCAGGCGATTACCTATTCGCTCTGGGTCTACAAATCGGTCAACAGGACCGAGACGCAGATCGCGACCGACGTCGCGCAAGCGCTCGCGGTCCTCTTCCGGAAGAGGCCGATCGGTGGAGACGTCATCCCGCCGGCGGATGGCAAGCTGTACAAAGACCTCGTCGAGAGCGCGATCGGGGCGGTCTACCCGAAGGAGCAGGTCGCGCGCGTCACGCTGACCACGCCCTCCGGGGACGTCGCGCTCACGCGCGGTCAGGTTCTGGCGCTCGGGACCATCACGCCGTCGATCTACATTCTCGAGGACCCGTGAAGGACGTGGTCAATTTCCGGACGCATCGTCGCCGGCGCCCGCTTCCGTCGTGGCTCCGGGACGGCGAAGGGCTCCTCGTCGGATACGTCCTCGATCTCATGCGGGATCTGTTCGTCGAGCGGCTTCGGCAGTCGCTCATGATCCGCTTTCCTCAGCGCGATCCGACCGGCCGCCCGTCCCCGGACGATGCACTCGCGGCAAACGGCCGGACCCGCCGCGTCATTCGTGGGATCGATGAGTCGTCCGCGTCCTACGCGGCTCGGTTGATCCGCTGGCTGGACGATCGGAAAACCGCGGGAAATGCCTTCGCGGTCCTCCAAAAATGCGCGGAGTACCTCGGCCCGCTCCCGCGCCTTCGGATCGTCGACGCGCGCGGAAACTGGTACACGCGCGAGCCGGACGGGACGACGAGCTACCTACTCGATCAAGGCAATTGGAACTGGGACGGCGCCCCCATGTCGCGGTTCGCACGATTCTGGCTCATCGTCTACCCGAACGGGCTTTGGACAGAGGGCCCAGACTGGGACGACGCGTCGCGATCGTGGGGTGACGGTCAGTGTTCGTGGGGCTCGACTGCGACGAGCGCGCAAATCGACACGCTCCGGGCGATCGTAGCCGACTGGAAACGGGCCGGGTCGCGATGCGAAAAGATCATCATTGCGTTTGATCCGGACTCCTTCGATCCGAGCGCTCCGGAGCCCGACGGAACCTGGGGCCATTGGGGGAAGCTCGAAGGGGGCGTGATGGTCCCGGCGCGCCTCTCGACAGCCAGATATTGCCAAGGGACGACGACATGAGCGAAGTTTACACGCCGAACGCCGACAATTTTCCGACGAGCTACACGATCCCGACCGACGGCCAGGGCCCGGGAATCAAGGCCGCGGACGTGGACCCCGCGCTCGAGGGACTCGCCGACGCCGCGGCGTACCTGAAAAAGCGCCTCGAAGACATCGGCTGGCCGCATCCGATCCGGGTCGGGACGACGGCCGCGATGCAGGCGCTAACCGCCGTCGACCGGGATGTCTTCCTCGTCCGCGACGGTGCGGACGGCGACGACCGTCCCGGAAGACTCTACTTCTGGGATGCGGATCGCATCATCGCCGACAGCCCCGGCGCGCGCGAGCCGATGGAATACACGGGCGCGAGCTCGGTGGAGCTCACGTCCCCGGCGAGGCATCAAGGCTTCTGGGTCCTCGTGCGTCCGCCGGAAACCCTGCTTTCGCGCGCGACGAAGACCGGGACCGGCGACTATGGAGACGACTCCGCGGCCTACTCGGAGATCACGCTCGACAGCGGGAACATGGAGGTCTCGTTTCCAGCCGTGCGGGCGGGGGACATCATTCAGGTTCGCGCGACGATCTCGGGCGCCCATTGCGCGGACCCGGCATCATTCATCGTCCGCGCGTATGACGGTGGCTGGGTCGATGTCCCCGGGGCGTACGCCTATATCGACATCACGGGCCCGTCATCGTCCGTCGTCCTCGTCGGCGAGTACGTCGTAACGACGGACTCCGGCCTGGGCGATTTCACGGTCGCAGTGTTCGGGAAGGCGAACAATGCCCCGAACACAAACGCCCTCGTCATCGATGGGGCGTGCGCGCTCTTCGTGCACCTGCACACGCCCTGAAAGGTCACCCCATGTCGAACGAATTTGATCCCTCGGACTGGCTCCCGGCTCTCATGGGTCCCGTTCGATTGTCGGTCGACGGAGTCCCGCTCGCGAAGCGCCGGCGCGGATGGGATTTCATCGGGGCGGAGTTCGTCGACGACCCGGAGAACGAGTCTTTTCGGATCCGGTTTGCGACCGGCGTCCCGGTTGTCGTTACCGCGAGCGGAGACTACGTCCTCGAGGAGCTCGGCTCGGTGGTCAACCGCCGAGTGCATGTCAACGTGGCTGCGCTCGAGGAGGAGGGCTCGCGGTCCGTCAAGCTCTCAGCGACGCCGGTCCCTGCGACTGGGACCGTCGTATCGATCTCGGATCTCGGAGGAGCGTCGGACCATCCGATCGCGGTCGACGGGGACGGGCTCCTCATCGATGGCGCCGAGTCATATTCGATCGATCACGATCTGGGTTTCGTGTCGTTCGTTTTCACGGGCGCTGCAGGATGGCGGACCGTCGCGGAGAGCTCCTCGGAGGAGGTACCGGCCCCGGCCGATCCGCTGTGGTCCTACGCGCGGCGCGCCGAGATTTTCTCGTCGAATCACGCTGGAGATTACACGACCGGCCTCGAGTTCATGATCCAGACGGATCTGGTTTGCCGCGGGGTTCGGTTCTTCGCCTACTGGACAGGCGGAGGAACCAAGGACGTCAAGTGCTGCCTGTACAACCAAACGGACGCGACCCTTCTCGCGACCGCGACCGTCTCCGGTGCCTCGAGCGGGGATATTTACGAGGCCGAGTTCGACCCACCGATCGATCTCTCCGGGCTAGGGGCGAAGCTCTTCGCGGCGTCCTGCTACGTGACGGACGGGTCGCGGTATTTGAGGATCGACACGGACCCCGTGTCGCCGGCGTTGCCCCTCGTGGTCTCGCCGGAATACGTGATCACAGGGACAGTCTACTCGGCGGGAGACGCGAGACCGACGACCGGATCGAATGACCTCTACGCGATCGAGCCGCTCTTCGCGTTCCCATGAGTGAGCCGGACGACCTCGCAGCGGCCATCCGTCAGGCTCTGCTCGATCATCCGTGCAACGCGATCGACGGTCCGGAGCTCACAGCGTTCGCGGAGGCGCTCGCATCCCCGGTCTGGGACCACGTCGGGGGCGGATCGGGTCCCACGGGTCCCACGGGGCCCACGGGGCCCACAGGACCGACCGGGCCCAC
>JACCDR011820991.1_pt1 | contig 12674 bp, 12 predicted proteins | sample 7446431 | NCBI WGS metagenome assembly JACCDR01 (sample SAMN15323443, study PRJNA562643) | freshwater metagenome | isolation source: river surface water | place: USA:Blue River Watershed | collected 2017-08-17
GCCGATGCGTGGATCGGAGCGAGTGGACTCCAGGCGAGCAACTGATCGAGTTCCGCGTCGACTTCTCGCACCTCACCCCGGTCCCGAAGCAGGGTGGCACGCTGGACTTCGCGGCGCTGCGGCCGAAGATCGGGGTGCTCGATGACCATAAATTCGGCAGCAGCCCGGACAACATCGTCTACGCGGAAGAGAACTCCCAACTCATGATCTACGCGATCGGCGTGGATCGACGCTTTCACGAGCAGTACGGCTTCAAGGAATACGTGCTGCGCATCAACCAGCCTCGTCTTGATCACTTTGACGAATGGGTGGTTTCTCGCTCACGGCTGCTGGAGTTCGCGGACTACGTGCGCGAGCGCGCTGCCGCTGCTTGGCGCGTCGATGCACCGCGCACCCCGGGCATCAAGCAGTGTCGCTTCTGCAAGGTACGCGGCTCATGTGCTGCGAATGCCAAGTTCCAAGAGGATCTCTTCGGAGCGGCATTCCAAGATCAGACGCAGAGCGTGCAGCAGATGCAGGATTTCACGCGACGCTTGGACGACGACCTCGAACCCTTCAAGATGCACATGGCGAAGGTCGGTTCTCTGACGACGGCACAAATGGCGAAGCTCCTGCCGTATCGGGCAATGGCCGAAGCCTGGTGGAAAGCACTAGAAGAGGAACTCAACAAGCGGGCCGTCGATGGGGACATGCCGCCTGAGATGAAGTTCGTCGAGGGTCGCACGCGGCGCAAGTTCATCAGCGATGAGCGTGCCGTCGAGCATCTGGAGTTCCTCGGGCTCGAACCCCATGACACCCGCAAGGTCAAAGTGATCTCGCCTGCACAGGCCGAGAAAAAACTGCTGGCGCTGGGCTACAAGCGAGCCCAACTGCCCACCCTCTTGCAAGGGCTGGTGATCAAGCCGCCCGGCAAGTCCACCTTGGTCCCGTTGAGCGATCGACGGCCCGCGGTGGAAGACGTGACGAAACTCGTGTTCGTCGATGAAACCACTGAAACTGAAGAGGATTGAAACATGGCTTCCCTGGAGAAGGTCAAGAGCGGCAAGAACTTCATCGTCTACGAGAGCGGCGATCAGAAGCTCATCAAGATCGAGAACATCCGCTTCTCGTACCCCTGCTTCGGCACGCCGAAGGAGGACGAGGGCGAAGACGGCTCGAAGCGCCTGTCGTGGCAAGGCGTGGCGATGTTGCCCAAGGCGACGCACAAAGAGGCCAAGGATGCCTTCATGGAGATCGTCGCCGAACTGGAGAGGGCCAACGACAAGAAGGTCGAACCGCAGTATCGCTGCATCAAGAACGGTGACGACAAGGAAGACGAGGCGATGCACGGGCACTGGCTCATCTCCTTCTCCGAACGCACCACGAACGGCCAAGGTCGCAAGCGGCAGCGGCCGGCTGCGCGCAACGCCGGCAACGAGGTCATCAGCGATGTCGAGGACATCGACGAGGCGTTCTACGGTGGCTGCTGGGGCCACGTGCTGCTGCGCCCGTTGTTCTTCGCTGGGCAGGCCAAGGGCAAGACCAAGCAATACCCCAAGCGCATCTCCTGTGGCTACCAGGGGGTGCAGAAGACCCGGGACGACACCCCGTTCGGCGGCGGCCGGATCGACGACACCGACGCCTGGGGCGCGGAAGACGGCGCGTCGGGCGGGTCGAGCGGCAGCAGCGCCGAAGACGACGACGGCCTGTGATCGGCTGACCGTCCACATCCAGTAGCAGCAACAACGCCCGGTGGTCCCGGGCGTTTTTCATCATGACCAATTATCAAACTGGCCCCCCACGATATTCCTCTCACGGATCTCGCGCTCGCTTACGTGGTCGTTTGCTCTTTCGGAGGTGGTTTGAACTCAACTGCGCTCTTGGTCAAATGGGTAGTCGACGGCAATGCTCCGGTTGACAAGATCATCTTTGCGGACACCGGTGGTGAACGAGAGGATGTTTACGAGAATGTCGAAAGAGTGAGCAACTGGTTGAGGCGTCACGGTATGCCTGGCGTTGAGATCACAAGGAAAGGCGGCCGACCTGAGACGCTTGAACAGTACGCATTGCGCACTAAGTATCTGCCGTCGATGGCTTACGGTCGCAAGGGATGCTCTTGGAAGTTCAAGATCGAGCCGCAGAACCGGGAAGTGAATAGATGGCTACCGGCAAAGGCCGCTTGGCGCTCAGGCCAGAAGGTCGTGAAGTTGATTGGCTATGGATACGAAGAGCAGAAGCGCCTAGCTAAGGCGAGGCTGGAGGACGACAAATACTTCTACCGATTCCCTTTGAACGAATGGGAAATGGATCGTGAGGATTGCGAGAACGTGATCAAGAGCGTCGGGCTTCCAATCCCCGGGAAGTCATCTTGTTTCTTTTGCCCTTCCTCTAAGAAGCACGAGATCGTCTCACTCCCAAAACATCTTCAAGAGCGCGCTATTCGTATCGAAAGAGTTGCACGCGAAGCAGGCAACATGAAGACCGTCAAAGGTCTCGGCCGTCAGTTTTCATGGGAGGAATTGCTAAAGGGGGCTGATGTACCGGAGGCGGACGTTATGCCTTGCATGTATTGCGCAGACGGGCCTGAAGAAGTGAATGCTTGCGCTTTTGATCCTGATCTATGACAAAGTACGCAACACCGCGCCCCATCTGTGTCTGTGACACGGAGTGTTACGTCGACTATTGGTCGATTGGCTTTCGGACGCTCGACGGTCAGCGCACCGCGGTGTACGAACTGTTCGAGGGCAACCCGCTAAACAAGAAGGCAATCGCGAGCGTCTTCAAGAAGTACCGGGTCTATACCTTCAACGGGATCAACTACGACCTCCCGATGATCCTGTACGCAATGGCCGGCGCGTCGAATGCAGAACTGAAGCGGTGCAGCGACGAGATCATTGTGGGCGGCGTGCCTTGGTGGACGATGCTCGATCGACTCGGGCTCAAGATCCCCGACTTCATCGATCACGTTGACCTGATGAACGTGAGCCCTGGTGCGCCGCAGAAGCCGAGCCTCAAGATCTACGCCGGCCGCCTGCACTCGCGCAAGATGCAGGAGCTACCGATCCCGATCGACGCCAATATCGGAGAGCCCGAGCGCCAGGTCATTCGTGCGTATCACGGCAATGACCTGGACGTGACGATCGACCTCGCAACCGACCTGAAGCCGCAGCTTGAACTGCGCGGGATCATGTCGGACGAGTATGGGGTTGATCTGCGCAGCAAGAGCGATGCACAGATCGCAGAGGCCGTCATCAAGGCCGAGATCGAGCGAGCCACAGGGAAGAAGCTGTGGGCGCCCGACATCGAGCCCGGCTACTTCGAGTACAAGGTGCCGCAGTTCATCCGCTTCGGATCGCAGCGCATGCGTGAGGTGCTGCATCGCATTCGTGGGCTCAAGTTCGTGGTCGGCGTCAACGGGGTCGTGCAGGAACCGGAGTACCTGAAGGACGCGAAGATCGACATTGGCAAGTCGGTCTACCGCATGGGGATTGGCGGTCTGCATTCGTCGGAGCAGAGCGCTTCGCACTACAGCGATGATGAGTACGTGCTGATCGACAGCGACGTGACCAGCTATTACCCGTCGATCATCCTCAACTGCGGGCTCTTCCCGAAGCACATCGGCCCGATCTTCCTCAAGATCTACCAGCGCATCTTCGATCGTCGCGTGGCCGCCAAGAAGGCCGGCGACAAGAACACGGCAGAGACCCTCAAGATTGTCCTCAACGGTTCATTCGGCAAGTTCGGCTCACCCTACTCGGCGCTCTACTCACCGAACCTGATGATCCAGACCACGATGACCGGGCAACTGGCCATCCTGATGCTGATCGAGGATCTCGAAGCCTACGGGATCGAGGTGATCAGCGCCAACACGGACGGCTTCGTCTCGAAGGTGCCGCGTGCGCGCCTCGACACTTTCCGCGCGATCAAGATGGACTGGGAGTGGGCGACAGGCTTCGCGCTCGAAGAGACGGCCTACAAGTCGCTGCACAGCCGCGACGTGAACAACTACATCGCGATCGACGAGAAGGACAAGGTCAAGACGAAGGGGGCCTACGCGGCTTCCGGCCCAGATCTTCCTGGCGCAGCAGGCCAGAAGAAGAATCCCGACATGGACATCTGCGTCGATGCGGTCGTGGAGTTCCTCAAGAGCGGCAAGCCGATCGAGGACACGATCGAATGGGAGATCGATCCGAGGCGCTTCATCACGGTTCGTCGCGTGACGGGCGGCGCGCTCGATCAGGATGGGCAGGAGATCGGGAAGGCGCTGCGCTGGTACTACAGCAAGAACGTCAGCGGCGGCTTTGTCTACAAGAAGAACGGCAATGCGGTCCCTCAGACCATCGGGGCCAAGCTGATGATGACGCTGCCCGACATTATCCCGAGCGACATCGACTACGACTACTACACGCGCGAGGCATACGCGATTCTGCAAGACCTGGGCGTCGACGTGCCCGACCCGCGGCTGCGTGGGCGCACCGGCCGGCTGATTGCTCGCCTGCCCGATCAGAAGACATTCCACATCGTCGATGCGTCAACCGGCGTTGCGCTCTGCGGCAAGCGTCGAGACTCGATTCGTGATTCGTGGGTGGAGTCCAAGGTTCGACCGGAGGGTCGCGAACTGTGTAAGAAGTGTCGGGAGTTGGAATGACCGATTGGAGCAAGCCTAAGCAGCGCGAGAACGATCTTCAACCGCAGATCATGGAGTACGCACACAGACGCGGCTGGTTCTGCGAGAAGATCGAGAGCCGCAGCGGGCGCGGTTTCATGGATCTCTTCTGCTTGCGCAACGGCATGGTCGTGTTGATCGAGGTGAAGGTTGTCGGCGAAGAACCTAGACCGCAGCAGGAGAAGCGAGCCCGTGACATCCGTTCGCACGGTGGGGTCTGCTACGCGGTGGATTCCCTGGAACAGGCTCGGAGAATCCTGAAGTGAGAGACTATCAGACCGACTTGACTTGCGATGATCTTCGCGCTCGGTTTAGGTACGTCAAGTCAACAGGACATTTCATTCGGAAGGTGCCCGTTTTTGGTGGCCCGGGTGGAGTTGTCATCCAAGACCGCGTTGGAACCATAGCGGGCAGTATTCACAAGGATGGCTACGTCTACATTGCCATCCAAGGTCGCTTGTATCTGGCGCATCGTCTTGCTGTCCTTTGGGTGACGGGTTCTTGGCCTGCTGGTGAGGTAGACCATAAAAACGGCAATCGATCAGACAACCGCTGGTCAAACTTGAGACAAGCGTCTACGCAACAGAACAGAATGAATTCACTCGGGCAGCGAAAGCGCGCTGGCCCTTACCCAGGTGTATACGAGGTCGAGAGACGACGCGGGCCGTCCAAGTTCTGTGCACAGATCAAGTTCAACGGTGAGGTGATTTACTTGGGTGTGCACGCTACGCCGGAACTTGCACGAAAGGCTCGCCTAAGTGCCGAAAGGAAACTCTTCGGCCAGTTCGCAGGTAGCGCAAGCCGTGGATCGCCTTGACGACCTGATCGCCGCCAAGTTCGCGAATGTCGTTCGCGAGCGAGAGCAGATGCACCCATACCAACGGGATATTGCTGTCCCGTTCATGAAGGCTCATCCGTTCTCGATGATCTGTATGGATCTCGGCCTTGGCAAGTCCATCTCGTCACTCACCGTCATTGCCGACCTCGTAGCCGACCTGTTCCTTGAAGAGGATCTCGGTCAGGTGCTTGTGATCGCGCCGCTGCGCGTGGCAACCGACACGTGGCCGGTAGAGATCGGCGCCTGGCGTCACACTGCATGGCTGACGCATACCTTGCTGCGCGTCGATGATGACGACCCGCGCTTGAAGGCGGCGCGGAAACTGGATCGCGAGAACGCCGGCAATCGGGCCTTCGACCGTGACCTCCTGGTGTGCCAAGGTCTGACGGAAGCTGAGATCCAGAAGGCGCTTGGGCCGACGCACGAGACCCGGGTGTCCCGCGAGATCATGGGCGAGCTTGCTCGGACCAAGACCGACATTCACATCATCAACCGCGAACAGGTCGAGTGGCTGGTCTACTTCCACAAGGGCAACTGGCCGTACCGCACGGTCTTTATCGATGAGTCGTCGTCATTCAAGGATTACGGCAGCGACAGGTTCAAGGCACTCGCGAAGGTGCGCCACACCCCGGGCCTTATCAATCGCCTCCACTGCTTGACCGCGACGCCCGCGGCCGAGACCTACGAGCACCTGTGGGCTCAGGTCTATTTGTGCGACGCCGGGCAGCGTCTCGGCAAGAACATCACGCGCTATCGCAATCGCTACTTCAGCTACAACAAGTGGTCGATGAAGTACGTCCTGCGGGACGGTGGCGAAGAGGACATTCTGGCGAAGATCGCGGACATCACGTTGGTGATGAAGGCCAAGGACTACCTGCCGCGGACTGAGCCTACCGTCATTCAGCACAAGGTGAAGCTCTCGCAGAGCATCGTCGATATGACGAGTCGCCTGGAGAAGGACTTTATCACTACGCTACCCGATGGGACGGAGATTGAGGCCAAGACCGCCGCGATCCTGTCCAACATGCTCTTGCAGATCGCTTCGGGCTCGGTCTACGAAACGAAGTACATCGAGGATTGGGACACCGACGATCTGAAGAAGGTCAAGAAGGTGCACCACCTCCATGACCACAAGATCGATGCGCTGCGCGAGATCTACGAGGAAGCACAGACTCAAGGCGAAACCCTGCTGGTCGCCTACTACTTCAAGTCGTCACTCGCTCGCCTGAAGAAGGTCTTCCCGAAGGCCGTGGTCATGGACGAGTCGGGCAAGTGCATCAAGCTGTGGAATGCCGGCAAGATCCCGATGCTGCTGATTCATCCGCAGAGCGCAGGGCACGGCCTGAATCTCCAGTATGGCGGGCACATCCTGGTCTTCTACGACCTCATCTACTCGCTCGAATACTACCTTCAGACAATCGGCCGGCTCGACCGCCAAGGACAGAAGTTGCCAGTGATTGTTAAGATGCTCGTTGCAGAAGGGACACGCGACGAACTGGTGGCGGAATGCCTAGCAAAGAAGCAGGACGCGCAGGACAAGCTGTTCTCGATTCTGAAGCGCCTTATTCGGAAGATTCGAGGTAATGCCTAGCGGCATTAAAAAAATCAGGCGCACGGTAATCACCACCGAGTCGATCGCCGTCCCTAGAAGCACCGTGCGCCTGCCCGCCTCGTAACGGGAAAAGGAGACACCGGCAACTGCTTGCCGGAGACGATACTGTATCACTGAGGTTGTAAAACTCAACGTGATATATTCATTGCACACATAGCGTGCGATGAACGAGGTACTCGTCAACTTCGAGAGAGCGACAGGGCTCGGGCCGACATACGCGGCTCGGCTGATCGGCGTCGCCTATGTCACCTATGCGCAGTACCGGAATGGCTCTCGGCCGCTCCAGAAGTACCACGCAAGGCACATCGAGGCGCTGCTACTTCTTCCGCACCGTGACCTGATGAAACTGATCGAGAGGTATGCGCATGGCAAGAGCTAGCGCGAAGGTGGTCGACCCCTCGACCGGGAAAGCCGTGAAAGTGGACGTTGGTCGAGGTAGCGCATCGATCGACGAAGAGTCGCGGCTGATGATCTTCCAAGGGTGCAACACCACCCAGCTATGCACCATCTTTCGCACCGATCCTCGAACACTGATGCGCAAGCTGTTCGAGAACAACGTGCGCCCCTGTGGGGTCCGCAACGGCTCGGACATCTATCACATTGCCGACGTTGCCCCGTACATCGTCAAGCCGCATCAGGGGATCGAAGAAGCGATCCTGAAGATGTCGCACCACGACCTTCCGAAGGATCTGACGAAGGAGTTTTGGGCAGGCCAGCGCAGCAAGCAGGACTTCCTGGAGAAGGCCGGTCGCCTGTGGCCGACCGAGAAGGTGGTCGAGCGCGTCTCCGAACTGCTCAAGCTGGTCAAGATGTCAACGCTGTTGATGAATGACGCAGTGGAGCGTCAGACCGAACTCACCGAGCAGCAGAGGTCGATCATCAAGAGCCTGACCCGAGGCATGCTCGAAGACCTCATGAAGCGCGTCGAAGAGCAGTTCAAACCCGAAGAGCACGTCCAGGCAATCCCACATGGCCAACCGGAAGAAGTCATCGACCCGGATCTATAGCAGCATTGACGAGATCATTCGTGATCTCTCGAAGATGCTCGCCCCGCCCGAGAACCTGACGGTCTCGCAGGCGGCAGAGAAGTACCGCTACATCAACCAGCCTGGTTCATACGTGGGTTGGTGGAAGAACTCGACCACTTGGTACATGGTCGAGCCGATGGACACGTTCACCTCTCGTCAGTACAGCGGGATGATCTTCGTGGGTCCAGCACAGAGCGCGAAGACGGACAGCCTCGTCATCAACACCTTGGCCTACTCGATCAAGGTGGACCCGATGGACATGATGGTGGTGTGCCCCACCATGCTCGACGCGCGAGACTTCGGCATTCGACGCATCGACCGATTGCATCGGCACAGCGAAGAGATCGGCGAGATGCTGCTTCCCGCGGCCGATGCGGACAACCGCTTCGACAAGCAGTACAGCACTGGCATGCTGTTCACGCTGTCCTGGCCGACGCCGAGCCAACTGGCCGGCAAGCCTATCGGCCGAATCGTGCTCACCGACCGGGATCGCATGCCCGACGACGTTGAAGGCGACGGCGAGCCGTTCGACCTGGCCAGCAAGCGGACCACTACGTTCGGCTCATACGCGATGACCGTGGCCGAGTCGTCACCATCGCGTGAGGTCTCGAACCCGAAGTGGATTCCACAGAGCCCCCACGAGGCCCCGCCTTGTGAAGGCATTCTGAAGCTCTACAACCGCGGAGATCGTCGTCGCTGGTACTGGCCTTGCCTGTCCTGCTGGAATTGGTTCGAGGGTAAGTTCACGCATCTGGTGTGGGATACGGAGGCCGGCAACACGAATCTTGAGCGGGCGGCGACTGTCCGCATGCAGTGCCCGCACTGCGGACACCAGATCCACCCGGACGATCGGCCCGAGATGCAGTTCTACGGTGTGTGGGTCAAGGACGGCCAAGGCGTCGATCGCGCCGGCCGCATCGTCGGACCTGAGCCCAAGACCAGCATAGCCTCGTTCTGGCTTCGAGGCGTGGCCGCTGCGTTCGCCTCATGGAAGGGCCTGGTTGAGACCTACCTGAATGCGAACGATGAGTACGCGCGCACAGGGTCAGAAGAGGCACTGAAGAAGTTCTACAACAACGACCTCGGTGAGCCTTATATCCCGAAGTCGATGAATGACGTTCGACTTCCCGAAGTGCTGAAGGCGAGAGCCGAGAAGGATCTTCCTGAGCGTAAGGTGCCGCTCGGTGTCCGCTTCCTCGTCGCCCTGGTGGACGTGCAGAAGAATATGTTTGTCGTACAGGTATTCGGCATTCTCCCGGGCTTGAAGTTCGACATGGTTCTCGTGGATCGTTTCGAGATCCGCAAAAGCCAGCGCAAGGACTCAGATGACGAACACCTGTGGGTTAAGCCTCACGTTTACACCGAAGATTGGGACGAGATCACTACGCACGTTCTGGAGAAGGAATACGAACTCTGCGACGGCTCAGGCCGACTCATGGGTATTCGCTTCACGGCTTGCGACTCGGGTGGTCGGCAGGGTGCTACGTCTATGGCATACACCTACTACCGTCGCCTCCGGGAGCAGAACAAGCATCGCCGCTTTGTACTACTGAAAGGTGATCCGAGCCCCAATCAACCACGTGCTCGCATCAGCTTCCCCGATTCTCAACGAAAGGACATGAAGGCCGCTGCGCGAGGCGACATCCCTGTGTTGCTGCTTCAGTCGAACCTGCTGAAGGACGACCTGGACGGACGATTGGACTGCCTCGAACCAGGGAAGGGGATGTATCGTTTCCCCGACTGGCTCAGTGATCAGTGGTTCGCCGAACTGTGCGTCGAGGTGCGTACCGACAAAGGGTGGGAGAACGTCTCCGGAGCCCATAATGAAGCCTGGGATTTGAGCTACTACTGCATCGGTCTGTGCGTCTCGGAATTGATTCGCGTGGAGTCGATCGATTGGTCCAAACCCCCACCGTGGGCGGCCGATTGGGACAGCAACGATTTCGTCAGGACTCCCGACCGCGAGGTGCCCTTTGCGAACCGGCTAAAATCCCAATACGATTTCGCCAGTTTTGGCAAGGCCCTTGCTTGACGCCCCGGGTGTCCACAAGAGGTTCGGATTGCAACGAGAGGTGCCCTGAATGCCTGCCATCATCGCCACGCCGGAACTGCTCGCGGATGCGCGGGCCAAGTACCACGCTCTCGTGACCGGCGCTGCTCCGCGCGTGGTGGTCGATCAGAACGGAGAGCGGGTGGAGTACGCAGCCGCCAACCGCGGCAGTCTCTACAACTACATCCAGATGCTCGAAGCCGCGCTCGGTACGCCTTGCGGTTCGAGCCTGATCTTTCCGTCGAACGTGGCTCCCGCGACCTTCACCTTCTGACGGTCATGCAGCTAGCCCTTGACATCAAGCCCGTCGAACAGAAGGCGATCGGCGGCGGACTCGAAGGTGCGGAGCGCACCACGCGCGAGACCTTCAACTGGCGGCCTGCGATCATCTCGCCCGACCGGCAGATCAACGCGGTCAAGGACGAGGCTGATGCCCGCGGTCGAGATTCCGTCCAAAATGACGGCTACGCGATGGGCGCGGTGCAAATCCACCGCGACAGCATCGTCGGCACGCAGTACCGAGTCAACGCGACCCCCATGGCCGAACTGCTGGGCACCGACGAAGGCTGGGCCGAAGAGTTCCAGTCGGTCGTCGAGCCGATGTTCGCTCTCGTGGCCGACAGCCCCGAGAACTGGATCGATGCCTCGCGCATGAACACGTTGACCGGGCTGATTCGCCTGGCCGTGGGCGGGTTCCTGTTCACGGGCGAAGTGCTGGGCACGGCCGAATGGTCGCGTCAGTCGTCGCGTCCGTTCCAGACCATGATTCAGATGGTCTCGCCGACCAGGCTGTGTAACAAGGACGGCCTCGATGACGATCGCTTCCTTCGTCGCGGCATTCGCAAGACGATCTACGGTGAGCCTGTCGAGTACCACTTCCGCATGGGCCACCCGGGAGAGCTATACCCCGACACGGCGAACTACGAGTGGAAGATCGTGCCGGCTCGTAAGCCGTGGGGTCGTCGCCAAGTCCTGCATGTGATCGAGCAATTGCAGCCCGATCAGACTCGCGGCGTGGCTGACATGGTGAGCGTGCTCAAGGAAATGCGCATGACGCGACAGTTCCAGGGCATCACACTCCAGAACGCAGTGGTCAATGCGACCTACGCCGCTGCGATCGAGTCCGAACTTCCGCGCGAGGTGGTTTTCGGCTCGATGGGCGCGGGTCAGCCGGGCTTCGCCGATATGCTCGGGCAGTACATCGATGCTCTGCAATCCTATGTGAAGGGCTCGGGCAACATTGCGATCGATGGGGTCAAGATGCCCCATCTGTTCCCGGGCACGAAGCTCTCGCTCAAGCCGATGGGAACCCCGGGCGGCGTGGGCTCGCAGTTCGAGGAATCGCTGCTGCGTCACATCGCGGCGGCGCTCGGTCTGAGCTACGAAGAGTTCTCGCGCGACTTCACGAAGACCAACTATTCGAGCGCCCGAGCCTCGATGGGTCAGACGTGGAAGTACATGCAAGGCCGCAAGAAGATGGTCGCCGACAAGTTCGCGACTATGGTCTATCACCTCGTGATGGAGGAATGGATCAACGCGAAGATGTTGCCGCTGCCACGTGGCTTCACCCTTGACACCTACTACAACGACCCGATCAAGCGTGAAGCGCTGCTTTGCTGCGACTGGATCGGCGCGAGCCGCGGACAGATCGACGAACTGAAGGAGACCCAAGCTGCGCTGATGCGCATCAAGGGTGGCCTGTCGACCTGGGAGGAAGAAGCCGCGCGTCTCGGGAAGGACTACCGCCGCCTGTTCAAGCAACAGGCCCGCGAGCGCAAGATGATGAAGACGCTCGAACTCGACTTTGCGCTCGACGCAACAAAACAGGGAAACAACGACGCGCAGAACACCATGCGCGAGCAGAATCAAGGAACTGACGATGCCGCCTGAAGTTCGACGGACATTCGTGCAAGAGCCACTCGACAAGCAACCTGCGTCAATGGCCGACATTCAAGCGCTGACCGAGATCACAGACGGTCTCGACCGCTCGATTTCCGAGATGCAGCGCCGCATTCCCACACCCGACGAGATCCAAGCAGCAGTTGCCGCTGGCATCCAACAGGGCGTCAGAGCCGTGATCACCGACAAGGAGTTCATGGCGACCTTTTGGGAGGGCGGCTACGACAACCTGGCCAAGCACGCGCAGACGAACGCGCAGACGTGGATCGGCAAGAGATTCATTCAAGCAATGAGCGGCGCAGTCATCATCGGAGTGCTGATCTGGAGCGTCAAGTCCGGACGCATTTCCTGACTCGGTAGAATTACGGCACTCGTCCACAAGAGGTACGCAATGAGCGAACACGCAGCCCGATCGGCGATCATGCGAATGCACCATCGCGAAGTGGCCGTGGCTGCCGATTACGCTGCCGGTCTGTCGTCCGATCTGCACAAGCTCTCGATGGCCGATCCGACCCGCGAACAGGACGCCGCGCTGCTTCGTCGCGAGGAACTCTGCGCTGCCTACGGCCTGCCCGGCGCCGCGCAGAACAAGCCGTTCGCCC
>JACCDR011166556.1_pt1 | contig 12673 bp, 12 predicted proteins | sample 7446431 | NCBI WGS metagenome assembly JACCDR01 (sample SAMN15323443, study PRJNA562643) | freshwater metagenome | isolation source: river surface water | place: USA:Blue River Watershed | collected 2017-08-17
GAATGGAATCAGTCCAGACAGCGATTGGGGTGTGGGTTTCATAAATAGAGGAAGACGGCCATGGCCACCAGTGTAGGGAACAACGCCACCACAGCCAGACCGCCCGCCCCCACCGACGCATCGGCAAACCCCGCACGGAGCAGCGCTACCCCGGCAGGGTTGGGTGCATTGGCAATCACGGTTAGGCCACCACCCGCCACCGCGCCCGCCACCAGGCTGTATTTGGCTTCGTCAGAAATATCCAAAATCAACGAGCCCAAATACGTCAGTGCTGCGTTATCGGTGAAGGCCGTCAGCACCGTGGTGCCGTAAAACAAAACCTGCGGGTCCATGGTCGACACAATGGGTTGCAGCCACCACTGCTGCATACCACCCAACACCACCAAGCCCGCCAAGAAAAAGCCAACCAGCAAAGCCTCTTTCAAAATCAGCGGGCTTTGGTAGCGCTCATAGGCTTGGGCAAAACCCATGAACATCACAAACAAGCCAATGAACGCCACAGGGTAATGTGCCAAAGCCACCACCGCAGCCAAAAAGCCCAAATGCACCAGCACAACCGACTTGGGGATGGGCTCGGCCAAAGGGCTATCGTCTGCAGCCGCATTCACGCCCAAGTGGTCGCGCAAAAAGTACACCGCCACCGTAGCATTGACCAACACAGCCAGCGCGGCCTTCCAGCCAAACTGGGTGAACATAAAGGCGCTGTCCCAGTTCCACACATTGGCCACCATCAACACAGGCGGTGCAGCATACGAGGTGAGCGTGCCGCCAATCGAAATGTTGACAAACAGCACGCCCAAGGCCAAGTACTTCAAGCGCTCGGGCACCTCGGTGCGAAACACTTGGGGGGCCAGCATCAGCGCAGCAATGGTCATGGCCGCAGGTTCGGTGATGGCCGAGCCTAGCAAGGGCACCACACTCAAGCACAGCCAAGCCTTGGCCAACGATGCCCGCATGGGCATGAGGCGCGACAAGGCATCCACGGCAGAAATGACAAACGTCAAAATGGGCTTAGACGCCGCCACCACCATCACCACAAACACAAACAGGGGCTCGGTGTATTGGCGCGACTCAGCGTAAGCCAGCGCTTGCGTGCCGTCTTGTAGCCAAGCCATGCACACAATCAAAACAATGGCCCAAAAGCCAAATACCACCTCGACTTCACCCAAGAGGTGAAACAAGCCAGCGTGTTCTGGGTAACGATGGGAAAGCCGCTCAAAGAACTTGGCAGCAAAGGTATGGGCCAAGGCGACTGCAAACAAGACAGCAGCCACCCACTCAATAGAAATAGGGGTCATCGCAAACACAGGTTTTTTTGCTGCGTGGCGGCCCGACCAACGCTGTACCTGTTGAATCACCATTGATGCAACACCCGTGTCAAATTTTAGACGTCTAAGACGACATCCGGATAAATCCTATTTTTTGTAAGCTTTTGAGCTATTTTTAACGAATTCCAAACATTTACTACAAAAACGCCCCGAAAAGTCGTTGATTTTGTTGATTTACTGTTAATTTTATTTTTTCTGACACTGTCTTGATTTTTGACAATTTGTCTTATCATGCCCGCTGATTTTCATTTCAAAGAGGACTAAGCCCATGGCGAAGAACATCCGATTTGGGGAGTACGTACAGGCCGTTACTGTCGACTCAAACACCATCAGCTACGAAAAGCTGATGCCCAAACCCAAACTAGACAAAAACGGCAAAGAGATCACCAGCAAGCCTGAGAAGCTCAAGTTAGCAGGTGCTGACATCGCTAACTTGTTGAAGCCCTACTTCAACACCCGCTTCATGGAGCAAGCTCGCGCCGTGGTGCCTTTGGCTTTGTTCTTGGGTCTGTTCCAGTACATCGTGCTGCAACGCTCAGTGGCTGACGCCACCTTGATCGGCGGCGGTTTGATTGCTGTGATGATCGGCTTGATGATCTTCATGGAAGGCCTCAAGCTCGGTTTGATGCCTTTCGGCGACATCATCGGTAGCAGCTTGCCTAAAAAGCTGCCTTTGCCTGGCGTGTTGCTCATTGCCTTCTTGTTGGGCATTGGCTGTACCTACGCAGAACCAGCGATTGGTACTTTGCAAGTGGCCGGCTCCATCGTCGACCCTAAAAAGGCCCCTTACCTCTACACCATGTTGAACGCTCACGCCCCCATGACAGTGTTGTTGGTGGGCTTGGGTGTGGGTATCGCTGCTGTGCTCGGTACCGTGCGCTTCTTGTACGACTGGTCTTTGAAGCCTTTGATCTTCATCGCTTTGGCTCCTGGCGTTTTGCTCACAGCCTATTGCGCGATGGACCCAGACTTGGCCACCATCGTGGGCTTGGCTTGGGACTGCGGCGCTGTGACCACCGGCCCCGTGACTGTGCCTTTGGTTTTGGCCTTGGGTATTGGCGTGGCCAACTCAGGCGGTAAAGGTAGCGGCCAGTTGTCTGGTTTCGGTATCGTGACCTTGGCTTCTATCTTCCCAATCGTGGCTGTGCTCAGCTTGGGCATCTACCTCAAGTTCACTGTGCCAGTCGCTGACATCTTGGCTGCTGCTGAGGCTTCTAAAGCTGCCGCTGCTGCTGTGACCAGCCCTGCTTGGCACGAAGTGTCACCTGGCTTGGACATCGTGATGGGCGTGCAAGCCATCGTGCCATTGGTCTTGTTCTTGTTGGTCGTGTTGTTTGCTGTGTTGCGCGAGAAATTGCCTAACGCCTTCATCATCACTGCTGGCTTGTTCATGTGCGTGTTGGGCATGTGTACCTTCAACGTGGGCTTGACCTACGGTTTGGCTGCCTTGGGCGCACAAACTGGTTCACTCATCCCAATCGCTTTCGTGAGCTTGGACGGCGCTCCTGCCCTGTATCCAGCTGCGATTGGTATGTTCATCGCTGCTGCGTTTGCTTGGTTGCTCGGCTATGCCGCCACCATGGCTGAACCTGCATTGAACGCCTTGGGCGTGACTGTGCAAAACCTGACCAACGGTTCTTTCAAGAAATCCATGTTGATGTACGCGGTTGCCATTGGTGTGGCCACCGGCATCATGTTGGGTGTGACCAAGCTGATCTTTGATTACAACCTGTTGTACATCTTGGTTCCCGGCTACGTCATCGCTTTGATCTTGACCCTCATGTCTTCAGAAGCCTTCGTGAACGTGGGCTGGGACAGCGCAGGCGTGACCACCGGTCCAGTGACCGTGCCTTTGGTCTTGGCCATGGGCTTGGGCTTTGGCAAGGCTGTGGGCGCTTTGGAAGGCTTCGGCATCTTGGCCGCAGCGTCTATCGCACCAATCGTTTCTGTGCTCGCCTTGGGCGTGTACGTGGAATGGAAAACCAAGCGTGACCTCAAGCACGCTGAAGCTTAATTCCAACCAAACATCGAACTGAACATTCATTTACAGAATTCAAAGGGAAATCAAATGGCTACCAAACGTAAAGTAACCAACCTGACCGAAGTCGCAAACATCACATGTGTGGTGCAAAAAGGCTTGGCAGACACCATCAACCAAGCATTGCTCGACGTGGGCGTGCAAGGCACCACCGTGCACTACGGCGTGGGCACTGGCGTGCGCGAGCGCATGGGCATCTTGGGTATTGCAGTGGACGTGGAACGCGAAATCTTGAGCGTGCTCGTTCCCTCAGACCAAGTCGACCGCATTTTTGAACGCATGTACTTGGCTGGCCGCTTGGACACCCCAGGCATGGGCTACATCTATGTCACCCCATTGCTCCAAGCTGCAACCTACATCCCTCCGCATTTGATTGATGCTTGAGTGACCAACCGATCAGGTGATACACATGAGCAATGAACACAACACACAACCTGCTGTGCCAAACATCAACTACACACGCTTGATCACTTGCGTGCTGTACGAAGGTGGCGCAGAGAAGGTGCTTGAAATGCTGCACCACAAAGGTGTCAACGAGGCTTTCTACTACGGCGTGCGTGGCAACCCCATTGGCCGTGCCTCTGAAGCCTCTGGCTTGCCCGAGATTTCAAAGACCGAAGTCTTGCAAGCAGTGGTAGCTTCTGACCAAGCTGACTACATCTACAACGCGATCTATCACGACTTCCGCTTGGACATGCCAGGCGTTGGAACGATCACGGTCAACCGTCTGACTCGCTCGTCGCAGAACGTTCTGCCCGAGGGCATCGCGCACGAAGAAGCGCACTAAGCCCATTCAGCACACAAACCATTGAAAGAATTAAGGAGTTACCCATGAGCGATCAACAAAAAAATCTGGTCCAACGCAACAAGCGTTTGATTTTTGACGCCGAAGCCTACGTGCAGTTCAACACCGCCCAAGTGCAAGCCACGCGCGCACGTGTGGAAGAAAACATCACCGACATCTTGCAGGCTTACACCATTGCCGCTTCTGGCAACCGTGAGCTCATCATGCGCGCCACTGAAGACGTGTACCGCAACCGCGTGTTCATGCTCGAGTGCTTGAAGCCCACTTCAGAAGTCGAAGAAATCTTCCAACGCTCCATGATCAACCGCGCACGCATCGAGATGCTCGACCACCGCAGCAAGATGAACCGCGAATTGCTCAAGGCTGCTGAGAACTTGCTCGAGTCCTTGCAAGGCATGAAGGCTGTGGCCAAGAACTTCTTGGACATTTGCGAAAAAATGTCTGAGCACGTCGACGAAATCGCTGACGAAAACGCCCAAATGTTGGACGGCGAATTGCTGGCCAAGATGCACGCTGCATCTGCCATCAGCAACGAGTCTCGCGTGATGGAAAACTACGACCTGGTCAACATGATCCGTGACAACGCTTTGGGCAACCGCAAGCTGTTCCAAGCCTTGACCGACCGCTCTGACGCTTTGGCCGAAGAACTGGGCAATATGCAAGACGAGGCCAACAGCCAGCGCGACAGCATGATCTCTCTGCGCGAGAAGATCGACGCCAACCAACACCGTGTGGCTGACGAGCTGTTCAAGCTGTAAGCCTTTTTAGGCGTTCCCCCAAAAGAAGCAATCACGTGTGATTGCTTCTTTTTTGTTCTAACCCCCTGTTTTTTGTTCAATACACATGAACCCCCCAATTCGCCAAGTGGTCATGGAAGTGCTGGATGGCTCGCCCAAATACGCAGCCAGCCGCTATGTGGAGTGGCTCATCACCGTGGTGGTGCTGACCAACTGTTCGGCCGTTATCTTGGACTCAGTGCCTGAGATCCACGCCGAATACAAAGATTTTTTTCACGAATTTGAATTTTGGAGTGTGATGTTTTTCACACTCGAATACGTGCTGCGCGTGTGGTCGCTCGGTGCCAAGTATGCTGAAAGCGCTTGGAAAGGCCGCCGTCAATACATCTTCAGCCCGTTTGGCTTGGTCGACTTCTTTGCCACCATGCCGCACTACTTGCACATCTTCTTCCCCACGCTAGACCTGCGCATCTTGCGCGTGTTGCGTTTGTTGCGGGTGCTCAAGCTCTCCAAATACAACACTGCCTTGCAAGACTTGTTTCATGCGGTGTACTCCGAGCGCAAGGCCTTTGGCTCAGCCGTGTTTTTGCTGACCATTGCCACCATCGTGTCGGCCTCGCTCATGCACTTTGCCGAAGGCCATGAGCAGCCTCAACACTTTGGCACCATTCCGCACTCGATTTACTGGGCCATCGTCACCATCACCTCAGGGTTTGGTAACGTCGACCCCATGACCAAAGCGGGCGAGGCCATTGCCTTGATCACCGGCTTTTTGGGCGTGTGTATGGCCGCGATCATGACCGGTATCGTGGCGTCAGCCTTCTCCAACCAAGTGGCCCGCAAGAAAGCGGCGTTTGAAGCCCAACTGCGTGAAATTTTCAAAGACGGCAATATGTCTGAAGAAGAGGAAGCCTCGCTCAAACGTCTGCAAGCGCACTACCGTCTCACCGATGAGCAAGTTCAAGCCATGCTGCAACGCGCTCAGAACAAATCAGCAGGGGCACGCTCATGAGCGAAGTGAACACGCCTACCCTCATGCAGCGCATCCAGCGCCGCACCTACGAAATCGTCGATGGCGAGGTGCCCAGCACCTACAGCCATGCGCTAGAAGTGTTCATCGCCCTGTTGGTGGTGGCCAACGTGATTGGCATCATCTTGGAATCGGTGCCCGAAATTCACGACGCTTACATCTCTGAGTTCTATTTCTTCGACATGTTCAGCGTCATCGTGTTCTCCATCGAGTACGTGGTGCGCGTGTGGTCTTACGGGGCCAAATACTGCGTCGATGGCGAGCCCATGACACGCGAAAAATCGTGCAGTGGTCGCAAAGACTATGTGTTTAGCTTTTACGGCATCATCGATTTCTTGAGCACTGTGCCGTTTTACTTGCAGCTGCTCTTCCCAGGGGCAGATTTGCGCGTGCTGCGCATGTTCCGCTTGCTGCGTATCTTCAAGCTCTCGCGCTACAACTCTGCGTTTGACGACATGGTGGCCGCGGTCAGGGCCGAGAAAGACTCGTTCTCTTCTGCCGTGTTCTTGATGTTCATTGCTTGCTTGCTGTTTTCGTCGCTGATTTACATCATCGAAGGCCACGAGCAACCCGAGGTGTTCCCCTCCATCCCTGCGGCCATGCATTGGTTCATGATCACCATCATTTCGGGCTGGGGCAACGTGGACCCCGTCACGTTTGTGGGCTCGATCTTGGTCATCATCACGCAAATTTTGTCCATCGCGCTAGCAGCTATCCTTACCGGTGTGGTGGCCACGGCCTACACAGCCCAGGTAGAACGCCGCGAAGCCCTGTACGAGATGGAGCTTCGCGCAATTTTGGCTGACGGTGTGGTCACCGAAGAAGAACAGAAGAAACTCAAACTCATGCAAGCCAAGTTCGGCATGTCCGACGAACAGGTGGAATCCCTGGTGGCCCAAATGGAAGAAGAGAAACGCCTGTCCAACAGCCACTCTTAATTTGCCTCGCGCACTGAACCAACATGCCCAAACACCTTCGCCGCTTACTTGACTACTGCTTGATCGCCATTGGCCCCTTGTGGGTGGCTGTGGCCATGTATGCGTTGGCCAAGGGCGAGGCGTGGGCTTTGGCCTTGAATGGCAAGCTGTTTGCCGACAACCCCTATTGGCTGCTGCTGGTCATGCCGCTGGGTTTTGCGCTGATTCGCTACAGCACCATGAAGCTTGCGCCCCAAGCGGCGGGCAGTGGCATTCCGCAAGCCATGGCGGTGATTCAAACAGGCCGTGTCCGCACGTTTTTGAAAACCCTCATCTCGCCCATCCAAGCGGTGTACAAAACCATTTTGGTGATTTTGGGCATGCTCTGCGGTGCATCCATTGGTCGCGAAGGCCCAGCCGTGCAAATTGGCTCCGCCATCATGACGGGCTGGAGCTTTGCAGCCGTCAAGCGTGTGCGCATTGACCCACGCACCTTGGTCATCATTGGTGGTGCGGCGGGTTTGGCGTCGGCCTTTACCACGCCACTGGCAGGGGCCATGTATGCGTTTGAAGAGCTGGGCTCACGCCGCCACTTTCGCTCGCGGGCGTTTGCGGTGTTGTGCATTGTGTTGTCGGCTTGGGCCAGCTACCGCTTGTTTGACGGCTACTCGCCCCTCGCCCTCAATGTACCCGTGCCCAGCTTGCCCACCGTGGGCGTGCTGATTTTTGAGTGTGTGATTTGCGGCCTCTTGGCAGGCGCCATGACTTGGATCATGGGCATTGGCCTGCCCCGCATCCTGCCCACCACCCGCACGCCTGCCCAAGCGGCTTTGCTGGCTGGCTCGGTCGGCGTGGTGTTGGCGGCTTTGGCCATTGCTTGCCAAGGCCTGACCTTGGGCAGTGGCAATGCCATTGCCTACCAAATGCTCAACCTCGACCCCGTGCACGGTGAAATCGTGGGCTTTGGCCTGATGAAATGGCTGTCCACCACTTTGAGCTTTGCCACGGGTATTCCAGGTGGCATCTTGGCGCCTTCACTCTCGGTGGGCGCAGGCTTGGGCCAAGACCTTTCTCTGTACTTTGCTGGTGGTGAAGACCGTGTGTTTTTGATTGCCGCAGGCATGGCCGCGTTTTTGGCAGGCGTGATTCAAGCCCCCCTCACCGCCACCTTGGTGGTGGTGGAAATGACGGGCATGTACGACCACATCTTGGCCATGCTCATCATGAGCTTTGGTGCCACTTGGTGCGCCCAATTGCTGTGCCGTGTGAGCTTGTATGAAACACTGATGCAGCGCCTGCTCACCCCCGCTGCCCCTGCACCCGCCACAGTGCCTGCAGCCAAACCCTGATTGTTTAACCCAAGGAAAGACCCATGACTTCCAAACTGCGTGATGAACTGAACGCACCCAGCACCACGCTGGGCAAGCGCTACATGTTGCTCTTGCTAAGCACCATCGTGGCATCTGTGTTCTTTTTGTTTTTCAGCCTCGAACTGCCACAAGTTTTTCACCACACCAACAGTTGGGTGGTGGCGATTGAACTGATCTTCTTGGTCTTGTTCTCCGTCGACTTGGTGCTGCGCTTGATCAGCCACCCGTTTTCAGACTGGAAGGGCTTTTTGCTCTTGGGTTTGGACTTTTTAGCCATCGTGCCATCGGCCTTGGTGGTGTTTGCTCACTGGGGCTTGATTCCAGAGCAAAACCTAGAAGTGCTGAGCTTGCTGCGTTTGTTCCGACTCTTGCGCGTGCTGCAGCTGCTGCGTATGAGCCACATGCTCACTGAAATTTTGGGCGTGTCGGTGTTCAGCCTGGTTTTCGCCAATATGGCTTCCCACTTGGGCTTGCGTGTGTTGGTAAGCGCTTTGGACAAGACCCTCCAACTCAATGTGTACCAATTCATTGAGCGTCCTGTGTTGCTGTTGGCCGTGACCGCCGTGGGTTCTGTGATGGGTATTGCGATGGCCATCACCTTTGGTGTGGTCAACCGCAAGCGCGACGATGTGACCGAAATGCACCGCGCCACCATGGACGCCGTGGACACCTTTGAGCGCGATTTCCGCGATGTGTTTGAAAACGTCAGCCCCGAGCAACGCGAAGGCATTTTTGGCCCCTTCCGCCGCGACATGGCCGCTTTCTTGAAAGCCAAACTGAGCTACAAGGCCATGAACGAAAGCGCCATCGCTTTCTTGGACAAAGTGCGCGCCGTGGTCAAAGCCCGCCCCAGCATGGATGTACCTTTCCATGCCGTGTTGGTGCAACGTGTGTCGGGCTTCTTGACGAAGAGCCAAATCGCCTTCCCCGCCGCGTTTTATGGCTGGCTGGGCTTATTGGCCAATCTGTACTTTGTGTTGGTGATGATGGCCACCCCAGGCATCACGGGCATGTTTGTTCAGCTCTTGGTCATCTTTGTGTTCCAAGGCTTGTTCTACATCATCCAAGACATGGACTACCCCTTGGATGCAGATGCCACCATGTTCAACTCCAAAATTCTGGATTAAGACAGGCGTCTCCCAAACAAAAGCCCCGCTTGAAAAAGCGGGGCTTTTTTCATGGTCGCTGGCCTAACGAAAGGCGCAAGCAGGCTTAACGCAGCAAGTTGACCTGCAGCACATACACCGCCGCGCCAGCCAAATAACCCAGCACGGCCAAGCCGCTGATTTTTTTGAAGTACCAGCCAAATTCAATTTTTTCAAGGCCCATGGCAGCCACGCCTGCGGCTGAACCAATGATCAAAATAGAACCGCCTGTACCTGCGCAGTAGGCCAAGAAGGTCCACAAAAAGCTGTCGGCGGCATGCACCTCTAGGCTGTACATGCCCATCGAAGCGGCCACCAAAGGCACGTTGTCAACAATCGCGCTGAACACGCCAATCAGCAACACGATGATGTCTTCCCGGCCCACCACGTCATCCAGCCATGCAGCCAGCCCCGTGAGGATGTGGGTGTGTTCGAGTGTGGCCACGGCCAACAAAATGCCAATGAAAAACACAATCGACGACATGTCAATGCGTGACAAAGCGTGTGACAGCTCTAGCTGACTGCGCTCTTCCACCGATTTGCCTTTGTGCAACAGATCGCCCACCAACCACAACAAACCCAAGCCCATGAGCACCCCCATGAACGGTGGCAGGTGGGTGATGGTTTTGACCGCGGGCACAGCCACCAACACCCCTAGCCCCAAAAAGAACATGGTGTTGCGCTCAAACACCGTGGTGCCCAGGCTGTGAGGCGTAGTTGCTGCGTGGTGCGGCGGCTCCACCACTTGGCCACGCAACATCCAAGCGCAAATGGCCAAGGGCACCAGCAAATTCACGAGCGAGGGCAAGAGCAAGGCTTGCATGATGGACAGCGCCGTGATTTGCCCACCAATCCAAAGCATGGTGGTGGTGACATCGCCAATGGGCGACCAAGCGCCGCCTGCATTGGCAGCAATGACGATGAGGCCTGCAAAGATCAAGCGGTCTTCGCGCTTGTGCAACAGTTTTTTGGTCAACGACACCATGACGATGGTGGTGGTGAGGTTGTCCAAAATAGAACTCAAGAAAAAGCTCACACATCCCACCACCCACAGCAAGGTGGTCAGCTTGCTGGTCTTGATGCGTGAGGTGACCACATCAAAGCCTTTGTGAGCATCGACCACTTCCACAATGGTCATGGCCCCCATCAAAAAGAACACAATTTGCGCCGTGCTGATGAGGGTGTCTGACAGCTGATGGTTGATGGTTGGGGCGGCGTTGGAGACGACGGCATACACCGCCCACATCAAACCAGCCCCTAGCAAAGCGGAGGCTGATTTGTTGACTTTGATGGGGTGTTCAAACGCAATGGCCGCATAAGTAAGGACAAACAAAACAATCAGCAAAGTATTCATAAAATGACTGTACCGCAGCTTTTCAGCATGGCCCCAGTTGGCCCATGATGCGCATTTATTGCTATGAACCAAAAAACCAGAAACCGACGTATGCGGGCATTCAATGCCAAGCTCCATGAGAACTTGGATCGCCCCCTAGATGGCTGGCGTTTGAAGATTTACACCATCATCTTTGAAGCAGACACCGTGGCAGGCCGCCGTTTTGACATTGCCCTGATTTGGGCCATTGTTCTCAGCGTGTTGGTCGTGATGGCTGACAGCATTCAGCCTTTGCATGATGCGTACAGAACTCCCTTTGCCATCATTGAGTGGTTCTTCACACTGCTTTTCACGGCAGAGTACATCGCCCGCTTGGCGTGTTGCCCCAAACCTATGCGCTATGCCACCAGCTTTTTTGGTGTGATTGATTTGCTGTCGCTGCTGCCCTCGTATTTGGCTTTGCTCTTCCCCGAGCTGTATGCCTTGCTCGATGTGCGTGTGATGCGCTTGCTGCGTATCTTCCGTGTGCTCAAGCTACCGGCCTATGTGGCCGAATACCAATGGTTGCTGCTGGCCTTGGCCGACAGCCGCCGCAAGATCATGGTGTTCTTGTCGTTCGTGCTGTTCTTGGTCATCGTGATGGGCAGCTTGATGTATGTGGTGGAAGGGCCAGAAAACGGCTTTACCAGCATTCCAATTTCCATTTACTGGGCCATCACCACCATCACCACGGTGGGCTTTGGTGACATCACGGCCAAAACGCCACTGGGCCAATTCATTGCGTCATGCATGATGCTGATTGGTTGGGGCACGCTGGCCGTGCCCACAGGCATTGTGACGGCCGAGATGGCCGCACACCGCGGTGGCATGCACGAAGAATCGTATGACGCCACCACCCGCACTTGCCATGAGTGCTTGAGCGAAGGTCACTTGCCTGAGGCGATTTACTGCCTCAAGTGTGGCGCAAAGCTTCCCAACTATTTACACGACTGACACCACCGCTCATGGCTTACTTCTACGAACCACGCAACGGCCACGGCCTACCCCACGACCCCTTCAACGCCATTGTTGGCCCCCGCCCCATCGGTTGGGTATCGACCCGCAGCAACGACGGTGTGCTAAACCTCGCACCCTACAGCTTCTTCACCGCGTTCAACTACATCCCGCCCATCATTGGTTTTTCGAGCACCGGCCCCAAAGACTCGCTACGCAATGTGCAAGAAAACGGCATGTTTGTGTGGAACTTGGTCACCCGCCCTTTAGCCGAAGCCATGAACCAAACCTGCGCGCCCGTAGGCCCCGAGGTGAATGAGTTTGAATTGGCCGGTTTAAAAACCGCCCCCTCGCGCGTGGTCGATGTGCCGCGTGTGGCTGAGAGCCCCGTGTCGTTTGAGTGCCGCAGCACACAAATCATTCAGCTCGAAGGCTTAGACAAACAAAAAGTGTCCACCTGGTTGGTGCTGGGCGAAGTGGTGGGCGTGCACATTGCAGAGCACTTGCTCAAAGACGGCGTGTACGACACCGCCAACGCCGGCCACATTTTGCGAGGCGGTGGCCCCGCGGATTACTTCAGCATTGGACCTGAGCAGCTGTTCAAGATGTCGCGTCCTCAGGCCTGACGCTGTAACAGCCGCACATGCATGGGCCGCACAAACGACGCGCCAGCGGCGGTGCAGTGCGGCTCAAACGCGGCTTGCACGCGTGCGGTGATGGCGTCGTCAATGCCGTGGTCGGCAAACGTGGGGTAGAGCATGCGTTTGGCAAACTCATCAAAGTTGGCGTAGTGCACGGCTTGAGCAAAACGGTACTCAGCCACTTGCTGCCAATGCTCGCCTTTGGCAACCGCACGGTCTAGCGCGGCTTGTGCGGCGGGGCGCACCACACCTTCGTCGTTGTAGAGGCGCACGATCTCGTTCAATGCGCCGCCATAAATGGGCTCTGACACATAAAACAAACTGCCAGGGCGCAAC
>JACCDR011303749.1_pt1 | contig 12673 bp, 11 predicted proteins | sample 7446431 | NCBI WGS metagenome assembly JACCDR01 (sample SAMN15323443, study PRJNA562643) | freshwater metagenome | isolation source: river surface water | place: USA:Blue River Watershed | collected 2017-08-17
CTTCTTGGGCGATTTTCTGAGCATGAATGTCTTGAAAAGTACCATAAATTCTGATACAATGCCCAGCATAAAATTCAGACTGTATAATTACCCTTACCCATTTTGGATTTCCTTTGGCAGTGATAATTTTAAAGTCAAGGTCGTAGTTTTGTCCCTCGTTAATGGCAAGTGTTACCAATTCCCTGATTTTATCTCTGTTTTCCCCTTCTTCATAAAAATTGATAGCCGTATTTACATCTGGCTCAAAGTCATCGTCAACTTCATGAATCTTTTTGGTAAAATTACTCCAGTATAATTTTTGTTTTTCTATTTCTAATTCCCAGTAGCCAACCATAGCAGCGGCATTACATCTTTCCAAGAAGTCTTCTTTTCGCATTAATTCTGTTACATCCGTAAAAGAAATAATTACTTTGCTGAGTTCCTCTTTAGAATTGTTGATGGCAAGCGTTCTACATTTCAGCCAAATTGTTGAATCGTTTTTATGTTTGTAGCGAATGGTGATTTCGTGGGACTTGCTGGGGTTTTTATAATGTTCGGAAAAAGTATCAACATCTTCGGGATGAATGAGATGTTGCCATTGAGGTTGAATTTGAGGAATTTCATCAGAGTTATAGCCTAAAGTTGCCCAAAATTTTGGATTCATCCAGCCATCAGATGAGTTGCGGGTATCGAAAAAGCCAAATCCGTCTAATGCAGACTCTTGGATGAAATCAAAAATTGAAAAATCAGCTTTAATTAGGCTGTAAAGTTCTTCTTTTGCTGCCGTATTCATTTGTAATATATTTTGGCGATGTGTGTGTATGCAAAGTTTTTTGTAAAAGAGGCTAAAACATTTTACAAATATTCACAGAGCTTGCTTTGAAACTATGATGTGTTATTAGGTGAAACAAGGGAGGAAACCTTAGTTTTGGCGTTGAAAATTAATGAGGAAATCTCTTGAAAGAAAGTTAGCTAAAAACTTTTATACGAACAAGAAGATAAACTATGATTTTTTTTATATCATTTTAGGATTCTACTTATTTGAAGTCCGTTGTGCGAAATTCTCTTAACATTGCGGTAACATAAACATAACCCAAGCATAATACACTCGTAATACTGTGGTTAAATAGCGGGTCTAAATTTGTGGCATCAAAAAATAAAACCAGTATGATGAAGCACAAATTACTTTCCACATTAATTATTCTCTTATCTTCATTCGCATTTACATTCGCACAAGAGGGGACTATTCGTGGTACAATCAAAGATGCAGTAACTAAAGAAGACTTAGTAGGAGCGGCAGTTTTTATTGATGGATTAAACAAAGGAGCAGCAGCAGATATAAACGGATTCTTTTCAATCAGCAAAGTTCCAGTTGGAACATACAAATTAAAAATCACCTTCGTAGGCTACAAAACTAAATTTATCGAAAACGTAAAAGTAGTTTCAGGAAGTATCACAGAAATTAATACTTTCATCGAAGAAGACCAAGCAACTACTTTAAGTGAAGTAAGAGTAGTAGCAAAAAAATTAACTAACACAGAGGTTTCAGTAATTTCAGAAATCAAAGCAGCACAACAAATCGTAAGTGGTATTTCTGCCGCACAAATTGGTAAAACTTTAGACCGTACCGCTGCCGAAGTCGTAAAACGTGTACCAGGTGTAACAATTTTCGGAGACCGTTTTATTAATATTCGTGGTTTGAACGAACGTTATAATACAGTAATGTTAAATAATGTGTTCACACCAAGTATGGAATCAGATGTTCGTTCGTTTTCATTTGATGTGATTCCTTCAGGGCAAATCGACCGTATTTTGGTATTCAAATCGCCAGCGGCTGAGTTACCGGGCGAATTTGCAGGGGGTGTAGTGAAAATTTTCACTAAAAGTATTCCTGACGAAAACTACCTAACAGTAGATGTAAGTAGTGCATACAGAGATGGAACTACTGGTAAAGAATTTCTTAGCCCTCAAACAGGAAAATATTCTTACACAGGTTTTAATAATGGTTTTTCAGACCTTCCAAAATATTTCCCATCAACAGCAGAGTTGAAGCAAATCGCTGTGTCTAATCAGGCAGCGTTGACACAAGCTGGGCAAATGTTGAGAAATACTTGGACGCCAGTTTCTTCAACAGCTATTCCAGATTTACGTTTTTCAATTACTGGGGCTTACAAACTAATCGACAGAGAAAATGTAAAATTGGCAAATATTACTGCTGTTAATTACAGTAATACTCGTACAATTTTTGAAATGTCAAGAAGCGATTTTGGTTACTCTATCGACCAAAACAATATAGAGACTATCAACGAAGACACTAAGTTTAGAGATTTACAATACACCAATTCAGTTCGTACAGGTATCCTTCATAACTGGGCTTTGAGATTGAACGAAAACCACACTTTTGAGTTCAAAAATCTCTACAACCAAATGAGTAACTTCCAATACGTGAACAGAAACGGTTTGGAAAATGGTGGAACTTGGAATATTCGTTCTTTAGACCAAGTATATCGTGGTATTTACACAGGTCAGCTATTGGGTCGTCATAGTTTCAATGAAAATAAAACAAAATTAGATTGGGTAGTTGGTTATAATAAATCAAACAGTGACCGTCCTGATTATAAGCGATATAGATATTCAACCGAAGGTGCAACTCCATCTTTATTAGTTCCATTTGGAGCGGCTCAGACCATCAACTTAGGTAGAACTAATATCTTATTGGATGAAGATGCTGTGTTAGGGGGTATCAATTTGGTACAAAAACTAACAATCTCGAAAGGTAAAAATGCCGAAGAAAGTAAAGAAATTGAATTGAAAGCAGGTGCTTTTTACGAAAACAAAAAACGTACATTCACTGCTCGTAACATTGGTTATGTGCGTGCCAACAGTTCATTATTTGATATTGGTAGCTTGCCGATTGAAGAAATTTTTGCACTCCAAAATATTAATACAACTAACGGCGTAAAAATTGATGAGCAAACAAACGCATCGGATTCATATACAGCAAGCAATAATCAAATCGCAGGTTATGTTTCTGGAAACTATTCTTTCACAAAGAAATTGAATTTAATTGCTGGTGTGCGTGTAGAGAAAAACGTTCAGAAATTGAATAGTTTTGATGTAAGTAAAAACCTACCAGTGAATTACAATCGTGATATAACTACGATTCTACCATCTGCAAACTTAACTTATAATTTCTCTGAAAAAGCTCTTTTACGTTTAGCATACGGAAAAACAGTGAATCGCCCAGAATTCCGTGAAGTAGCACCGTTTACCTTCTACGACTTTGTAAACAACCGTGTTATTGCAGGTAACCCTGATTTGAATAATGCTGATATTGATAATTATGATTTCCGTTATGAGTATTATCCAACACCAGCAGAAGTAATTTCAGTAGCAGCGTTTTATAAGAAATTTAAAAACCCAATCGAGGTTATTTTTGATGGAGTAACAAATGCCAACCTTAATTTCGGAAACGCAGAAAGTGCATACAGTGCTGGTTTTGAGGTAGAAATTAAAAAATCTTTAGATAAGCTTACTTCATCAGCTTTATTAAGCAAAATTAACCTTGTATTCAACGGAGCATTTATTTACAGCCGTGTAAAAATTGGTTCAACTGCACAGAACCAATCTGATAATCGTCCTTTACAAGGGCAGTCGCCATACATCGTAAATGCTGGTATCAATTACAACGACGCTAAAAAGAATACACAAATCAGTTTATTGTTCAACGTAATCGGTAAAAGAATTTATGCAGTAGGTAACACTTTCGCAGCAGGTTATCCAGACTGGTACGAAATGCCACGTAACGTAATTGACTTTACTTTCTCAAAAGAAATTGCAAGAAACCTCTTGTTGAAGGGTGGTATTACAGACATCTTGAACCAAAAAAACTTAATTATTCAAGATGGAAACAAGGATAACACATTTGATAGTAATGCCGATCAAGTGATTCAATCGTACTCACCGGGTAGAACATACTCTTTAGGATTGGTGTACACATTAAGAAAAAAATAGTAATAAATCATACATACAATTTGCAGTTGAATTTTTAAAACATTATTTCTTAATCTAATAATCAAATCAATGAAATTTTTAAACATGAAAGCTATTAGAGTGATTGCATTGTTGCTCTCGTTAGCAACTGTATTTCAAGCTTGTCAAGACGATACTGCAGAAGTAGTTCCTTTACCAACTATTTCAGTGTCAGGAACTTTGTCTGGTATTCCAGGAGCAACTGTTCAAATTAAAGCCTCTATCAATGCTCCGGGTGGTGTAAAAACTGTAACAGTGTTGAAAAATGGTGCAGCTTATGACACAAAAACAGGAACAGGTGAAAAAACACTTGAATATACTAAAGACTATGTAATTGAAAATTTAGCAGCAGGTTCAATCGTAAACTTTACTGTTCAAGTAACTGACCAACTAAGCCAAGTTTCTACTTTAACAACAATTCCTGTTACTGTAACAGCAATACCTGCTCCAACTGTGGTAACAGTTCAAGGAAATCTTGAAGGAAATATCACTTGGACAGCTGATAAAATCTATAAATTAGTAGGTTTTGTACGTGTAGGTGAAGAAGCTGTTGCTGGAACTGTTACAAAAACAGGTACTTTGACAATTGAACCAGGTACTATCATCATCGGAGACCGTGCTTCTAAAGGAACTTTGGTAGTGCAAAGAGGTAGCAAGCTTATTGCACAAGGTACAGCTGCTAAACCTATCGTATTTACTTCTGAAAGAGCAGTAGGTGAGCGTGAAGCTGGTGACTGGGGTGGTATCGTAATCTGTGGTCGTGCAGTAAACAACTTACCAGAAGCAAGTAGAGTATTAGAAGGTAACTATGGTGGTTTCCACGGTGGTACTGATAATGCTGATAACTCAGGAGTTTTGAAATATGTACGTGTTGAATATGCAGGTATTCCAGTACAGCCAAATGCTGAGGTTAACTCTTATACTTTTGGTTCGGTAGGTTCGGGTACAACTTTAGAGTACTTACAAGCTTCTTTCGGTTTGGATGATTCATTCGAATGGTTTGGTGGAAGTGTAAATGCAAAATATTTAATTGCTTACAAAGGTTTGGACGATGACTTCGACGTTGATAACGGTTTCACTGGAAATGTACAATTCGGTATCGGTATTCGTGGTGCTACTCAAGCAGATATTTCTGGTTCAAATGGCTTTGAAGTTGACAACGATGCTGCTGGTTCAAGCAACACTCCATTTACTTCTGGTACTTTTGCTAACATGACTATCATCGGACCAAAAGGAAGTTCTTCAACAACGATTAGTTCATTATTCCAAAATGGTATGCAGTTACGTCGTAACAACAAATTGAAAATCTACAATGCAGTTGTTACAGGTTATCCTTACGGAGTTTATATTGATAGCCAAAGAGGTAACGCTAAAGACAATGCTTTGAACGGTGAGTTAGTTTTAAATAACATTGTTTTAGCAGGTGTTGACGGATGGGGAAGTACAGGTTTCGGAACGAGTGCAGTATCAGATAACGAACAAAGCACTGCTGCTCCTGCTATCTTGATTGGTACTCAGAAGCCTTCTGCTTGGTTTGCTGCTCAAACTGGTAACAAAATTTTAGCGAACTCTTCAACAATCGGATTAAGTTCTTCTTTATGGTTGACTGGTCGCCCTACATTTACTTTAGCTTCTGGTTCAAGTTTAGTAGGTGTTAATTTACCAACTACTCTACCTGCATTCTTTACAAAAACTACTTATGTAGGTGCATTCAACGATGTAGATTGGACAACTGGTTGGGCTGAATTTAACCCACAAGGAGTTACTTATGTAAAATAATTGCTCTTAATATTCAAACTTCAGTCTGCATATTATTTCATCATTGCAGACTGAAGTTTCTAAAGTCTTTCAATTACCAATATGAAAAATATTTTAGTCATTCTTTTTCTTTTTGCTTTTCTTTTTTCATGTAATACAAAAAAGTATCAAGCAAGTAATTATTTTTCTGCCCAAGAACAAGACACTCTCTTAACCAACATCATTACTTATATTTATTCACCAGCACCCGGTGCCAATAATAATACAAAGTTTCAAGCTCAGTACAGAAAATTCTACCAAAAAGCCTTACCATTTTTTAAAATCCAAGAATATTATCAAGCCGAAGACGGTTGGAACTACGCTTTCATTATTCGTCCGGTTTCAGCAAGCCCAATTTTCAGAAGAGGAGTATTGGCAAAGTTTAAATTAAAAGAAGGTTCGTTAAAACCAGAATCTTTCGAGGAAATCATTAACACACCTCATTTAAGAGAAGAAATAGTAGTAGAGCGTGGAGGTTTTTTATTTAGAGAATTAGTAAAAAAAGGAAATGTAGATGAATACCTTTCCATGAAGCAATATATTGAGTGGCCTGACGAGCATCTGCAATACAACAAAAATACTCATGAGTGGGTAACAGTCAAACCTTACTAAGGTTTTCTCCTCGCTCAGGCGGGGAGAAAGTCCGAAATGGATTTTCATATTGGTGTAATTATGTAAAAGCCGAAACGCCTCGTTTCGGCTTTTCTATTTTTTCAGCAAATAAAGCCCAAACGTATAAACTATAAAATTGTAAAATACTTTTTATTTTTCGTAATATTTTCGTGTAAATATGAGAAAAATATTACTCCAGTAGCCAACTGTCAGGCTGATATACTCAGTGTTGTGAGCTTCAAAAAGGATATTCAGAAAATACTGATTGATAATTGTAATGCTTGCCATAGCAATGCCAATCATTCAGGAGGAGTAAAATTAGAAGATTTTGAAGATGTGAAATTTTGGGCATCCAGCGGAATACTTCTCGACCAAATTATCTCTGTAAACGGTTCGATACCACCAATGCCCAAAGGAGGGAAACTCTCAGATTGTGATGTGAAATTGATTCAAAATTGGATTAAACAAGGGGAATTTGATAATTAGTTTTCCCCTTTGTTTGCTTTGCAGTACAAAAATAACTCTGCTATTCTTACAACATTAAAAGGAGGAATTTCTTCTTCTAAATTGATTCTCCAATGAAGTCCATTCAGTAATTCTACAAACGCTGGATTATCGGCATATACTCTTTTTAAATTTCTTTTGGTGAGGCTAATCAATTCGCTATTGGCTTCTTTGCTGAAATAATACAACTGTGTAGAGATTTCGTTACTGATATTTAAGCGATAAATGTAAATACCATTTTTATTCAAAATTTCATAAGACTGATTTCCCACAAAACGCCAATCTTTTTCTCCCTTTCTATATCCAAAAGCATTCTGCTGATTATAAACTTTTGAAACATCTTTTTTCACTTTCACACTGCTATATCTTTCCTTGAAAACTGTGGCATTTGTTTCGCTAAGTTTATGGTTTTCAAAATCTTGTGCTGTTAAATAAACACCATCTTGTGCTTTACTTTCCAAGTAACAAAGGCATATCAAAATGCTGTAAATTTTTTTCATGTTCAAACTGTTTTTGTCTAATACAAAAATCACTTTTAAATATTACTTGTGAATTAGCGGAATGTTAAATCAAAGTTATGTTTGTTAAGTTTGTGAGTATTGACTTTTTTATTGGAGTAAAAAGTGAGGATTAAAGCCGAAGAAATCGTTTTTAAAAGGCATTTTAGATAAATTTGAAGGTTCAAGCAAACAATTTGCTTACAAAAACCGTAAATAGTAATAGTCATAAATAACATACAATGAATCAGAATATTCTCAAAATTCAGTCGGCAATTGAGCCGATTCGTCAAGAAATTACTTCGCACTCGGTTTATAAGTACATCCATGAATTAGAAGATTTGCAGCTTTTCATGCAAGACCACGTTTTTGCCGTTTGGGATTTTATGTCTTTGTTAAAAGGATTACAGCGAAATCTTACTTGTGTGGATATTCCGTGGATTCCTGTGGGTAATGCTACCACTCGTTTTTTAATCAACGAAATTGTGATTGGTGAAGAAAGCGATAAAGACGAAGAAGGAAACGTGATGAGTCACTTTGAATTATACTTGAAAGCCATGCAACAATCTGGTGCAGCTACCGAGCAAATTGAAAACTTCATTACTTTACTTTCGCAAAGAGTAAGCGTGCAGGAAGCTTTGGCAAAAGTAGAAGTTTCAGAAAGTGTTCGTCAGTTTGTAGATTTTACCTTTGAAGTAATCAACACACAGAAACCGCACATTATGGCGGCTGTATTTACCTTCGGACGTGAAGATTTAATCCCTGATATGTTCCTTTCGATGGTAAAAGATTTGAATCAAAGTATGCCAGAAAGCATTTCAATTTTCAATTATTACTTAGAAAGACATATCGAAGTAGATGGCGACCACCACAGTCATTTAGCTTTACAAATGGTAGAAGAACTTTGTGGTGACGATGTCGAAAAATGGGCAGAAGCAGAAGCCTATTCACTTCGTTCGTTGGAAGTACGAAACCAACTTTGGAATGGCGTAGAATTAAAAATCAAAGAATTGGCAGAAAGCGTTTAGTAGTTATGAATTATGAATTATGAGTTAGTTCTTTAGGAAGTATTATTGAAATTTCAGATTTTGCCTTTTCGATGTAGGACAAAGGATAAATTATACGTTTATTAGACGTGTTGTCATTAAAGATATAACTATTTTATCCGAAATATCAAATTCGTAAGTGCATTTAAACTTTCTGATAATATTAATTTTGAATGCACATCTCAAAATATTCAATTTAGTAAAATTGATAAACTATTAATTGAAAAACGATGAACCTTCAAGTTATACGAACCGAAATATTAGGAGAATACTTAAATGCTATTCCAGAAGATTTACCAAAAGTTTTTGAAGCTTTGGAAGATGCAGAAATTTCTACTGATACTTTTAGTTTTTATACTTCGGTAGCCTCGGTGTATTCAAGCAAAATTGAAGGAGAAGACATTGAGTTGGATAGTTATATCAAGCATAAAAAATTTGGTATTGAGTTTTTACCAGACTATACCAAAAAAATTGATGACTTGTACTCTGCCTATACTTTCGCCAAAACCAATGTACTGAATAAAGATAATATCAGTGAAGCCCATAGATTATTGAGTAAACACATTGTTGCGAAGCACCAGCAAGGGAAGTTACGAATACACAATATGTACGTAAGTACTCCTGATGGAAAGATTGAATATGTGGCTGCTTCACCTTATGAAGTAGCCACTGAAATGGAAAAATTTTATAGTGATATTGCTTTGCTTTTGAAGCAAGAACTAAGCATACAAGAAGTTTTCTTTTTTGCTTCCATGATTCATTTGGTATTTGTGAAAATTCATCCGTGGAACGATGGTAATGGTAGATGTGGACGTTTATTAGAGAAATGGTTTTTAGGACAAAAATTAGGCGAAAAAGCTTGGTTTGTTCCCAGTGAAAGAAACTATTACGAGCAGCATCAAACCTATTACAAAAACATTAGAGTGTTGGGCTTAGAATATGCTGAACTCGACTATTCTAAAGCACTTTCTTTTTTGCTTATGCTTCCTAATTGTCTTAAAGCATGATTTTACCGTTGGTTTAGACGAACACAAGCACGGAAGAAGTAGCGAAAAATGAATGTTAATTGCAAACATAAATTCCTAAAATAAAAAAACTGCTTTTCAGTAATAAATAGCTGTAAAGCAGTTTTTTATTTTCAAATTCCGAGAAAAATCCCTTCATTTTATCACTTTAAAGCAGATTTTTCATTTTCAAATTTTCAAATTCCAAAATTCACTTCATTTTATAAGCTGGATGATTTTTTACGTACTCATCAAACGAAAACTTGCCAGAGCCAATGAGCCAGAAAAGTCCTAATAACAACAACACTACAATCGACAACCAAAGCTCAGAATTGACGAAAGTAAAGCCATTTCTGATGTTAGCAAAAAATACTGCTACAAACAAAATCGGTACTTGCGAAGCCGCCGCCAGTCGGGTAAGGCAACCCAAAGTAATCAACAATCCTCCGACCAAATGGGCAAAGGCCACATAATGCACCGCCACGAAAGTCCAAGCATTAAAATGCAGTCCTTCTACAAGCGTCGAGAGATAGGAAGTATCGCCGATAAAGCTCATTCCCTTGAAAAATAGCAACAACCCCAAGCCAATCCGAACAATGTCAAGCCACGCTGGATGATGTCTATCACCCCAATTTTCTATGCTTTCAATAGTAGTCATTTTGATAATTGTTTAGTTTATTGAATTTATAATAAAAATATAATATTGTCAATATTTTGTTGAATTATTTTGTGTAAATCATAAAAGTTATGAAATGGTAATTTAGACGACAATTTGTGGACGAAGAAATGTCAAAATTTGTATCGTAATCAAACCGTAACACAAATGAAAATTCTCATTATTTTATTCAGTATCATTAGTTTAAATGTTTTTTCACAAGACATAAACACACGTAAAAAACACTTTCTGACAGAAAAAGGAGTAGCACTTAGTGGCTACGACGCCGTAGCTTATTTTCAAGGAAAACCACAAAAAGGCAAAAAAGAGTACACTTACACACAAGAAGGCATTACTTATCAATTTGCATCAGCCAATAATCTTGAAATCTTCAAAAAAAATCCTTCAAAATACGAAGCTCAGTACGGCGGTTGGTGTGCTTATGCGATGGGAAGTAAAGGCGAAAAAGTAGAAGTTGACCCCGAAACCTACAAAATCGTCAACGGAAAATTGTACTTGTTTTATCATACTTTTTTTAGCAATACGCTTAGCGATTGGAACAAAGACGAAGCCAATCTAAAAGCAAAAGCAGACATTAATTGGGAAAAAATAATCAAAAAATAAAGCCATGACTACTCAAAAAATCTATATTACTTGGACAGCCCAAATCATCGCAGCGGTGATTTTAGCCCAAACACTTTTCTTCAAATTTTCGGGTGCAGCCGAAAGCGTAGCCTTGTTTAGCAAATTGGGCGTTGAGCCATTCGGTCGCTACGGGGCAGGCGTAACCGAACTTTTAGTAGTGATACTGTTACTAAGCCCACGCAAAGCTTGGCTGGGAGCATTTTTAGGAATGGGAGTAATGTTGGGAGCGATTTTGGCACATCTCACCGTTTTGGGAATTGAAAGCGACGGAGATGGAGGATATTTGTTTATCTTAGCATTGATTACTTTCTTTTGCTGTTCGGTAGTGGCATACATTCGCAAAGGAGATATTTTTGCCTTTTTTTATACTTTAACCTAAGATTGCAATGCAAGAAGAAGCAAAATATTGGTACTTACACGATCACCAACTGTTCTCGGTTTTGAGCCGTGAAGAAAACCGTGCTTTGTGTTTGATTCCGAATTTTAAGACGGTTAAAAAAAATGAAATTCTTTACTTTTCGCATGATGACGAGCAAAGACTTTATACCATCAAAAGTGGAACGCTGAAAATTATTTCGGTTGATGCAGAAGGCAATGAAACGGTAAAAGAGATTTTGCGTTCGGGAGATTTGTTCGGACAATATACTTTCGATGAAATGAATGAAAACGAAGACGAGTACGCCGTTGCTGTTTCCGACAAAGTAGTAATTTGTAGTTTCAAGCAAAATGATTTTGAAAATATCGTAAAAAGAAATCCTCAATTAGCCATTCGTTATACCAAATTGGTGGGTTTTAAACTCAAGAGAATTTCTAATAATTACACTAATCTGATGTTCAAAGATGTAAGAACAAGGTTTGCTTTGTTCCTGAAAGATTGGGCAATGAAAGAAGGAAACGGACAAACAAAAAATATCGTGGTGAAAAATTATCTTACCCACAACGACATCGCAGGTTTGATTTGCAGTACTCGCCAAACCGTTACTTTACTTTTTAATGAATTCAAAAATGCAGGATTGATAGATTATACTCGTAGTGAAATTATTGTGAAAGATGTTCATCAATTAGCCTAATGACTCATTAACAGGTTTGTTAATTGTAAAAGAGCAAGACCGATGAAAATACAGGCAATTAGTTTATTGAGTCGTTCGTCGTTGAGGTATTTAAAAATAAGATTTCGTTTCCAATTTGCCAGAAAAGCATAAGTATAAACTAACAAAAACGTACCTGTGCCAGCACCCAATATAAAGCTGATTTTTTCAACAGAAGAAGTAATTTGCAACCAATCATATTTACCATAATAAAGTAAAACCACTACCCAAAATGGCGAAAGAGCAGGATTGAAGAGTGATAAAGAAATGCCTTTGACAAAAGAAAAAAATGGATTATTTAGCGATACCTTTTCATATTCAATGTTAGCTTGTTTTTGGAAAAAAGTAAAAATGCCTACTCCGAAAAGTAAGACAATAATTGCCCTTTGCATCCAAAATTCAACTTGTGGATATTTCTCAAAAATCATTAAACCTTCAATCGCTAAATAAGCGTAAGTACTTTCGCAAAGTACTCCTCCGAAAGCTACCCAGAGTGCAATTTTAATGTTTTTTTGTAGCGTACTATGTACCACATAAACACTCAGCGGCCCGGGCGGAATGGTAGCAATATAGCTGATTGAAGCAGTAATGAAGTAGATAATAAAGGTTTTCAAAGCGTGATGATTTGGAGATTTCTTAGGCAAGTTATCTTTAAAATACTTGATAGTGAGCAATCTCAACGACAAATTTTATATAAATGCTCTTGGGTATTCTCAAAATTGAATACAAAACCTTTAGTATTTCAACTTGCTAAAATTATCTTTGTGCCTTAACCAAAAAATAATCACAAAATGTCAAGACAAAATATCCTTAC
>JACCDR011566463.1_pt1 | contig 12673 bp, 13 predicted proteins | sample 7446431 | NCBI WGS metagenome assembly JACCDR01 (sample SAMN15323443, study PRJNA562643) | freshwater metagenome | isolation source: river surface water | place: USA:Blue River Watershed | collected 2017-08-17
AAAAGGGGCTTTCTTATGGAGCCATCTCCCGGGATTGAACCGGGGACCTCATCCTTACCATGGATGCGCTCTACCGACTGAGCTAAGATGGCTTTTGTGTTCGCAATCCAACAATTGCGTGCCCTGAAGAATACCAAATAATGAATTGAAAACAAACCCCGAATATACTAGGATTGTCGGGTTGCCGTCTTAGCTCAGTTGGTAGAGCATTGCATTCGTAACGCAAAGGTCCGGAGTTCGATCCTCCGAGACGGCTCAGAAGATATGAGAAGCCGCTGATGCTTTCGCATCAGCGGCTGGAATAGAAACTCGGTTCGTATCGATTTCGTTCGCCACTACTTTCGACAACCTTCACAGGTTGGGTTTCCCCGTCGGAAATCTTTGGGTCGAAGCGTGCGTGTTCGCTACCCAAAGCTTATCGCATACTGCCACGTCCTTTAGTGAACCGAGTGGGACCTTGTGACTCCGTGCTTTTGCAATGAGATGAAGTTAACCGCGTTTTGCGCAGTTGCCAGCCACTACAGCTGGCTCTCAGAGTGCTTTCGCCACACCAAACGCCACGCCCCGAAGCATACTATCAGTTCGGTTTCTTCCACTCAAGAAGAGACTATTCCCCGAAGCAGACTGCTTCGATGTTGTTTCCATCGTTATCGAAAAGAAACGCGGCGTAGTAGTTCGGGCTGTACATCTCGCGAATACCAGGCGCACCGTTGTCCTTCATTCCTGCTTCAATGCCGTCTTTGTAGAATGTATCTACGGCCGCGCGGGTAGGTGCGTTAAAGCATACATGCACGTCGGTTGGCACTGTGGGATGTTTCTCGCTTGGCGCACCGAGCCAGAGGTAGTTGTCGCCATCTTTCCCGAAGCCGACGTACCCATGACCTTCCATCTGGACGGTGAGTCCGAGTGGTGCGAGTGATTTTGTGTACATCTCTTTCGTTTTCTCAATGTCACTTACGGTGAATCCAATATGTGCGAGCATAGTATCCAATAGTTAGAATCAATAATGCATAGTATAGCAAGAAACAATGTTTGGACTAGTCACGAGTTACTAGCTCGCTCACGCTCATGCGTTGGTGCGGCGAACGGGACTCTTTTTGTAACTGGTCACGATTTTCTAGGTCACTGCGTTCCCAAGAATTCGCGACCCCGCCTCACGTGTTTCGGCATCGTGAAAGCCGAAACATCGTTCCGGCTCGCAGTTAGACACGGATACGAAGCAGTTCGTGTCCTAAACGCAAAATCCATCAATCATGAGATTAATGGATTGTGCGTTTTTCTAACTGCGCGGTGGACGGGACTTGAACCCGCAACCTCCCGCGTGACAGGCGGGTGCTCTAACCAGTTGAGCTACCACCGCAGATACTCTGCGTGCTTATGAAAGCTGGGTGAGATTATACATGATTTTGGGGAGTTTCAAAGCATTAGAAATCCCGCGGCTTGGTATGCGTGAGCCCATACCGCTTGAGCGCATCTTCTCGAGCAACTTTATGGTCAACAATGGGAACCACTTCCCTCTGCATGAATGAATCATTCTTTGGGAGCCATTCTCTTCGGTATGCCCCACTTGCATCATGGGACTTCGCCTGAAGTTCAGGATTAAAGATGCGAATCGGCTTCGGATCCGCACCAACGGATGCTCCCCACTGCCACCCCCCATTATTTGATGCCTCATCGAGGTCGATAAGCACTGCACGAAAGTACTCCTGCCCCCATCGCCAGTCGACACCGAGGTTTTTCGTGAGGACGCTCGCAACTATCATACGGGCACGATTGTGCATCCATCCCATCTTTGCGAGCTGACGCATCGCAGCGTCGACAACCGGATACCCGGTTTCTCCTTGTATCCAGCACATGAATCTGTCATATGCCACAGCATCTTCGGTCCACGTAATCGTGCCTCGAAATCGCTCTTGAAACTCCGTATGCATGAGCGAGGGAGTATGGAGGAGAAGATACCGATAGAATTCTCGCCAGATAAGTTCCGATATGTACGTGAGTGCACCCTGGTTCACTCGGTCAGAAAATGGATTATCGAATGATTCATTGAAATACTCCTTGAGCATAGCCACAAGTGTGCGCGGGGAGATGAGTCCCCAGGTAAGTGCAAGGCTCATGCGTGACGTTCTCCCTTGGAGTGCTCCGTCGGCACGCTCGGTGAGTGCGGCATCAGCCTCAAGAGAATCTCGTCCCGTGTCATACGACGCCATGAGGTCGTACTCAAGAAATCGTTTGAAACGGTTCAGTGCCCCTTCTTCGCTCACATACCATCCTTCGAGATTCGGTGCGGACACGAGTGTTTCAAGGTCGATAGTATGTTCACCCACCGTTACCGTGCGTGAATGGGAGAACGTATCCCAGAGTGTGAGCGCATCGGCTTTAAGCGTGTTTGGAAACGTGCAGTCGGCATACTGGATATTCGCCATATCAGGAGCTTTGAGAGGGTCTGCCGAGACGAACTCATTCCACACCGTTTTCTTGAACGGGGTGAAGACACTGTATATACCTCCTTGCCCTGTTCTTGTTTCGGGAGATACCGTGAGCGCATCGCTCGACACGGTCACGTTCACGCCACACACTCGAATCTTTTCTACTTGCGTACTGAAATCTGGATACACATCGTCATTCACGAACACATGAAGTTCGTACTCGCGATTGAGGTTGGTAAGATATTGTGCAGCCTTGCCACGAACAATCGCAAATCGAGTGAATCGCGAAGCAAATTGTGGAAGTGCCTGTGCGAGAAACCACCGTGATGGATACCCGAATTGGGATTCGGGCCGAGCTTCAACCATGTAGTCTTCTAAAATGAAGATCGGGAGGAATGGGATGTTCTTCTTTGCACTCTCTTCGAGCGCACGACACAATGCTGGATTGTCAGCGAGCCGGAAATCACGGCGCGACCAGTAGACGACGAGGGGTGTACGCATAAGTTCAGTATACTATTCCAAGATGGTATTTTGGGTTGAATGAGCGCATTGATGATGATATGCTCACTTGCGTTCTTGAATGTCAGTGTAGCTCAGTTGGTTAGAGCGAGGGACTCATAAGCCCTAGGTCGGAGGTTCGATCCCTCCCACTGACACCCATACTATAATGGCCACCCGAGAGGTGGCCATTGTAGTACTTCATTGTGAATACGAGGAGAGAAGCTCCTCTGCTTTCGCGATATCTTCGGGATACCCGATGGGTACCCAAAAATCCTCCTCAACGACAGCAATCGGGTAGTCCTTCGCATACCGTTCGACGACCTCGGTGAGGTAGTACTCGCCATTTACCGGGGTCTTCGCTTCATACTTGAAGATGTTGTCATCGAGGACCATGACACCGGTCGAAACGAGGTTCGATGGCGGGTGCACGGGTTTTTCGATGATCTCGAAGAGTGTTCCGTCTGGATTCCGTACAATGACACCGAAGCGTTCCGGGGTATCGGAGGTCTTCGCGAGGAGTGCGCGGCTGTACGATGTGAGGCGTGCGATATCGTGTTTGCCATGAAGGTCGTCAGCGAACATGAAGAGGAAGCGACCTTTGAGAAGGTCCTTGCAGAGCCAGAGCGCGTGGGCAGTCCCTTTCTGTTCTTCCTGAACGACATACGTCACCTTCTTACCCTGGTATTCGGTACCGCAGTGATCCTTGATCATGTCACCTAAGTAGCCGATGACAATGATGAGCTCATCGACCGCAGACGGAAGCGCTTTTACGATGTGATCGAGCAGTGTCGCATCGAGTACCTTTACGAGCGGTTTCGGACAATTGTCGGTAAGGGGTCGAAGACGTGTTCCTTTTCCTGCCGCAAGAATGACGCATTGCATAGTGGGGATGTTATAACACAAATGACCTGCAATTGCAGGTCATCATTTCTTGGCAATGTATCGGTTGCACTTGTAGTGAAGATGGGTTACATTCATTGGTACCTTTAGTAAGGCTAGTGCGACTCATTCGTCACCACTATCACATCGCGGGGTAGAGGAGAGGTACCTCGGGAGGCTCATAACCTCCAGACCCCGGTTCGATTCCGGGCCCCGCAACAAGAATAGAAAAGAGCCGGTTCACTCCGGCTCTTTTCTATTCTCTGTGCCCAGGAATCGAACGGTAGTAATGTAAATTTATATACTCTGCAACTTTTTCTGTAGCACGACCACAAATCTTGGAGATGCTAGGAGCGCGAACAAAATAACGCGAGTCGTATTCAATATACGGTGAGCGCTATTTGTGAAGTGCGACAACGCAGATTAAGATTTTGGTGTGCTATAGCGCACCGAATTCACGGAATACCCTCTCATAGCGCGTCAGTGTCTCCATTGCGAGTCGCTTCGTAAGAATGAAATCACCACCGACGTGTGCGACGTCGTTTCGCACCTTGTGCGCATCCCACGCATCTTGGAGTGTCGTGAACGAACTCGTGTTCGCACTCTTCAACTTCTCGCCGATGGTCACACCACTGTAGCCATGGTCGGTGAGCACTTCCTCGAGAAAGATGTCTGCCTCGATGATAGCAACCTTCCATGAATTCGGATTGTCGTCGTGAAGGTGATTCTGTATCTCTTGCCACCTACCTCGAGTTGGAGTCACTCCTCCGTACCGTTCTGCCCACTTTCGTTCTGCCTCACGAAGTTGCTCCTGCTCTATCTCGGAAAGCTCGCCGTACTTGATCTTCGCATAGACGAACCCGAGAAAGAACAAGAGGGAGAGGATGATTGCAATGATGGAGTAGATGTTCCATATCGATTGGAGGAGCTCGAGGAACCCTTCCCAATCTTGTCCAAAAAGGCGCTCGACGAGATACCGAACAATCCCGACCAGATCAAGGCCGTAGTGATCGTATATGAGATCATTTCCATCACCACCTATCGACGAGCCGTTCATAGTGCCTTTATGATACCAGACCAGCGAAGACTCTTACGTGCGGTCGTGGAATTTCTTTCCAAAATCAAAAAGTCGCTTGTCCCCTGCCCATGGCGCAATGAACTGCATACCGATAGGTAGTTCATTGCCATCAACAGTCGATACTCCGACAGGAAGTGATACCGCTGGGACACCAGCAAGGCTCACTGGGACGGTGTAGATGTCACCGAGATACATGGCGAGTGGGTCAGATTTTTCACCGAGCTTATATGCAGGAGTCGGTGCGGTCGGTGTCATGATAAGGTCGACGGTCGTATACACCTTCGACAGTTCTTCGCGCATCATGCGACGAACCGCTTCCGCCTTCCCATAGAAAGCATCGTAATACCCTGCCGAGAGGACGTATGTACCAAGAATGATGCGGCGCTTCACCTCAGGACCAAAGCCTGCGGCGCGTGTCTTCCGATACTCGTCGAGGAGATTCTCTCCTTCTACGCGGAGACCAAAACGCATACCATCGTACCGAGAAAGATTCGATGAGAGTTCGGCAGGCTGGACGATGTAGTACGCCGAAAGCCCCTTCTCAAAGAGAGGCAATTCGATATCAACAACCTCGTGCCCATCTTTGATGAGTGCCTCAATCGTCTCATTGAAGCGTGCGAGGACTCCAGAATCGAGCCCTTCACGAATGAAGTTCCGAGGGATACCAATACGATATGTTTCCTTGAGAGAGACAGTCGGATACGTATCAGGATGAATGGTCGTACCATCAAGCGGATCATACCCTGCCACTGCATCAAAAAGGATTTCAACATCGTCGACAGTCTTCGCGAGCATACCGGCCTGATCGAGTGATGAACCAGAGGCGACGAGGCCGGAGCGCGACACCATACCGTACGTCGGCTTCATACCGACAACGCCACAGAAGCTCGCTGGCTGACGTATGGAACCACCGGTGTCGGTACCAAGGGCGACGACGGCAGCGTCCATCGCAACCGCAGCGGCAGAACCACCGGAGGTGCCCCCAGGAACACGAGTCGTGTCGTGCGGGTTCTTCGTTGGACCGAACGCCGAATTCTCCGTCGATGAGCCGAGTGCGAACTCATCAAGATTAGTGTCTCCCATGATGATCGGTGCCTGTTCTTTCATACGAGCGATCACTGTCGCGTCGTACGGAGCAATGTAGTTTTCGAGAATTTTCGAGCCTGCGGTTGCTGGCTTTCCTTTTATGAGAATATTGTTCTTTACAGCGACCGGGATGCCGAGAAGCATTGGTGCATTCTCCCCTTCTTCTTGGTATCGCTTCGTCGCATCTTCTGCTGCCTTTCGTGCATCGTCGTATACATGGAGAAAGGCATGAATGTCACCATCACCTTCGACAATAACTTTCGCCGCTGCCTCGAACGCATGAATGGGAGTATATGTTCCTTCAAGGAATTGTGTTCGGAGTGTCCGTATCGACATATCAGTTCTCGAGTATCTTCTTTACCTCAACGTACTTGTCATGGCGGCCAGGTGCGAGATTGAGGAGATCATCGGTGTAGACGCCTGGTTCATGCGAGACAACGTCCTCACGCATGACGTTCACAAGTGCTCCCGCTACCTTCTCGGGTGGCACATCCCCGGTGATGTCGTTCACTTCGCTCACATAGCCAAGAATGCTCGACACTTCGGTCGCAAACGTCGCCGCTTCAGCATCGGTGAGTTCGATGCGTGCCAAGCCAGCAAGTCGATGAATCTCTTGGATATCCATAATTTTCGTATACTAGCACTACTCGCTAATAAGCGCACGAAAGGCTGTTTCATCAAGTACAGTGACGCCGAGCTCGACTGCCTTCTCCGCCTTCGAGCCAGGATCGCTTCCGACGACAACATAGTCCGTCTTCTTTGAAACCGAACTCGTCACATGTGCCCCATGTGCACGCGCCATGTCTTCCGCTTCAGTACGGCCGAGGGTTGGGAGCGTACCGGTGAATACAAAGGTCTTCCCATCGAGTTTCGCACTGCGAGTCGCTTGTTTCGTTTCGATAGTTACTTCGCGGAGGAGTGCATCGAGGAACACGCGGTGGTCTCTTTGCCTGAGCCACATGAAGAGCGAGTCTGCGACAACCTCACCGACACCATGGAGTGCCACAAGGTCGTCTCGTGAAGCACTTCGCACCGCTTCAATAGTGGGAAACGCCTCTGCGATAAGTCGTGACGTCTCTTCGCCGACATGCTCGATACCGAGTGCAGTGAGAAATCTATCAATTGGCACGGTGCGAGCCGCATCAATGGCACGTATCGTGTTCTCTGCAGATTTTTCTTTGAAACCCGGGAGACCGAGAAGGTCACCTTCCGTGAGTGTGAAGAGATCTACGGCAGTGTTGATGAGATTGTGTTCGAGGAGAAGGTCGATGGTTTTCTCACCGACACCGTCCATGTTCATGCCATGCTTCCCTATGAAGTAGTAGAGGCGGCGGCGATGAAGTACCGCGGAATTCTTGTCGACACACCGATATGCAGCCTCACCTGGGATACGCTCAATCGCTCCATCGCCGCCGCACTCTGGTACGTGTGTAGGAAATCGGTACGGCTTCGCACTCTTTGGGCGAAGTTCACGCACGACCGAGACTATCTCCGGAATAACATCACCCGCCTTCTGAAGCACAACCGTGTCACCAATTCGTACATCGAGTCGCGCTATCTGGTCTTCGTTATGCAATGTCGCACGAGAGACGGTCGACCCAGCGATGAGGGTCGGACGAAGGTGTGCAACTGGAGTAATGACACCAGTACGTCCAACCTGGAGTGCGATATCCTCGACGACCGTCGTCGCCTGCTCTGACGGGAACTTGTACGCAATACCGAAACGTGGTGCCTTTGCGGTGTAGCCGAGGAGTGTCTGATGGAGAACATCATTCACCTTCACAACGATACCGTCCATACCGTACTCCATTTCATGCTTCTTCGGTGTCCATTTTTCATAGTATGAAAATATATCCGCAAGCGTCTTTGCGTGAGCATACTCAGGATTCACTCGAAACCCAAGCTTCTTAAGGAGCGTGAGTTCTTCTTTCTGAGTTCTGGGGCGCGTATGGCCATGTGACTCATCAAGAAGATCGATGTCGTACGTAAAGAAGGAGAGGTTGCGCTTCTTTGTAATCTCGGGATCGAGCTGGCGAAGCGAGCCCGCTGCTGCATTTCGGGGATTCGCAAAGAGTGGCTCACCCTGCTTCTCTCGTTCTTTGTTTATTCGTGCAAATGACGAATTAGATAACCATGCTTCACCCACCACAATGAGTGAGTACGGCTCCTTAAGCGTCTCTGGAATATCGGTGACCATTCGCGCAGTGTGAGTGATATCCTCTCCCACCTCCCCGTCACCACGTGTCGCTGCACGAACTAACTTGCCATCTTTATACTCGAGCACGACCTTGAGACCATCAATCTTGTGCTCAGCGACATATGACACGTCGTTTTTTGAAATACCTTCCTTCTCGAGGAGTCGAAGGAGTCGTTCTTCCCACGCACGAAGTTCGTCATGCGAGAACACGTTATCGCACGACAACTGACGAACGCGATGGGGAACCTTCTTGAATGCATCACTTACAGCATCTCCCACACGTCCGGTCGGCGATTCTGTGGTACGGAGGGTCGGATACGACACTTCAAGTGAGGTAAGTTCGCGGACGAGCGAATCGTACGCCTCGTCACTTATCTCCGGCGTGTCGTCGGTATGGTAGCGCGCACTGTGGTACGAAATGAGCTTCTGGAGCTCTTTTGCCCTTTTTTCAGCGTGTTTTGGCACCTGTTTCATGCGTGCCAGTATAGCAAATCCTCTTCCACCTAGTACCTCTGAGTGAGTTCACGCTCGATGACGCGTGGTGTGTTCCGTTGCCCACAGCTCACGTTATATCCACGCGATTGAACAACAGTACACGTTGAGCCGATTGGACAAAGAGTGCCTGAAGCACCAACTGGCCGACGAAGTGCGGTGGACATGTCCGGCTGACTCGAGTCGCTATAGAACTTGTAAATGGTCGTCTCCGTACATACCGAGGGAGTTCCCCAATCAAAGAGATACGTCTGTGCTTCCCCGCTCGTGATAGTACCGGCTGAGGTTCCTGCCGAATCACCCATACAGGTTATGGTTGGCGATGTCTCACCGATATCAAACTTTCCTGGGAGGGTCGGGTAGTCCTCGTAATCGTGGTAGAGCATACACTCCATGCCAGCATTCGCCGCTTGGAATGCCATTTCGGAGGCGAGTCCGATTGATGAGAATTGGTACTGCTTGAGGGTGATATTGAGGAGCGAGGCACTCACACCGAGAAGTACTGTAGTGATGAGGAGTGTGATGAGGAGTGCAATACCACTCTCGTTCGTGCGACGTATCATCGTGAATTTATTCATATCGGGTGTAGTGATCATAAATGTACGTCTGGAGGACTATGCTGCGTGTCCCACCAAAGAGCTGCCCCGCATCCCACTCCACAGTCACCGACACAGGTACACCGCCAATGGACGATCCTGACCCACCCACTGGGTCTCCTACACGGATGATTCTCGTAAACCTTGAATCCTCCCAACCAGAACCGGTAGAACCATACCCATATACACGTCCTCCTGTCGGAGAATCGCTCACTCGAAGTCTACATTGGCTCAGAACGGAACAATCTCGGTACCCCCCATTCACAAGATCGATGTCGCAGCCGCCATCATCAAAATTGTCACGACATGAGTCACTCAGAATTGCATTAGTGTAGTACCAGTTGGCAGTATTAACGACGGTTGTGTTCCCGCTCTGGAACTCATCGAAGGCTTCGAGCGCATTATCGTCACGAAGTCGTTGTATCGATTCAACTGCCTCTTGTGCAAGGTAAATGGCGGTTGTTTGATCACCCGCAAAATAGGCGTTCTGTAGACCTCGTGATGCAATTGTCATTGGACCAATAACGACAGTCAAAAGAATGGTCACAGCGACAAGCGTCTCTACAAGGGTAAATCCACCAAATGGGTTCCTTCTTTGTATGTAAGACGTGATGTGCATATCAGTAATTAAGGACTCGCTGTACGACGTTCGACTGTACCGAGAACTCCGTTGCTTCCTCGAGACCATTGTCGACCATCCCTTCTATAAGGAGCGCGATGCGAGGCTGATCGTCATTCCCATCACCCAGATAGTCGTCGCTTCCGGTCACGATGAAACTGAGTGTGTTTACGTTCACTGCCGCAGGCGGAGCATCACTCGTTATCGGCACCCAGGAGCCACGGTTGCTCGCACCTCTGTCAATCCATTGCTCAACGCGCGAACCATTGAGTCGGTACGCCATGCGCCACGTCGATTCGAATCCTGGTGTGAAAACAATTGCAGCATTACCACTAGGACAATCAGCGGTATTGGTACTCCCTGGAAGAGCACTTCCGTTGAGCGAACTCGCACTCGTACAGTAGAAGTCTCTTCCCGTACGTAGGTTGCGAGTCATACTATCGATAGCGAATGAGAGGTTCGTCATCGCACTTGTGACCGCTTGCGCCTTTCCGTTCGCATCGATGAGCACGATGAGCGTACCGATGGAAACTGTCATGACAATCGAAAAGATTGAGAGCGCCACCATGAGTTCAATGAGCGAGAAACCTCGTTGCGTGTTTATCATATTCATATCAGGTGCAGTTAGTCGTACAGAGATACGCTGATATTTGTCCAAGGAGTTTCACCTCCACTATCCAGACATTCGTCGAGTTCCTCGTTGAGGTGAGGTATATCTGCATCGCTGACGTGTTCTGGAGCTGGGCCGCAGTGAGAGATGGTGTGTAGAATATTGCTGCAAATTCTGGTCGACGAAATGAGATGTCGACTTCAGTAATACCGTTTGAAGTACATACGTTTGGACCGACCGCGCATATCTTCGAAACAATGAATGAGCCCCCGAGTGGGACGGTTCGAATTGGCGTTACAGAATCTCCCCCACTGTATCGAGGTGTCTCACCAGTGGTGGGACCAACATCATCATAACGGAAGAACGTGTAGCTTGATGACCCGTCGACAAAATGAAGTCCGTACGGGGTTCTGAAATTCGACCCGCCGACAACATTTAAGACACTCACTGAGTATATCTGTGCCTCACGAACGGTCATCCCGACGTCATACGCAAGACTTTTGAGGAGAACGGTGCTATCGAACGCATTGAAGCGCACCAAGACGATGGACGTCACGATGGTGATTATCGCTGCCGAAATAAGGAGCTCTATGAGGGTGAACCCTCGTCTAGAGCGGGATGAGGTAGGATGTGATGACAAAAATGTCTGCATGAAAGAGGTGTGCGAGAAGGAACCCAGCAATGAGAAACGGGGCGAATGGGACTTCGCTCTTCATTGTAAGCTGACCGAAGGAGAAATTGAGCATGGTTTTCCCCTTTTCGATGAGATTTTGTAGCCCGAGAAGAAGGAGGCTCACCGCTGCACCGATCCAGAATGAGAGAACAAGCATTGAAATGGCTGACGAGGCGCCCGCAATGACGGCGAGCGGGAGCGCGAGTTTTGCGTCACCTAGTCCAATCCATCTCCCTTTCGACACGTACCAGAGTCCATAAAAGAACCCTGCAATGCCGACGCCGGCAAAGAGGTCGCCGTAGAGCGATATCATCCCTTCCCCGAGATACCACCGGTACCCGAGCATGAGGAATGCAATGATACCAACACCGATGGAAAGTTCATCGGGAATGATGGTGTGACGAAGGTCGTACACAATGATGAGGATGAGAAGTGTTGCGAGCAGCGCATAGAGTATTAGCCACACGACATCCTGTCCAAAGAGCGAATACATAAGGAGAAATGCTCCCCCAGTGAGAAGTTCGACAAGCAGGTATCGGTACGGTATGTATGCACTACAATTCCCGCATCGAGCCCGAAGCATCAGGTACGACATGACCGGAAAGAGTTCGTACCAGCGAAGCGTCTCGCCACAACTCATGCAGTGCGACCGACCATCGAGCGACCTTCCGGTATGCATACGGTACGCAACGACATTGAGGAAGCTGCCCATGATGGTACCTATGACGAATGCCATGACGGCACTATATGTTTCCATGCCACCATTCTACCCTACAGAAGCTTCCCATCCTGTGTGTATCGAGGGGGAAATATGCTGTTTTTCGTGTATCATAGAAACACAACTATGTTTCCTGTTCGAAAAGGCACAGCGTCCGGATTCACCCTCATTGAGCTCCTCGTGGTGATCGCGATTATTGGAGTCCTTGCGTCCGTCGTCGTCATGGCACTCGATCAATCACGTATGAAGGGGCGAGATGCTGCGCGAAAATCGCAGTCCCAAGAATTACTCAAGGCACTTGAGCTCTACTATTCTGATAATAACGTCTATCCCCCGGACGGGGACGCAAGCGCCTCAGACGGCGCACTCCTCAACGCGATCGATGCAAGCTTCTATGCGACGAGTCGGTACATAAATAGACCTCCGGCTGAAGATGATAGTCGCTACATGTACTGCGCCAATTCGACCGGGAATTCAATGCTCCTCGCAATTGATACCGAACAGGACGAAGGTGGGTCTGGTTGGTGCAGCGTCACACGAGGTCCTGGTCCAGACTACGGATGCACCGCATGGGTAACCGCGAATGCGTCTGATTCATGCTTCGATAGATTCAGATAGAGAGGAAACGAACTACACACTGTTCGAGTGAGGTCACATACGTACAAAAAAATGCCCTGTCGGGCATTTTTTTGTACGAGTGTGATGTACGTTTAGTTACAAACTACGTCCGTATCGGAGATATTTGGATCAGCAGCGAGCGTGCCACCGAATCCAGTGCTATCTACACAGTACCAA
>JACCDR012001291.1_pt1 | contig 12672 bp, 13 predicted proteins | sample 7446431 | NCBI WGS metagenome assembly JACCDR01 (sample SAMN15323443, study PRJNA562643) | freshwater metagenome | isolation source: river surface water | place: USA:Blue River Watershed | collected 2017-08-17
AGCCAAAATTTTCTGAGCCTTGGATAACTTATCGCCTTCAACCAACTGGCTTTTCAATTCGTTGCGGTAACTCTCCAACCCATTTTTAAACGTGCTGTAAGCCTTATCAGCATCCTTGATGGCAGTTTCCTGCTCTTTAGTTTGCACAACGTTTTTCTTTTGCTGGGCGTTCATCTCAGCAACTGCAGTCACTGTGGTGTTGCTAGTTTCTTTCCAAACGTTTGCAATGCCCTTGAGTCTATCTTTCCACTCGTTCTCAGCATCTTTGGCACGATCCTTCATGATGTTCATGGCACCAGAAAAATCGCCCTTAGCGGCAGTCATGATAGCTGCTGCAGTGGCTCCAATATCTCCACCCAAGGTTTTAATCGCACCGCCAACAAGAACTCCTGCTGTGTACAATGTCTTCAATACAATTGCTAATGCGTCACCAGCAATCTTAAGGTTATCAGATTCGCCAGTACTATCTAGCATTGCGCCAGTAATAGCATTCAACGTTGGCAGTAATTGTGCCGCCATCTGAGTTGCCATCCCCTTAGAGGAATCGTGCAACAAGTCGATGGTGTCGCCAAACTGGTCTGCAGCATCTGCAGTTTTATCGTCAATCACGAGGCCAAGGCGTTCAGCCATATCGGCCATATCACGAAGCCCCTCAGAACCACCATCAAGAGTTGGTATAAGAGCTTGGGCAGATTTACCAAACAAGTCTTGGAGTATTACGGCTCGTTCAGTGGTGTTACCCATTGCCTTAGTGGCATCAGCGACGTCGTAAATAACATCTTTAACGTTGCGCATGGTGCCGTCAGCATTTCGTGTCTCAATGCCTAACTTCTTAAAGCCGTCACTACCTTCAGCCATGTTCTTAGAAAGTTTAGCGATGGAGCCGAGTAATGCCTCGCTCTCGACTCCACCTTGTCTAAACCCTAACTGCAAACCTGCAACGTCCTTAATCGCAACACCGGTCTTCTGCGAGAATTCCTTAGTTGCGTCAGCTGCATCGATGGCACCGTTAATCCAACCGGCAAAAGCGGCGACGGACATACCGGCAGCAAGACCACCGATCATGTTCTTCAATCCGCCCATGGCATTGCCCATTGTACTGGCACCACCTTGAACAACTCTGTTGGCTTCATTCATGTCAGCACGAAGTCTAGCAACGTCTGCTGCTAACTGAATGATCAAACCATCCGCTGCTGTCATTGTCATCGCGCTTACCTTTTTGAATTTGCCAACATTGTTTTTGTTGCAGTGTTATCCATCGCAACAAGCATATCAACTTCCCATGGGTTGAGACTAACTCCGTTCAGCCTCGACCATGATTCTATCTCCGCAAACGTTATGGGGTTAGTCCCCATTCCGCTTTGTCGTGTACTACTGATCGACATAAAATGGCTCCATAATCCTTTTAGGTGCCACGGTAGCGGTTCAATCTCTAGTAGTGGGTCAACTTTACCCGTGTTTCTGTAGAGATTTTGAAGATGTTCCTTTAACGTAGAGCCTTGTTCTTTAGCAGATAACTTGTACTCACGCTCAGTGAACTCGATTAGACGATCTCTGAGCGACGAATAAAAAGCTCCACTTCATCCAATTTAGCACGAATTTGAGTGCGAACCCAATGCTTCTTAGGATCTGTGTACAATGCAACAACGTTCTCAGGGGTAAACTCGATGGCACCACCGCGCGTGATAATGTTTCTCCAACCGAGTGTACAAGCGATAAGCAACTCCAATTCGTCTTGATCATCTTCAGTTGGGTCATTCAACTTGATTTGACCAGACTTTTGAAGTTCATTGCGCATACGACGTTGACGAGCTTGCACCAAACGCTTACGAGCTGGATGCTCAGGACCGGCGATCTCGAAGATCATACCTGTTTGACCGCCAGAGATGGGATGCTTCAGTTCGATTTCAGCTGTTTGAACATCTTCGTAATCGTCAAGCGTGAATGGCTTATCCTCAGTGATGCTGCTAACAAGACGTGAGGTTAAGTTATCTGTTGGTGTTAAATTTTTCATGATTATTGCCTCTATATTGAGTTTGATGGTAAGGTTTAAAACTTCAACGACTTACGCCGCTGAATCTTGCATGGTGATGGTGGTTTGTTCGTACTTGGTACCAGCACCGCCGGCGTTGTTGATCAACGCTTTGAATGGTAAAGTCTGAATGATACCGCCATCTTTGTCGTCTTTACTTGCGCCACCGGTTTTAACACGGGACATAGTTAACACGACAAATTCTGAGGTGTTGGTATTATCACTTGTAAATGCAGCAATAATCTCAGCCTCAGTTTCGTTAAGGAACTGATCACGCAATGTTGGCGAATCAAAGTACGCCGTAATCTGACCGGTGACTTTGACCTTGCCCGCAAACAAGAATGGAATCGAGTTCTGGCCAACAACAGGATCTCCTGTATAACCTGGCGCGATGTCCAAGGTCAAACCGGTGATCGATGCCACAGTAACACCACCAACACGAAGCACACCGTTCACAGCCGCAACAGAGGTGGTTGTAGTCACTGCAGTTGGTGAAGTAAAGTAGCGCGACGCTGATGGAGTAACGTCTTTACCCATTGCATCAAACGCAACTGTCGCAATACCAGTAGGCGGTAACGCTAAAGATGCTTTTGAGAACTTGGTACCAAGGAAAACCTCACTCATAGTTGGAACAGTATCAGCAAACCAGTGCTCGATGGAGAATGATTTGTCTGTATGACCAGAGATTGGAATAAAGGTTTGCTTACCAATCAAGGTGATGGTGGTACCAGTGATTGGACCTTCAGCAACCATGTTGACGCCGTTACTGATGTTGAGTGGAAGCACTGTGGCAACAGTTGCAGTCAAATCAACGATGAGTAAGTTGCGGTTAATGTTTGCGGCATTCAACGCACCAACTGACAGACGTACCACGTGGCCAACTTTAAAGCCGTCAGTCAAGTACGAACCAGATGCGCGCGTAACAGTAAACGGACCAGCACCTGCGATGGTAACTGACACACCTGTTACTGCGGTCAACGAAGTAAAGTCGCGTTTAAGGATTGACGCAAAGAAGTCTGAGTAAGTCTTTGGAGACAACTCACCGCTAATAGTACCAGCAGTGCGACGAACACCGTGGCGATAGTCTGCATCTTGGTAGTCAGTACGAATTTCTGCTGACTCATAGACGTCTTTCGTTAAATCAAGAGTTGAACCTGTGCGGCGAAGTAACTGGGCACCTGATGCACCAGGAGCAACTCCGTACGAGGCTTCGACCTTATAGCTTACAAATTTATTGACACCTGATGCTGGATTTCCCATGACATTCTCCTAGGATTGTTTAACCGATTGCTTTCATTTCGATAGGAATAATGGCGATCATTTGTTCGCCAAGAGTTCCTTCATCTGTTTCGATAGTTCCGTCTATCCGGCAATGATGAACTATGCCGCCCATTGTGAACGAATTCACGTTTGGATTATCTGGGGTAAAAACCGCAGTCACTGCGTCCATTAGTGTATTTGCCAATTGGCCTGGTATCGCACCAGCTGGGTCCTTTATATACACGTACAAAGTGCAACGCAGGAACCAGATGGGTGTTCTACCAGCTTCGTAGGACGGTGTTTCTTCACCTTGCGCCATGAATAATGCAGGCATCTCAGTATCAAGAACGTCGTTCACATGGCGAAGTCTTCTTGACACCGTTACGAACCCTTGAGACTTCAGTGCCTCCAGTCTTGTAAACAAAGTGCCATAAATCAGTTCACGGTTAAGAGCCATTTAAACCTCTCCGGATGGCGTCATTTATTTCGCCACTTATTTCTGGTTGTAACTCTGCAAGTGCAGACCGCATGAAAGATTTCTCTGGGAGATTCATCATTCTTGGGTGCTGTTTAACTACAATTCTTATTGGTGCTGGAAGCATATTGCCGAAGACCTGTTTCGCCATTCGTATGTGCTCTTTAACCTGCACCTCGCCTCTAAATCCGTACTCATGAGGCTTTGCGTAAGGAACGTTGGTACCAACAAAACCACTTACGAAGCCATCAGTTTCTTCAAACCTTACGTTGATCGATCTTCTTAATCGACCAGTCCTAACCTTAAGGACAACGAAATTCAAATTGTTTTTAACTTTAACTTGGAGCTTAAGCGTTAACTTCTTGATCGTTTTATTAACTTCAGCTAGAATCTGTGGTGTTCTATCCTGATAGTTATTTGTGATCATGGCATCATCACTCGTCTATACTGCATCAACGTACTTTCCATAGTGTCAGACATATCTTTCTGTGAGAACGTGATTGTCTCGCCTGACATGGACTTACTAACAACACCGATGCGCGCCTTCTCTTTAAAGCGTAGAGACACCATCTCGATACACGCTTGTTCGATCTCATTGGGCACAACCGCAAAGCCTGCAGTGTACGAGAGATTCACGTTAGAAAACCCCTTGGTGAATCTATAACCAATTAAACTCAACGCCGTTTCGTTGAATACGTAACCGTTGGATCCGTTGACAGAAGCTGGGATGACGATGCCGTCAATCTTAACCTGAGTAACCGCTGTCACAGGATAGTTGCGGAACATCAATCTGTTTCCACCTGTGCCATCACGTGCTGACACGTAAGCGGCTTGCATAATATCTCTGCTTAACCACGCTTGGATGTAATCAGACGCGGCTGCAATTAAACGAGTAAGGACTGAATCGTTGGCCGCAGTTGCTTCGCCTAACCATTCTTTAACCTTTGCTAACGTTGTTAAATCAGACATGATTCAGCCCTTACTGTTAATTACTTCTTAGTGGTTTTTACTTCAGCTGGAGCAGGTACATAGCCGTGGCTGAGCAAACTTTCAACGGCTTCATCAGGTACTTCGACAAAACCTTTTTCGTCAACGTCATATTCAACACCGTCGAATGAACAACCAGTTGAATTTTCTGGCGCTTTTAATTTAGCCATGATAATAATCTCTTCAAATTCGTGGAAAAAAGGACCCTAGTCAATTTGCTTCCAGGGTCCAACACCTTACCAATCAACGCTCGATAAGATTAGCCGTTCGCGATGTTGTTAATCACGCCCATTGCGAATGGAGCATATACTGCAAGTGTTTCTTCAGCATATACACCAAACTCCTGAGCACGAGTGCGAAGTGGCCAATCAATTTGGTAGTAATCAACGCGAGTTTTCATCTCAGCAACGTTTGGCACGTTGTTAGACTTATATTGCTCAGGAAGATTTTCACACCAGCCGATAATGGTACCAGCAGGCAATGAAGGATGGATCTTAATTGGGATCTTGATACCGCCATCAGTTGAGAATGGGTTGAAGTACCAACCAACCATACCGCCCATGGTCAAACCGTCGTAGCCGTTACCGTCACTGAAGATTTGCAACAGTGGAGAAGTACCAGGACCAGCCAACGCTTTGTTGGTCATGTTTTGTAACTCTTGCGAGTTCACGTACAACACGGTTGGTGATACTTGATATTGATCCCACATGGTTTTCAACATGGTGTCAATTTCATTGATGGTACCACGACCTGATGCGGTCAACACGGTACCAGTACCTGCAACACCAGTTGCCAAGGTGTTAACATAAGCACCTGAACCAGGCAACAATGCAGTGGTCAACAAACCATCGAACGCCAAGTTGACGTTAGAAGATTTATCAGACGCGGTGATCGATGCAGCAGTTTGGCCAGTACCAAGCAATGGAGCTGTGAAGGTTACTGAGTTGATCGTGGTGATCTTCTCAAGCTTCTCGTTACCAGCAGTACCGGTGAACCATGCGTAAGCAACGGCACCGTTAATGAAGGTAGTTGAGCAACTTAACACTTGGCCCAAGGTAATGGCTTGCGTTGCAGCAGCAGACTTGTTAGAAGAACCACCGTTGATGGTGTAAGTTTGACCGTCTGCACCGGTTACTGTTTGTGAGGTTGGAATACCACCAGCGATAGAAGCACCACGGAAGCCCTCACCAGTTAATGCAACAACGATTACTGAGTAAGTCGCAGCAGGCAATGTTGCACCTGAACCACCAGCAGCAAGTGTTGGAGTAGCTGGAGTGCCGAGGTTCAAAGACTTGTTACCAAAGAGAATCGCGTTCTCTTCTTTCAACATCATCTTTTGAAGTACGCGCATGGTACCAGTTGCTTTAACATCTTCGAAGGTGCGACCAGCAGAGATTGCTTCAAAGGTCACTTGGTCTTCTTCACCGATTGTCACGTAGCTTGCAGACTTGTTGTCAGCAGTGTATGACATACGGCCAGTACGTTGACCTTCAGGAACCCAACCCATTGAATCGAAGCCTGAGCCAAGGATCGCACGGATTTGTTTCCAGTTGGTTGCGGTACCAGTACCACCGCTCACGCGTGGGATCTTGTTACGCAGAGGAGTATTTACTGGGTAAAGGTTTTTCGATGGCGCTTGCAAATCATAAGCCACCAAGCCGGTTGCAGTGCTGACGGATTTCGCAATAGCATCGTCTGCTTTAGAGAGTGCGGACTTCATTAAGTCCAATGTTGCTTGATTAGTCATGCTAATCTCCTAATAGTGTGTTAAATGATAAAACAAGGTTTGGACTTACTACGCTAAGCGAGTACCGCCAGCTTTGTGCGCCTTCTTAATTTCATAGAGAGCGCGGGCTTCGGTGCCCTCGGGTGGAATCACTTCCGCTTTACCAAGGTCATCTGAAGTTTGGGTTGAATCTGCCGATTTTTCAACTGCTACGGCAGACGAGTTCAAAGCAATAACAGCAGGAGCTGGTTGCTTCTTCAATGCATCTAACTCAGCCTTGAGAAGAGCATTCTCATTGTGAGCTTTGTTAAGTTCGTCTGTAACGTTGGCTTTGGCCAGGTCATCGGCATCATCTGACTTAGAAGCTTCCTCTTCGGTCTCTTCTTCCTCAGCATCTGCGTAACCAAGCTTGGTAAAACCTTCGTTGCAGTCACTTACCATTTTGTGCAGTGCGGCCAACGCAGCTTTGTTAGCTTTGCTGAATTTTGCACCAGCTTTTTCGATGGTCTCACTCTTTTGAAGATCACCACCTTTGTCATTCAGTTGAATTACGGCAGGGAGATTAGATACACGCTCATTGAGCATGTTAATCATCTCATCGATTTCTTCTTTGGCCATGGCTTCGAAGATCACAGCACCTTGCGCAATCCATGCAATCAAAGCAGCAGGAATCGGGCTGTTGTCTGCTTCATATTCTGCTTCCCATGCAGTATCTTCAACCAACCAACTAAGGTCGCGAAGCAGATATGCAAATTGAGACACTTGGGACATACCTTTCTTGAAAGATACGCCTTCAGCTTTAGCAGTAGGTTCCGCAGCGGGAACTTCAGTAGATACTTCTGTTGATTCGGACGTGGTAGAGACTTCACCACCTTCAGCAGGAGCATCAGTAGGCTTTGGGTCGGTAGTATCGGCTTTGTACATAGTAAACACGGCCTCGGGATTAGCAGGACGATCAACTAAACTAACCTCAACGAGCTTTAGTTCCGTGATCACAGTTTTATTTAACGGGTCACGAGCGAGGACCTTACCACCGATAGAAAATCCTTTATAAACTTCAGTTTGGATCTTCTTCACAGCAATGGGGTCAACGATGTGAGCACCGAACCAGGTGCGACCATCTTCTTGCACACTTGCTTCGATCGCGGTACCAGCAGCAAGTGGTTGGTGCATTTCACGTACAGCACCGAACTTCATGTAATCACCGAGCGCGTTGTCGATGGCAGATGGCAGAATAGTTTCACCGTCTGAATCGACTTCAGCAGAAGATGCATAACCCCACACCTTAATGGTGCCGTCATCTTGTGCTTCGGTCTTAGCGATTGATCCAAATATCTTCTTCATTACTTAATCCTCTTTTAAAACTGGTTGAACGTCGCAACGGCAGTTAGGGTGGAGTGGAGCAGCATCGACACCGCCTGAGAACTCTTCATCTAACCCTACAATCTCTTCATGGAGTGCTTGACAGTCATCGCACTCGCCCTCAGCCGCAGTGATCCATTGTTTACCTTCAACAACGCCACTCGATCTGTACGCTTCTAAGTTACCTTGCACGTCAGCGAACGCCATTTCAGTTCGCGCCACGGTCTCGGCTCTTTCTTCACTGAATGCGTACGAATCCATCAAAGCTTCTTCAATCTCACTCGCACCCCAACCTTCTTCTAACGCAGTTGCGATGTTATCTCTAATCATGTCGCGAGTAGAGTCTTCCATACCAGTTATAAGTTCCGCAGCTCTCTCCTTAGCCCACGTAATCGCATAACTGTTGGCTTGTTCAAACTGTGACTCAGTGATCTCTGAGAGAACCTGCTTAAGTCCTAGCACTGTGCCCTCACCAAATATAATCTCCATATTGGCAGCAATATCTGGTTCAATCTCGCGCAAAGCTTTTAGTGTAATCGAATCCGCGATCTTAGTTGCTTTGCTCTTACTATCACCTGCGGCTTTATCTATCTCGCCACTTATTTCTTTCTTAACTGCCTTAGCGTCATCGGCCAAGGCCTCAGCAACTAAGCTCTTAATGTTCGCAACCGCTTTCTTTACACTCTTTCTGTCCCGGTCTATGGTTGAGCTCGCTTTGCGCAGACCAGAACTTTCGAACTTTTTTGCGGGTTGTTCCTCCGCACCAGGTTCCTTAGGTTTATTTGGGTCTCCTTCGCCCCCATCCCCAGGTGCACCGGGCATCAACTGAGGTGGGGGTGGAGGAGTAAGTCGCTCACGTTGTTCGTCGCTCAATGGATCCAAGCCTAACTTCGCACGAGCTTCGTCATCGGTCATGATCTTGCTTTGAACATAACCTGACAGAATCTTTTGTTGAGTCTCAGGAGATGTGTCATCATCTTCATCCCATCTGAACTCTATATCTGTATAACCAAAGTACTTAGCCACAATGTAGTCAAGAAGATTCTTAACCCAGTTCATCATGGGCAGTAAACCTTCTTGCAACGCTTGGGTCTGAGCTGTCTCAGCAGTGGCTCTATTCATTTGAGCAACTAAGGCCTGAGGGCTGATATTAAATGCAAAACAAATAATGCGCGCAAGCCATTCATCATAGCCATCTTTGAGCGCAGCATCTTTGGTGAATGTTGGAGTCATACCACCTGGGACAAACTTAGCGTGGCGACGTGCTGCAGTGTCACCTTCTAATATAGAGTCCCAGTAATCTTGGAACTGTTTGATTTGATCTGGATTCCACTCTGGTGGTACACCAATCAACGCCTCAGGCACATTGCCCTCAGTATAGTATTGCAGTTGGTGCAACTGACGGCGAATCGCTATGTTCACAGTCATGATCACTTGCTCAACGGGCGAGTAACCATAAATCTTGTTGGTGCGTACGTTGCGTGGGCGGTAGATCAAATCATCACGTGAGTAGTTAGCACCAACAATGCCCTTGAGCACTTGCTGATAAGCAGGTTCAGGAGGAAGTGGCGTGCGACCTGATGCATCGATCAAGCGCTTAATAGTAGCACCATCAACTAACTCGAATGCGTACATATCTCCGCCCAAGGTCTTACGTGGGTAGATGGTAGCAGCATCGATAACAAGTTGATCTTCTAATAACGCACGAAGCCAAGTGTCCCAGTCATGTTCTTGGTCTGGGTACATAAAGAAGGCATTAAGTTCGTCGACGCGTTTATCAGGTTGTGCTTTCTTATCCTTCATACCGAACGACCAATTCATCTTGGACATCTGGTCCTTACGAGTTTCGATCACTAAGCGAAGTAAGTCGTAACCATCGGCAAAGTTGCGAAGTTGCGCGTTTGTTACGCCACCTTCTGTTTCTCTCGCAGAGCGCAAGGTGTTAAACGCGATGGGGAAGTCGAATGCTCTACCTACAACACCGTCAGCGTCTTGCGCTAATGGAGTCACAGGTTGACCAGGACCAAACCACTCAGAGCCTTTTCCTGTGATGACGTACTTAACGCCTGTGATGGCTCGTGCGATTAAGCCTTGGTCGATTGGAATCTTCTTTGCCATGTTATCGCTCTCTGTCAGCTTTGGCTTTAGCAGCTTGACTACGGTAATAGTCGAGCAAGCCGGTGTTGTTGTCTTCCGTCAGTTCAGTAATGGCCCATACAAGCGCATCCATTCTGTCTGGGGACTTCTTAGAGACGAGTGGATCATAATCGCACATCTCATCTTCAAGCTCAGGAAAGAATCCAACGTGGTGAACTCTGTTCTGCTCGTACAAAGCAGCAACCGGCTCAGCTCGTGTGACCTTGGCCCTGGACGCGTGGACCTTCTTATATGAAGCATTCTTGCCATTGTACTTACCATCTTCAACAGTGCGTATGGCTAACTCAACTAGATCACCACCGTTGTTTGCTTCACCAACAATGCGATCAGCCTTAAGTTCAACGTACGTCACCACTGCTTTATGCGCCCACTGAGCAGGGGTGGCAAGTATCGATGCATCAGTGATGACGTAGTACTCATCATCTACACCAACACCTGCACCGATGATACCAGTCAAGTCGCTATCTGCTTTGGATGTGACCGCTGGGTCAACACCGATAACAATACGCTTAAGCTCAGGGCACTCAGTAACACGGTTAGCATCGATGCTAGAACGTTTCCAAAGTGCGTTAGGATTATCATCAAGGATCTCGGCGTTAAGTTCTTGGCGTCCAAGACGCGTGCCTTCATACTTCTTAATAATACTCTTAAAGAACTTCGGTGCTAAGTTTTCTTTGTTGTCGTACGTGGAGCCTGTGGTAATGATAGTGTCAGGGTCCTTAGCAATCTCTTTAACTAACTTCGTCGGGCGCGGAGTAGTAGTTACAACGGCCTGAGGATAAAGCCCTAAGCGCAAACCTAGCATTGCCTGGTCCCATGCATCTGGGTATCTCCAAGCGGCTAACTCATCTGCCCACAACTTACTGTGTTGCTTACCACGTAGACGCTCAGGCTCATCGGCTGTGAAGATAAGTGATTCAGCACCATTGGGCCAACATAACTTACGCTCAGACTTCTTATAGATCGGTCTCTGGTGGCGAGGACAAATCGCTAAGATACCTGACTCACCTTGGATCATGATGTCACGAGCATCGTCTGCAGTGGCACCAATTAAGTTCACATACTGTTCACGCTGATCAAAGACCCACGATCTTACTGTCTCTGCACCTGTGCGCGTTTTGCCAAAGCCACGACCTGCCAAGATCAACCACGTAGTCCAGTCAAACCCAACGGGTAGACGTTGTGATTCACGTGCAGCGAGCGACCAGTCAAACTTGACCAACTCAGCGCGTTGCTTTAACTCATCAAGAAGCTCAGCAACTCTTAATGCAGCGGCTCGGTTCATTTGTTCTTGGTACCTTTAGCAGGGACCAAAGCTAAAAGCTCAGGCATATCTTTAATAAGAGTAAGCAATTCGTCTTTTAGTTCTTCATCAGTTAGCTTAGTCAGTCCTAAGTTACCATGGACCGTCACAGTTTGTGTGGCGAGACGTGGTGCATAGAACGGAGCCGCAGCTTTAGCAGCGTCGATACGAACACCGAAGTCTGCATAATACTCTTCTTTCACAAGTTCGCGTTTTAACTCTTCACCTGTTTTAGCGTGGTATGTGATCTTCCACTTAGTGTGTGGTACTGGTTCACCACGGGCAACTTTCAATAACCACTCATGTGGAAGTAAACCGGCTTGTGCAGCTTCGAGTCTTGCTTGTGTGGTAACTTTCTGCTGGGTACCTTTAACTCTGCCACCATATTTAGGACGTTTAGTAGGTTCAGCAGGTTGTGTGGTGTCTTTGGACGAAGATGCTTTGGTACGAGGTGTGGTAGAACCAGGCTTTTTAGTTGTGGACATGTGTGAGAAGCCCTAAAATATGTGAGGATGTGGGCATTGTAGCACAATAATGGGGAACAATACATACGGCGAACATGTGAAACATATAACTATGGGCACATATTTTATTAAAATTCATGTGAAAACATGTGAAAAAGGTCTACTACAGAATATACTAATACTACTCTTTTTCTATTATAGAATAAGAAAAATAGAGTAGATATATATAAATAAGAAAAAATTTTAGTATCTTTAATCATTTATACTCATTACTATCTCTTATACAGTAGGAAATTCTGTAGCTAGTAGTTTCTGTAGTTGGGTATTTTAATGTGGTTTAATCAATGTGGAGCAAAGAGCAATGGCCAAAGCAAAGAGTATTATAGTGACAGAGCAATTAAAGGCATCATTTAGGAAGGTGGTTCTTGGTATGCCTAGACACAAAAGACTGGTCGTTGAAGACTATATAAGAGAGGTGCAAACAGCTTTGATGATAGAGGACGACATCATCAACAGTGATCTACGTGGTAAGCACTTCACAAATAGGACGCAAGAAGAGTTAGATGCGTTAGCATTGAAGCAAGCGCAGAGATACGCTCAACAGTTACAAAAATCAAAGGAGGTTAGAGCTAAGGCCAAAGAACTAAGAGGTCCTACACACATTGTGGACTACGAAATATCTGGACCTATAAGATGCACAGAGGAGCGAGCTGCTGAACTAATGGGCGTATCAGTTAAGTCACTTCAACTGCGCATATCCAGAGATAAGCACAAAAAAGCCTTGTTTGTTAAAGATGACCCGTCAAACGGAACTACTGAATACGTCATAGTTTACAAGATGAAGAACCCATCAGAAGAACCAGTTCCAACGTGGTTCAAAAAGAACCCTAAACCTAAGCAATAAGC
>JACCDR010395005.1_pt1 | contig 12671 bp, 12 predicted proteins | sample 7446431 | NCBI WGS metagenome assembly JACCDR01 (sample SAMN15323443, study PRJNA562643) | freshwater metagenome | isolation source: river surface water | place: USA:Blue River Watershed | collected 2017-08-17
CATTCTTTTTGTAGATAAGTAAATTTCCAAAATCTGTTAATAAACCTATTTTTTGTATTCATAACTTTTCTAAAAATTACCGAAACTAAATTAGGATTTTCAAACTCGGTTTTGGATTACACTTTTTTTCTTTTCTACCGCAAAAAACTTCTTATTTTCTATCTTGAGTTATGAACACAGTATGTTAATTTAATGTTATCTGAAAATCAACAGATTGCATTTTGCTATTAACAATTCAAAAATTTAACATTTTTGATGTAAAAAAGCAGTTGATTTCTGAAATCTTAAAAATCAATTTTTTAAACAACAAACTGTTATACTGATAGTTACAATACTTTTTAAAAAAGTTGGTTTTTGGTTAATAAAGAAACAAAGAAACCAAACTATTTATGAATTCTAACTCAAAATCTTTCCTTATTTTTGAAAACGAATTAAACACACTACTAACAATGAACATTTCTATTGGAAACGACCACGCCGGTCCAGAGTATAAAAAAGCAATTGTGGCTATGCTTGAAGCAAAAGGTCACCAAATCACTAATTACGGAACCGATTCTTTTGATGCAGTAGATTACCCAGATTTAGCACATCCTGTAGCTCAAGATGTGGAAGAAGGAAAAGCTGATTTTGGTATTGTGATTTGCGGTAGTGGTAATGGAATTGCTATGACGGTGAATAAACATCAAAAAGTGCGCGCCGCTTTGTGTTGGATGAAAGAAATTGCTGCTTTAGCGCGTTTACATAATGATGCTAATGTAATTAGTATTCCAGCTCGTTATACTTCTATTCCTCAGGCAGTAGAAATGGTAGAAACGTTTTTAAACACTGAATTTGAAGGCGGAAGACATCAAAACCGCGTGAATAAAATTGCTTGTCAATAAATATAAATTAAGTTTTGATTATACAGTACTAATCCCAGTAGTAGCTGAATAATAAGAATCCCATAAAACTTCCAAAGGAAACTTCTTTTGGAAGTTTTGTGTTTAAATATCCACATTCCAATTCCAGCACCCAGACTTCCTCCTAAAAAAGTCCAGAAAAGTAAAGTGTTTTCGGAGATTCTTCGTTTTTTCTTTCGAGCTAAATATTTATCGTAACCTACCATAATGAAGCTCAAAACAGAAATGGTTGAAAAATAATAATATAAAATCAGCATGAGAGTAGAAATGTGAGGTAAAGATATTATTTTCGTGACACAATATATTTATTACCTATGACCAACATTCAATTCATCGCAAAATCGGTGGCTACAGCCCCTGTTAATATTCAAAAAACAGTTCAATTATTAAACGAAGATTGCACGATTCCGTTTATTTCGCGATATCGAAAAGACCAAACGGGAAATTTAGACGAGGTGGTAATTGAACAAATTGCTAAATTGAACAAGCAATACGATGAGTTAATCAAACGAAAAGAAAGTATTCTCAAAACCATCGAGGAGCAAGGACAACTTTCGCCTGAATTAGCTAAAAAAATTCAAGATAGTTTTGATTTACAGGAGTTGGAAGATTTGTATTTGCCTTTCAAAAAGAAGAAAAAAACCAAGGCCGATGTGGCGCGTGAGAATGGTTTAGAGCCTTTGTCTACGATCATTATGGCGCAAAACAACGATAATATTGATTTTATTTCGACCCAATACATCAATGATAATGTGATTAACGAAGAAGCCGCTTTGCAGGGCGCGCGTGACATTATTGCGGAATGGATTAACGAAAACATTCACGTTCGTCAACAGTTGCGACGTTTGTTTCAGCGAAAAGCAACCATTAGCACGAAGGTGGTAAAAACCAAAAAAGAAGACGAAGCCGCACAAAAATTTTCGCAATATTTTGATTGGTCAGAGCTCTTGAGTAAAACACCGCCACATCGATTGATGGCGATGTTGCGTGCCGAAAACGAAGGTTTTGTGAAATTAAAAATCGAAGTAGATATTGATGAGGCCTATGATATCATTGACGAAATTATTTTGAAGCGTCAAAACGATACCACTCCACACATTCAATTAGCCATTGAAGACAGTTATAAACGGTTGTTGCAACCCGCGATTGCTAATGAAACCTTGCAAGAAGCTAAAGCCAAAGCCGACGCCAATTCGATTCAGGTTTTTGCAACTAATTTAGGGCAGCTTTTATTGGCGCCACCTTTGGGAGAAAAACGAATTTTAGCAATTGATCCAGGGTATCGTTCAGGTTGTAAAATAGTCTGTTTGGACGAAAAAGGCGATTTGTTGTACAACGAAACGATTTACCCGCACGCACCTCAAAACGAAGAGGCTATGGCAATGAAAAAAATCCGTTCGATGGTCAATTCCTATAAAATTGATGCGATTGCTATTGGAAACGGAACCGCTTCGCGCGAAACCGAATTTTTTGTCAAAAAAATTGCTTTCGATAAGGAAGTTCAGGTTTTTGTGGTTTCTGAGGCGGGTGCTTCGGTTTATTCGGCATCGAAAATTGCCCGAGAAGAATTCCCTAATTATGATGTTACCGTTCGGGGTTCGGTTTCTATTGGACGTAGATTAAGCGATCCTTTGGCGGAGTTGGTAAAAATTGATCCAAAAGCCATTGGCGTAGGCCAATACCAACACGATGTAGATCAAAACAAACTAAAAGAAGAATTAGACGCTACCGTGATTCGTTGTGTCAACTCGGTGGGAATTAACATCAATACTGCAAGCAAGCATTTGTTGAGTTATGTGAGTGGAATAGGAGAGAAGTTGGCTGAAAATATAGTCCAATACCGTTCCGAAAATGGGCCATTTGACGATCGAAAACAACTGAAAAAAGTGCCTCGATTGGGCGAAAAAGCCTTCCAACAAGGAGCTGCTTTTATCCGAATTAAAGAAGGAAAAAATCCGTTAGACAATTCGGCGGTGCATCCTGAAGCCTATCCGATTGTAGAAGAAATGGCAAAAGATTTGAAGCTTTCGGTGAACGAATTAATTGGCAACAAAGACAAAACGGCTTTAATCAAACCTGAAAATTACACCACGTCAGAAATTGGTTTGTTGACTTTGAAAGATATTATTAAAGAATTGGAGAAACCAGGTTTAGACCCAAGAAAATCCGCTAAAATATTTGAGTTTGACCCGAATGTCAAGTCTATAAAAGACTTAAAATCAGGAATGATTTTACCGGGAATAGTGAATAACATTACCAATTTTGGTTGCTTCGTGGATATTGGAATTAAAGAAAGTGGTTTGGTTCACATTTCCCAACTTAAGGCCGGTTTTGTGAGCGATGTGAATGAGGTGGTAAAATTACACCAACACGTTGAGGTAAAAGTAACTGAAGTGGATGAAGACCGCAAACGAATTCAATTGACCATGATTTTGTAAAAACAAAAAACCCAAGTTATTAACTCGGGTTTTTTATTAGAATATACAAAGAACTACTCTTTAGTTTCTTCTTCTTTTTTAACAGCAGATGAATCGTCTTTAGCAGCGTTTTTAAATTCTTTAATTCCGCTTCCTAAACCTTTCATTAGTTCTGGAATTTTTTTACCTCCAAAAAGCAATAATACAACTGCTAGTATAATAAGGATTTCTGTAACACCTAATCTTCCCATGATTTACTATTTTAATGCCGAAGCAAATTTGTTTAAAAATGAAGTACAAATGTATATAGAATTAGTGAATCGCAATTCTTTTTTCATCATTTATTTGGTTTTAAAAGCGTTAAAATTGTATTAAAATGTGATTTAGTAGTCTTTGTACTTCTAAAAAGTATGCCTTAGTTTCAAAGCTAATAATTGTTTATATTTGTTCAATAAACCAAAAACAATGTCTAAAAAGGGATTAAAAAGACAGCAATTAAAAGAAAATCTATTCAACAAAAGGCGTTTAATCATTTTAAACGAAGACACTTTTGAGGAAACATTTTCGTTAAAACTGACCTTAATGAATGTTTTTGTAGTGGTGAGTTTAAGTGCTATTTTCATCATTTTTGTGACCACTTTTATTATCGCTTTTACTCCTTTACGCGAGTTTATTCCGGGATATTCCTCTTCTAAATTAAAACGTGACGCTACAGAATTAGCCCTAAAATCAGATTCTTTGACTCAGGCTTTGGAACACAATGAAGCCTATATTAAATCACTTAAAAAAGTGTTGACGGGCGAGTTAGAGTTTGCTAAATTTAATAAAGATTCAATTCTTTCTTCGGTAGAAGTAGCTCCAGTAGAAGGGAATTTATCAGCTTCAAAGGAAGAATTAGAATTGCGAAAAAGAGTAACCAAAGAAGAGCAACACCCTTCCTCAAAGAATAAATAAAACCAACAGCATGTCTATAAAATCTATTGCGGCTCGATTATTTGCACGCCAAGTGGTGAAAAAAACACGGGCTTGGACTACAAATCCTGTAGCAACCCAAAATAAGGTTTTCCAAGAATTAATTCGTCAAGCGAAAAACACGCAATTTGGATTGGACCATCATTTTAACCAAATACAAACCCCTGCTGATTTTGCCCAACATGTTCCGGTTCGCGATTATGAAGAACTGAAACCCTATGTGGAGCGAGTGGTGAAAGGGGAAGAGAACGTACTTTGGAAAGGGAAACCGCTTTATTTTGCCAAAACTTCGGGGACAACTTCGGGGGCAAAATACATTCCGTTAACCAAGGAATCCATGCCGTACCATATCGAAGCAGCTCGCAATGCTATTTTGCATTACATTCACGAAACAGGAAACGCCGATTTTGTGGATGGAAAAATGATTTTCCTACAAGGAAGTCCTATTTTAGAAGAAAAAAACGGAATAAAATTGGGGCGTTTGTCTGGAATTGTCGCGCATTTTGTTCCAAAATATTTACAAAAAAATCGCATGCCATCTTGGGAAACCAATTGCATTGAAGATTGGGAAACTAAAGTCAATGCCATTGTTGAGGAAACGTTCAACGAAAACATGGCGGTGATTTCTGGAATTCCCTCTTGGGTTCAAATGTATTTTGAAAAATTGCAGCAAAAAGGAGGGAAGCCTGTTGGCGAAATCTTCAAAAATTTCAATTTATTTATTTACGGCGGAGTCAATTACGAACCCTACCGTGCCAAATTCGAAAATTTAATCGGTCGAAAAGTGGATTCAATTGAGCTATTTCCAGCTTCGGAAGGATTTTTTGCTTACCAAGATTCGCAGAAGGAAAAAGGCATGTTGTTGTTGTTGAATTCAGGAATTTTCTATGAATTTATCAAAAGCGATGAATTTTCAAATGAAAATCCGCGTCGTTATACCATTGGCGAAGTAGAATTAGGGGTGAATTACGTTTTGATTTTATCTACCAATGCGGGACTTTGGGGTTATAACATTGGCGATACCGTTCAGTTTACGAGTTTACAACCGTATCGAGTGATAGTTTCAGGCCGTATCAAACATTACATTTCTGCTTTTGGAGAACATGTGATTGGTAAAGAAGTAGAAAGTGCTTTGCAAGAAGCTATGGAAGGAACAACAATTCGGGTGAATGAATTTACTGTGGCGCCACAAATCAGCCCTGCCGAAGGATTACCGTATCACGAATGGCTGATTGAATTTGACTCTGAAGCCTCAGGAGAACCTCATAATCTGGATGAATTTGCGTTACAAATAGATGCCGCCATGCGCAAACAAAACGTGTATTATGACGACCTAATTGTGGGTAACGTCTTGCGCCCATTGGTAATTACTAAAGTGCCTAAAAACGGATTTCAAGACTATATGAAATCCATAGGAAAATTGGGTGGTCAGAACAAAATTCCGCGACTGTCTAACGACAGAAAAATAGCAGATGTGCTAAACCCAAAATAAATCCATTATCTTTGCAGGTTAAAAAATATATAAAGATGATAGAAATCAAAAACATTTCGCGCTCACGAGCGCAAGAGTCGTCAGCAGCTATTGAACGACTGTACATTACCATGAGGCATTTATTTAACCGCGGTTTTTACAAGCCGATGGGAGTTTCGGGAGATACTTTAAGAGAAGCCTTATTGGCTTTACGCCCAGAAATTTACGGAAACATTGCCGATGAAAAAGTAGAACTCAACGGACTTTTGTACGTTATTGAACGTCTTCCTATTGGGATTGAAGAATGTCGATTCATTAACTTAACTTCAGAAGAAGGGTATGCTAAATCGCATTTTAAAGCGATTGTTCCTCCTAAAAGACGTCGTAATTGCTACCGCATTGACGAAGACCAAATGAACGTAGTGATTACTCGTGGACGTTCGGACATTTACGATATTTTGACGCACTTGACCTTTATTTTCATCGAATCGCACAAGATTAAAAACAGAGTGTTGTTAGACGAAGGTGGGGAAGTGTCCCACGATTGGAAAAAATTAGAAATTGCTGCCCAGCAAAACAAAAAATTAACTCAAATTGAGAAAGAGAAAGCGATTTCTCATACCGCTAATATTTTAGGAAGAACCTTCGAAGAAGTTTTAGACATCTACGATGCGTTCGGTTCGGCTACCTCCCCAGATCGTTTTTTACACGTAATTTATTGGTTAGGAAAATTAGCCATTGAAGAAATTGTAGAAAACAACAAACGTACCATCACCTTTAGCCCAGTGTTGAGAGAGCGTTTGGGACACCACATTCACGGCGAAATTTGGGCAACCAACATCAAGGAAGTTTTAAAAGAAAATAATTTATTAAGCAGACCCATCCATGTGATTAGTGCTAATATGCACTCGGTGATGAATTCCATTTTTGCCGTTCCAGCTTTGAAAACGAAGTTCAAAAACCAATCAGATTTCTTTATTTACGAAGAATTGAGTAAGTCTGGAGCCAATGACGTTCGTGATTTGGTTGAAGCGGTTGCCTTGAAACAAGGAATGATTTCGTTGCCAGATACTTCAGGAACGAATATCGATGTTCAGATTTTTGACACTGCCAAAATAGATTGGAACAAAACGTCTTTTCCTAAAGCGGATTTAGGCGGCGAAAAACCAGTGCTAATCGTAATGGATTATGCTTTTGGAGAGCAAGCCTATGAAACGATTGACGAGTTGTTCAAACCCTACAAAAAAGAAACGTTCTTAAACGCCCAGTCGATTTCCATTATGGGAAAAGCGGGAATTTTAGAAGGAGGCAAGGGCGATATTATGATTCCGAATGCCCATATCAACGAAGGAACAGCGGATAATTACTTTTTTGAAAATGAATTAACTGCCGACATGTTTGAAGGGAATGACATTGCAGTTTTTGCAGGACCAATGGTAACTGTTTTAGGAACTTCATTGCAAAACAGGGATTTGTTGAAGTTCTTCCACGAATCGACTTGGAGAGCAATCGGACTAGAAATGGAGGGTGCGTATTATCAAAAAGCCATTCAATCGGCTTCGAGAATTAGAAAAAGTGTGCCTAAAGACATCAAAGTGCGCTATGCGTATTATGCTTCTGATAACCCATTAGAAACCGGAAGCACATTAGCTTCAGGAGGCTTAGGAACAACAGGAGTAAAACCAACGTATTTGATTACGATCAAAATTTTGGAACAAATTTTTAATATAAAATAAACAGTAATGAAACGAATACTTATAACAGGAGCGGCGGGATTTTTAGGGTCGCATCTTTGTGACCGATTTATAAAAGAAGGCTATTTTGTTATAGGGATGGACAATTTGATTACAGGCGATTTGAAAAATATCGAGCATTTATTCAAGCTCGAAAACTTCGAATTTTACCACCACGACATCACTAAATTTGTTCACGTTCCAGGGAAGTTGGATTACATTTTGCATTTTGCTTCGCCAGCAAGTCCGATAGATTATTTAAAAATCCCAATTCAAACCCTAAAAGTTGGTTCTTTAGGAACACATAATTTATTAGGATTGGCGCGCGTGAAAAAAGCACGTATTTTGATTGCTTCGACTTCTGAAGTGTACGGCGATCCATTGGTACACCCACAAACCGAAGAATACTATGGTAATGTAAACACTATTGGACCAAGAGGAGTGTATGACGAAGCCAAACGTTTCCAAGAATCGATTACTATGGCGTATCACACCTTTCACGGCGTAGAGACTCGTATTGTCCGAATTTTTAATACGTATGGACCAAGAATGCGCCTCAATGACGGACGAGTAATTCCTGCGTTTATTGGGCAAGCCATTCGCGGAGAGGATTTAACCATTTTTGGCGACGGAATGCAAACACGTTCTTTCTGTTATGTGGATGACCAAGTAGAAGGGATTTATAGACTTTTGCATTCCGATTATGTGTATCCAGTGAATATTGGGAATCCAGATGAAATTACCATTAAAGATTTTGCTGAAGAAATCATCAAATTAACGGGTACGAATCAAAAAGTAGCCTATCATCCGTTGCCTGTTAACGACCCTTTACAGCGTCAACCTGACATTAGCAAAGCCAAAGAATTATTGGGCTGGGAGGCCAAAGTAGGGCGTGCTGAAGGAATGAAAATCACCTATGAATATTTCAAATCTTTATCTCTAGAAGAACTCTCGAAAGAGGAACACAAAGATTTTTCGAATTATATTAAATAACTTTTTATTGGCTTTTAAATAAAAATAATTTTTAAAAATTAATTATTATTTCCGTTCAAAAGCCATTATTTTTGCACCACAACAAATACAACTACAACATGACTATTTTACTATTGGGTTCAGGCGGAAGAGAGCATGCATTTGCATGGAAAATGATTCAAAGTCCGCTTTGCGACACCCTTTTTGTTGCACCAGGAAACGCGGGAACCGCAGCAATAGCAAATAATATTAACATCAACCCAACCGACTTCCCAGCTATTAAAGACTTTGTCTTAAAAGAAAAAGTGGAAATGGTTGTGGTAGGACCAGAAGACCCATTGGTAAAAGGAATTTACGATTTCTTTTTGAATGATGCCGGCATAAAACATGTTCCAGTAATTGGTCCATCTACGATTGGCGCACAATTAGAAGGAAGTAAAGAATTTGCCAAAGAATTCTTATTCAGACATAACATTCCAACAGCAGCTTACGATAGTTTTACGGCTGAAACGGTAGAACAAGGATGTCAATTTTTAGAAACATTACAGCCCCCTTATGTATTGAAAGCAGACGGATTAGCCGCTGGAAAAGGAGTGTTGATTATTCAAGATTTGGCAGAAGCTAAAGAAGAATTGCGCAATATGTTGGTACACCAAAAATTTGGAAGCGCGAGTGCCAAAGTGGTAATCGAAGAATTTTTGGACGGAATTGAATTAAGCTGTTTCGTTTTGACTGACGGGAAGAGCTATAAAATTTTACCAACAGCCAAAGATTATAAACGCATTGGTGAAGGCGATACCGGCTTGAATACAGGTGGTATGGGAGCCGTTTCTCCAGTGCCATACGTTGACGCTGTTTTAATGGAAAAAATCGAAACACGCATCGTAAAACCAACAATTGACGGATTTCAAAAAGACGGAATTCCGTACAAAGGATTTGTTTTTATTGGATTAATCAATGTAAAAGGAGAGCCTATCGTGATTGAATACAATGTGCGAATGGGAGATCCAGAAACCGAAGTGGTGATTCCAAGATTGAAAACCGATTTAGTGGAATTGTTTTTGGCGGTAGCCAATGAAAAACTAGACCAAATTGCATTGGAGGTTGACGAAAGAAGTGCCACCACAATCATGGTAGTTTCCGGCGGTTATCCAGAAGAATTTGAAAAAGGAAAAGTTATTACTGGTTTAGAAAATATAACGGATTCTATTGTATTCCATGCGGGGACAAAATTAGAAAACAATCAAGTGTTGTCTAACGGAGGGCGTGTTTTAACCGTTACTTCTTATGGTGATAACTTTGAAGAGGCCATAAAAAAATCTTACCAAAATATCGCTAAGCTTCAATTTGATAAGATGTATTTTAGAAGAGATATTGGAAACGACTTAAAGTAGTTTCCAATATTTTTTTAATTTATTATTTCAAGAAAGAATGTGCAGTGGTATCTTGATTTTCTGTACCTGCTTCGTCAAAAATTTGTAATTGTTTAATCCAATACACAATAGCGGCAGCACAAATAATCATGAAAATCCAGTTGATAGCATTAGCAGCAGTCCATGAAGAAAGCTCTAAAGATCTTAAAAAATCAAGTGGTGCAAATAATACATCTACAAATAAGAACTGAATTCCTTCGAAAAATGATTTCATAATGATATAAAATTATATGTTATTTATTTTTTGAGTAAGTATGCAAAAAGAAAGTTTAAAAAAGCATCTTTTTTGAACTTGTTTTTAAACAAGTAGTATATTTACAGACACAAAAGTATAAAATATCCTTATGATTGCAAGTGTTTTTAAAAAATCTACACCATTAAATTACGCTTTAACGGTATTTTTAGTGTTGTTTTTCTTTTTTATCTACCAAATTCAAGACACATCTTGGGTAGCTTCGGGTGTTTTACTACTAAAAAAGGGTTTTACTTTCCTGATCGTGTTGGCGTCTATTTTCCTAACGAGTTTTATTGGAAAACGCAATGGATTGACTAAAAACAGCAGTTATACGGCTATTTTTTTCTTGTTGCTGTTGTTGTTTTTCCCCACCATTCTTAACAATTTGAATATTCTTTTAGCCAATTTTTTTATTCTATTGGCTTTACGTCGTTTAATCTCGTTACAGTCCATGAAGGCGTCCAAGGAAAAAATATTTGACGCCTCTTTGTGGATATTTGTAGCTTCTTTGTTTAGTTTTTGGAGTATTCTTTTCTTGATTTTGGTCTTTATCTCGGTTATTTTCCATGTTTCGAGAGATTATACGAATTGGGTGCTGCCTTTTATTGCTTTCATTGCAGTGGCGATTTTTTTCGCGTTTTTCACTTCTTTTTTCGGCATTAACATTTTATACTATTGGCATCAAAACACCCAAATAGACCTAGCGATAGATTATTTTTCAAATCCCAGTCAAAACATAGCTTTTTCTATTTATGTTTCGGTAGCCTTGTTTTTTGTTTTTTCTATGTTCATTACTTTGTCTCATCGTCCCTCGATAACACAAACTTCTTATAAAAAAATTGTTGCTTCCTTCTTTATTGGAGTGATTGTTTTTGTTCTTTCGGCACACAAAAGCAGTGATTTTTTACTTTTGACGATTGCGCCATTAGCCATTTTAGCTAGCGCACATTTGGAGTATTTACAAACTAAATTCAAGCAAGAAATGGTGTTTATTGTTGTTGTGTTGTGTAGTTTGTTTTCGTTTGTGAGCCAATTATAATTTTTGGCCGTAAGCCAAATCTCCCGCATCGCCCAATCCTGGAACAATATAACTATGCTCGTTGATATGGTCGTCTGTAGCGGCTATCCAAAGATGACAAGTGTCAGGCAATTCCGTTTCTAAATGTGCAATTCCTTCTGGAGCAGCAATTACTACCGCTATATGAATTTCGGAAGGAGTACCTCTTTCCATCAATCGTTTAAAAACAGCTACAATAGATTGTCCGGTAGCCAGCATAGGATCAACCACTACAACCGTTTTGTTGTTAATATCAGCAACCGCTTGGTATTGCACTATAATTTCAAAAAAATCGTCGTTGTTGGGGTGGTGGCGGTAGGCCGAAATAAACCCGTTTTCAGCGGCATCAAAATAGTTTAAAAACCCATTGTGTAGCGTTAAACCTGCACGTAAAATAGAACAAATTACTAAAGGGTTTTTGATGTAATGGGTTGCTTTTGTCCCTAAGGGTGTTGAAATAGCTACCGCTTGATAGTCTAAATTTTTACTCATTTCATACGCCATAATTTCGCCAATGCGCTCCATGTTTTTTCTAAAACGCAGGCTGTCATTATGGATATTGACATCACGAATTTGGCCTAAGAAATGATTCAGAACACTATTGTTTTCAGACAGATGATGAATTTGCATAAATGAATTATTGAGTTTAGCAGCAAAACTTTAGTTGTTTTTCCACACTATAAATGTATAAAAAAGTATCTTTGTCTTTTAATTTACAAAGAGATGTTTTCAAAATTAGCGTATTCTGTATTCGAACAAAGTATTCAAGATTATCATCAATTTGATAATGTGGATCAACCCATTAACAATCCTTTTCCAAAGGAAAAATTTGAACATTTATTGTATCTAAAAAACTGGATCGATACGGTGCAATGGCATTTTGAAGATATTATTCGTGACCCCAATATTGACCCGGTTGCGGCTTTGACTTTGAAAAGAAGAATTGATGCTTCCAATCAAGAACGTACCGATATGGTGGAATATATTGATAGTTATTTTCTTCAAAAATACAGTCATGTTAAAGCAAAAGTAGATGCAAAAATTAACTCTGAAAGTCCGGCTTGGGCATTTGATAGATTGTCTATTTTAGCTTTGAAAATTTACCACATGCAAGAAGAGGTAAGTCGGCCAGACGCTTCACAAGAACACAAAGACAAGTGTCAAGAAAAACTAAACGTCCTTTTAGAACAAAGAACCGATTTATCGACTGCTATTGACGATTTGTTGACTGACATTGAAAACGGAAACAAATTCATGAAAGTGTACAAACAAATGAAAATGTACAACGACGATGATTTGAATCCGGTGTTGTATCAAAATAAAAAATAAGAAACCATATTTTAACCATTAAGGAATTAAGAAAATGAAGTTAAACTTATTGAACCTTAATCTCTTAATGGTTTTATACATTAAGTAATTGTTCAAAAAAACACAACATATAGCCGTCATGAGACTTTCTGCAATGGGAGATGTCGCTATGAC
>JACCDR012680080.1_pt1 | contig 12670 bp, 15 predicted proteins | sample 7446431 | NCBI WGS metagenome assembly JACCDR01 (sample SAMN15323443, study PRJNA562643) | freshwater metagenome | isolation source: river surface water | place: USA:Blue River Watershed | collected 2017-08-17
CATCATCACGCGATACAACCGTGTTCTCGGTGACCGGTACAACAGAGCCGTCGGGGCGAGTGACAGTGTCACTACCGTAACCTGCGCGCCACGCGTTGACGTCCCAGTATGCCTGTTCACGGAAGCCCTCGAAGCCTCGGAGCATCTGCATAGCCTGCGGCTGGAAATTACCTTGCGGAGCGGCTGCAGGAGCCGGGGCAGCAGCCGTCGGCTGCACCGCTGGGGGAGTTGTTTGCGGTGTCTGTACAGCGCCGCGCTTAGCGGGCGTGGTTTTAGGGAGTTTGTTCGACGCATTGCCACCGGCATACTGCGTGATCGCAGCTACCTCCTGCTCCAGCTGAGCTACTTCTTTCTCCAGTCGCTGGCGGATGACGTTGTTGGTGATACGGCCATCTCCGATGGTACCCTTTGCGGCGAGCGCATTCTTGGCGTCCGTGAGTTGCTTTTGCTTGGTTGCCAGAATCTGCTGTGCCTCCTCTTTGGAGGGAGTACGACCAAACAGCTGCTCCATAATCCGGTTAGCCGTGCCAAGGGTATCTCCCCCCTTGGAGTCGATGAAGTTCTTATCGCTGAACGTCATGCCCGGAACAGCCGACGAACCGGCTGCGGGTACAGCTGGTGTAGTGGGTGCGGGCGTAGCCGCGGTGGGTGCAGGCTGTGTGTTAAGGCTCGGGGGCAGCGGCTGGGTTGCAATGTTCACGGCGTCGCCGCGAGGAGCTACACCCGTAATAGGCGGCGTCTTGGCATAAGCTGCCTCAGTAGCAGCGTTACGCCCTTTGGCATCCATGGTGCGAGTCGTGTCGATGGCAGCGTTACGGCGATCAGAAGCCAAGCTGCGCATATCGGCCAGTTCGTATGGGATGGCACGGCGCTTTTTATAATTGTCGAGAGCCTTGCTCTCTGCGTTCGCGATGGGGTCGTAGCCGGTCGAAAGGCTGTCACCGAGGAAACTGAAAAAACCCATTACGCATACCCCGCTTGAAGCGCTTGGTCACGGACACGCGGGTCCGGGTTCTCGCCCGGGTCCGGGGTAAACAGACCGGTGATCGCACTGGCAATCCCCTCGCGACGACGCCCGCGGCGAGTTTCTTCCTCAGTAGCGAGATCAAGTGCACCGAGCGCGGCGTTCGTGCGCGGGAAGGTAGCCGCAGTGTTGATAGCCGAACGCCGTTCGTTTACAGCTTGGTCGTAGCCGGTTCGACTTGCGATAGTCGCGTTACGCAATGCGTCAATAAATCCGGCACGGGTCACCTCAGCAATAGCTCCTTGGTTACGCGGGTTCACGCGCTCAACTGCAGCTTCGGTGGCAGCGATACCCTGAATTTTTGCATCATTGAACCACTGCTCGCCGCGGGCGTTGGGGTCGATAGACTGTGCCTCTTGGAGGAGTTGCTGGTAGAGCTGATCGTTCTGACCCTGCAGTTCACGCATGCGCTGCGCAGCCAGTTGGATTTGGCGCTGCTCGTCCGCAGACGTCGCCGACAGTACGCCAGACACGAGGTACGTCGCAGCCTGCTTGAGGATACGCGGTGCGGCTTCGCCGAGACCGGCACCGATCTGGCCGAGGATTGTCTTTGCTCCTTCGGCACCCGCCACAATAGGAGTTCCACTGACAGAAGTTATGCCACCCGGGACAATACCACCAAGACCACCCACGCCGCCGGTAGCGGGGCCAGCAGCTGCGGCTTCGCCCACAGTTGGGAACGCGCCGTTAGGACCAGTCGTAGCTGCAGTTTTTGCTGCGCTGAATGCTTTAAGTCCGCCGGTGAGGGCCGAGCCTACGCCGCCGTACAGGGCGCCTTTACCGATATCGCCGCCTGTAAGGGCGGCACTCGCAGCGCCAAGACCAGCACCCACAAGACCAGAGCCGAGACCGCCTGCAACAGCCGCGCCGAACGCGCCGCCTCCGAGCGCAGCAGTGATACTGCCACCAATTGCCGAAACGAAGCCGCCCACAAGCGAAGACCCGGCGATTGCCCCGGCGATTACTGGAGCCGCAAACGGGATGAGTACAGAGGCCACAACCCCGATAACTGCCTTGGCACCTTTAGACATTAGAGAACCTTTCTTAGCATTACGCAGGACCTGTCGAAACCAAAGCTCTCCTCGTAGACTTTGGCAAGTCTGTCGTTGGCGTAGACGTCGACGAACTCTACCTTGTTCTGCTTGAGCCAGTTCAGGATGTGATCCCAGTACAAGGACTTGACAGTCATAAGGTTTTTCCCGGCGAGTGCGATGATGTCCGCGCCTCTATGGCCGTTCGTTTCGGTAAACTGGACTGCGATGATGCAGGTCGTCTTACCGTCTAGGGTCGCATTGAATATAACACATACACCAACAAGAGCCAGCATGTAAATATCTTCCGGTGTGATGTCTGTCACCCCGACGTCGTTTGATTCACATGACTTCTTCAGGAGTGGGCGTAGCTCCTCCCAGAGCTCTAGGACCCTATCAGGACTTAGAAGTTCCAGATTCCATTTCACTGCGCTTGTCCATCTTCATCTTGAGGTCTTCGAAGAACTTGGTGCCGTAGTGCCGGACAACTTCCGCGGGGACAACGTACTCACCCTCGTGTGCGTTAATCGGGATGCTGCCGTCCGGGTTGTTGCTCTTGGTAGGAAGCGGTCCACCTTCCTTCATGGACGGCATGACGCCGCCCTGCGGCTGCCCCTGCGGAGCTTCGCCGCCAGCCATGGCCTGACCGGCCAGAACGACAGTGATAAGAAGCCCTTGGTCGTACTCCTGCGGGATATCCTGCTCGGTGCCAAGACCTTGCTGGATAGCGAACTTGCGGATTTGCGGATAGAGGTTCGGGTCCTGCAGTGCGGCGCGTGCCAGCTGGACCATCTGGTTGAGTTCCTGTGCGGTGAGTTCGCCGGACTGCATAAGCGCCATGATCTCTTGTTTGACCTGCGCGACAGCCTGCGGGTTCTCCTGCTGGATGCGTTGCATCTCAGCCTGCACTTGCTGGAACGACAGCTTCTGGCTACCCGGCTGCTCAATGGCTTGGCGCTGCGGCCCGCTCGGCATAGCCGGGGCGGCTTGAGACTTAGGCGCCATCGCCTTCAGCTTCTGGTATTCCTGAGAGTTAAACATGGGGGTTTATACCTTCTATGAACTATTGACGCAACTGCTTAACCAGTGTGTCGAGGTACTGCAGGATGTAGTAAACGTCTTGTGCGAGCGCCGCGGTGTCGGCTGCCAGCTTGGCTACGTCCTCTTGGGTGGGCAGGGTGATGCCCTCGATCTGAACTGCCGCCCCGGTGAAGCTGAGTGACGTAACTGCCGGAGACTTGGGTGCCTGAATAGACAGCTGTTCTTTTATTACCGAGCTGTTAACAAGTTGTTCGATGTTGGTCTTTGCTGCTTCCATGAACTGGTTGAGCGCGAACGACACGCCTTCGCCGGACGGGGCGGATGGCATGCCTCTGAAGCTGGGTGGTCTGGTCATTAAATCTCCCTGAGGCCGAGTACGGTCTCGGCCAGATGAATAGAACGGATGCGTATATCACTGATGACTTCAACTTCATAGGTGTCCGTGCGATAGCCGGACGGTAGCCTGAACGGCTTACTGTCAGTCACCAGTGTGGTGAACACTAGCGCTTTATCGGCGTAGAGACGGAAGGTCACGGACTTACCTGTGACGTAGTCAGCCACGACGCGTGCCGCACCGAGGTTCTTGTAGTCCTTCAGGATGAACGTCTTGGACTTCCACTGCATAACCTGCATGGGGCGCGCGAGGTTGTCCCACTCGAGAACATATCCGTCGGCACCTTTGGTGTAATAGAAGCGGTTGGTCAGTGCGTCGAAGAACGCCGCGGTGAAGGTCTCGTCGCAATCGATAAGCTGCCCGCCGGTCTGCTGGTCCGGCATGAAAGTGAACGACCCACCAGAATGTGAAGCGAAGTACTGGTCGCGGTAGTAGCTTGCGACAATTGTAGACGGGTCAATTGCAGAGTTCCATGTGTCGGACTCGAACAGTACCTTGGTCACCAGCTGCGCGCCGGACGTAGGGGAGTAGACCGCCAGACCTTCGTTGGTCGCGTACACAGCGCCGTAGTTCATACTGACCATGCTGCGTGCGCTGACGCACGGCAGGACCGCATCGATGCGCGTGACGTTCATGTTCTCCGGCGTAGTGCCGTTCAGGACATATGGATACTTCTCCGTGGCCACAAGAAGCGAGCCGTAGACCGGCGCAAGCGCGACGATCTTATGCTCGAGAACCTTGGCAAACTCGTTGGGCCAAGCGTGCGGTTTCCCCGGTTCGGAGATGTACACCATGTTGCCGACAAAGCCAGCCAGCATACCGTCGTTGATAGCCACCAACCCCTGCAGGTCCGCGGGCGGCGGTGCGTAGTTTTCGGACTCGTAGCTGGAGAACAGCAGTTTAACGTCGAAGTTATCCGTGAATGTGGTACCGGTCATATAGACCGCGGCGGACGTGTCGCGCTGCGACACGTCATAGTAGAGCTTTCCTGCTGTTTCGGTAAGGACCGCGGTGTCGGAGCCAGCTTGTGCGAAGCGGAACGTATAGTCGTCGACGAGCTCAGTTACCACGAAGCCCTCGCCATTGAACGAAGCGTCAGACGTAATACCAAGCAGCTTGACCCGGTCGTCCTTGGCCAGCTTATGTCGCACTTCGCATGTGACCGTGACTTCGTCATCAAGGCGCTGGATCGTTGCGATCCTAGCCGGGAACCACAATGTCTTGAGGCGAAGGTACTCTGCTTCGTTGATCCCCGTCACAGTGCGATAGAGGCGAACACCGCGGACGTTCCAGTTACCAGCCGGTGGCTCCATAGGGATGTTGGCCACGGTGACAGTTTGCCCCTCGCGCACGATCACTTCGGTCGCAGGTTCAGAGCCGATAGACTCCTCGTTGTTCCAGTCTGACACCCATGTGTAGAGGTACGTACGCGCAACCGGGTTGCTGGACAGCGCGATCTTAGCACCCGAGAACGCCTTGGCGGCGATAGAAAAACCAGTGCTGGGGAATGTAATCGTCGTGCTATCGACGACAGTAACAGTCACGTTGTTAGCGTTCAGGCTGCCCATTAGTACTTGGACAGAGCCGCTGTCTGTGTCGCTGTTACCGACCGTGACGGTGAACGTATTGGTGGTCACGCCCGTGATCTGGTAGGTGCCGCTCGCCGGGCGTTCGCCCGTACCGGTGGTCTGCGTAAAAATGCAAGTGACCGAGTCGCCGACACTAAGGCCGTGCGATGTGACCGTACAAGTGACCGTCGTCGTTGTCTGAGAATATGTTCCCTCGAGGTTGCCGACGCCGGACAGTGTAACGATATTGCCAGTCGTCAGACCGTGTGCTGCAGAGGTGACCACCGTGATCTGGTTCGTCGCCCGGGCGACTGTCGAGACGGTGACGGAAGCCGCGGTCCCAGCGGTTAGCGTAACCTTAGTCTCCGGAAGTGGAAGGCCCATGCGGAACGAGGCGGTCGGGAACGGACCCGCCCCAGCTGTAGCGAGCTCATAGTTAGTTACCTTAGGCGTACCCTCGCCCGTGTAGTAAACGCGCTGGTCGTCGTCGAGGATAACCGTCGGAACGGCAACGTTGACAGGGGTCGCCCACGCGAGGAACACGTCCTCACTGGTAGCCGGGTTTCGCATTGCGTATAGGGTTTTCACTCCGCCAGTGCGAACCGTCTTACCTGTATAGGCAGACTCCGGATACGGGATCAGATCGCCTGAGTACAACTTAAAATTCTTGGCTACCTGCGCCGCGGTGCCGGGCAGTTGTTCAGAAGATCGCTTCGGGAACTTACCAAGGAAGTTGTCAATTTTCATTTGAGCCAGTCGGGGTCCTTGCCATTGCGCATCATCTCGGAAAGAGTGATCGCGCGGGTGCCTACTTGGGTAGCCCATTTGCTGGACAGCATACCGGTTGCCGCCTTATCATACTGTCCCGCCTTCACAAAAGCTAGGGTGTTTTTGAATTGGAGCAAGCCGTTCGTCCCGAGGTTAAACGCCATATCGAGCAGCACACGCTTACGTACCGGGTCGAGGGTTTTCCACCACGGGATAGCCGCATCGAGCTCAGCCTCGAACCGGCGGACGTCATTGTTAAGGAGGTAATCACACTCCTCGTCGGTAAGGCCACCGCCCTTGCGGACATCGATCAGACGACCCGTAGCAATCGTCCAGAACCCCTCACTGTCTTGGTAGGCGTACGCCCGCCCGTTCTTCTTGGGTCGACCTTCGTGGCGCTCGAGTTGTGTGTTAATTAGGTTTCTCATGTTTGCTCCTATGCAAATTCTGCGGACAAATTTACGGTTGTTGAGTCGAGTACCGAGCCGCCGTTGTTCCGAATTTCAACAGTTAGCTGCGCGGTATTTGTTCCGACAAACCCCGGACTGGTGACAGTCCATGCCCGGTTAGAAGTGAGCGCGAGCCAAGTGCCGGTGGACGACCCGGACACCGAGCCTGACACAACAGTAGCGCGGATTTCGTATAGGCCCGGAGCTGACGAAGTCGGGCTAAGCCAGTCGCCACGATCCGTTGGGAACACACTATTACCACTTGCGGTGATATCACCATCGCTCTCGAACGTGATTGTGCATGAAGCGACTGCCCCGATGCGGATTGCAGAAATAGTATAGCTCGCGTCGAGTGTAACCGTCGCAGCTGGCGGTGCCGACAAGGAACCAGCAATAGCCGCTAGAAGTCCACTCACGAAATGCTCCCCTGCACAGTCCACTTGGAACCCGAATGAAACATCGCCGTGACGATGTTGTGCGCGCCGGTCGTGCCGGTCGCCGAGTCGGTGTTGTTGATGTACATTGTATGCGCAGCCGGGCGAGTGACCGTGCGCGCCGTACCGCGTGGGTCGATCAGGATAACGTCGCCGTCCGTCATGCCGCTGGCCGGGAGCGTGATGTTGCCGGAGCAGCGAACAATTTTGTTGCGGCTCGCGCTGGTGAGAGCACCGGTTGTCTCGGACGAAACAGCGATAGAAGACTGAACCGGTACTTGGAACTGTGCTTCGACGGGCGATGCAGCGCTGCGGGTAACTTGCAGCCAGTTGTTAGCCACCGAGTAGGCATCATTGACGGCGCGGAACAAAAGCGTGCCGCCAGACATGACAATGTCCCAGCGCTTGAGATCGGTGCCCGCATCGGTTTCTTGGAATGAGTAGCCGGGGTCGGCGCCGTTCGAGTAAATATAACCTGAGCCACTTAGCGTACCGCCTGCGGTGAGCGCGCCAGCAGTCGTGATACCGGAGTTTGCAATCGTCAGACGCAGCGTACCGCCAGTCGCGAAGCCGAGTTGGTCGGCACCGATAGAATACATGCCGCTGTCGACATCAGTAGACGGAGCAAACGACGGAGCAGCGGCAGTACCTGCGGCGGCGCGCACCGCCGCGCTAAAAGTCGCATTACCGTTGGCGCGGTTAAGTTCGAACACAGTAGTCTTAAAAGAACCTGCGTCGGAGTAGTTATAGACAACGAAGTTAGAACCGGCGTCAGAGCCGCCTTCCGCCGTATTATCCGCACCGAAGGCCCAGCGTTGGGATGCTCCGCTTCGAAGCAGAACGAGGCGCTGCGTTGCAGCAGCGGACGAGAATATCAGCGGGTTAGCCGCACTTAGCGTGAGCGCGCCTGAGAACGTAGGGGTGCCCGACAAAGTACCCGACAGCGCCGCACCGTTGATCGTCGGCGAGGTCAGCGTCTTGTTCGTGAGCGTATCAGTTGTATCGCGCGCGACAAGTGTGCGCGTGCCGGTCGGCAGAGTAATCGTGCCGGAGTTCGAAATCGTAGCGATGACGGGAGCGGTAAGCGTTTTGTTCGTGAGTGTGTCGGTCGTCGCCCGACCAACCAAGGTGTCCGTGCTTGTCGGCAGCGTCAGCGTGCCGGTGTTGGAGATAGTCGAAATAATTGGGGCGGTAAGCGTCTTGTTCGTGAGCGTCTGAGTGTCGGTCGTCCCGACAACTGCGCCGGTCGGCGCTGTCTTACCGGCGAACGCGTCTAGGTTTGTGTTATAGGCTTGCACGTTCGTGCCGATAACGAGACCGAGAGTGGTCCGCATCGCGGCGGCGTCGGCGTCGTCGAGTAGAGTGCGCGCGAACGAAGTGAGCGTAGTGACTGCATAGACATCCGACGCAGTCGTGTAGATCATCCTGTCGGCGAGCGTAGTTAGGCCAGCGATGGACTGCAGCCCTGCGTCGTAGGCTTGGACGTTCGTACCAATAGCGAGACCGAGATTGCTGCGCGCAGTGGTGTAGTCGGCAAGCCCTGACAAGTTCTCGGACTTAAGCATATCCCCGCCGCCGGGCAGGTCTTGCCACGTACCGTCGCCACGAAGATATTTAGCACTGTTAGCGGTGCCGGTGCCGAGAAGCGCGGTGCTGAAAACGCCGCTTGTGATGTCCGCAGCTGCGTGCGTGTGCGAGGTTGCTGCTGCACCGATAGTAGTACGTACCGCCGAGGCGTCGGCGTCGTCGAGGATCGTCAGAGCAAACGCACTTGCGGTTGTAGTCGCAAGGTTAGCTAGGCCAAGGGTGGTGCGCTGTGCTGCAGCGTCGGCGTCGTCAAGGAGAGCGCGCCCGGCGGCGGTCAGCGTGTAGACCGCATAGGTGTCAGAGGCAGTCGTGTAGATACTACGATCAGCGAGCGTAGTTAGGCCAGCGATGGACTGCAGCCCTGCGTCGTACGCCTGTACGTTCGTACCGATAGCGAGGCCAAGGGTGGTGCGCATCGTCGCAGCGTCGGCGTCGTCGAGCAGAGTGCGCGCGAAGGCGCTCATATCGGAGATGTCGGCGAGTACGTGCGTATGGACTGTAGCAGGCACGCCGAGAGTAGTCCTAGCAGCCGCAGCGTCAGCGTCGTCAATAAGTGTAGCCCCGAACGCAGACACGCTCGAGGAATTGAACTTGAGGTCAATCTGCGAATAGATATCCGAGAAACCGGCTGCGGTGACCCGCAAAGCGACCGGCGTGCCCGCGGAAAACGCGACTGCAGTAGTACCCTGCTGCGCACGCTGAATAGTGAGGGTGTCTCCGCTGCGTGCTGTAACCTTGACAATCTCGATGGCGCCGCCGCTGTCAATAGTAAGGTAGAAGAAATCCCCGCCCGTCGGAGACGGGAAGGGTGCGCCACTAGTGAGCACAATCGATGTATCGCCAGCGCTAATCCCCGCGGCAAGTGCGGCTGTAGCGTTGTTTGTGTAGAGAATATGGGCCATCGGCTACCCTAGTGTGCTGCGGTTTAGTGTCTCCGTGTTCAGCGCCGCGCCGTAGTTCGGCAAGACGATGGCGACGATATCCCTAATCCCGAGGCGGGTATACGCCACATTGGCAGTGATAGCAACAAATGCAATAGTCGCGCCAATGGCGCTGAACGACAACTGCGCAGCTATCTGCTGTACATCTATTCGCGCTGTGATGGTCTGAGAGGCAATAGTCAGGTCGACTATACCCTTTTGTATAGTGGTCCCCAGACTTACTGCTGCCTTACTCATCCGATAGCGCTCCTGACAACCAGCTTGACCTTATCGAACATGGTCTGCACACCGCCTGACGGGTATGTAATCTCAAATTCGCCCTCGAACGTACCAGCAGTGTCGAGCACACCGGACGGAAAGTTTGTGGATACGATGCCGTTCGCGAGGTCCACAGCTACGCAGGTCAGTGCTACTTTCTCCGTCGTAGCCGACACCTCTTTGATGCGCAGGCGCACCGTTGCGCCGGTAAGGTCAAGTGCCTCTCCGGTTGCTTGGTCTACCAGTGTACACTGGATGTTAGGGAGCGTGTCTCCGACAACCAGATGGATTGTTTCAATGAAAGCCATTGCGCACCTACAAAAGAAGATAGTCTTGGTCGAGTAGTTCGATGATATTCTGTACAGTTACACGCAGCTCGATGCGGCTGGAAGCCGGGAAGCTGAGCGCCGTCGTACCTTCTTGGGCTCGGACGATAGTAAGGACGTCGCCGGAACGGGCGGTCACTTTAACCACCTCGTACGCGTTAGCCACGCTGGAAATCGTAGCATAGAAGTAGTCATCGACGGCAAGGGTAGGGAAGACCACGCCAGTACCTGAGACGACCGTAATCGAAGTCTGCGTATCGTTAATCGAGTCGGGGATGACTGATACAGCGTTGTTCTTGAGTTTAAGTCCCATGTGTCACCTCATTCAAAACCGGGGTACCCGACGCGCAGGCTTACGCGTCCGTTTGTAAGGTTAGCCCTAGCACGGCGCTCGTTCATAAGGAAGCGTGCTTCACGCCTATGATACGCGGCCATCTCCGGGTTAGACCACGGCTTCTGCGGGATCAGTGTGAGGGTGTACGCGGCACGATGCATGATACAGTCTTCGAGCTCGGAGAACATCACCTCGTCCATCGAGGTAGCCGTGCGCCGCGGCTTAAGCGCCAAGAACATGCGCAGCTCGTAGGTCTTGTCCGGTGTGGGCAGGACAATAAACTTGTCCGGGGTCAGCTGCGTTACGATTGTGGGTTGGGCGGCGCCCTCGAGCGCACTCTCAGGCGTAACGAACGCCGGGTTAGCGCCGAACGTCAGGGCGTTGAACTCATCCGTGTTGAACTGGGACGGCGCCGTAAGGCTCCACGCTGTCATGGGATCAAGTCCGCCAAGCATGTCGGCCCAAGCCGGGTAGCGGCGAACTGCCTCGTTAAGGTCTACGTGCTCCAGCTCGTGGGTCTCGCCAATGATTGTCTTGAATAGCGCGTGTACGTCCGCGTTGGATGGCTTGTTGTAGGCGTACTCGTGTACCCCGGCGACGAGGTTAAACGCCTTGATCTCATACCGCCAAGCAAGGGTTTGTTCGCAGGCGACAATAGCCGCATCACGGATGTGCTGGCGCACAGTCTCGCGCGGGCACGCGGGTACGAACGGAAGAACCCGGCTTACGAGGGTGTTAAAACTACGCTCGGCCATTAGCGTTCAGTCCTCCTGATTCTGGGTCTGTAATACTGCGGCTGTCGAGCGTGACGCCCAGTCCTTCGTAGAACGTCTTCTTGAACATCTCAGCCCGACCCGAGTTTACGTGCTCGTTGTCGATGCTCTCCGCCAGCCATACGGTGCCATCGACCAAAATTGGGAAGTACACATCCGGCACTTCGATCTGCTGCTTAAGGGTGTAGTTCGGCGGCGATTGAACGTACTCGCCGACGAGGATAACCCCCGACGCGGGCGGCGGGGACACGAAGTACTTGTCGGGGCTGCGGATATGCCGCACGAAGTTTTCCGGGGTACCGGGAGTGGCTGAGTGCCAGCCGGGGTAGGTCTCGTCCAGCGTCTCGCGAACGGTCTCTGTAACAGTTTCGCCGCCCTTGACGTGGAAAATCTCGATGAGTCGGACAGCTCCGTCGGGCAAGGTTTGTAGCGACTTGCCTGCTTGTGTGGGGATATCTCCATAGACAGTGAACAGGTCCGGACGCACATGACACATACGCTTGAGTGCTTGGTTCATATGCCCAAGCAGCGCGGTGTCGGAGTATCGGTAGCGCGTACTATCCGTGTCTTGGATTAGTCTGCGAACCTCGGTCAGGACCTGTTCAGGTGTCATTATTTCGGCCAGCCTTTGCCAACTTCAGCACTGAAGTCTTCGGTTGTGAACGGGGGCGGACTTTCCACTTCTGCTGCTTTTTGCTCGAGTTGCTCGACGCCGATGTTCTTGCGCGGACGACCCTTCTGCTTGGGGGTTGTAGGCTCTGGGTTAGCTGCGTACTTCTCCGGGAAAATGATGTGGTCAGCAACTTCCTCACAAGCCGAGTTGTTCGCGAGAATGGGGTCCCACTCAAACAGATAGCCATCGCGTTTTACGCGCAGCCACCGCTTAGGGACGTGGGTCGGGTCAGTCGGTTTCATATTTGCTCCTGTGTTTTGATATCTCTTTGCATGTTGATACGAACACCTCTGCTGAGAGTGTGCCGCGCATCATATTAACACGCTTGAGTACGAGTTGTACATTACCCGGGACATATCCGCAAGCGTTGTCTATCCGGTCCAAAGACCACGATCTGGGGGCTTTCCGCATTGGTTCGCCTGTCATTGCGCACCGACCATCCTGTTGTTCCCATAGATCGTGTAGGTTTGTGAGCGTGAAGTCCCATACTTTCTTGCGTCGCTTGGCTAAGCGCCTGATACCGTTGAACTCTGCTTCCGAAAAACCGAACACGCGGGGAGCTAAGTTCTTCTTGTGGTTCGCACACGTATGGCACTTACGTCCTTGGCGTTCTGCCCGGCGGGCTGCGCGGTCGCACGAATAGTCCCTGTACTGCCCGCATGACGGGCACAAAGCCCGCGCCTGCACTACAAGAGGTCTCCGCTGACGTCACGAATATACGCACCAATTGTGCCGGACACTGTTGTCGCTGCCGAGTCAGTGACGGACCATGTGTACTCACCGTAGAAGTCGGCGCCTGAGCCAGCGAAGCGCTGGAACGAGAAGATGCGCGACGTCGGATTGTTGATTGTGAACACGTCACCTGACTTATAGGTAATCAGATATGTGTACGGCGGTACGCCGCCTGTAGCGTTGATCGTTGCATCCCATGTCTTGACAAGCCGCGGACTTACTGTCTCGCCTTCGACATACCCCGTGTATACCGTAGCCGACGGCGGCGTTGGGGTCGGCGGAGGCGGCGGGGGCGGCGGAGGCGGCGGAGGCGGCGGAGGCGGCGGAGGCGGCGGAG
>JACCDR010122429.1_pt1 | contig 12669 bp, 18 predicted proteins | sample 7446431 | NCBI WGS metagenome assembly JACCDR01 (sample SAMN15323443, study PRJNA562643) | freshwater metagenome | isolation source: river surface water | place: USA:Blue River Watershed | collected 2017-08-17
GGGAAGCTATCCGCACCGCGATAAAAGAGAAGCTGGTTTTAATCAATAAATCTATCGAGGAGAAGGTTGAAGGCGGAGTGGACCTGGTGGAAGAGAGTGTGGGAATTGTAGGCCAGGTGCTTATTCTTATTCAAAAAGCAAGGTTGCTTTTAGGAGTCTAATGAAAATCGTAGCCCTATTCGTTGTTTTAACGGTGAGTGCGTTAGCCAAGGAAATTCCTACTGGCAATTGGGATGAGTTGTACGAGGAGATTCATGGGAACGGTGTGTACACCACGGCTAATCACAAGGAAGCAACGAGTAGGGCTAAAGCTATCGCACGCGATGTGGAAGATTTGGACGGTTTGGCAGACAGAACCAACGTGGCGCTCCGAGCTATCTTTAAAGTGGCGGTGAGAAACCTTAAACTTTACGGGTATACTGATGAGGCTAGAACATTACAGTCGGGCTGGAAAAATTGGGATGGGCAGTTACAGAGAATTGTTGGATCTCGTCGTTATGCTGATAGTCGTGACATCGGCGATTTTCCTGGCCTTATTGCATGGATAGATCAGGCTTACGACGTTTTGGAATTGACTCTAGGGTATAAGCTCTGCTACACGCTGCGCCTTACCGATATTAAGACGATAAACAGGGGGCTAGTTGTAGTGTTTCAGCCGTGTAAACACGGCGCGACTCAGATGCTAAGTCATAGCTGTGGGGATTTGCATACGACTCCGCTTCATCCGATGCCGTATAGGGGACTCATCAATATTACGGCCTACTGGGTTACTAGTTTTACGTGTTCCATGGCAACATTTGGAGCCGGGGCGTTTTTCATTTGTTCCCCGCTTGCGTATTTAGTGGAGCTTAGTTTCGACAAGTGGCTATGCGAGCCGATACAGGGGAAGATTTACGAATGGGCGTGTAACTAGGGGGTGACTTATTCCTACATGGTTATTGGACATACTGTTACAGATTGCATTGAACTTTGGTTTGCCGTTTTTGCTTTCCAAGTTCCCATGGTTGCCTGCTTCGATTGCTCAGGTATTGACTGATTTGGTAGAGCAATTGAAAAAGGTGAAGAAGGAACAAAAAGCGGCTGTTAGGTTGGCAAAGGCTGAGGCATTTAATAAGATAAGAGCACGTAGAGGGGTGGGTTCTCCGCCTGACACAGTGGGATAATTTATGAGTACGACAACAGCTTACGGCTATAAGATTCCTGATACTGGGGATACGGCATCGAGTTGGATGCAGGACATTGAGGATAACTGGAACCGAATGTCCGCGCATGACCATGACGGGACGGATAGTCCTGCGCTTCCGGCTGCGAGTATCACGAAGTACACCACGACGATTGCAGGTTCCGGGTATACCAACGATACTGGTGGGAATTACAGCAAGGTGATTACGGTTCCAGGGGCGGTTACTGAAATAAACAATTATTTAATTGAGTTTTATATTACGTCTACCGGAGTGAGAGTCTTCCCGACGGTAGAAAGAGTGAGTGCAACATCATATCGGATTAGGACTAACAGCCAATTAGCCCTGACAGCAGTCTATGTATAATGGGCATACTAGAGATAAAAGATTTCAGTGGTGGAATCACAGATAACTATCTTGACGCTGCCTTAAACAAATATCAAAGAGCTGATAATTACCGGGTGAGGACTGACAAGAAGTTAGAGACCGTTCCCGGCAGTGTTATATATGACTCTACTACTTATCAAATTCCAGCCGGACAGCAACGAGTATCAGATCTCTTATTATTCCAAGAGCAACTCTTCACGCAGTCGGCGCGTAACTTGTATTACGCGAGCGGTGGTAGTTGGACAACTTTACAGGGTCCGAGTTCAAATGCTGCCCTCCCAGCAGGAGCGGTTACAAATTTTCTTGCGAGAGCAGAGTGGAACAACCATCTTATTGTAACAAGTGATGCTTTCGGAAGCCCGCAAAAGGTCTATAAGGACTCTAGCGGTACATTCCGTGTACGAAATGCTGGGCTTCCGAAAGTTACGCTTACCGCGTGTATCGCATTAGCCAACGAACTAAAGACCGATTTCAATTTACACATTGCAGACGCCACAGAGCACACGACTGCGGTAGATACTACAAATGTAGTATCCGCAGCCGACGCTTATGACTTTCCATCTCTAATAGCTTTAACCACAGAGTTACTTACTGATTATGATGCGCACGAAGCGGACGCAGAGCTTGCTAGTGCGTGGGTATATCACGTAGCCCAGGAGACTGGGGACCATAGTGTTACGTCTACCGCAGCGCCAGAAACCTTAAGCGATGTGAAGGACCGATTAGATGATTTGAAATCTAAGTATAACGCGCATGATGCGGATACCACTACTCACGCGGCTGATTCTCTTCATCAGATAGCGAAGTATTCAGAGCCTCAGATAGCAAGTGCTGGGGGCTCTGGTAATAACTATGTTTACGCATTCCACGCGTACTTTGAGTATACGGTAGGGGATGTAGTCTATCGGGATTACGGGCCTACGCATACGAAGGCGTTATCCAATGTCGGGACTCCCAACACGAATACGGTTACTGTTTCTCAGATTCCAGTAATTGCAAATGGAACGACTGAGAACTTCGATACAGCCACGATTAAGTGGTATATCTATCGAACAGAGCATAACGGTACGGTGTATAGGTATATCGGTAACGTGACGAACGGGACTACCACATACTCTGATACTGCATCGGATGCTTCTATCGCATCAAACACGCAGCTTTATACAACTGGTGGGGTAAAGGACAATGACCCACCTCCTCAGGCCAAGTATGTAGTTACCGCAAACGACATTGTTTGGTATGGGCATATCAAAGAGGGCGGTGTAATCAGGAAGAACCGTATCAGAGCGAGTGTGAAGTTTGACCCGGACTCTTGTCCTGAGTCTTTCTATAGGGACGTAGAGGATGAGATAACCGGGATGGGATACATTGGGATTTACCCAATTGTGTTTTGTAAAAGGCACATATATCGGATTGAAGGGTTTAAGGACGATACTGGTAGGGGGACGATAGAGGCGAAGGAAATATCTAGAAGCGTAGGTTCAGTGAATCACAATAGTATTGTGAATACGCTGGAAGGTATTTTCTTTGCTGGTAACGACGGGTTTTATTTCACAGACGGATACAAGGCGATAAAGATTACAGCAGAGTTAGATTCGAGTTACACGAATCTGGTAGCGAGTGCGACGGCTAAGGCTAGGATTTATGGTAGGCACATTTTAAACGAAAATCGGATTTACTGGGGGTGTCAGGAGGATTCAAGTTCTACCGATAACGATGCTATTTGGATGCTGGATTTAAGTTTTGGTGTAAAGCCAGATGCAGTATTTACAAAAAGAATTCCCAGCACGTCTTCATGGACTCCTTGTGCGATAGCTTTAGATTCCGATGAATCGATTGTGGTAGCGGATAGGCGCGGGTATTTGTTTAAGCTTGATTCAGGGGCTACTACGGATCCTGCGATAGATGTATCCACAACTCCAGATAACTGGACTACGAAGACAGTTGTAGTGGATTACCGTGGCCCTGGTATTAATTTCGGGACTACGGTAACGAGGAAGTGGCCGCAATGGTGCCACATGATTATAGAGAACTTCAGCCCTGTAACACTTGAAATCCAGCATAAGAATGACGATAGCGGGTATTTCGCTCCTCTTAAGGAGATTAGGTACAGGGACCATATTATTTGGGGGGATAGTTCTGCTACAGCGTGGATGCCGACGCCTGATTTGTACCCATGGAAAACTTTTCCGATGATTATAGAGAAGCGGCGGTTTTCGAAGAACGGAATCCGCTGCACGTACAAGCAAATAAGGTTCACTAACGCACGCACGAACATTACCCGTTCCGACGATGTAGGTACTGCTACGGTGTATGCGGTAGCGAAGACTGTAGTATTAAATGCTGGCAGTTGGGATAGTGACGTAACGGATTACAAGATAGCGTTTGAGAATGACTCCTATGAATTGGAATACACCATTATTACCCGTAACTCTGCATCTACCATTACGTATCAAGACCCGCTTAGTACTTCCGTATCATCTTCCACTCGTAAGTGGGTACTAAAGGGTGAGAGAAAGAGAGAGCGGCTGAACGTGCTTTCTTACGCGTTAGAGTGGGAAGATATTGGATCCAGCGTTGCTACGTATGCCGGTAATACCGGAGGTAATGCGTAATGCTGAGGCTTTTTTTAGAACGGATTAGTGACCCGTACACGCGTGACCAGTTTCAGAAAGTGTTTGAGTATGTCAGGGACACGGCGATACTAAGGGGAGAGTTTAAGTTTTTTAGTTATACGTTTACAAAGGCTGAGACGAATTACCGCATTCCTCATGGGCTTGGGTTTTTGCCATTAGATGTGCTCCAAACATCTTTGACTGGGGCTGGAACTCTTACGTGGAACTACACGTTATTTACTGACACGTACTTAGATGTGACTACTTCAGCGGCTTGTGTAGTGAGGGCTTTCATAGGTCGGTACGGGGAGACAGAGGCATAGTATGGAACTATCAACGCTTACACAGATAAAGACGCGTCTACAGAACGATTGTGACATACAAGACGAAGATTTTATGGATTTGGATACTGAGTTACTTGGACTAATTAACTCAGCTATCGACGATGCAGAAGCTTTAATTCATAATTTGTACGAGGATTACTTTTTGGTTCGAAGTACGTTTACTTGGGTGAGTGGAACTCAGAGTTATGCGATGCCGAGTGATATCTACGCGCAGAAGGTACGGGCAATCATTTATAATGACGGTAGTCAGAAGTACGAGATTAAAAGGCTGCGTAGGCCGATGGATACGGAGCTGATAGAGTCTGGTGAGTTGTATAGGTATATGCTGACTAACGATTCAACAAATGGGGTAAGGGCGTTATTTTATCCGACCCCTACTGAATCAGGAACGAACGCAAAGATTTGGTACATCAGGAATGCTAAGAAGCTATCGGTAGCAGCGGACAGTTGTGATATTCCTGAATTCATCAATTTCATTTACTCGCATGTGAAGTGGAACGTAGCCAGGAAGGAAAAGTCGCAGTTGGATTTAGCACTCACTGAGAAAGAGTTTACGTTGCAGTCTGATTTAATGAAAACCACTCTATCCAACATGGTTCCTGATGAGGGGAACGAAGTGTTGAAGGATATGAGTTTTTACTGGGATTTTGATAGTCCCATGGACCCTTTGAGGTGATGAATGCCGACATTTTGGAGAAATAGAGAAACAGGGGAAGAAGTAGAGCAGAAACCTAATGACGGGCAGGACTGGGATCCTGTTGAGTATAGCCAAGCTGAACTGGACGCTATTGATAAGCAAGTCGCTGCTGCTGATGTAGGGCACGCGGCAAATGTAGCAGCTAGGGGTGACCAGCCTCTTAGACCTACGTATCAGTCAATCGTAGACTCTGCTGGTAATTTGAGAGAGCAGTATAAGTTAGGTGCCGGGCCGGATTTTGCTAAAGAGGTAGAGGAAAAGCTAAAAGGGATAAATCTAAACACAGAAGCGTTAGAGGCATTACGAAAGCGTGGGTTAAGTACAGAGGAATCACCTTGGCTGACTCAAATGCTGGGCTTGCAGAAGACAGAGGAAGCCACTCAGCGTGATTTAGCAGAGCGCTTAGGGGCGAGGCAGGCTGCGGACGCTTACTCACAACTTGCGATGCGTGGCGGGGTGAGTGGCGGGGAGCGCGAAAGAGGTGCACTCGAAAGCGGAAGGAACACTATACTCGATCTTCAAGACGTTGCAAGAGGTGGTGAAAAAGCCCGGTTTAGCCTTCGAGGGGACGAGGAGAAGACCAAGCTTGGCATCTTGAGTTCGCTCCCTGGGATGGAGCTTGCGGCGTTGGAACCTGAGATGCGTAAAGCTGAGGGGTGGGGCAAGGCTAGAGCCTCCGATATTGAACGTGGCACAATGGCGAATCAGTGGAATATTGGAAAAGCCATAGAGGATATTCGTGGGAAGTCTGCTTTTGATTTAGGTAATTACACAGAGCAAATGAAAGCGTGGGCCGCTGAAAGACAGGCGAAAGCTCAAGAAGCGTCGGGGAAATGATAGAGATAGTTTGTATTAGTCCTGAAATGTGGAAGCAGCATTTTGCGGATAACGCGCATAGGATAGCTTTCGATAAAAGGCTTAGTCCTGAGAAGGAGAGGATAGACTTTGCGTTACTCGCGGTGAAGGACGGATGCCCAGGCGGGTACATGACGTGTAGGGAGTTGAATGCGGATAGAGTTTACCTTCAATTTGGTGGGGTATTTCCTCCGCATAAAGGTACAGTTCACGTTTTTAGTGGTTACCTTCAGCTTATCGACTGGGTATCAGATAGGTACAAAGTGCTTGAGACCTGTATTGAAAATACCAATAAGGTAATGCTGAAAATGGCGATGAAGGCAGGGTTTTTGATTATCGGGATTCGGCATTACAATGGGGTGACACTACTTATTCATAAGAGGGAAAATGATACGCCCGTACACAGAGCGTGATTACCCAATAGTTTGTGACTGGTGGGAATTTCACGGAGAGCCGATACCTCCGAAGGAACTCATTCCCACTTCTACTTATATTTTGGAGAAGGACGGACTACCGTGGGTGTGTCTCTCTCTTGTGATGTTTAACACGCCTTGGATAGCGTGGAGCTGTGGGCTTGTATCCAACCCGCATATTAGTAGCGAAGGTAGGCAAGACGCGGTTAGGGATTTGTGGGACCATGTAGCTCAGATTGCAAGGCTCATGGGATATAAGAACCTTTTGTGTATTGCTCCGAACGAACAGTTAGAGAAGCGGTACGAAGAATTAGGATTCAAAGTAACGAAGAAAAACCAAACCTTTATGGTGAAAGAATTAGGGGGATAATTATGCCACTAGGTGGATTACTTGCAATTGGTGGGGGAACAGGACTTGGTATCCTGAAATCTTTAGCTTTTGACGCTCCCAGAGCGAAGAGGCAGAACAAACTAGCTGCGGAGACTATCAGAAATAGCCCATGGACCGGCATGCTTCCACAAGCTGTGGAAGAGCCGAATTACATGGGAAGCGCTGTACAGGGAGCTGCGTTAGGTGGGCTTGCTGGGCAAGGTTTGGGGCTATTTGATAAAGCAGCGCCGCTTAGCCCGACAGAAGGTGGTGGTGGTGTTCCTACTTCCGATGATTGGTATTCTTTGTTGAAGTCACAAAAAGGGGTTCCAGATTCAGATAGCTGGAGAGCCATGATGGGTTCAAAAGTATGGGGTAATAAATAAGAGGTGAGGTTATGGCTTCGAGTCAATATTTGAAACAGCTCTGGTCTTTGGTTACTCCACAAGCTCCCACTATGGCGGAAGCAAGAGACGCGGAACTTGCAAGGGCTGAGGAATTGCGTAGGAAAGCTGCATTAGAGCCACGAACCGCAAAGCTCTTGGATTTGCTTGGGCCTGCTCCCAGTCTAGAAACCAAAGCCGTTCCTGTAGCGCACATTCCTACAGAAAGCGTTTCTATCCCTACACAAGTTACTGTTACTCCGGAGCTACCGGCCTATAAGGGCGTGGACATGGGCGGGCCAGAAGCGGGTATTCGGCAATTGATGAGTCGGATTGAAAATTACAAGCCGTCTCCTGAAACTGTGGCATTAAGAGAAGAGGCTGAAAAACGAGGGAGAGAAGCTATAGACGCTCAAAAAGGCGGGGTTTCAGAGCTAGAAGACACCATAAACCAACTAAAAAACATGGAAAAAGGTGTGGATTTGACCCCTCTTTTAGCTCTAAGCGATACATGGGGTGGAACAAAGCTTCTATCCAGCTACAAAGGGCCAAAGTCAGAAGAGGAGAAGCTTAAGGAACTAGCCGCCGTTCAATCCCAACTTGCTCAGCGGAAAGGAGATATCGCCAAGGAAGAATTTGCAATGGCTAAGGGTAGGGCCAATGAGCACGATGAGCTAGGCAGGATGAAGCTAATGCTAGGTGCACAGACTGGGCTAGCCGGAATAGAACGAGCGAGGGAAACCGGGGAAAGATTCCAGACAGCACTAGAAGAAAAACAAAGGCAGAAAGAGGATAACGATGTAAGGGCATTTTCCGATAGGATGGAAAAGTCTGGCATGTCAGTTATCCCTGAAGTGCTTACCAACATAGAATATCAACTTGGAAAATATAAAGGAAAAGATATTCCTGGATATGGAGCTACTGGATGGGTACCGAGTATAATGACAAGCGAGGGTGGAAAAGACGTTAGACAAGCAGTGGACTCACTTAGAAATACCCTTTTAAAAATCAAAAGCGGAAGCGCGGTTACTGATTCAGAGGCTAGACGTCTCTACGACGAATTAGGAACATCAATAGGACAATCCGACGAACAATTACGAAGAGGTATTCAAAACGCATCTAACTTTCTACGTAAACAGCACGCAAATATTACCGCAGGAGCAGCCCCTCGAATTAAAGAAGAGTACTCAAAGCGTGGTGGAACACTGGATTTCCCATCTATGGGGTCTTCTTACACCAACAAAGAAGAACGTGGAATAGAAGCGGTAATGCAGAGAAACGGAATTACAAGAGAACAAGCGATTAACGCATTAAAGAAAGGCGGAAAGCTTCGATGAGTAAACCCATTGATATTTCCGCTTTTGATGAGGCTACAAAAGGGATAGATATTTCCGGATTTGATTCTACTGAAGAATCTCCTAGAGAACTAGAATCCTTCCTAAGAGGCGGGGCACAAACCGGAAGCTTTGGCTTTGCGGACGAAGTAACAGCAGCGCTTGAGAAATTAGCTACAGGTAAACCATACGAACAAGCCTTGGCTGAGTCGAGGCAAGCGTACAAACGCGCTCAAGAGGAAAACCCCTGGAGCTATGGGACCGGTGGGGTTACCGGAGCGGTAGCGTCTAGCATAGTACCTGGATCCTTACTAGCTAGGGCTGGAATGGCTGCAAAGCTTCCAGGAGTCATCAAGGCCGGGAAGTTTTTGAATCTAGGAGCTGATGCCGGTTTGCTTAAAACAGCAGGAAGTGCCGCCACTCAAGGAGCAATAACCGGAGCAGGAGAGGCGGAAGGCGATAGGGTAAAAGGAGCGGGTTTAGGCGGTCTTATCGGAGGGGCAGGCGGTGCGATTGGATATGGGCTAGCAAAGGGAGCGGAAACAGGCGGTAAGAAGCTATATAAATGGGCGTTCCGCGAAGCTGATGAAGTAGCAAAAAGGTACAAAAAGAAAGTATTACCATCTACAACAGCTTGGAATCATCAAATTACAGGAAGCGAATCCGGTATTGAAGGTGGAGTGTCGGACGTACTAGACACTCTAATGCAAAAGCGAGAAAAACTATTACAAGACGCAGATAAAGCAGGCGCTACCGTTGACGTAGATAGAGCCCTCGCTCCAGTGAAGAAGAAAGCCATGCAATGGCTGGATTTATCCAGTTCTGCTAAAGAAGTGAAAAATCCATCAAGAAGGGCAGCAGCTGAATCGATACTTAGATATTCAGACGAAGCTACTAGTTTAGCTAGAGGTATGGAGCCCACCGCGTATAAGCCAACAACTATTACAAGAAAAACCGTATTCCCAAAACCACAAGGAATTCCACCAGAGCCAAAACCAACTGGAAAGATGGTGGAGGTTGGGAAAAAATATGTAGAAGCTCCGAACATGCCAGAAGAAGCTTTTGTTCCAACTGATTTGGGACTTGGTTTTGAACCAAGACAAGGAGCATACCCATCAGGCATCAAGGGAGACTGGGAATCTATACAAGCTTACATAATGTCTGAAGGAGCCAAGAAAGAACCTAAGCAAGTTTTAAAACAAATGGTCGAAAAGAGAATCAAAGGAGCCCCATATCAACGCGGCTTTAGCCCAGCAAACGCATCTCAGCTCTCCGACATCAAAAGCTCTACCTACTCAGACATTGGTAAAGAAGGCTACGACAAACTGATGAAAAGCTCTGAGGGGAAGGAACTGCTAAAGCTATTTGGTAGAGGTTTGAAAGTAGAAACAGAACGAGCAGCCAATAAAGCACTCCCAGGAACAGGTAAAGCCCTTAGAAACATAAACGAAGATATCGGCTCACTGCTAACCGCACGCGGAGTATTTGGTAAAGACGTAATGAAAGAAGCAAGACGTCTTGGTATCTCTGAAGTAGATATGATGAGTCTTGGAGTAAGCCCGGAGCTATTTGCTTTAAAACAAGTCGGTAAAGTAGCAAAAAGCAAATGGGCACAAACCAAAGGCGGAAAAGCCCTACACAAGTTCGGTAAATCAACCGTCATGGAAAAAGGCTTAGGCCGTGTACTCCCAGCTCTTTTGCAATACCAAGAAGACGCAGAACCAACTTTTAACCTAAGAGGCGAATAATGAAAGATATGAAAGAATCAAAAATGCTGGAACGTGACGTAATGGGTTATCAGGAACCTTCCTACGACGATAAGAAAGTGTGCGGCCTGTGCGAGTACTATAGCACCAAAGGCATTTGCGAGTTATTTGAAGAGATGAACGGTGCCATGAGTGATAAATTTATGATGGATTCTAAGGTGGGTAAGAAAGCAAGCTGCAAGGCTCACACTAAGGGAAGCCCATCCATAGAGGGACTTAGAAAGAAATCCGCTATGATGGAAGAACCTACAGAAGACTCCAAAGAAGAATCAGAAGAAGAGTAACGTACCAAATCGATAAACCCCAAACGAGGCAGTCTTCAGTGTGTCTTGCCTGCTGGAACCAATTCCATAACTTCACCGGCTAGCTCCTTTAGTACGTCTAACGTGTTTTTCCAGTTCTCAGGATAAGCTAGAAAGCTCAATCCCCCTGCTGCTGAAATAGCCTCTAGAGTCCATTCCTGCAAGGGATTCCTGTACCCCTTCTTAGTGGCTTTTAGTTCTATGGCAATGAACTTTTCGTTCAGGCAAATGAGGTAATCTGGAATCCCTCGAATAGACGTCTCTCTCGTTTTCACAAACCAACAATTGGGAAGAAGCTTCAAATCCTTAGCTACCCGCTCTTTGAATTTGGTTTCCGGTTTTTTCATAGTATAGGGGGCTGCCCCATTACAGCCCCCTTAAGGTTCGTTCAGATCACTTTATTCCTTGTTGTTACCGATGGTATGATATGATTCTATCAACGAAATACCCAAAAAGAAATGAACCATACACTCACTCTGAAACACTGTGCGTTATGCAGTAATGAATTTAGAGTATTGAAAGTTCAGGCACTCATGTTTTGCTGCATCCTGTGCAGAGTAAGATACTACAACTTAAACCAGCCACATTATGACCCGGTGATAGCAAGGCTTCCTAAATACGCCCAGGAGAGGCTACTGAAGAAAGCGTTCTACACTTATTGTCTAGAGATATTAGGAAACTCAGATTTTGAGGATATGCCTGCTGATTGAAGGCTTTTTCGTATAACACCTGACACAATAAAAAATCTTACCGATAAATTTCACATCGAGAAACATGGTCCGGCCACATCCAAGGCATTGGGTTTGGGGGGTCATTCCACATCTTTCTTTTTTACGTAATATGTTGCCGGATGACATGGATTTCCACACTGCGGGCAAACTTCAGTATACTTATAAACATCCTTATCGCAATGGAACAAAGAACCGCACACGTACTTTTCGTATCCTGTTCTTTCCGGCATCCGGCTAAGCACCGCTTCAAAGTATTCTTTATGCTCCGGCTTCACTCCACCCTCAGCCATTCTTTCAGTTTAGAAACGTGTTGCAAAATAATCCTACATCCTTCCGCCGGATCTGGATGCCCACACGCTGCCGTGATTGCATCGATGTAGGTTTCTAGTGGGGCTATGGCTTGGTTTGCAAGGAACGCCGCTTTTTCTTCAATGGGTGGGCTAATCCCATGTTGTCCTAATGTCACGCGATTGAAATATTTTGCCTTGAAAAAGTGAATCATTCAACTCGCTCCAAACTAGGCGTAAGCTGCCATTCAAAAATGAATCCATCCAAACTGAAACCGCACAGTTGTTTTACCCCATCAACAATAAACTCAGCGGTGATAATGTACGGTGTCACGTCAACTATTGTGCCTTCCCGGCCGAACGCTTTGCACTTGTCCCCTACTTTGAATTCTACTTTTTCTTCTGGCATTTTTGCTCCTAGTTTAAAGACCTAGCAAACTCATTCGCACAGTATTCCCTGCACAATTGCTGAATGTGGTATGCATTCGATTCGTCGACTAGATACTCTTCTCCACAGTTTAAACATCTACAATGCGTTTCGTTCACTGGGTTTTCTCTTATAATGACAGAGGAACACTGGCACTGTACCAGCTCCTCGACAGGACAATATTTACAGCTTCCATCACACCTATAGTCGTGCGCTGGCTCAGAATACCAACCCCTACCTTCACAAGTTGGACACGTTGGATATGCTTTACCTTTCATTCCAAGCCACACTCAAAAAATTTCCTCTTACCGCAATCCCTGCACGTCCAATGCCTCTTTCCAGTGGGGTATAAGACAGCTATCCAATAAAGATGCGGGCAGAATATTCGTTTAATCCACGCTCTCATTCTTCCCTTTCAATTAGCCGCCGCGAGGAGAGTAATCCATATTCTCACTATCACCCCTCGCCACGCCGTGATTAGGTTGCCGAAGCAACGACGGCTAAATGCTGCCTACCAGGCGCGACCCTGGTCATGCCAGTATTCGTATATTCCTGGCTATGCCTGCCATACGGCACC
>JACCDR010695133.1_pt1 | contig 12664 bp, 6 predicted proteins | sample 7446431 | NCBI WGS metagenome assembly JACCDR01 (sample SAMN15323443, study PRJNA562643) | freshwater metagenome | isolation source: river surface water | place: USA:Blue River Watershed | collected 2017-08-17
ATGGTGGACGAACGACGCCCAATAGGCGCCGGCCCCCAGCAGCAGCAGTTTAAAGCCCAGTTCCGGCAGCCGCGCCCAGGCGGAGCCGGGGCCATAAGCCGACGGGCTTTCCAGCGCCGCCAATTCTGCGGCGCACGGCCCCAGCACCGCCATGGATTGAATGGGGTGGCGGGTGCGCCGGGCGTCCGGCTGGGTCCGCACCAGTTCGGCGAACACCCCCATGTCGGCGGAAGGCGTCTGCGCCGCGTCATAGACCCGCTTGCGGCAAAAGCTGAAGGTGAAGGTGGGGACGGCGATGCTCCCCCCCGGCCCCAACACCCGGCGCAGCGCGTTAAGCCAGGTTTGCGGCCCGTCGGCGGCGCGGCCCAGCTTTTCCAGGCTGGCGTGAACGATCACGTTGTCGCCGGTTTCGACGCCGATTTCCGCCAGCGCCGCCATGATGCTTTCTTCGCCGGCTTCGCCGACGCCGTCGCCGTCGCCGGCTTCGCCGCTCAGCAAGATGCGGGTCAACCCCCCCAGCGTGCCGAATTCTTCGGGCGAACTGTCGGCGAAATTCACCGTGACGCCCAGCCGTCCTTCGACATCGGCCAGGAATTGCAGGAAGCTGAAGGAATCCAGCACCCCTTCCAGCAGCAAATGGGCGTCGTCGGCGATGGCGGCGACGTCATGGCCCGACGCGGCGGCGTAAGGGGCCAAGGCGTCGCAAAGCGTCGCCCGGATGGTTTCAGCGTCAGCCATGGGGCGTCTCCAGCATGCGTTCCAGCGCTTTGTAATCAACCTTGCCGTTGGCGTTGAGCGGCAGGGCGTCCAGCGTCGTCACCCGGTTGGGGATCATGTAGTCGGGCAGGCGGGTCTTGCAGCCGGCGACGATCGCCGCCGGGCTTTGGGCGGTTCCGGCGACAAAGGCGACGACGCCCCCCGCCACGCCGGGGGAAACCTTGGGCCAGCCCAGGGCGGCGGCGAATTGGGTGTCGGCGGCGGCGCGCAAGGCGGTTTCGATCTCGCCGATCTCCACCCGATAGCCGCGGATTTTGATCTGCCGGTCGGCCCGGCCATGGAACAGCAGCCCCAGCCGGTCGTCCCAGCTCACCACGTCGCCGGTGCGATACCAGCGGTTTTCCGCCCCGTCGCCGTCTTCGGGCAAGGCGACGAAACGGTCGGCGGTCAGATCCGGGGCGCGCCAATAGCCGGGGGCCACTTGCGACCCGCCCAGGCACAGCTCGCCTCGTTCGCCCACGGGAACCCGGCGCAGGTTTTCGTCCACTACGGCGATTTTCTGGTCGGAGAAGGGCCGTCCGATGGGCACGCCGCCGTCCGGCGCGCTGTCGTTTTCGTCCCGCCAGGGGGCGAACGTCACCGACACCGTCGCTTCGGTCGGGCCGTAGAAATTGTGCAGCACGCAGTTGGGGGCGGCGACCCGCCAGGCCGCCGCCAAGGACGCCGGCAGCGCTTCGCCGGCGAAAACGCCGGAACGCCAGCCGGGGTACGCCCCGGGCGTCAACATGCCGAAACGCTGCATGAAGCCGGCGGTGGACGGCACCGAAAACCAGCAGGTGATCTTTTGCTCGCGGATATAAGCGGCGGGGCCGATCAGCGCCTGTTCCGGCAAACTGCACAAGCACGCCCCGACCGACCAGCAGACGAACATGTCATGCACCGACACGTCGAAGGTCATGTCGAAGGTTTGCGAGAAGCGGTCGTTTTCATCGGCGTTCAGCACGGCGGCGGCGTTGGCGACATAGGCCAGGGCGTTGGCGTGCGTGACCAGCACGCCCTTGGGCGTACCGGTGCTGCCGGAGGTGAACAAAAGATACGCGCCGTCGTCAGGCGCGACGGCGGGGGGCTGCGGGTCGGGCTCGGCGGAGAGGAAATCCGGACCGACGACGCAGCGGCAGCGGGACAAACCGGCCAGTTCATCGGGAACAGTGTCGTGTTCCGGCAGCAGGACCAGATATTCCTTATCGCTTAACGCCAGCGTCGCGGCGGCGGCGGCGGTTGAACGGCGGTCGACGATCACCGCCGCCACATCCGCCGCTTCCAGCATGCGCAGCGAGCGTTCGGCGGGAAAGCGGGGATTGAGCGGGACATAGGCCTTGCCGGTCAGCAGCGTCCCCAGCACCCCTTGATAGGCGACGGCGCTGCGATAGGCGAACACCGCGGCGCGGCGTTTGTCCGGGGCGGGGTCAAGGGTCTTGATGGTCTGCGCCAAGCCGGCGACCCGCCCGCCTAAAGCGGTGTAGCTGAAGGTTTCGCCGCCGACGCAGAGCGCCGGACGGTCGGGAAAGCGGGCGAGGCCGGCGAGAAAAAGCGACGCCAGCGAGGCGGCGTTGGATGGGTCGGACACGTTGCGAAAGCCTTTGTCGGACGCTGTCGCCCCATGCCTACCTTATTTCGGCCCGGTTTCGCCAGCCTAGCGTCGCGTAGACGGGGCGTTGTACGGGCCGGCGCGTTTAGGGAGCCGGCGCCGGCAGGGCGACGCCGACCGACGCCGCCCAATCAGCTAGACGATCGGCGCGCCACGATCCCAAGAACCAAGCGCGGCGGCGCCCGTCCGGCAGCCGAACGGCGCCGGTTTCAAGGTAACACATGCCGAAAAACGCCTCGGCCCCTTCCGGATCGGTGAAATATTCACAGCCGTAGCGCTGTTCGCCGGCATTATAAAAAGACAAAGTATGGAAAATAAGCGCGTCAGGAATCTCGGCTCTAAGAAAATTCAGAAAATCTTTTAATTGTTCAAGAACGTACCATGTGACATCCGCCATGATGATCGCGTCCGGCTTCATGCCGGCGATCATCTCGCGGGCGTCCAATCCGCCTGCTTCGAACTGAATATGCGGACGGAGCTTCCCGGCTTTGAGAACGGCGGTTTCGGAGATGTCGATGCCTATGGCTTCAAAATCGGCGGCGGCGATCTGCTCGGTGTATTCGCCAAATCCGCAGCCGATTTCAAGAACCCGCCGTCCGCCCCAAAGGTGGCGGGCGTGCCGCAGCAAATTAACTCCGACGGCTTTGTCGGACGCGAAACGCCCGCGAACGCTTTGGTCCCACGGGTCCTCGTGGTCGCGATACATTTCTTCGAATTGTCCGATCAAGCGCCCGTCGCGCACGACGTAATCTTGGTAGCGCGGGTATTTGGGCGTATTCGCCGTCATGATGAAATTTTTTCGCTGACGCCGGATAACATGTCGTTTTCACATGTTTTGTTGATTTCTCTGCCGTTTCCGTCTGTCTTTATGAAGCAAGAAGACAAGATTCGGTCATCGCCTTGACATCTGACGTTCATCGTACATTATACTCGGCCCGCCGCCGGACAGTCAACAGCCATGGCGCCGCCGCCTGTTCTGGCGGACGGGGCGTCGCATCCGGCGCGACAGCGCAAGGACGAAAAGAAAGATGAGCTACACTCCGATCAACAAGGGTCAAATGATCCTGGAGGCGCCGGAGCGCGAAGCCGAGTTCGAGCGTCGGCGGGGCGCCGGTTGTGAGGAGGATTATCGGGAGAACCGCCGCCAATGGGCGGAAAACCCGGAAAAACGCATCGTCGCCGACTATCCGCTCCATGTGGATATTGAATTGGCGTCGGTGTGCAACCTGCGCTGCCCGATGTGCTACACCATCACCGATCATTTCAAGGCGCAGGTCAACACCAAGCTGATGGATTTTGAGCTGTTCACCCGCATCGTCGATCAATGCGCGGCGGGCGGCGTGTACTCCATCCGCCTCAGCCTGCGGGGCGAATCCTTCCTGCACAAACGCATTCTCGATTGCGTGCGCTACGCCAAGGAAAAGGGGATCAAGGAAGTCTCTTCTTTGACCAACGCCGCCCGTCTGGACGAAGAAATGTTCCGCGAAGCGATGGACGCCGGCCTGGATTGGCTGACCATTTCCGTCGACGGCATGGGCGAAGTTTATGAAAGCATCCGCAAGCCGGCGAAATTCGACCGGTTGCTGGAAAAGCTGGCCAATTTTAAAAAGATCAAAGAAGACGCCGGGCGGGTCAAGCCGGTGATAAAAATCCAATCGGTCTACCCCGCCATCGCCGACGACCCGCAAAAATTCTACGACACCTTCGCGCCGCTGGCGGATCAGGTGGCGACCAACCCGTTGATCGACTATCTGCGCAACGATGAAGAAGATCAGATTCTCTTCCACGAAGACTTCACCTGCCCGCAGCTCTATCAACGTCTGACCATCGGCGCCGACGGCACGATCATGCTGTGCGCAAATGACGAAATTGAAGAATACGTGCTGGGAAACGCTGAAACCGATCTGATCCACGATGTTTGGCGCGGCGAACGCATGGCCGCCGCCCGCGCCGTCCACGAAGCCCATCGTGGTTGGAAGGAAATCCGGCCCTGCCGCCGCTGCTATCTGCCGCGCCGCACCGAACCTGATCCGATCACCGTGTCGGGGCGGGAAATCATTCTGGAGCAATACATCAATCGGTCGCAGGAAGTGGGTCGATGATGGCGACAGAGTTTTCCGGCAAAGTTCTGGCATTGTTTGAAACCGACGCCCAGCTTGAAGCGCTGCTGAATTGGCGGGCGCAGGCGGGCGTCGATTTGAAACTGATCGCGCTGACCGCCTTGGCCGATTACGCGGCGGACAAACGCGGCCTGTCCTACGCGACAATTGAAGATTACGTCGACGAAGGTGCGGAGATGGCGGCGGGGATCGCCCGTTTCGCCGATCTTGAGCGGTTTTGTTCATGGCTCGACGCCGAACTGACGGCGGCCCTGCCGAACGAGAACGTGGGCGCTTGGTTTTCCGCGCTGGATTACGTTTACAGCCTGAAAACTTGCCTCGACACGGTTTCCCATCGCGTGATCGGGCTGGCGCGTCTGTTCGCAGCGGAAAAACCGGCGTTGGTGATCGCCTTCCCGGCGGACGCATGCTCCGGTCATCCTGAAGACGCCGTTTTCTGGACAGCGTGGCGATCAACCTATATGGCCGCCTTGCCGCTTGTCGCCCGGCGCTTCGGCGTCAAAACAGGAATGATGCCGCAGTCCTTGCCGCTGCGCGTCTACGTCGCCCCGCCGCAGACGCCGGATCGCTGGAACGAATTGGCGGCGCAGGTGCAGGCGCTGCGGGCGAACCAAGGAGATGTCGTACGCTTGCTGGTGCTGGGGCCCTACTGGTCTGATCGCGACGCGCCGTCCGCAGCGCAGCGGCGGGGCATGCCGTTGATCCGCCATGAAACGCTGAACAGCCCACCCACACCGATAGAACCGTCGCGTCAGGCGATATTTGACGACTTTTGGGCGAAGGTCGAACATTCGACGGAATGGCGAACCCTGTTCACCTTTGAAGGGGTTGAAGCCGGCGCGTCGGTCGCCGCCGTTTTCAGCACGCTGATCCGCCACACCGTTCCCCGGCAAAAGGATGCTGTGCTGCGTTTGGCCGAGCGCTTCCGACAACTGGGGAACGCAGTGTTGCTGACGTCCTCGGCGGTTTTCATCCCTGTCGTCATCGCCCAGCGCGCCGCCCGGCTGGCGGGAATTCCCGCCGTGCTGCAACAGCACGGCGGGCTATGGTACTTCCGCTCGCCGATCATCTATTTTGCGGAGGTTTATTCGGCGGACTACTATCTATGCTACGGTGAAGGATCGGCGGCGGCGGTGCGCAATTTGAGCTCATGGCGACCGCGCGCGTCGGACGGGCCTTGCGCGCTGCCGGTTTCTGTCGGCTGCCCCAAAGCGTATGCGACCTGGCTCAAGCACCGCCCCTCCCCCCCCGCGGCTGATCCGGCGCGCGGCGTGCGCCTGCTGTACGTGTCCAGCAATCTGTCGGGAGAAGAGCTTTATCTGAGCGGCTCCCGTCACGCCGACATCCGCTATTGGCGTCTGCAGCGAGACGCCGTTCAATTTTGTGCGGCGCTGCCGGGGGTGGAGTTGACGGTGCGCCCCGGCCGCAATGAAGACGCCGACAACCCGTTGCGCGCCTGGTTCCGGCAATCCGGACTGACCTGCCGCTTTATCTATGAAGGTTTGCTGGATCCGCTGCTGGACGACGCCGACGTCATCGTCGTCGATTATACCTCCAGCGTACTGTTGCAGGCGCTGGCGACAAACGCGCAAGTGGTCAATTTGATCTGGGAGGAGCCTGTCGCCACGTTTGAACCGGGGGCGGAGGAAGCGCTGCTTCGCCGCGCCTGGGTTCCGCGCAATCGGGAAGATTTTTTCACCGCAATCAAGGAAGCGGTGGAGGCGGCGCGGACCGGTCGGGGTTTGCGGCCTCTGGACGACACGTTCCTCAAGCTCTACGGCTGTGATCCGGCGGTGAATCCGACAGACCGCGCCGCCGGGTTGCTGGCCACGCTGCCGCCCCTCCGCGCCGAGCGCGCCGGCTATGGGCCGACCGAACGGTCGCTACAGACTTCGACCCGACAGGATGAGAACGCTATGCCGCGCTGCATGACGACAGCGGCCCCCGCTGCAGGCAACCCGGCTGAGATCACGCACGAACAATAGCGAGATGTGAGGCATGAGCGATCACCCCCCCGACCTCGTCCGGTTCGATATCGAAAAAACGGTGTCGGATTACCTGTACATGCAATGGCTGCGACCGGAAAACATCCCATGGGATGTTCACGCCGCCTTGCTGGCGGCGCCTTATCTGCGTACGGATGGGGCAAAGGCCGAAATCGGCATCGGCAACGGCTACACCACCTTCATGGCGTTGGGTGGTCGTTTCCGTCCCGAATACGACTGGTACTTCAACACCGACATCGAAGGTTTCTGGCAAAATCGCGACATCTACGACGTCGTGTCGCGCTACGACCTCGCCGATTTCATCGCCGAACGTCCTCGCTATCGTCTTGATTTTGCGGTGGACCACAAGGAATCATTGATCACGCAAGCCCGCCAGCTCGACCTCGCCGACGACTATCTGGTCGCCGACGCCAACCGACCGCTACCGCTGCCGGCTGTCGATACGATCTTTTCCAACATGCTGTACTGGCTGGACGGCCCGGTCGGCCCCTTGCGGCGGATTTCCGACGCCATGCAGCCGGGCGCCCGGTTGGTCGCCGTATTTCCCAACCGTCGCTACCGCGAATATTGCCGCAGTTTCGGGCTTGAAAATCGTTTTTGGACGCTGATCAATCGCGGTCGGGCCGACTGTAATTTCTGGAGCATTGATCTTGAGGACCTGGCCCCGCTACTCGCCCGGGAAACCGAACTGACCATCGAGCGGCAGGAGGTCTACCTGTCGCGTCAGACCTTGTCTTTCAACGATATCGGGCTGCGGCCAATTTCCCCCTATCTCATCAAAATGGCCAATACGCTGGCGCCGACCGACCGCTTCGCCATAAAACAGGAATGGTGCGAAGGGCTGACGCCGCTGATAACCGAGTGCATGAAGGAGGAACTGGCCAACGGCCCCAGGGAAGGCGGTTTCAACTTCGTGGTCTTGCGTAAAGGCTGAAGAAGATCGGCGTCACCGTCTTTGTATGCCAAGTGACCGGAAAATCCCGGCATTGAGTATGCAAAGACGGTGCAGGGTATGGGTGTTTTGCCGAATTCATTCGGCGCTTGAGTTTATGAAATAATACCAATCCGCCGAAAGATTGACCTTTAGGTGGATTGGTAAAGCCCGCGCGGCGTTTGAGCGCCACCACCTCCGCCGGGCTGACCCGAAGGGTCAGTCATTCGGCGGGGTGGTATAACCGAAAGACCACTTCATCTGCAGGGCGGCGTTAACCGCCCCGCGCCGACAGCAACTCTTCGAACGTCGCCTCCAGCCGGTCCACCGACGCGGCGACAGTGAAGGCGAAGGCCCGTTCCTGTCCCGCCCGGGCCAGCCGCGCCCAACCCGCCGGGTCGGCGGCCAGCGCCGCCAAACGGTCGGCCAGATGTTCGTGGTCGTTGTTTTTGAACAGCAGTCCGTCCACCCCGTCGCGGATGATTTCAACGCCGCCGCCGGTGCCGCTGGACACCACGGCGATCCCCGCCGCCATCGCCTCCACCTGGGAAATGCCGAAGGCTTCCTCGATGACGCTGGGGAAGACCAGCACATTGGCGCGGTCGAACAGTTCCGACAGACCGCGGCGGTCCTGAAAGCCGATCCAACGCACCTTGTCGGCGAAGCCCTGACGGGAGAAATAATCGCGCACCCGGCCCAGCAGTTCGGCGTTAGGGGTGTCGCCGGCGAACGTGCAGGTGAACGGCACGCCGCGGGCGTGCAGCAACGCCAGGGCGTTGGCCAGCACCTGCGGTCCTTTGTAATCGACGAACAGGCTGGCGAAGGCGATGCGCAGCCGGTCGAAAGACGGCGGGAAAGGCCGATAGAAATAATCGGCCCGCGCGCCGGGATAAATCACGGTTTGAACCGGAAAATTGAAGCCGGCTTCGGTCAGTTGCCGCCCCACCCAGGCGCTGGCGGGAGCGATGCGGTACAGCGGCGAAGTCGGGGCTTCCGCCGGGCTGTAGCTGGGGTGGCGGTTGCCGACGCTGTGAATCACCGGCACGCCCAGCGCCGGCAATTGACTGAGAAAGCCGGCGGTCAGCAAATCGACATTGCCGGCCAAGCAAACGTCGCTGCCGAACCGGGCCGCCGCCTCTGCGATCCGCCGGTCGTTGTCGGCGGCGATTTTCGCCCGCTCCTCGGGGTCGGGAAAGAAATAGGCCCGACCGTCCCGCCAGATCCCTTGCAGCCGCAGCGAACGGTCGACCGACGGCTCCAAATCCATTGAACCGGTGACCCCCGGCTTGACGAATTCCGGCGCGTCGGCGGCCAGCACCCGCACGTCATGGCCGCGGCGGCGCAGTTCGGCGGAAAACTCCCACAATTTGCGACCGTAACCGCCGAACTCTTGCGGCGGGAACAGATTGGTCGCCACCAGAATACGGCGGGGACGGACTTGACGGGCGGCGGCGGGCGTCAGCGCGGCGCGATAAGCCGCCGGTCGCGGATCATCCCCGGCCTGCGCCGCCAAACCGTCCAGCACGCCTTTGATCGCCGTCGCTGTCGCCGGGTCCAACTCCCGCCGCCGCACCGCTTCGGCTGCGAACAGCCAGGCTTCGGCGGGGCGACCGGCGTTCTCCGCCAGCCGCGCCAGCCCGCTTAACGCCGCGCCGTGACTGCGATCCGACGCAAGGCAGCGGCGCAAAAAAGCCTCCTCCGACGCGCTGTCGTCAAGGGCGCGGGCGAAACCGGCCAGACGATGGGCGACCTCGACGTCTTGCAGTTCGCCGACGACCCTGTCGTCGGCCAGCGCCGCCAGCTTGCGCCGGGCCGCCGCGGAATCGCCGAACGCCAGGGTGCGCTCGATAAAGCGGACCGGATCGGCGCAACGGAACAACGGGCCGCCCGCCGTCGCCGGAACGAATCCCCAATCGGCCAACGCCGCTTCGACGTTCAGGCGGTCGCGCCAACCGCGCCCCGCCGCGGCGACATAAGCGCCGGAGAACGCCGCCAGCATCTCGGCGGCCTGCGCCGCCTTTTCCGGCCACGGCAGCGCCAGCACGGTTTCCGCGCGGGGGGGCGCGTCGCCGTCAACGGGAAGGCAAGGGGCCGCGGCGTCGGGCGCGGCGGCGTCCGTCCACCCCCGCACGACGACCCGCGGCAGGTCGCGGGCGTTGAGCCCCAACCCCAACCCGTCGTCGGGGTCGGTCAGCACGGTCAGCCGCGCCGCCCGCAGGTGCAGGGTTTGAACCGTTTCGTAAACTTCGGCCCGGCGCAGCAGCGTTTCGCGCGACGGGCGGGGAACGGCGCGCAGATCATCAAGGACGACCGCCGGGTCGGCGCGGTCGTTGTAGACCAGATCGTAAAATTGCCGCAGCTTGACGTCGGGGTGCTGGGTCGCCAGCAGGTGCGCCTCTCCGGCGTCGCGGATGCGCAAGGCTTCCGCCGGATGATCAAGGTAATAGCGGGCTTTTTCCGCCAGTTCCCCCGGCGAGCGGTAAACGACAAGGTGTTCGCCGTCGGTGAACAGCCGGTCCAGGCCGGATTCCGGCGCCAGGGCGTCGGTCAGCAGAAAACCGCCCGCTCCCAGCGCTTCGAACACCCGCAAATTCAAATCGCCGTTCAGGCTGCAGTTAAGCGTGACGGCGGACGCGGCGTAGATGTCGGCGGTCTGCTCCGGCGGCGCGCGGAAGGTTTTCAGCGGCAACCCGGCGGCGGTCAACGTCCCCAACAGACGTCGGCGCCAAGGGTGGAACGCCCCCACCTGTCCGACGAACGTCAGTTCATGCTCGAACGTCGCCGGACGCGGTCGGCGGCGCAGCACATAATCCAGGGCCGGCAGCCAGAACACCCGCTCAAACCCGGCCTCAAGGAAGAAATGGCCGTGATGTCGGGTGTGATCCAGGGCGATGAAGTCGAAATTCTCGGCTGCGGCGTAGCGCAGCAGCGCCCGCACCGGGTCGCGGAAATGATGGGTGTCCCCCACCAACAGAACCTGGGGACAGCGGAAGCGGTCAAGGCCGCGGGGCATGTTGCCGCAAGTGGCGTCGGCCTTGACGACGATCAGCTCCGGTCGGCGGTCGGCGGGCAGGCGGTTCATCACCGCCGTCGCCAAATCATATTCCCCGACCGGGACTTTCAGGGCGGTCGGGCCGTCCGGTCCCTCGACATCGGCGCAATCGGGGCTGCAAAACACCTCCCGCAAGGAGAATGTCGGTCGGCGATAGTATTCCGGCGCGGCGCGAGCGCAAAACAGCGTGGCGGGCTGAGGCAGGGGCGGAGGCGGGAGGGCGTTCATGCGTTTAGCTCCGCCAACCGGTCGCGCCACATCTGACGATAAACCGCCTCCACCTTGCGGGCGAAGCCGTCGTAATCGGTGAGCGAGGCGCCCAGCAGCCGGGCGCGCATGGTGCGGCGCAGCTCGGCCAGCCGGCCGAGATCGCCCGCCAGCTCCATGGCGGCGGCGACATAGCCTTCTTCATCATGGGTCGCCAGTTCCGGCAGACCGCAATACGTCAACAGACTGGCGCCCACCCGCGACACATGATTGGTCCCCGCCAGCGTCACCACCGGCACCCCCATCCACAACGCTTCGCAGGTGGTGGTGGTGCCGTTGTAGGGGAAGGGATCAAGGCCGATGTCGATACGGTCATAAGCGCGCAAATGATTATCCACCGGCTCGATCCGGCTCAACAGCTCCACCCGGCGCGGCGCAATTCCCTGCGCGGCGAACAGCGCGGCGTAGCGGGCGCGGGTGGGGCCGTCGACCAGGGCCCGCCCCTTGATGATCATGCGGGAATCCGGAACCCGGCGCAGAACCTCCGACCACACCCGCACCACTTCCGGCGTCACTTTGGCGGTGTTGTTGAATGAACCGAACGTCACCCAACCGCGGCCCAGCGCCGGGGGGATTTCCTCAAGGACGGCGTCGACCACCGGCTGATAGGCGAGGAATCCGCCCTCCAGCCGCACCAGTTTTTCCGCATGCAGATGATCGGTTTCCCCCGGCGGATCGGCCACGGCGTCGGTGAGACGGTAATCCATCGCCGACATTCCGGTGGTGTCCGGATAGCCCAGCCAGGAAACCTGCACCGGGGCGGGGCGGCTTGCGAAAACCGACAGCCGGCTGTCGCAGGTGTGGCCCGCCAAATCCACCAGGATGTCGATTTGATCCTGACGGATCAGCGCAGCGGCCGTGTCGTCGCTCAGGCCGTTGAGCGGACGCCAGGCGTCGGCCAACCCCTGAAAGCGCCGCGTCACCACGTCTTCCCGCCGCGAAGTGGGATAGCAATAGATTTCGACCGCGGCGCGGTTATGGGCCCGCAGCAGCGGCTCGCTGAAATAAGCGCAAGAATGGGCGCAAAAATCGGGGGAAACATAACCGACCCGCAAACGCCGGTCGGGATCGCGCAAGTTAGGATAGCGCGGTTGGGCGGGCATGCGGGGCCGTGCGTGCCTTTCATCCCAATAACGATGCGCCCGAGCGATGATCTCCGGCGGCACCGCCGGGGTGTAATGCAGCGCGAACAGCAGATTGGAATGGATCAGTATGTTGTCGGGGTGCTGACGGACGCCCTGTTGGAACAAGGCGACGGCTTCCTCCACCAGCCCTTGCTCCTTCAAGGTTTCGCCCAGATTGTTGCACGGCTCCGGCATTTCCGGCCGCAAAGCCAACGCGGCGCGGAAACAGTCCGCCGCTTCGGTCAGTTGGCCGCGCGCCTTGTGGATGTCGCCGAGATTGGCGTGCGCTTCGGCGAAGGACGGCTTCAGCCGCAAGGCGCGGCGGTAGGATTTCTCCGCGTGATCAAGCCGGTTGAGATTGCGCTGCACGTTGCCGAGATTGAAAAACGCTTCGGCGTATTGCGGGTCCAGCGCCAACGCCGTCCCCATGCAGGCGGCGGCTTCGGCGTTGCGGAACATGTCCACCAGCACGCAGCCGAGGTTGCTGCGGATTTGCGGGTCGGTCGGCGCGCCGCGGATGGCCGCGCGATAACAGGCGACGGCCTCGTCGGACCGCTGCGCGCCGCGCAACAGGATCGCCATATTGTTGTTGGCGTGGGGATGAGCGGGGTCCAGCCGCAACACCTCGCGGTATCCCGCCTCCGCCAGATCCGTTCTGCCGGATTTATGCGCCAGCAGCGCTTGAGAGAACAGCGTCGCCACGGCGGTCGGCGAAACGGTCGGCGAAACGGTCGGCGCGGCGGGAGAGGGCGCGGCGGGCGCCGGGTTGGCCGGGGCGGCGGTCGATGACGACGCGCGA
>JACCDR010897581.1_pt1 | contig 12663 bp, 25 predicted proteins | sample 7446431 | NCBI WGS metagenome assembly JACCDR01 (sample SAMN15323443, study PRJNA562643) | freshwater metagenome | isolation source: river surface water | place: USA:Blue River Watershed | collected 2017-08-17
CCGCACCGGCCCCGGCGTGGCACAGGCAGTCCACCACCTGCATCCGCGACACCCGCTCGTAGAGCTGCTGGTGGATGGCCAGCGCCCAGACGCTGTCTTCGCAGGCGTAGTTGATGACCTTCGGGTCGTGCGGGTCGAGCAGATTGAACCTCAGGTACCGGCGCTTGTTCTTCGGCAGGTCCGGGAACAACTCGTGCAGCTCGACCATGGTGTGGCCGAACATCTCCTTGGCCAACGGCTTGAGCCCCAGGAACTGGTGCTGCGCGGCCAGGTACGCCTCGACCATGGTGTCCGAGCGCACCGGGAAGTAACCGCCGGACTCACGTACCGCGGCCCCGTAGACCGGGTCGTCGGCCAGGTGGTGCAGGAACCAGCGGCTGAGGTTCCTCAGTTCGAAGGTGGCGTTGTGGGCGACTCCCCGGCCGGCGGCCAGCACCGGCCACAGCAACCGGGCCGCCTCCCGATTGTCCAGATTGGAACCGGTGTCGTGCGCCAACGCCACGTACCTGGCCCAGGTAACACTGCTGGTGAAGGAGATCCCGACGACGATCGAAATCTCGGGACGGAGGCTTGCCTTCTCCTTGTCCGGCCCCAGGTAGCCGGTCTCGATGTCAAAGCCGAACGGGCCGTCGCCAGCGAGGAGCCGGTCGCAGAAGCCGGCCAGCTCGTCTAGCGAGCCAACCAACCCGTAGTTCGCCAGCGCCACAGGAGTACCTACAGCTACGGGCGGATCGGAAACAGAGCACGGCTCGACAGGACACGACTTGACAAGACCGGACAGGACAAGACTTAACCGGAGCGGACTTGACTTGCTCTAGACATGGCCAAACGGGACGTGACACGACCAATCTCGGCATGACTCGACTAGGCTCGCTCTAGACGTGGCGGACTCGACTTGACATGACAGGCCCTCAACCGGACTCGACAAATCTCGACGCGCTCTAGAGGAAACGTGACCAGGCCAGACACGACGTATCTTGGCGCGAGAGGACGTGAGGTGACGCGACTAGACGGGACATGCTCTAGGCGTGACTTGACGGGACTTAACGTGAGGCATCGAGACGCGACTAATCGAGACAGGACTAGACCAGGAATACCTATTCTGGCTCAGGCGCGACGCCGTTCTCCGCCTCGACCTTGTCCAAGGCGTCCCAGATCGGGCGCAGCTCGGAGAGCGCTTCGAATCGTCGTTGCAGTGACCGGACGGCGGCCGTGGCATCGGTCAGCGCCTGCCTGTGCAGGGCCTCATCGGAGAGCACGTGGGCCAGCGGCACGTAGCCACGGGAGTCCTCCCCGCCCGGTTTGCGGACGCTGACGAAGGCCGGCGCGAGCACGGTCGACTCCGGCTGCTCACCTGAGGCGGTGATCACCAGCGACCGGATGATGTTGCGTGCCTCGTGCCGCCGCCACAGTTCGCCGGCCTCCGCGTCGTCCCAGGTGTGGCACGGGTGGGTCGGTGAGTCCTGCGGCCGTGCGGCTTCGACGAACGCCTCGGCCGAACATGTTCCAGTCGGTGAGTCGCTAGCGAGCTTCTCCACCATCTCGCCAACCACCTGGGCGCCAACCTTGCCGGCTCCGGACGGCCGCCAGCCGGCGCCATCGCGCCATGCGTAGTTACCCACGTTCGATCTCCCAGCGCCCGTAGGTACCCGAGGAGACCTTCGGCGCCGAGGGTCGGTACCCGCCCACGCCGGCGAACTTCCCTGCGGCGTCCACAAGGGAGGCCACTGCGGACGCCTCGATCAGCGCGGGCGGGAACGACACGTGGAGCACGGCCCGCCAGGGCATGATCACGTTGAAGTAGCGCAGGTCCGCCACGCCGGTGGCGTTGCGCACCTGGAACTCGCGCGGTTCCCAGGTGGCGTCGATGATCGGGACGAGGTTGCCCGGGCCCTGCCCCTCGACCATGAACATCATCTTGGAGCCGACCTTGGTGAGCCCCCTGAACAGCCCGACGGCGCTGATCAACGCGCTCTTGAAGGCGCCGGCCGGCATGCCCGGCACGCCGTCGCTGACCCAGTACGTCGACTGGTGCGCGTTGAGCAGCGGGTCCTTGGGCTGCTTGACTTCGGCCGTCTTACCGCCCTGCTGCTTCGTGCGCATCTGGGTCAGAGCGGCGTCGGTCCACTTCTGCGGCAGCAGCGGTGTCAGGCCGCGGATGGGTACGGACAGCGTGGACAACCCGATGTCCGCGACGGTGATCGCCGGCTGGGCGCTCTGCGCTACTGGCATTCTTCCCCCATTGGTGAGGTTCTGTCGGCCGCCGGTGAGGTATGTGTCCGGGCTTGGGACTGCCTCGTCGGCCGGTGAACTGAACCTAACGGGTGAAATACGCACAGTTGCAAGAATCATACTTAGAGTGATCCAAACCACCCGTACGGGTGAAACTCACTCCGCCTCTTTGCACCAACCATCCAGCTCGGCGGTCGCGCGGTCCAGCCGTTCCCGGTTGGCAGGGCTGGCCTGAAGGTAGGCCGTCTCATCCCACCCCTCCGGGTCGGGACTGAGGTCGTCGTCGGTGATCTCTGGCTCGTCCGTCATGCGGGCAGTATCACTGCCCGGCCCAGACCAGCAGGAGCCGGGCGTAGGTCTCCGGCCGGACCCAGGCCCTCACCGCCTCGCGCTCAGCCGGCGTGCGCAGGCTGAACGGGTGCCGGTCGCCCTTGACCGAGTTGCACAGCACATGGGCGAAGCCCTTGTTCCGGCGGCCCTTGGGCCCGCCCTTGGCCATGGGGATGATGTGGTCGAAGGAGAACGGCTGCCACTGGCGGACCCGCTCGCCGCAGATGCAGCAGGTCATGGCGGGGAACCAGCGGCGCGGGCTCAGCGCGCCGTGCGGGCGCGCCGGCTGGCCCAGGACGACCACGGTGAACCGCGACCGGCGCCTGGACACGCGGCGGGCCGGTGTCCCGTCAGGGTCACCGGCCCGCACGGTGGGGCTGTGCGCGGTCAGCAGCCGAACAGCCGCAGGCACACGTCGAGATCGAGACACACAGCGACGAACAGTCCGACCATGGCGGGGTCTCCCCTTCGGGTTGATGTACCGGTACTCCAGGCACATACATCGGAAGGCGGTGTGGATTCGCCGGGCGCCTGGTTGAAGGGGGAACCCCGAGGCGGTAGGGCGGTGGCCGTGCCCTGAAGCCGCGCTCGGGGTGCCCGTGCGGGTTCTATCGGCCGAGCCGTCCGTAGGGCTGACGTGCGGGGCCGGGCCCGCTGGCTTCCCCCGCCGTTGCCGGCACCCCGAAGGCGTGCCCCGCACGTCAGCGCTGGCGGGCCGGGGCGGGTGCGTCGCGCGCTGAGGAGATCAGACGCCCGTCGGCCCTGCGGGGAGGTCGGCGAGGGCGTCTGTGCTCGCGCCGCACCGGCCCCGGCTCTGGTGGGAGGCCGGCCGCCCCGTGGACTCGCGTCCCCACATGCCGGCCTCCCGCATTCCTTCTACGGCTCACCCGCGCCGGTATTCACCCGCCGGTGCGGACCGCCGGTGCGGACGCCGAAGCGGCCCCGACAGCGGCCGAGCCTTGGAGGCTCTCGACCGGCCGCTGTCGGGGCCGATGGGGGGCGGCGGGATCGGCGTCCGCTCGCACCGCCCTTGGGTGGTGGCTAGCGCAGGCCCAAGAACAGGCCCAGGCTCAGGCCACGGCCGTGCGGGCGGTCCCGGTCGCGGTCACGGTCGACGTCGACCCAGGCCCGGCGGGCGTCGGCCCGGCCGCGGCAGTCGACCTCCAGGTGAACGCGCCGGTCGCCGCGGCCGACGCGCTCGGTGTCACGCACCACGTACCGGTCCCGCCGGCTCTCGCAGCGCAGGTAGAGCGTGACCTCCGAACCCCGGCGCAGGTCGCGGCACACGGCGTGCGCGGAGTCGTCGTCCCGGTCGATGCGAACCCGGCAACGGTCGTCGTCGCGGGCCTCGACCCGCGTCGCCGAGGCCGCGCCGGTGTCGGCCGAGGCCGGCGAGCCCACGGCGACGGTGGCGAGCATGCCGCCGACCAGGGCGGTGAGCGCCAGGCCGGTCCGCAGGAAGTTCTTGCGCATTCCAATCCCCCATCTTCTAGCCCCAAACAGGCAATAACGAAGAAGATAGTGATCAGGTGGGGCCGGAGCGCAGGAAGGGGCACAAAGTCACCCGTTCGGGTGATTATCACTAGACCGATCGGTCGAGGGCAGGTCGAACAGGCGGGCGTGCTTGGCCAGCCACGCCCGAAGCTGCTCGTACTCGCGCCGGTCGAACTCGCGCTCGGCCACCGCGGCGGCCCGGCGCGCGGCGGTGGCCGGCTCGACCGGCACCTCGCGGTCCTTGCGCCACTGCTTGAGCGCCCGCCGGTAGGCGCGGTCGTGGGCGGCGGTGAGCCGGCCGTGGTGCGGGCGCTTGGTCGGGGTACCGGTCAGCGCGAACCGGGCCTGCGTCTTCGCCGAGCGGTAATGGACGAACGCCGGGTCGACGTTGGTCTGCGGCAGGTAGACGCAGCGCTCGCCGGCCGCCTTGCCGCAGTCCGGGCAGGCCGAGGCGAGCACGTCCTCCTCGGTCAGCGGCACGTGCCCCCGGAACGGGTACCGGCTCACCGTGCCTCCTGCGGGCTGATCGTCGGGATGCGCGCGACATACGCGGCCTTGGTCCGCCACGACCGGAAGCAGATCAGGCAGCGCAGCCGGGAGTAGGCCGACGGGGTCCACCGGTAGCCGTTGAACGCGCTGTAGTGGCCGTTGCGGTGCAGCACCCGCCACGCCGGGCGGTGCGACGGCGCCGGGCAGGCCCAGCCGCCGCTCATCTGCTCCTCTTCCGCGCGCTGGAGATGGTGTACGCCTCCCGCTGGTCGGCGATGACGAAGGTCGCGCCGTGCCCGCCGTCGCCCTCATCGACGATGCTCAGCAGGAACGTCATGGAACAGACCCGGCAGATCACGTGGGCCCGCTCGGTGCCCGCCGCCGGCATCACCACTGTCTGCTGCTCGTGGCAGGGCAGCGCCGCGACCGCCCGCACCGCCCGGCTGCCGATGGTCTCGGTGTGCCGGTAGATCACCGTGCCCGGCAGCCAGGAGGTCACCGGTTGGTCCGGGTAGATCGTGCGGGGCTGCTCTCCGTCGATCATCAGTGCGCTATCCCGTACCGGTCGATGTCGTTGCCGTGCTCGGCGGCGATGCGCTGGTTGAACTGGTTGTCGTGGTGGTCCAGGAACTCCTCCCGGCTGGCGAACACGCGCTGCTCGTCGCCACCGGCCTCGCGCACGGCCGCGGCGTAGCCGGGGTCGCGGGGCAGCTTGAAGATGTTGTTGAGGAACACCAGCGACCCTTCGCAGAACGGCGCGTCCGGCAGTTGGGTCTCGCGCCAGTCCGGGTCCTCGTAGTCGATCTCCATGTGGCAGGGCATCGGGGAGACGCCCCGCGCGGTCTCGTTGAGGAAGTTGGGCGCGGAGTCCACGCCGAGGTAGCCGGGCATCGAGGTGCGCTTGAACGGGCACTCGCGGCACGGGTTGGCCAGCTTACGCTGCATCAGTCCTCGTCCCCCTCGTCGGCGTCGTCCAGTTCGTCCAGGGGGAGGAAGTCCTTCACGTACGCCTCGAACTCCGCGTCGACCAGGTCCGGCCACAGCCGGCGGATCTCACCGGCGGCCCAGTGCAGGATCCGAGCGGCCTCGGCGTCGGTGTAGTCCTCGGACCACCCACCCTCGGACAGGTACGCCTCCGTGCCGTACTCCTGGACCAACGTGCGCAGCAGACGAAGCACCTGCACGCGGGTGAGGGTGTCCCCCACGCTATAGCTGTAGCCGCCGGAGTTGAACCGGGCCAGGACCTTGACCATCTCCAGGCCGCCGACGTGGTGCTCGATCCGGAAGATGGCCCGGCGGCGGCCGTCGCGGCGGAGGGTGAATGCTGGCACGTCTGCTCCTAGGTCTGTGCTGCGATCTTGCCGAGTCATCTCAGCACAGACCTAGGAGATATGTCAATGGTCTGAAGGCTTCCGTTGAGATACCTCAACGGCGCCTGAACGGCTACCGCCGGGCTCCACGGCGGTGTGGAGCCCGGCGGCATCTCCCCGGATCAGGCTCAGCGGGCCCGCGCATCGACGGGGCCGGCGGCCGGGAACAACTTGCGGCAGGACGGGCACGGGGTGGCGTGCTTGTACACCGTGACCAGGCGGTAGCAGTCCATCCGGCCCACCTCGTTGGGATGGCACAGGTGCCAGGTGCCCGCCTCGGTGGTCATCGAGGCGTAGCCCGCGTAGTAGCTGCCCACGTCGGCGGCGCCGCAGTGCCCGCAGGTGCTCATGCCGATCAGTGTGCGGCGTACAGCCACGGCTTGCGGCGGGCGTCGAAGCGCGTCATGGTCCACCGGGCCGGAGTCAGCGCCCGGCTGACGATGTCGTCCCACCGGCAACCCAGGTCCTGGAGGTCCTGCACGTGCTGGAGAAGCTGCCGGGCCAGCGGGTCGATCTTGCGCAGGGCGGGGTGGCGGCTCTCGGCCACCTTGACCCCGGGCTGGCACAGGTCGCCGACCGGGTGCTCCTGGTCCAGGGCGCGCAGCACGCCGGTGGAAAAGCCCAGCCGGACCAGGACCATGGCGACCAGGCAGTTGGGCTGCCCCCGGTCGATGTAACGGGCCGGCAGGCCGTCGGTGGCGCGCCGGTCGCAGCGCCCCGGGTGTTCGGCGACGATGCTCCGTAGCACGTCGGAGACGGCGGCAACCGTGATCCGGCGGGGCGCGGCGGGTCTGGACAGCACAGCACTGGTCGACATCAATGTCCCTCTCGTGTGGCTGAACGTGGCGGTGTTCTCTGTGGTGGCGCCTGGTGCTCATCGGTTGCCCGTTCGGCTGATGCCGGACCTGCCGCGGGTGCCCGAGTTGTCGCGCACAGTGGTACCTACTGTTCGGGCCCGACGATGTACAGGTCCTCGCAGTCGTGGCAGCAGCACACGCACGGGGACGGGTCGTGGTACGGGTCGGCCGCGGCGCGTCGCTCGTGCTCGGCCTGCTTGAGCCCGTAGTCGTTGTCGTCCACCCGCGACTGCGGTGGCGAGGGCGGCGGGGACGGCTCAGAAGGTGACACCAGTGACTCCAGTGATTCGGGCCCGCAGGTCGTCCACGGTGGGATGGGCTTCGGCGTCGCTGTGGTGGGCGCCGAAGTAGAACAGCCGGGCCGCCTGGGCAACGCTGAGCCCGAGCAAGGTCATGGCCACGACATAGACGCGGGGACCGCCGTCGCGGACCAGGATCTCCGCCAGGTCCATCCCGGCCAGCTTGACCGTCCAGGAGGCCAGGCAGTAGGCCGGCGGGCGACCCGGCCCGCGCGGCGTCACGAACTGCCGCTGGTTCCACTGCTGCGGCGCCAGGGCGATCATCGCCACCACCCCCCGCAACGCGGTGGCGTTGACCGGCCCGGCCTGCTCCGCTGCGCCGGGCCGCGTGTTCAGCACGGCAGGGTCCACGCTCGCGCCGGTCAGGCTCACCGTCGTGGTCACGGATCCCGCGGTGGCGGTCATGCCGCCGCCTCCCGCGGCAGCGGGCCGACCGGGGTGACCGTGACCGCGACGCAGTACCGGCGGGGGTGGAAGCCCTGCGGCGTGGTCACCTCGATGTGGGCCAGCGGCCCGTCGCGGCTGACGAACGCGATGGCGTACTGCCCGCCGGCCGCCGGGTCGAAGTCGGTATAGCCGGTCAAGCCGGCGATCAGCGCCTGCATCGCCCACTCCGAGACCATGGTCGAGGTGACCCTGCCGGTGGACATCGACTGCTGCCGCCAGCCCTCCTGGAGCCGCACGTGCGCGTCGGCGATGCGCTCCCGCAGGGTGGCCGCCGGGCCGGCGTGCAGGAAGTACGACGGCTCCAGCCCCCGCAGGACCGCCGTGCCGGCCTCGGAGAGCACCGCCAGCGCCTGCTTGCGGGTGGTCGCCTCGGCCAGTTCGCCACGGAGCGAGGCGATCACGTCCTCGGCGGTGACGTCACCCTCCATCGCCCACCTCGCTGGCGGACTCGGCGGGCTTGAACCGGATGCCGGTGACCTCCTGCACCTTGGCGCACAGCTCGGCGAACGTGGGCGGCCGGGCCGTGCCCATGCCCGCCGGGCCGGGCACCATGACCGTGGTGTACAGGAACAGCTCGCGCGCCTCGGCCTCGGTCAGGCCCAGCTCGACCTTGGCGAACTGCTTGACCGTGCCGCCGCCGGGCACGATCAAGTCACCGTCGATGTCGTACTCGATCAGGTGCTCGGCGCTCAGCACGTAGGTCCAGCCGGCCAGGCAGTGCGTGGTGCCGCACGGGCCGAGCCCGGACCACAGCCGCTGGGACCAGCGTTCCTGGTGCAGCTCGATCCAGGCCAGCACCTCCCGGAACAGCGCCTCGTTGATCCGGTCCGGCACCTCGGGGGTGTCCGGCGGCAGCGTCGTCGCGGTCACGGCTGAGCCTCCTGGGGCTTGTGGGTCCGGCAGGCCGGATCGGGGCAGCGGCGGTAGTCGTTGACGTAGCAGTTGAACCCGCCGCAGGTGAACGGCTTGCGGCGCCACCAGCCGGCGATGGCCCCGGTGATCGGGTACCGGCCCTCGATGTCGAGGTCCCGGGTGAACAACGGGGATAGCGCCACGGTGGACGCGATGGCCTGAAGCGGGTCGCCGTCGTACTGGTGGCGGTCCAGGAAGTGGTAGACGCCGTCCTCGACCACCAGGTACGAGCCGGCGGTGACCAGTTCGGCGTAGAGCTGGATCTCCTCGGTCACGTGCGCCCGGGAGTGGTCGGAGTCCAGGCTGACCAGGGTCCGCAGGCCGGCGGTCAGCCGGGCCACCCGGGAGAAGATCCTGGGATCGGCGGAGTTGCCGGCGACGCGGTGCACCCGGGGGTGCTCGCGGGCGGTGGCCAGGTCCGGCCGGCTGTCGATGGTGATGACGTTGGCCGCCCGGCCGGCGAACCACAGCGCGGAGAAGCCGCGCCGGGTGCCGGTCTCCACGATCACCTCCGGCTTGGTGGCGTCGATGATCGCCTCGTACCGGGCCAGGTCCTGGGTGGCCTTCTCCACGCCGGGCACCACGCACGGGGTGCCGAACTCGGCCAGGATCGCCGCCAGGTCCAGGCCGGGCGCCGGTTCCAGCACCGGCGGGCCGGTGCGGCCCTTCGGCGCGGCGGCGTAGGCGGCGGCCACCTTGCCGGGCGGCTCGTCGGGCTCGAAGAAGTCGCTCATCCGAACACCAGCACCAGGAACAGCCCGGCCAGGACGAACACCAGCCCCGAGGACCGGTGCCCGGTGCTGAGCAGCACGGCCGCCACCGTCAGGGACGCGACCGCGCCGGGGTGGCCCCAGCGCTCGACACGGTGCCACACCGTCCGGCGCCGGTGGCGGGCGATGACCCGCTCCTCGTCCTCCTGCTCGCTCACGCCGGCTGCTCCGTCCCGGCCGCCGGGAACGGGGTGCCGCACAGCCCGCAGTGATCCGGCGCCCCCGCGGCCGGCGCCGGGGCGGGCGGGCAGCACGCCTGGCCCTCCAGCAGGGTCGGCGGTTCGGCGACCGGCTCCAGCCGGTAGGCGGGCCGGTCCGGCGGCGCGGCCTCCGCCGCGGTCAGGTCCGTGCCGCGGCTGTCCTGGTGTTCCGGGCCGCAGGCGTCGAACATCAGCCACAGCCGGTCGTCGGTGGGGTAGCTGCCGCCCACCGGCCGAGCGCCCCGCTGCCGGGCCACGTACAGGGCCGGGCCGTAGGTGGCGTCCCCGCCGGTCACGTCCCGCACGTCGGCGATCGCGCGCTCGAAGGCGTGGACGGTGTCCTCGGTGATCGGCTGGCAGTCCTCCACGCCCAAGGTGAACAGGTCGGTGCAGTCCACGAACCAGGCGATCGGGCCGCCTTCGCGGCGCCACCAGACCAGGTTCTGCACTTCCGGGTCGGCGGCGGCCGCAAGTACCCGCATCGCCAGGTCGGTGTCGGTCAGCGGGGCCAGTACAGGCCCGGGTTCTACGGTCATGGTTCCCCCCATGATTGTGGTGAGAAGGACCATAGCGAGTCACCCGTACGCTCCGAGGTCAATCGCTCACGGCGCGTGTTCTTGTCACCCGGGCGGGTGATCACGGCCGTCGTGTCGATGATCCGACAGGACGGCCGGCGGGCCCTTCGGGCAAGTGGCCAGGCGGTCGTCCCCGGTCGGGGATCTCCCCGGTCCCGGTACGAGCGTCAGGCGATCCCTGAGCCCCGGAACCCGGTGAACCGGACATAGATAGTGCTCAGTTCAGAGCTACCAACCCATGTGTAATTACCCCGGATCAAAACCATGGGTTTAATACAGCTTGATCTTGAAGTTATTCACCTCATGCGAACATCTGCATATGTCCCGTACGGCACATTGCATACAGGTAGCGATCCAGCCACTCTGGGTGTATGACATCAGACCCGCCCAGACTCCGCGGGTGGCACGGAAACATCGTCCAGGTCAACACCGAGGACGGCCACCAAGTCCACCTGCGCCACCGGGACCACCCCGACCAGGTCCTCACGTTCCCCCGACCTTGCTGGCGGGTGTTCGTCGAGGAACTCCAACTCGGCCTACTCGGCGACGTCCCCGAGGACCCGGCCCAGGCCGCCTGAGATCGCCGCAGGCGGCCTAATTCCTGCCGGCGGTACGCCGACGGCCGTCGGCCTCGATCTGATAGGCCAGCACCTTCAGCATCGCGGCGGCCTCCACCGGCGGCATCAGCCCCGGCGCGTACCGCAACGTGGGCTTGAACCGGTCGGGGCCGGTCACCGCGACCACCACGGTCAGCGCCACCGGCTCACCCGAATCCACCGTGCCCAGCGGCATGGCCCCGTGGTGAAGCGAGATGACCTCCGGCGGCCGGCGGCGCCTGACGTACCACATGAGTCCGAGCCCCACGAAGAACCCCAACACCGCCGCGAGACTGCGAGCCGGAACGAAGTGGGCGATGACCAGGATGAGTAGCGAGCACAGCACCAGCACCCCGACACCGCCGGGGGCGAGGAACCCCTTCAGCCACGACGTCAGCCCCGACCCCACTGACGACCTCCCTGAATCCCGAGCCTGCCCGGTCGGACACCTTTTCCATCGCCGCGACCAGCTCGGCGGCGCCGACTGGACACAACCGTGCCTGCGCGTCGTCGGCAACTGCGGCCTGCTCGTGCTTGTCGACGCGGTGGGCCTGGTCGGCTTGTGCACCCGGCACACCGGCGCGGTGATGATCTCGATCAGTTCATAGCCGCCGTGTGCTTGCGGTACTGCTCCTCCAGACCGTCCGCGGCAAGCCGCAGCGCGTCCACCACCTCCGGCGCCGGAATCACCGTGGCGTCGCAATCCAACGAGGCATGCCGGCCGCCCTGCTCATCCACCGTAATCACGAACCGCACCGGCGCAGGCGGCGCTTCCGGCGACGGCGCGGGCGGCGGTGCCGGGCGTTCCGCGAGCATTCTGCGCAGCACGTACCGGGCGACCTCTTTCTGCGACTGCCAAGCGACGAGCATCATGGCGCCCACGCCGTAGAAGAACGCGAGAGCGTATCCCAGATGACCCAGATCCGCGGGCACGAACGAGAAGATCAGGACGTAGCCCGTCGCCAGGAGCACCCATAGCCGGGCACCGCTACTCGCTAGCCGGCGAAGTTTGCTGATCACCGCGCAACTCCTCCTGTCGCCCGACAGTGTATTCGTTCCAACACGCAACGCAGCGGAGTGGGAGGCATTCACTCATCCGCGAAGATGGCATCCGGCGCCGCTGTGGGGGCGGCGCCGCGCGGGCCGGGAGTGACGACGGTGGCTGCCGATCCTCACGATTCTCATCCCGGCCCGCGCACTACCTCGACGTACCGTTGCGCGATGGCGATCCACTCCCAGGTGCTTGTCACCTCAGATCGGCGGTGGCGGATCGAAGCCGACGCCGCCGGCACCGAGTTCACGCTCCACGCCGTGGGCGTCAGCGGAAGCCACCGTCTGGTCGACACCGCGCCCTCAGTCGAGGCGCTCCTCGCTCTCCTGGTCGAATACGGCATCGACGTCGCCGACCTCATCCCCGGCTGACCCGTGCAGCTTCCGCCACGCGCGGCGCTGCCACCGGTTGCCGTTCTTGTCCGGTGCCGGCTCGCCCCCGGACATGGCCTTCTCCACCGGCGACTGCATCGCGCGATCGACCGGCCGATAACGTCTCGCCATACCCCGGACAACGAACGACCCCGGTACCTCGGTACCGGGGCCGCTTGCCCGTGCCGTATCCGGATCATCTCCGGGGCGCAGCTCGTTGCGGGGAGCGGATTTGAACCGCCGACCTTTGGGTTATGAGCCCAACGTGCTACCGAACTGCACCACCCCGCGGCCTTCCACGATACCGGCTCCACCAGTGCCCCGGCAGCCGTTCACCCGAACGAGTCCGCCACTGCCCGGCCGCAATAATCCATTCCATGAGCGAGCGGGAATGCGCGGTCGGCCGGCTGATCACCCGAGGCGACACCCTCGGCGGCCTGGACTGGAAGAAGCCGTGCCCCACGCCAGCGGGCGACCAAGGGCTCTGCCTGCTCAACCGCGAAGGCCAAGTCGTACACCCCGGCTTCGATCTGTGCGCCCCGCACGCCGCCGTCCTTCTGCCCGCCATGGAGGCAGCCAAGCAACGCCGGCTCCGGCTGAACTGAGCCGCTCGCGGCATTAAAACGAGGGCGGTCGATGTGGACTGTCGTGTATCTGCGCAGGTCAGGCG
>JACCDR012672922.1_pt1 | contig 12659 bp, 14 predicted proteins | sample 7446431 | NCBI WGS metagenome assembly JACCDR01 (sample SAMN15323443, study PRJNA562643) | freshwater metagenome | isolation source: river surface water | place: USA:Blue River Watershed | collected 2017-08-17
AAGCCTTCCAAAAAAGCGGAGTTTCCCCACGTTTCAGCGGCGGAATCATATGTTTCCGGCGTGATTTCAGGCAAAATCCCTGCGTGTAAATGGGTGATTCTGGCATGCGAGCGCCACGTTAGGGACACAGCGGCGAGTATCACGAAGGGTTTTCCCTACGTTTTCGACCCGGCCAAGGCGGAAAGGGCGTGCAAGTTTCTGGAGCTGCTGCCCCATGTGAAGGGAAAATGGGCGAAACCGGACCCGATAACCCGCCGTCCGCTAGCGATGAAGCTGGAGCCTTGGCAGAAATTCGTTGTTTGCTCCGTGTTTGGATGGGTGAAAAAGACAGATGGCAAGCGCAGATTCCGAAAGGCGCGGCTCTACATCCCCCGGAAAAACGGGAAGTCATTTTTTGGATCGGGCATCGGTCTCTTCATGCTTTCCAAAGATGGCGAGCCGGGGGCAGAGGTTTACTCAGGAGCAACCAGCGAGAAGCAGGCATGGGAAGTCTTCGGACCCGCCCGACAAATGGCCATCGTCGACCCAAAGCTAGCGCCAGGACTTGGCTTGACAATCAATGCGCAGTCCATCGTTAGGGAAAGGGACAACTCCAAATTTCTCCCGGTGATTGGCAAGCCGGGAGACGGATCATCACCGCATTGCGCCATCATTGACGAGTATCACGAGCACAAAACCAGCGAGTTGATCGACACGATGGAGACAGGCATGGGCGCGCGGGAGCAACCCTTGTCGCTAGTCATTAGCACCGCAGGCGCAGACACGGCAGGACCATGCCGGGAGGATTGGAAAGCATGCGAGCGCATCCTTGAAAACACCGGAGGCTTTGAAGATGATACCACATTTTGCGTGATTTGGACAATCGACCAAGGCGACCGATGGGATTGCGAGGAATCGCTCATCAAGGCAAATCCTAACTGGGGAGTTTCGATCAATGCCGACCACATCCTTGCCGAGCTAAAGGTTGCGCAACAGAACGCCCGCAAGCAGTCATCATTCAAAACGAAATATCTCAACCAATGGGTGACGGCAAAAGACGGGTTTTTCAACGTCTCGGAATGGGAGAAGCTGGCGAGGCCGGAAATCAAACGCGAGGACTACAAGGAAACCCCGTGTTTTCTGGCTGGCGACTTGGCATCGAAGCACGACCTTGTTGCGCTCATGCAATTGTTCTGTCTGCCGGATGACCGATACGCGCTCTTCGGGAAATACTACATCCCAGAGGCAACGCTAGAGCTACCGGAAAACCAGCATTACCGGAATTGGCACATCGAAGGATGGCTGGAAGTTGCAGGCGATGACGTAACCGACTTGGAAGCGTTCAAAGAAACGACGTTGGAGCTTTGCCGGGATTACGAGGTGATTGAAATGCCATCCGACCCCAACCGCGCATGGGGCGTTTTCCCCGCGCTCATCCGCGAAGGCGTGCCAATCGTGGAATACCGCAACACCGTCTTGATGATGAGCGAACCGATGAAACAATTGGACGCGCTCATTCGCTCCGGTCGGATTGTCCATAATGGCGACCCGGTTCTTGCATGGGCGATTGGAAACGTGACCGGGAAGTATGATTTAAAGGACAATGTTTTCCCGAACAAGGAAGCACCACAGAACAAAATCGACCCAGTGGTGGCGGCAATCATGGCCATCGGCAGGGCCATGACCCGCGACCCGGAAGGCGGGGGGCCGCTGTTTGATTTCTAAAATTCCCTGTTGACATCGTAAGCGGTTTTGATAAGTAGCGGCATGATTTGCCCGCACTGCAAGAAAGACATTCCCGACGCGACCGTTGCAAAGCACCTAGCCAGCAAGGGCGGCAAGGCCAGCAAGCGGACAATCACGCCGAAGCAACAGCGGATGATGCAGGCGGCGAAGAATGCAAAAAGAAAGGAAAACCCATGAAAACAAAAGATGAAATTCTTGATGAAATTAAAAATCTCATCACAAGCGCGACGACTTTCGATGAGGACGATTTTACCAAAATTCAGGACGATCTGAAAAACAGGCTAGATGTTGACATTTTGCTTGGTGAAGAGATCCCAGAAGGTGGGCAGATGTCAGACATTTTAACCATATGGGCCGGCATTAGCTGGGACGGAATGGAAAGCAGCGGGGTAAATATTGGAATTTCAGGCGAACAAATCATTGAAAAAATCAAGGATGAAGTTGACCCGATTTTTGACGGTCAAAACAGAGTGATGAATTATCTTGATTACGCGCTGGCTTTTAAGCAGATCGGGAAAAGGCTTGAGGCGTTAGCAAAAGAATCAAAAAAGGAAGGCGACAGAATGAAGCCGCGCAACCGAACCAAGCCGCCAATCTAATGAAACCGACAACCACACAATCGACAGGCAAGATACTCAAAGCGTGCTACGCGCTTTCGATTTTGACGATTCTAGGCGGCACGGTTGCCGTAGTCCGCGGAGGAACTTGGACCACATTTGGCATCGGATTTGCCGGATATGCGGTATCGAGATTCCTGATTTGGTGGTTTCACGGGTGAACTAAGACAATTTTCTTGCATTTGCAACCGGATTGCGGTAATCGCTAGTCCGTGTTTGGGAATGTCGTGAGACATACTCTGGGATTCGGAAAGGCGTGGCGAGGGAAACGGACCCTTGCCGCGCCCGATCCCGTGTCTGATTCCGGCATTATTCGCCTACCCGTTGGAAGAAATCTCCCCGAAAAGCGGTCATATTCCCAGACTGGCAACCTCACAGACCGTCTGGAGGTCATTTTAGGCGTTCCAGCGTCTTCCGGGGTAAACGTCAACGAACGCTCCGCGCTTAGCGTGGCGGCGGTCCTAGCGTGTGTGAGACTCCTTTCTGACATGGTGGCCAAGCTCCCCATCGAGCTTTACCAAGCCAACAAGAAAGGCCCGAAGCCGATCAAGAATCATCCGGCAATCAAGTTGCTGGCGGGAACACCTTCGGATCTACACACCAGCTTTGAGCTTCGTAAGCTCATGATGACCGGAAAGGGACTCGGCGGCAATGGCTACGCCCGCGTTTACCGGGACCAGTTCTTCCAGCCCCGCGCAATCCAGTGGCTAGCCCCGTGCGATGTGCAACCGATGCTGACCGCAAAGCCTAACGGCGAGGCATTCATTTCCTACAAAGTCGCCGGACAAAAAGAACTTCTTAGCCGTGCCGACATCATCCACTTGAAGGGCGAATCACGGGACGGGATTTGCGGATTGTCGCCAATCTCTCTCTTGCGCGAATCCATCGGAACAGCACTAACCCAGACGCAAGCGGCGGGCAAGCTTATGCAGGATGGCACGATGTTCCCCGGCTATCTCGTAAGCGCCACTAATTTACCAGCGGACAAGATCAAGGACGCCCGCGAAGAGTGGCAAAAAAATGTTTCAGGATCACGCAACGCGGGCAGGGTTCCAATCCTGAACGGCGGATTTGATTTCAAGCAAACCAACGGCATGAGCATGACCGATGCTCAGTTCATCGAGTCCCGCCGTTTCGAACTTCAAGAAATTGCCCGTCACTATGGAATTCCTCCATTCCTGATTGGAGACTCAACCGCAAGCACCACTTGGGGAACTGGAATCCAAGAACAGACACTTGGTTTCCTGAATTTCTGTCTTGATCCACATCTTGTTTCTTTCGAGCAGGCTTTGAATCACACGCTTCTAACAGCAGAAGAACTAGCGGCGGGATATTACTTCCGCTTTGATCGTGACGAGCTTGCCAGCGTGTCCCGTCAAGACACCGCAAGTTACTTCCAAACCATGCGGAATATCGGCGTTTACAGCGCAAACGACATTCGCCGCAAGCTGGACGAACCAATCATTTCGCCAGAGGACGGCGGCGACGATTACGGCAGGCCATTTAACGCCAGTGGTGGAACACCGCAACAAGCGCCACAGCCAGCGCAAACACCCGAACCAGTCACACCATGAAAGGCAATCCACAACTTCCCGAGCGCGAATCCCGTTTCCTAGCGGCTCCTATCGAATTGCGCGCCGCCGCTGAAGGTGAAGAGTCGAAGAAGGTTTTCGGCTACGCGGCCAAATTCAACGCGCGATCCGAGAACCTCGGCGGATCGTCCTATCAGTTTTACGAAATCATCATGCCGGGCGCATTTGATGACGTTCTAAACGATGACGTTCGCGCTCTTCTCAATCACGAATCTAGCGCCATCCTCGCACGATCCAAGAACGGCGAGGGATCGTTGAAGATTGGCACCGATAGCGTCGGCTTGTGGTATGAATTCGAAGCGCCGGACACCCAAATCGGGCGCGACCTTATCACAAGCCTGAAACGCGGTGACATCGACCAAAGCTCGTTCTCCTTCACCGTCGAAAAAGACGGCGAGTCGTGGGAATCAAAACAAGAAGGAGACGGGCCGATGATCCACACTCGCACCATTTCCAAAGTCGCGAGACTCTACGACGTTTCGCCCGTCACCTATCCCGCTTACCCCGATGCAACCGTTGCGTTGCGGAGCTTGGAGCAATTCCAAAAGCAGGACACTCCCCCACAAAGACCTTCGCAAGAAGAACTATCCGAAGTGAGCGACTGGGCCGCTCGTCTCGGCATCTAACCCGCCCACAGAAAGACACACAACATGAGCGCATTGCTTAAACAACTGAACGAACAACGCGGGGCCAAGCTGAAACAGGCCCAAGAAATCACGCAGAAACTTGAAGCCGAAAAGCGCGGGTTTACTGACGAAGAACGTGCCACCATCCGTGGCATCAACGACGAGGTTGAGAAGATCGACGGCGACATCCATCAGGAAGTCCGCACCATGGCGGCGCTTTCCAAGAACGCCCCGCAACTTTCGCAACAAGAAGAGCGCGACGTTGCGCGATTCGATCTCGGCATCGCCCTTCGCTCGCTGTCAACTGGCAAAGCTCTTGAGGGTATCGAGCTTGAAATCGTGCAAGAAGGCTTGCGCGAGGCCAGAGCCGCTGGCATCGCAGAATCCAAGGGCATCATGCTTCCACGCATGGTTGTGCGAAAAGAAAACCGCGACATCACCGCAACCGGACAAACCTCAACCGCTGGAGACCAAGGCGGCATGACTATTGCAACCGAGAAGCGCGGACTGGCCGACGACTTCTTCAACGCATCCATCATGCGCGGACTCGGGGCAACGGTCTTCGAAGGACTCATGGGAAACCTTGACCTTCCTCGCATCACGAGCGGTTCAGCTCCGGTGAAGAAAACGGAAAACGAAGCGGCTGGCGAATACACTCCGCTTACCGCCATGCTTCAACTTTCGCCGAAGCGGCTCCCCGCGTTCATCGACATCTCCGACCAGCTTCTTATGCAGTCCTCGGTCAACATCGAAGCATTCATGCGGAAGCATCTTGCGTCTCAAATGCTTGCTGTTTCTGAGGCGGCATACTTCCACGGCGGCGGCACCTCCGAAGCAAACGGCATCGCTGGAACTTCCGGCATCGGCAGCGTTGCTGGCGGAACCAACGGAGCCGCTCCGACATGGGCTCACATCGTCGGTCTTGAAACCGAAGTTGATACCGATAACGCGCTTATCGGATCGCTCGCATACGCCACCAACGGTCAGATTCGCGGCAAGCTGAAAACCACCCCGAAGGTTGCGTCAACTGACAGCATCATGCTTTTGGATGACCGCAATCCAAACAACATCAACGGCTATCCGATTGCGTTCTCTAACGCTATCAGCCGCACGTTGACTAAGGGCTCAAGCTCCGTCGCATCCGCCATCTTCTTCGGAAACTTCTCCGATTATATCATGGCATTCTGGGGCGGAATGAATCTTGAACTCATCCGCGACGCCGCATACGCCAAGGTTGGTCAACACTGCCTTGTTGCGAATACGTTCTACGACGGTGGAGTTCTTCGTCCGAAGTCGTTTGCCGCAATGCTCGACGCATTGGGTGCTTAATCCCTAACCGGGCGGGGTGTTGATTCACCCCGCCCCATCCCTTTCCGATTATGAAAATCAAATTCATCCGCAACGTAGCGGTTTATGCCATCCATCGGGAACAAGGTTCCGTGCATGACATCAAAGATCAAGATGCGGTCCAATTGATCCAAGACGGCGCAGCAGTCATCGCCAAGCCAGAGATTGAGACCGCAACCGCGAAGCAACCCAAAGAAAACGCAGCGAAACGCTAACCAATGCGCCCGCAATACTCCATTACCCGCCATCCATCGCCAGAACCGCTTACCTATCCGGAAGCGGCATCGCACTTGCGCGTGGATTCCACGGATGACATGGAGGAAATCGAGTCGCTGATTTGCGTTGCGCGTGAATACGTTGACGGTGCGACGGGCAGGGTTTCGGGACAAACATCCATCAAGCTGATCGCGGACTCTTGGGAGTCCCTTAAAATCGACGCAAACGGTGTTTTTCCGATCCTTCGCACGCCGCTTGTTTTGGTGGCATCCATCAAATACTACGCGCCGGACGCCAGCTCGTTGACCACGATGGACGCGGCGGATTACCGGGTGATTGCGGACTCGGAACCGGGCATGATTCAAATCATCGACGATGCCCCGGAAGTGGACACAAGGCCAGACGCAATCCAAATCGAATTCACCGCTGGCAAAGCTACATCATGCTCTGTCCCGCCAACCCACAAGCACGCCATCAAGATGATGGTTGCGCACCTTTACGAAAACAGAACGCCGTCCGCGCCCGTGAACATGACAGAGATTCCATTCGGCCTTAAAGCCCTGATTGAATCGCAGAAGATAGGAGGATGGTTCGAATGAATCCGGGAAAGCTAGACCGCCGCATCGTGATTCAGGTCCGCACCAAGTCGAAAGATGCGACCGGATCAAGAGTCGAGACATGGGCGGATCATGCAACCGTGTGGGCGGAATACGTCAAACATCGCGGAGCGCCATCAGTCCTAGCCGACGCAGACAGGAATCAAGACATCCAACAATTTCGCATCAGATACCGCAGCATCACGCCGCAAAATCACCGCATCCTCTACCGCTCCAAATTCTATGACATCCAAGGCGTTTCGGAAATCGGGCGCGAGGAGTTTTTGATGATCGACACAGTTGCAACGCAGGCCATTTCATGAACGTCAAAATCACAGGAATGAGAGAACTCAATCGGACGCTTGAAAGGCTTCCGAAGGAGTTGATTCGTTCCAGCGAAAATGCGGTTTTACGGGCAGGCGCAAAGCCAATCGAAAAGGCGGCAAAAGCCAAAGTGACAACCGATACCGGATTGCTCAAGAAGGCCATTGGCATCCGCGTGAAGAAAGTCAACGGCGTGAACTCAGCGCGGATAGGCCCAAGAACCGGATTCAAAGGCAAATCGCTAGGCAAGAGAAAGGACAAGAAGGGGGTTGAAACGGAGCGGTTTCAAGACCCTAACAAATACTCGCACCTTGTCGAATTCGGAACAAGCCACAGCGCGGCAAAACCATTCATCCGCCCGGCCATTGATACGGCTCAAGGCCAAGTCGTGGAGGCTATGGGAGCGGGACTCGAAAAGCATTTGGACAGGACGGCGGCAAGACTCAGGAGAAAGGCGGCGAAGTGAGCATGGAATCAGACATCACCACAGCCGTTCTCGCATCCACAGGATTGCGGGCGCTGATTGGCGACCGTTTCTCTTGGGAGTTTGCGGACGGGGAAACTGTTGCGCCTTACATCGTGGCTCAAACCATTTCCGGCAGCGGAGAAACTCCATTCGACGGGGCACGCGAAGTATCTTTCCCGCTCATCCAAATCTCATGCTGGGCAAAAACTAACACCGAGGCTATTGCAATCATGCGCCAATTCAAGCGCGACATCGAAGGCGTAATTCTCCCCGGCGACTCCAAAACCTCGCTTGGATTTACCAACCAGAATTCAAGCCACGACAGCGAAACCAATCTCTTCGGGCAAATCTACGATTACCGAGCTTCGACAACTCTCACCTAACAAAATACCACCATGGCTAAAACCAAATCATTCGGAACAACTATCTCGCTCGGTGGCACAGCCATTGGCAGCGTGACAGAAATCACCCGAAGCGGCACCGAGCGCAGCTTCGCGGACGTAACCAACCACGGAAGCTCTGGCGGGTTTCGTGAATTCATCCCAACCTTGCTTGATCCCGGAACCATTGACGTAACCGGATTTTTCGATGACGCGGATGGAGGGCAGGACGCACTTAGGGCGTTTTCCGAAACATCCGCAACATGCCTCATCACGTTGCCAAACTCGAAAACAATCAGCATGAGCGTATTCGTTCAAAGCGTCGGCGAATCCGTTCCGCTTGACGATGCTGTCCAATTCTCCGCCACCCTGAAAATCACCGGAGCAACCACTTACTCATGAGCATTCACAAGGCCATGGTGGGAGGGCAGGAAGTCGAGTTGGCATGGACTCAGGACATCGCCAACCGCTTCCCGTTCCGTTGTTCCAAGATCGACGTTGACCCTAAGCAACTCTACCGGGATTTTTCAAAGCCACGAAAAGCGCAAGCGGCAATCACATCATTCTTGTGGTTGCTCTTGCCGCCTTCGGAGCATTCGAAATACTCAACCCCGGAGGATCTTTATTTGGTCATCACGGCGGAAGATGCGCCAAGCATTCACGCCGCGATCATGGGAGTCATTGCCGACATGATCCCAAGCGATGAAAAAAAAAGCACTTCCAGCAAGTAGCATTTGCAAGAGTCGAAATCGGATTGAGTGAAAACGAGTGGCTTGAATGCCACCCAGCACAAGCGGAAGAATATCTAACAGCATGGGAAACCAAAGAATCACGCGAGGATTTCAGAACCGCATTGCTTCGGATGACCATCGCGCAATGTATGGCTGGCAAGAAGAAAGACGGGCGACCGTTCAAGCTAAATGACTTCCTCCCCGATTACTGCAAGCGCAAAGCGAAACCGAAAACACCCGAAGAACAATCAGATGAAATTGAAAAAATGTTCTTAGAGTTTGTAGTGAAATAACAAAATGGCCAAGTCCCGATCCATCGGCAGCATTTATGCGGAACTCACCTTGAAGGACAAGATGAGCAAGGGCATTGCGTCTGCCAGGAAGTCGCTGAACACGCTTGGAACGAAGTCACTAAAGGCGGCAGCACTTGGCACGGTTGCATTTGGGGCGGCTCTCGCGGTAGGCACCAAGCGCACGCTTGGCATGACCGATGAACTCGTTGACGTTTCCAATCAAACGGGCGTTGCGGTTGACGACATGATGAAGCTCCAGCTTGCCTACGCGGACGGCGGGCGGGCGGCAGAGAATACAGGGAAGGACATCGCCAAGATGCAGAAGGCGATTGTCACGGCAGCGCAAGGCGGCAAAGACCCGTTTGCAGTCATGGGATTGTCAGCACAAGACTTGCTGGCAATGGACCCAGCCACACAGTTCGAAACCATCGGCGATGCCATCATGCGCATTGCCAATCCCGCCGAACGCACCGCGAAGGCGATGGAGATTTTCGGCAAGGGCGGGATGGGACTAACAACGGTTTTCGGAGGACTCAAGAACGCCGAAAAGGCACTTGGCCGGATGCCGGAACTTGCCAAGAAGTTTGGCGCGGCGATGGGAGAGGCTAACGATTTAATCGGACATCTTCCGCTGAAGTCAGATCAATTTTTCATGGGTTTTACGGCGGGGATCATTGGTGAATTGCTGCCGGGATTGAAGAAAATTGACGACTACGACTTCACCACCGTGGGCGAAAACTTGGGAAGCGCGTTGTCGGTTGCGTTTCAAGTCGTCACCGATGGAACCGTTTGGGAAATCTTTGCGCTTCATGCGGAAAAGGCGATTGCCGGAATTCAAACATCACCAGCCTTCAATGGATTTGCCGCTGCTATCAATGCAATTCTTGACTTCGGGGCTAGGCCAGAAAATGGCGGTAGCCAAAACTTCATGGAGTCATTCAACAAATACGCAAACGCTGGTGTTGAAGCGAACACGGAAATTAGTGACGACCTGCAAGCGAAGATCGACGAAATCAACAATCGGACACGCGCCAAGTTTGAATCCAAGCGATCCGCAGCGGCAGAACTATCAGGACCACCCGCGCCAATCCTAAGCCCAATTGAGACGACTCCAGAAATGCCAGCGTTTCGCTCTGAAATTCCAACAGGAACTCCAGCAGACAACATGGCAAACGAGTATCAACGCAGGGGGCTTTCGCTGGATTCAAGCCCGACGCAAAAAGATTCTCCGCAAAAAGAAGCGGTAAAAATTCTAAAGGACATTTACGGTGTGCTGAAAGACCCGCCAAAACGAAAACTCGCTTGGTAATATGCAAACTATCGCGCAATACTTGAGGCCGGGATTTCCAAAGGAGACTTTGGACGAGGGAAGCTATCGCAATGTTTTCGAGTATGTCGGACCATCGGAAGAGTTGGACAACATCGTGGAAATCGGCATGAAGTGGGGATCATATCCCGGTCTAGTTGTTTACGGAGCGGCTGAACCAATCGACAAAACCGAGTATTCGATTTTGACCGTAATTGTGGAGCGCAAGTTTGACTCAGCGGATTATGATAGCGCAAAGCAGGAAACAAATTTCGAAATTGATTGGGTTTCCATTCAGCGACCGCTAATCGAACATCCTAAATTTAGAGTTGGTGGTGGCGGAACTTACCAACTAACAGAAACCGACATCATCGAGCTTCGCGCATGGGAAGATGGAACCGATACCGAGAAAAAAGCGGAATATAAATTTAAACCGAAATACGAGCTTTCCGATTACTATCAAGACCTTTCTACAAATGCGAAAATGTATGCCAAGGGTGTTGTTCTTGGTATTGAGTATTTCAACGACAAAGCACCCGTTGCACGAAGGACAGAAGCATACGCTGGAGGCCCGCCACCAGAAAGCAACGCGGGACAGAAAGAAACTCCAGCAAACTTTCCCGGATTGCCATCAGGTTACGAATGGATTCGTGAAGCGGATCGAGGCTTGCGGCGGGGAGGTCAAACAAGGTGGAACCGGGACATTGAATGGCTAGGGGCCAAGAAGGTTTTGGTTGATCGGGACGAAGTCTTTTGGACAGCGCCATCATGAAATTTCCAGACTACCCACAGGAAGGAACTTCCGTTGAAGAAACCGTCATCCAAATCCTAAATTGGATCAGGGCGAACAACGTCGTGAGCGTCTCGGGCGGCGGCGTGCAAGTATCACCGGGCGGGAAAACCATTCTATTGCCTCGCCAAAGATCTACATCATCAACCAGCCAGCCAAACCCTTTCGACGTTCGGCTCATCGTCATCCCCGGAGCAACCCCGGAGGATGATCCGACATACGAAGTCACCGTGATGGACGGATGGGTCAACGAACGCATCGGCGGGGTTTACGATCCGCCATCTAACGCAACCGCCGTTCATAAGCCATGGAATATCTTATGGGGTGATGATGCAAGCGGCGACCAACTAGCAACTGACCGCAGGACATTTCCAATTACCATCGGGGATCAAGTCTCAATTCTCGTCAACGTCGCCGCCGAGGGAAACATCGCATTGCCGGATGGATCAACGGCAGACGGCCCGACTGAAATCGCCATCGAGGATGAGGACGAAAAATCAATCCACTACGTGCCACCTCGTCCAGTTGATTCCGACGAAGGAGCGGCAGGCGTATATCACTACAAGATGGCGGTTTTGAGAGACGCAGACGCTACGCATTCGGGGCCATGGCTAGAATTGTTTCTTGCTGGCTCACACCTCGACCATTTCGCGGAGTTGCCAATTTTGGACAACATGAGCGGCGAGGCGGAAAACAAGGGCCGGGTTTTTAAGGAATACGACCCGGAAACCAACACTTACAATTTCCGGGTTCTTGACGCCACCGTCGGGGAGTTGACCATAACCGAAAACGAGGACGGGGTAGAAATCCGAGGCAATGAAAACGACGGGACGCTAACGGTCACGATCGAAGGCGAATCCCCGGCCACCGTGCTAGAGTGGACGGACGGACTGATTGACCAATCGGGGACAACCAATATCGACATTCCAGCCGCTTACGAGCCTCCTGCGGGATGGTGGGGGGTTTGCTCGTTTAAGCATTTCGCGCAAGTCGGCGATACGGACCCCTATCTCGTTTTGGAGCAGACCTTCGAAAACGGTGTTTTGACTGGCGTTTCAGTCCAAGAACCGGGCGGAACGCTCACCGCAGTCACCGGAACCGAGGGAACACCGGGAACCGCAGAATTTGCATCGAACGGGGGCAACCTCTAATTTGAAAACGCAAAAGATTGACAAAAGCAACAAATTTGCAATAACCAACCCAACCAAATGAGCATCGAAAACGCTAGAGCTAGGGTAGAGCTTTCCGCGACTGCGGGGCTTTCAAGGACAAATATCGGCGGCAATGCCACAATCGGCAGCACCCAAACGGTGCAACTCCCAACCGCCACCATCGGCTATTGCGTCCGAGCCATCATTGCCGACGCGGCCAGCGATTTTGCGCTGAATCTTTCCACCGGATCGACCACCGGAACCACGGCGTTTTCAGCGGGAACCGCACAAGTCGAAAGCGTCACAATCACGGCGGGCTCAGGTGCGACATCGAATGGCAACCTTGCGCTTGTTCTGACCGCCGCAGGACTCACAGGAAGCCCGCTAACCGTCAACGTGGCGCTTACCACCACAGCGCACACTACCGACGCTTTAATCGCCGCAGCTTGCAGGGAAACGCTAACTGCGAATACAGCCGTCGCCGCGCTCTATGACGTTG
>JACCDR011294861.1_pt1 | contig 12656 bp, 18 predicted proteins | sample 7446431 | NCBI WGS metagenome assembly JACCDR01 (sample SAMN15323443, study PRJNA562643) | freshwater metagenome | isolation source: river surface water | place: USA:Blue River Watershed | collected 2017-08-17
CCCCTCGTACCGGTTCGGCTGGTCGAACCAAGCTTTGCCGAGGCGTCCGTAGTTCAGGCAGAGGCGGTACCCACTACCGCGCTCGCCAAAGTTGGCCGACCAGCTCACCTGGGGCTCCCGCACGATGACGACGTAGCACTCTTGCCAAACGAGCCGGCGGAAGAGCCCTTGGGCAAACTCGGCTCGGCGTTTCATGTCTGACGTCCACTCGGACTCGGGGATGACCTTCTCTGGGTGTCCGTTCGGGTCGTAGGGCTTCGGACTCGGCGTAACCTGGCCTGCCGGCAGCACGGCCCGTGAAAACCTCACGTTCTCCCAAGCCGCGGACGAGAAGGCTCCTCCAGGAATCACAGTGTAGCCCTGGCTCATCGCCATCTTGGTCCCCTCTGTGTCGGAAGGGTCGAAGATGACAGCCTTCTCGCCGAAGCGCTCACGAACGACCGTCTTCACAGCGTCCGGTGCGACCCTCACATCGTCGAGTGCCGAGGTCACCCACGGGGTTGTCGCGAGGTCGCCCTGAAGCTGACCGTGTAGGGCGTTCAAGACTTCGACCCGCAACGTGCGGAGATAAACCGGCGGAACGTTGTCTCGTTCCCAGTTCACCGGGACGCGCTGTTGCACGTCGTAGTGCCAGAGGTCCCCGGTCGATACGACCGGGATCCCCATCTCGTAGATGTGCGCCGTTTCCCCTGGCAGGATCGCGTAGACGTAGACCTCGGTCTTGCGATGGGTGCTCTTGAGGTTGCCCTCATCGTCGCTCTTCACGGTTTGGAGTGTCGTCGTGAAAGTGTGGATGGGCTTACGAGGGAGGAGCTTCTCCCCGTTGTAGTAGGTCTCAATGTCCCTCGGGACCATCAGCATCCGGACGGCCTCATCCATCTCCAGGAACTCTTCACGGGTCATCTTGAAGGTCCCCTTGAAGATCGTGCCCTTCTCGCGACGAGGACGCGAGAAGTTCTCCCGCTTGTCCCCCTGGAAAGAGATCGTGCCCTTGGTCGAGGTCACCTCAGCGAAAGTCGCCAGAGCGAGCACCAGCTTTTCCCCCATCTCGAAGCGGCCTCGCTTGGTGGGGTCTGGAGCCTTCTTCGAATCCTTGAACATCGTGTAGACGCTCGAGAGGTCGTGGAAGCCTTCGGGGGAGTCATCCTCGATCGAGATCTCACACAAGGGACGTCCGGGCACCATCTGGGCCTTCACGTCGACGCGGGTGACGTTCTCGTCCCAGGCGTTCTGCAAGAGCTCGTAGATGATGAACGCCTTCGGGCGGTTCAAGAGCTTCTTGGCCAGACCTTTGCGATCGATGATGAGAGCGGCTTCGGTCATTTGGATTTCTTCTTTCGCCGGGCGACGGCGTAGCTGTTGCTCTTGGACGGCATCTTCAGTCCGTAGGAGGCCCGCTCTGCAACGGACATCGATTTGATCTGCCGTCGAGCTCGAAGGTACGCTTCACGGATCCTCGCTGCGTAGACGAAGAGCTTGCGGTCATGGTAGCGTCCGAGTGCAAGACACCAGATAAAACCCCCTCGACTCTCTACCTGTGCTCGTGTGGGTTTGATCTTGTGTTTCTCGAAGAGCGTGATGTCCATGAATTGACGGGCAGCGGAGCTTCCCGGAGTCTCGCTATCCTCGAGATCCGTCAAGGCCTTGTCGATATCCCAGCGCGGCATCAGACGATCTACACCGATAGGTTACCTCTGAGTAAACCCGTGGCGTCGGAGACGGGCCACTAGGTTCTTGATGGCGTGGGGATCCTTGTAGGTCCCGCCGGCCACAATTGTGGCCTTCCCATCCGGAGCCTTGAACTGAAAGTGGCCTCGAGAGGTTCGTTTCACGGTCCAGTTTTGGGCTTCGGCAGCCTTCTTGATCTCTTGGAATTCACGGTCTTTTTCTGCGACGCTCATGTTCATCTCGGCTCTAAGGGTAAGGGAGCCGCTCGCCCCCTAGAACACTGTCTGGGGACAAAAAGTTCAGGGCTTGAACTTTTTAGGGGTCGTAGGTGTATACGGTGGGATGACATTTTCCTCTTTGGGTTCCGGTCTGGTCACCGGGTCCGACGGTTACAAGTTTTCGATGGCCGAAGCAGGGGCAGCCCTTCGCGTCGAGTCCTTCTACTACTCTCACCGGCGAGGCGGGGTGAACGGCTGGCACTACATGCCGGTCGATCCCAACACCTTCATCCAGAGCTTGTTGCCGACCCCAAAGGCTGAGGACTACGAGTACCTGAGCCAACACTCCTACGAGGTAGGAGCTTCGTTCCGAAGAGCGTTCGAGCAACGTGACAAGCTCAAGATCGTGGGGGTGCCCAAAGGTTCCTGGTTCTACGATCGTGAACCCGCGATCCTGGTTGAGGACTACTCCGCGGTAACGAGCTGGTTGGAACCGAGCGCCTTGCAACTGCACTTCCGGATCCAGATAGCGACCGCCGCGAAGACCGGCAAGCTCGACGAACGTTGCAGATTTGCAACGTGCTTGCGAGAGCGCGACATCATTACCGAAACGTTCGATTCGATCGGCATGAAGGCTCCTCAGATCGAGGTCCGAGCAGACGAGTACTACCGCTCAGTCCTCGATCGTGCGCGAGATCTCGTCGGTATCGTGAAGGACCCGAACCGGATCTTCGAGGTCGGGATGCGAGCCGTCTCCTGTATGGAGCAACACGAAATCGCCTTGGCGGCCATCAAAGAGGCCGGCATTCTTCGCACGTCGAACGTCTTCCTCGCACAGAAGCTCGGGATGATCCCCGTCGGAACGATGGGACACGAGCATCCACAAAGGATCGGCGACGACTACGAAGCCTTCATCGCGATGCGAGACCGTTTCCCGGGATTCCTTTTCTACCTCCCGGACACGTTCAGCACGATCCAGTCCGGCATCCCGAGCGCCCTTCACGTCATCGCCGAGCAACCGGACCGAGATTCCGGGATCCGGTTCGACTCGGAGCACGGCATTCGAGGGCACTACATGTTCACAATCGCCAAGGCGATGGAGATGGGCCTACAACCTCGTCTCGCCCTCGAGAGCGGTTGGAACCGTGAGCTCACGGTCGAGTTCGAGGAACTCCGTGAGATGGTGAAGTGGCCGGCGGATCGTCAAGCGTACGGCTACGGCGGCTACCTCGTGAAACCGGATTGGCCCTCATGTCTTCGTGATGAGGTCTCGGCGGTCTACAAGCTCTCGAAGACAGGGTCCAGAGCGGTTATGAAGTTCGGGGACGAGCCGGGAAGCGCCAAGGCCTCCATCCCAGGACGCCCGGTGATCTGGCGTCCGAAGCCCGTGCAGATGACGGCCAACACACCCGCTGGGTACATCGCTCAAGAGGGTGAGGATTGGGATCCGCCGGTGGAGAGCACACTCATCAGCGGCCGGACAGAACATCAGGGCCTCGCACCCCATCAATCCAAAGTTCGGCCTCCGGTGGTCTCACCGGCGACACAAGAGCTCATTCGCAAGTGTGAGACGAACCGCAACGAAGCGATTGCTCGTGCGGCTCTGCGGGGTTGATATGAAAAAGAAATGTCTGGTCGTCGGCGGTGGCAGCGACATTGGTCGAGCGGTAGTCACAGCTCTCCATGAGGAGTACGACATCACGTGGACCTACTACAACACCCACACGGACCAGCCCGGGACATCCGTGAAATGTGACCTTCGTAAGGACGCTCATATTGACGAGGTGTTGGCCGATTTGTTCGACGTGAACGTCGACTTGGTGGTGACAGCGGCGTTCCCTTTCATCGAAAGTGGTAACTTCGAGACCATCGGATACGAGCGTGTCGAGCCGTTCCTGAGGGCCCACGTTCACATCCTGGCATGGGCTGCCGGGAAGGCTGTAGCAACGCAACACCCCGTCAAGATCTTCAACATGCTCGGGCAATGTGTCGAGCGTGGGTTGCCTGGCGGAGCCTTCTACTCCGCAGCGTTCGCTTTCCTACACAACTACGGGAACAGCCTAAATGGACGTGAGGGAAAGACCGGGGTGGTGTCCGTTTGCGACTTCTTGCTGGGCCCTGTGAATACTCGGGAGTGGGAAGGCCTCTCCGAAGAAGTCGTGGCCCGTTACGAGTCCAAGGTCTCCCAGTTCATCGAACCCAAACAGGTGGCCGAGACCCTGCGTTTCCTAGCCAATCAACCCGTCCTCCCCAGCATATTCAAGCTCGACGCCTACTACGGTTTCTAAAAATTATGAGCAAAGATATTGAACAGTTTCTGAAGATCGCTCTGATCGAATTGACCCTCATGTCAGCGCTGTTTGGTGTGTTCTCGACGAGATACGCGGGCGTACAATCGGTTCCAGGTGGCACGGTCGTTTGGTTCGGTTCGAATTGGGCAGTCCTCGAATGAAGCTCCTTCACATCGCCGCCGCATCTCTCAACCAGACTCCGCTCGACTGGAACGGGAACTTCCAGAACATCAAGATCGCTATCGAGCGAGCCCGGCGTGAGCGAGTCAAACTGCTCTGCTTGCCAGAGCTCTGCATCACCGGGTATGGATGTGAGGATCGCTTCCACTCCCTCGATGTGCTGGAACGAGCCAGCAAGATGCTCGAGGAGATCGCCGTCCTCTGCCACGACATCACCGTGTGCGTTGGTCTCCCGGTTCTCTACCAGAATGCTCTCTACAACACGACCGCACTCATCAGCAATACAGTCGTCCTAGGCTACGTAGCGAAACAACACCTTGCCGGGGACGGTCTCCACTACGAACCTAGGTGGTTCAAACCGTGGCCCGCTCGACACGTGGGGATCGCCGACAAGCAACGGAAAATCGGTGACCTGCAATTCGAAGTCGACGGTGTCCGCATTGGGTTCGAGATCTGTGAAGACGCTTGGGTGGCTGAACGCCCGGGCGCTCACCTCGCTCGGATCGGAACGGACATCATCCTGAACCCGTCGGCCTCCCACTTCGCCTTCGGCAAGCAGGAGGTTCGGAAGCGGTTCGTAATCGAGGGGTCTAGAGCCTTCTCGGCCACCTACGTCTATGCGAACCTTCTCGGCAACGAAGCCGGTCGAGCGATCTATGACGGGGAGTGCCTCATCGCCACCGGCGGAACGCTCGTAGCTCAAGGCCCTCGCTTCTCCATGCAGCCGTTTGTGATGTCCTCGGCCGTCGTGGACATCAACGCTACTCGTACCCAGCAGGTGAGCACAGCGAGCTTCACACCGGACCATTCTTCCAACCAGGACACCGTCGTCAGGGGCTTTGGCAACTTTGGCTTCGCACCAACGTCGATCTTGGTGGGAGCTGCCGCTACTCCGCCGGTGGAAGATCGTGCCCCGATGTCCAAGCTCGAAGAGTTCACCGAAGCGGTGCCGCTAGCTCTCTTCGACTACATGAGGAAGAGTCGTTCCAAGGGATTCGTGATCTCTTTGAGCGGTGGTGCCGATTCAGCGGCGTGTGCTGTCTTGGTGGACCAGATGGTCAAGAAAGGGGTCGGCGAGCTCGGTAACGCCTTCTGTGAGCGAGCGGGCCTCATTCCATGTGAGCCTTCAAACCTGACTCTTCGCCTCCTGACGTGTCTCTACCAGCGAACGAAGAACAGCTCTCCCACTACGTTTCAGGCTGCCAAGGAGGTCGCTGAGGGCATTGATGCAAAGTTTCACCTGATCGACGTGGATGCTGTCGTCGAGAGCTACAAGAGCATGATCTCTGGCGTGATCTGCCGAGAGCTTTCTTGGGAGACGGACGACCTCGCCTTGCAGAACATTCAGGCGAGAAGTCGAGCTCCTAGCGTCTGGATGCTCGCAAACATCGAGGGCAAGCTCTTGCTCACGACGTCGAACCGGTCGGAGGCGGCCGTCGGGTACTGCACCATGGACGGCGACACCGCGGGCAGCATCGCTCCGATCGGAGGCATCGACAAAGCATTCCTCCTCGAGTGGCTCAAGTACATGAACGAAGCTCCGAGATTCAGGAATGCTTACACATGCCTCGAAAGCATTCTTGTTCAGAAGCCGACCGCGGAGCTTCGCCCAGGCTCGACACAAACGGACGAGGAAGATCTCATGCCGTACCCGATCCTCGAGTTCATCGAGGATCGCGCGATCCTCGAGAAGAAAGGGCCTCGAGAGGTCTACGTGTGCCTCGTCAAGTACCTGGAGGGTCTCGAAAGAGCTCCGCAGTTGACGGCACTCTTCCCAAAGGCCTATCGGTACGTCGAGAAGTTCTTCACCCTCTGGTGCCGCAACCAATGGAAGCGGGAACGCTACGCCCTGAGCTTCCACGTGGACGACAAGAACCTCGACCCGCGGTCGTGGTGCCGTTTCCCAGTGCTGTCAGGAGGCTTCGCACAAGAACTCGAAGAGCTCCGCAAAGAGCTGGAGAGGTGATGGGCGGCTCCGTTCTCATCGGCATCCGTCGTCGAAACGGGGAATTCTTCATCTCCGAGCGTTGGACCAATCCCACAACGTTCTGGTTCAACGACCCTGACTTCTACAATGATGACGAGGTAGAGCTTCAGGAGTACATCGACGGAGAGAATGACAAGCCCCAGACCGTGATCCACCCGTCGGAGTACGGTGTCATTCTCGTGGACTTCATTCGTCGACGGGTGATCTCGAGGCAAGACTATACGTCTATCGGCAGGCTGTTCACGAACTTCACGGACATCGAGAAAATGGAGATCATCCAGAAGCTCAAGAAGCGTGGCTTCGTCAAGTCCGTCCAGGCACGCCTACCATCAGGTCAAACCTCGTCTACCTGGGGCATTCCAGACAAAGATCAGGTGGTCACTCTCGATGAGGCCGCAACGAATACCTACTTCGAGTTGCTCGAGAAAATGATCACTGCCGAGCAGACCTGGCTGGATGAGGGTAGCCCTTCAGGGCTTCGGCCTGCTTACGAATCCATCGAACCAGGTGTGCGGGACTTCTTCGACATCACGTGGGAGATCCCAGGTCTCGAGGTGTCGGACATCCAAGGGGGTCGAGGGTATTGCCACTGGCAGGATGTGCTGAAGTGGGTGGCCGAGAACGAATGGCCGACGCCCGTCATGTCGATGCAGGACGTCACCCGCATGTACGATCGAGACTGACAGAGGGGACCAAAAGAGCTTTGATGAGCTCTCTCCTATGTGCTCCTCGTAGACGCAGACGAGATCGCTCCGAACCTTTGGCAAGGATCCTGGCCCGGCATCGGGAAACAGGTCCGTGATTCCGGTTTCTCGATGTTGGTGCTCTGCGCCGAGGAACATCAAGAGCCTGAAGAGGACTTTCCTGGGGTCGAGGTTATCTACGCCCCGAACTACGATGACGGGATCCACCACCTGGATCGAGAGCTCTTGCAAGACGCCATTCAGGCGGCCCGCCAGGTCACCCAAGCAGTAAGATCCAACCGGAAAGTCCTCGTGACGTGCAAAGCCGGGCTGAATCGATCGGGGCTCGTGGTCGGGATCGCGTTGCACCTACTATTCGGTTGGTCCGGGTCTCGGTGCATCGAACGCATCCGGCTCTTGCGGAAGGATCGTCACAAACGTCTTCCGCTGGGGAACGATGAGTTCGTGAATGCCTTGCAGCAGCTCGGACGACCTGGCTGGATCCCTCGCGGATGGCGAGAGACTCCAGGAGGCGTCTTCGTCCCGGTGTAGAACCGGGGATGCCTGGAGAATTTCCGTTCCACGTCGAGACCGCAGGCCAAGAAGAGGTTGAGGTGGTTGGTCCGGGCCTGAACTTCAAGCTCTGTGCACACGGAGCTCGAGAGCTCGCGAGGCGTCTCGTGGCAGCAGCCGACAAGCAGTACTGCGACGGTTACCGCCACGGAGACGCTTCGACGATGTTCGTCTCAGCTCAGCGTGAGCCGTCGATCAGCTAGGTCACTCGAGGAAGAGGAGCGAATCCGCGTACTCGAGGTTGGAGAAGTGCTCACGAGCTTCGGCCCAATTGAGGAAAGCTTCGGGAGCTTCCTCGTTGAGCTCGGCCCCTTGCAAGGTCTCCTCACTACGATCGTCGGTCTTCAGGACAGGATCGGCCACGGGGCCCCCTTGTACATTCGTCTAGCCTGAACCTGCATGAAGCTCACTCTACTGTCCTCGACGATCATGGCCGTGAGGCGGCCGCCGTGGACACAACCCGTGTCGATGCCGTAACAAACGACACCGTGTAGGTTCCGGTCCTGGCGCACCGTCGACAGGCTGTGAGCTTCGTGGCCGTAGATGACGTTGTGCGTACCGTCGTACACAGTGGCCCAATGCCGTCCTCCAGGAGGTACGGGAGTGAGGCTTTCGAAGTCGCTCGGCATGTGTTCGCCCTGGGCGTTCACGTACCTGGCTCGCAGGATCTTGTCCTGAGGTTGCTCTTCGAGGGTGAGGCCCGGGAAGAGCCCGCCGTGGACCACAACGAACCCAGGAAGAGGTTCGAGCAGGATGGGCAAGGCTTGCAGCCAAGCCACGTCCTCATCACTCAGAGCGGCGTTCTGTGCCGCCTTCTCAGGTGAGAACGGCCTCATCCGGTTCGTGTACGTGGGGTCAGCTTTGGCTCTCGCCTCGTTCTGCCTCCACTTGATGTGCTTTTCTTCGTGGTTCCCAAGGATTGAGCGGAAGCCGCTCTCTCGAGCAAACCGGACGCAGCCGGCAGGATCCGGCCCCTTGTCCATGAAATCTCCGAGGCAGACGACCTGATCCTCGGGGCGCACGTCTACCAGTCGAACGAGCTCTTGGAACTCGTCGATGCAGCCGTGAATGTCGCCAATGAAAATAAAACGCATAGCTAAGATCAATCCCAAACGGAGTTAACACCCCTAAAGTTCAGGTTGCCGCGGCCGGCGGGGGCTCTTTGGTCAAAGAACCGACCGCGGCAACCCTAGGTCTGGTTTCGGGCCCCGACTGCCTGCCGTAGAATTCGGTAGATCAAGTCCCAGGGGCCCCTAGTCTTCGGAGTGTGCCCGTCGATCCTTCCACTTTTCCAGGTCCCCTTGTCCCGGAAACGGGTGATTCGCCAGGTGTAACTCCGTTTACTGTCGGTAGGTAGCGTAGTTGAATCGAGGGCGATTGTCAAGGTCCCTAGTGAGTAGGCCTTGGACTTGTCCCCTCGAGGCCACATTTGGACCTGGATCACTACCATCAGACCCCAGAGTAGTCGGTGGCGTCTACATGAGCACCACAGGCGCACTCACAACGGATGACCGTGAAGAGAGTTGTGGGGGTAAACGAGTAGCTGAAGCGTCCCCCGATGGCGCCGCCGTGACCCTTATGAAGGGCCTTGTGCTCCTCACGAAAAGTGTTGATCTTTGTCCATTCCTCGGCGGTGATGCTGAAGGTCGCCGTGATCTCATGCCCGTGGACATGGCTCAGAATTGCAGCATCTCGAATGAACCCGTGAAGTGTCGGGATCGGAGACTCTAGTGTCTTCTTCCACGACTCAAGATAGGCTGTGATGTTGGTGCGGCCTACAGGGTTCTCAGAATGGATCGTGTACTCGGGAACAGGGCCGTCCGGGTAGAGCCTCACGAGAGCTCGGATGAACTCCATCGTGTCACTCGAGCCAAGGTCGTGGTCGAGATCCATGACCGCGGGGAGCCCGTGCTCTTCCGCGAGCTTGATGGCTTCCTGAGCAGACCTAGCCGTGAGATACCCCTCGGGCGTTTGCCGGGCAGGGCGTTCCGGATCATCTGCTTGGTCGTCGAGCCAGAGCTTCCAGGTCATGTAGTCCCTCGCATCTTGTTCGATCCAATCCAACTCAAATTCATCAAAGTGATGGTCCACACAGCCCCGACGACCCCGTAGAATGTCGCGTCCGCGGGAACGACGACCATGGCGGCAACGAAGACCAAGAAGAGAATGTGAATGATCTGATCGATCGTGATGAGAAGGATCTTCCCGAGAGGACTGTTCGCGAACTCGACGAATTCTTTCCGACCTGGCCTAGCCGAAACCATCTCGGGTGGCTTTCGAATGTAACGAGCCCACAAGTAGACCGGTAAGTAGGTGTCCTCTGCGAAGTGGCTGAAGAAGAGGATGCCCGCCGACCACGCAAGCACTTCCCATCCAGGCCACCCCAAGGCGGCGATCACGGTGCAGCAGATCGCTGTGTAGACGAGACAATGCTTCGCACGAACCCAATGATTCGTAGGCTTGGTCATTGCTTCGGTATGACTTTGAAAAACCCAATCGGCCACGAAGTGTACCAATACAAGCAGGGCGAAGATTCCGCCAATTTGTGCATACACCGCTACCGGTAGAAGCTGTTCTTGAGACACCCTTAGATCTACACCGAAGACCTAAGGATCGTTCAATCCCTACGAATTTCCACCACACCGGTGAGGCGAGGTCCCTTGATGGGTGTCACATTTTGAGCCAACAAGGTGTTTGAATAGACGGCGCCGACCCCTGGGGCTACCGCCACCGTCACGTGAGGGTGTTGATTGGACGACCGAACGCTCGACCGGACTAGTACAGCTTGAGCCTTCTCGTCCGCGGCGTAGCCCACCACCTCTGCCGAGGCACGGGTTCCGACCGGGACTTCGGCGGCTTCTGCGGGGCTCGGATCAAACTTCAAGGTCATGTGGTGGGCCTTCACGTCTCCATGGAGGGGGACCCCCACCTCACGTTTCCACCAAGAGAGCAGGCGGTGTTGGCTTGGCTCGTCGAGGAAGAGGGCCGCGTAAGGTTTGCCTTCTGTGGCCTCAAGGAACCGTTGGACGACCCTCTTGACGTCCGTCACGGGGTCCCGCAGCTATCCGGGGACTTCTCTCGGTAGGACTCAATCTGGGCACACGCCGGAGCTGTGGCTACACACTTCGGGTTGATGGGGATGCCCTTGGTTTGCATCTCTTTGCAGAAGTCCTCACAGCTTTGATTGGGCACGTCGGGCGGGCCGGGAAGGTCGTTGTTGTACACCGGCTTGCCTTCCTCACACCCGAGCTCGAGGAGGTGCTGACACATCTGCCCGCAAAGGTCCGAGTCTGGCAGGGGAGCCGGAGCTGGTGGAGGGGCAGGGGGCTCCGAAGAGCCGCCGGCACCTGGGCAGCCGGTGAGGACTAGGGCCAGAAACAGACTGCGGAGCTTCATACCCACCCCGAATCATCGGAAGAATCGCGATTCCTCTTGTCACGCCACCTTGGCAGGTCCCCATGCTGTCCAGCCAAAATCTCGTCGAACGGTACAAGCAGGCCAAGAACGAAGGTCGTAAGACCCGTGACACCCTTCGTAACGTCACGATAGGTCTGAACAACTTGAGGAATCGACTAGACCCCAAGAGGATGACTCCGACTTGGTATGAGGACGCGACCAAGGAGGTCAGCGCCTCCATCGATGAGATCACACAGGTCCTATTCGGTGTTCACGTCGAGGACATCAAGAAGTTCATCACGGAAGAGGTGATCGGTTCGCTGAAGCAAGCCCTGTCGATCGCCAAAACCAAGAAAGACGCTGAGGGGGTCCAGTACGCCGTCTACGTAGCCTCCGATCGACTACGTAGCGCCGTCGAGATGTTGGAAAAAATGCCCGACCTTGACGAGAAGAAAGAGCGTCTCGCGAGGACTCTCCACATGTTGCTTCCGTCTGGGAACTTCGAGGAGAACTGGTACGAAGACGCGATCAAGCTCGCCAAGCAGATCGCCGCAGACGAAAAAGGAAAAGCGAAGACCTGGTTCGAAGGGCTCGTCGACGGGCTGGAGAAAGGCCTCGCGGGGTACAAGGACCTTCGAGCTGGAGCGGCGTTCGCTTACAAGTATCTACCCAAGGCCAAGTGAGAGGGGCGCTCGATGAAGTACGGCTATCGTCCCGACCCCCCGAGCTCGAAGGATCGTAACTTCAGCACGGAGCTGGCACCTCGCCTTCAGGTGGCGACTTCTGGGGACGTCGACCTTCGTCGGTTCTGCACCGTGCAGAACCAGTACGACATCGGGTCTTGTGCAGGCAACTCGACCGCCGATTCCGTAGAGATCATCAGCGCGATCGAGGGTCGACCGCCGGTGCAGCTCTCTCGGCTCTTCGTCTACACACTCGCCCGCAACCTGATGGACGCCGACGGGGATGGTAAGGGCGACATCGACAAGGACGAGGGCGTCTACATCCGCCTTTGCTTCGACGTGCTCTCGAAGTTTGGCATCTGTCGAGAAGACATCCCCGCGGGCAAGGGCGGCTGGCCCTACGACACCAAGAAGGTCCACACGTTGCCGGACATTCTGTCGATGCGGGCTGCCACCGGCCATCGCATCCACAGCTACTACCGCATCAGCGAGACGGGCGAAGCTCGCATCCAGAAAATGTTGGCGGCCCTCCGAGCCAACCACGTTGTGGTCTTCGGGACGCGCTTGGACAAGAACTTCCAGGATGTTCAGGACGAGACCCCCTGGATGTGCACCGGTGAGGCCATGGGAGGTCACGCCATGGTGGTTGTGGGTCATCTCTCCGGGCTCGGCTTCATCGTGAAAAATTCGTGGGGCCCTAGCTGGGGTGCCGGTGGCTTCTGCATCATGAAGCCCGAGGTCTTCCTATCGAGCTCCAACACCCAAGATCTTTGGGTTCCGACTATGGGGACGAGCTTCAAGTCGTGAGTCGTACGGACCTCCTCCCCACCTGCAACGTCACAGAGGCTTCGACGAAAGTCTTCGTAGCCTCGTTTTGCACACACTGCCGTCAGCCCAACTGAACACGGACCGCCCTCGCGAAGAAGGTCGCTCGACGTTTCATCGCCAGCTACTTCTCGATGGGTGATGTGGTCCTA
>JACCDR010746576.1_pt1 | contig 12655 bp, 10 predicted proteins | sample 7446431 | NCBI WGS metagenome assembly JACCDR01 (sample SAMN15323443, study PRJNA562643) | freshwater metagenome | isolation source: river surface water | place: USA:Blue River Watershed | collected 2017-08-17
CAGTCAATATTTCCAGCAAAAAACTAATAGGAAAGAAAAAATCTAAATTTCACAAGCGATATACCGAAGAAAGAACTACATCTATTCTTGGTTCTTGGGAAAATACAGACACTGATAAAAAACCTTGCCCAACATTTTCTGAGTTGGAAAGCAAATATATAGCCGGAGAAGAAGAACGTGTGATTAATGAACTTGCTTCAGTTATTGCGGTGGCGAATACAGTTGGCGGATTTTCTGAATCAGAAGACGAATCGCCATTGGCTCCATTAGCTGGCGGAATTGACCTTACAGAAATTGACGCTGAGCAAGATAATGTATTGGCAGAAATCGATTTAACTAATATTGATGGTGGAACAAATGAATATGACTTAACGGCACTAGACAATCCTGAGAGCACCGGAGCGGCAGCTATGTCATTGATGGATCTAGATTAAGTATATATTGAATTCTAAGCAGCATAACATATATACACAAGAAAATGGCAGAAGCAAAAGAAACTTACGAAAAAGTAGTCACGCCAGAAGAGCTAGTCAAAATGGCCAACGAGATGTTCGCATTGGTCAAAAAAACGCCAGAAGAAAAACGAGCTGAACTATTCCAACATTTCTTCTTATCGCGCCGAGAAATATGCGTGGCTTATCCTATGGTAATCAAAATGATGTGTTTCCTTACGATGTACAACAAAGACGTATTCCATAAATACATTATCTTGAGTGCCAAAATGCCAAGAAAAACACGCGACGAATATCACGAAATACAAGTAAAATATGTAAAAATGTTACACAGAAAACTATTTCCAAAAGAATCGCCAGAATATTTTAGGCGATTACATATGTCTGCTCTCAAGCTGTTAAAAGACGAAGCCGACGAACATGAAGCCAAAGTAAAAGCAGCAGAAGAAATAGTAAAGAAAAAAGAAGAATTATATGTCGAAGAATTAAGAAAAGAGCTTAAAGAAAAAGCAGAATCAAACACATTACCCGGGATTGGCCCAATAATTGTTGAAGGAGAACGTGCTACTGAATTGGCAGTGACACCATCATTATCCGGCGATAATGTAACGCCATTAAAGCGCACGGCTGCCAGCTTACTTACCTAATGAATGGCTCGAATATTTGGTCTTGTAGGTAGTTATCTGGGCGCTCTTTTATTTTTTTTCCATCATATAATCTTGATAGAAAGTAATCACGATACAAATGCACTGGCAGACGCATATCAACAACTATCAATAATACACCTCGCGCTTCGCATAATTGTCGCTTGATTTTATCGGTTTCTATTCGTGCCAAATATTTTTCGTATGATTCCTTGGCAGGGTACCACTTAGTGTGCATTGGTCCAGAGAATTCTATTGCCACGCCCATTTCTGCATTATATCCATCAAGTTCTAATCGTTTGCCTTTGTATCGCATAAAATCTGGATGGACTGTAGGAAATTTTTTGCCAGTTAATTTTTCTAATACTTCAATAGCGCGAGCCTCTGATTTTGTCCTTGGCGATTTTTCTAGGTTTTTTATCCTATCGCGGCCGCCAGTAAACTGCGCAACGTGCGGCCAGAACGCCATAATTAAGATAAATACTATTAGTAGTAATAATAGGCGCATAAGTATATATCATGACAGATAGAGTTAGTCAGCAAGTGTTGGCAGGGTTTATGACAAAACCCAATGTAGATTTGTTAAAAAGCGAAATCCGCAAGAGGTTTGCAGCGCCAGACAAAATCATAGAGCAATTGCCGGCATTAATGAGAAACCACCAACATGCCATGTGGCGAGACTTACAAATGGATGACCCTGTAACAAGATCAGCGGACGGCGACGTAGTTCTAGAACAAATTTATGCCGCCGACGCCAAATTTCTTGGCAATTTATCTACATATTTTGAACAACAACTGCCAGTTAGTTATACAGTAACTGACGGCCATGCCACTGCCAACGGGGTATATCGCGGTAAAGAAATATCAACAATGCGACCAGATGATATGCTAAAGGCTTGGCGAGAACGACCAGGCCGTCAAATTACATTACGTGACGATTCTCAATCGCGTAATACAGAATTTGGCAAACGTGCGGCCACTCAACTTGGCTCGCCATATTCTTCTGGTTCTCCATTTAGCACACCAGCTGGCGATTTCCCTAATGTAGCAGGACGAGCATCAGGAACATATAGTGGCATTACATATTGCGACCAATCTGATATGGGACAAAACCAATACTATGATGCTTGGATGAATCGCCCAGAAATGCATGCTCTCAATGATTGGTCTAGGCCATTCTATCGCGAGGCAGACCTTGGTGGCACAATGGCAGACGAAGATGCAAAGGCATTTACTCAGCGTATTATGTCAAGTTACGACCCAAATGTGCCAGATGGTTCAATTCCATCATATAGACGCTGGTTGCATGTGAGAAATTATGACCGCGATGCCGATGAAGCATTTGATGCCCCACAACACGAATTTGTCCAGCGCGGTTATGACAGGCGCACATTGATTGACCGCATAGCTGCCATTCGTGCTGCTTCATCAGACGATAAATACCAATCATTCCCAAGGCGCGGCACATTAAACCCACCAGCGCCAGAACGCCATCTTTGGCAATAAAATGCCGCCAAATTGAAATTTGCACTGCCAAAAAATATTATGCCTTATACGCTGACTGAAGAACAAACTAGGGCAGTAGCTGCCAATTCATTATCATTGGATGCCAGGAAAGTTGCTGCCAATTTATCTGACACAGGTACAGGAAAAACAATAATGGCGTGCGAATTGGTCAAACAAAGAGGTCGCCGTTTGGCAGTGTGTTCGCCGTTGGTGGCAATACCAAATTGGTTTGCAGTGGCGGCGGAATTTGACTTGGCAGTCATCGGTGTGATAAACTATGAAGCACTGCCAACAGATTCTTGGTTTATTACAATGGATGATTATATTAATGGTAAACGCACAAAGCCAGGATATTGCATTAATGGCGCGGTACCAAGATGGGAATTACCGCCAGATACATTACTTGTATTCGATGAAGCACATAAAGGAAAAAACAATACAATAACTTCCGAATATATGATTGGCGCAAAGCAATTAACAGTAACTGGCGTTGAGATACTACTTATGTCAGCAACCCTTACTGATGACATAAGTAATTTCCGCGCTGCTGGTTATATCCTTGGACTCTGCCAGCGCGACAAAACGCTTTTCAATAAATGGGCAAAAGGCAGAGATATAAAGCAATTGATTCTTCATGGTAATCCGCCATTAGGTGTATTTGTTGAATCAAAATATCTTGCCAAACAAGTAACAATAGACTTGATATACGATATTCCTCAAATAGATGAATTATCCAAAGAAGCATTGGCTGCCGATTTTGGCACAAAAATGCGACTCTGGGGCGATATTGAATGCCATAAAGTGCCGTATTATGCTAAATTTGCCAGAGAAAAAATAGCAGAAGGCAAAGCAGTAATATGCTTTCTTGTGAGTCGCAAAGCCCGCCAAATGTTGCGCGATGAACTTGATTGCCTTGAAATTGGTGGCGAAAATTCTGCAGAGGAACGCTTGGCGGCCGAATTGGCATTCCGGCAGGGCGCATCGGCTATCGTGCTTAGCATAGCAGTCGGTGGCGTATCAATATCTTTGCATGATACTGTTGGCAAACCTAAAGTATTATTGTTATCTCCAACAATGTCTGGCGTTATGGCGCGCCAAGCATGCGGCCGGGCTGCCAGGGAAGGCACATTATCTATACCAACAGCCTACTATATTTACTCAAAATCCGAATATGAGCGCCAGATAGTAGAAATAATGCGAAAAAAAATAGAGTTTATGGAAGAACTTAGAAATTAAGTTTCTTAGTTGAAGGTAATGACCTTCAAGCCATATGTTTTTTGCACTTGTGCCAAGTTTCTTGCTGCAGAGTTATATTTGCCAATTGCGAAGCCAAGTGTGCTGAAACGTGCGCGCCATTCTGTGGCAGCTGCTTTCATTTCATCTTGCAATGCAGCATTGTAATCATTATTGGCGGCTGCCTTGAGTCTGACTTGCAAAGTTTCGTTTTGCATTAGTTTCATTTTAAGTTCTCCGACGCGTTGTCTGGCAACCAAATATTCATCTAATGCCTGTTGTACTGCCACGGGTAAAGTGCCAGGCGCTGGTAATTCGCTGGCTAAAATTGCTGGGATTGGCCTAGATGTTGGTGTTGCCACAACATGTGTGAAATTCTCACCTTTGCCCTTTGTCTCTACTGTGGCCAAGTAAATTATAATGAGGAGTAACACTACGACAATGACGTATTGCATCTTGTATATTAGAACAAAATATAAAAAGTGTCATATTTTTTTTGTAAATTATCTACCACCGCGGCAGCAGCAATATAATCCACGCGAGCGGAACCATACTGGCGAGATTGGCGGGATTCATATACTGCCAATCTGGCAGCCCCATATGCAAAAAGTGCCCGCTTAAGGTCTTCTGGCATTTGCGTTCGGTTAATATTATCCATAAGGTATGGCGATAATGGAGTCAATGCTGGGTCATCATATGCCATATGTCGCTGCGAAAAACTCACAACGCGGAAATCTTTTTCTTGTTCAAGAGCTGTGGCAAATGGCTCTGAATATACTACCAACACCACAAGCAACACAATGATTATAGCTATTTGCCAAGGCATTCTATATTCGTGCCAATAAATTAAACAATTGAAATTAATAACAGTACTAATATACACCATGCTTAATAAAGTCCTGGCAGCCTGGAATAGCTCAACTCGTCGCGAAAATAACCATGAATTAGAGTTGCGATATAAAAACCCAGTAACCGAGGAAATGGCAAAGCGATTATCTGCTGGCGGTGAGGTTAAATACACAGTAGACTTGATATCTCCATTCGATGGCGGACAATATGTGGCAACTGCGATTTTTGATAATCCTGCTGGTACTGCCACTGCCAGGAGTAGCATACGCAAAAAATATGTAGCACAAGGCGTACATAATGTAAATGGAGTGCCATTTCGAGTAAGCTATACAATAGAAGAAGATGTAGAAAAATCAATTGGCACTGCCACTATATGCCGAGTTAAAAAACGTTACTCAAAGCGTATTGGAGATTGGCGATTAGATGTTACACGAGTTGGCAAACTTGAAAAGATGGTAAATTCGGCTCTTATTAGTTCAATGAAGAGCAGCATTTTTGCCGATAAACTTGGCGAATTTGAGATAGAATTAGAATATCTTGGCGGTAAAGACTTAACAGAAGATGATATTGTCGCGGCTGCTATATCAATGATGTCGTTAATTGACCCATTACAATCTGGCAAAGGCGAATATATTGGTTATGTAAACGTGTTGGCGCGACACTTAGGAATGCCAACAGGTAGATCGCTTAAGCAAACAATAAATGCAGCAATAAGTCTAACTAAAAATGACTATTATTCTGGTATATTCCCGCCAACAGGCTATTATGCCACAGATAAAGCAGAAGGAGTCCGCGCAATATTAATTTGTACTGGCGGTAATCTTGTTTGCCTTACTTCTGATGGTATGTACAAATGGCCATGCGAAGGCTCATTTATCTGTGATGCAGAATTCTTACGGAAAGAAAACTTGCCAAATGATGGCGGCCCCCCACCAGCATTCAAAACTAATGCAGACCTTGCTGGCGGACATTTCTTAATATTCGATGTACTGAAAATTAATAATGCCGACTTGCAAGCCGAAGCATTCTCCGAGCGTGTAAAACATCTTGAAGAAGTAGCAAAAATGGTCAAACCATTGCCAGCCACTGCCAAGAAATATGTACGACTTGGCGATGTGCCTGAACTAGAGCGACAATTACGTGGCGTTTTGGCAGTTGACTACGAAACCGATGGTATAATTTTGACTACTTCTAGCCAACCATATTCTGCAACAAAGAATTATAAATGGAAGCCATCTGATAAATGTTCTATTGATTTCTTGGTTAAGAAGTCAAAAACCGACATGGATCCATATAGGTCTAGGCCTGGCAAAACAACGTATTTGTTGTTTGTTGGCATTAGTCATACTATGCGAGAATCTATAGGATTGACATTTTGCGATCAATATCGTGATTTGTTTCCCAATCATGATTCTGCCTACTACCCTATTCAGTTCTCGCCAGCATACAATAAATTGGCATACATATTTTGGCATGAACGTAAAGATTTGGATGGCAAAATAGTCGAATTAACTCGCGGCGAGGACGATGAATGGCAAATGTTGCGCGTGCGAGATGACAGAAGCCAAGAAACGCTTGGCTGCAATGACTATAGAATTGCAGAGGCAACATATCTAAATTTCATTGACCCGTTTGATATTGAACATCTTTGGGCATCTGGCCAAGCATATTTCGAGAATATCGCTGGCGATGATTACAAAGCTGGCAATAGTTACCGCAGAGTAATTATATCTAATCTTATTAGGCGATATTGCTCTGGGGTAAATTCTGTTATAGATATGGCAGCTGGTCGCGGTGCTGATTTGCACCGATATAGCGAGGTTGGCGTTAAGCGCCTATTCTGTGCTGATATTGATCAATCTGCCATTGCTGAACTTATACGGCGACGCTATGAACTTAGCAGAATGCCAAAAAAGAAGACTGGTGGCGGTGTATTGCAATCACATATGCCAGTGAACCCAAAATGGTTTACATCGCCTAATATGGCCAAGATGGATTTATCTGTACACCTAATGGATTTCTTGCAGCCAGCAGCAGATAATTTGGCAAAAACAGCAGAGTGTGGCGTATCTGTTGGCTCTGTTGATGCAGTGATATGCAATTTTGCCTTTCATTACTTTTGCGGGTCAATAGAATCAATGACAAATGCCTTGCAATATGCATACGACGCATTAATTTCTGGCGGGGTATTTGTAGCAACAATGATGGACGGTAAATTGGTGTACAAGAAATTTACTGGCGGTCGCGCTACGATAAATGCCGCTCGTCGTGGAGGAAATGAGGCCAAATTATGGCAACTAACCGAAAATGGGCAGCAGAAATATGCCATCCGACGCGAATTTGAGGAAAATAAATTGGCGCCAGCCGGCCAAAATATTGCAGTAAAATTGCCATTTGCCAAAGAAATGCGCGAAGAACCAATGGCAAATGTTGATACTATCCTCGAAGTAGCAAAAAGAATGGGATTCAAAAAAATAGAATACAAGAACTTCGCAGAATGTGATGATGAAGTACGCGGCGCAAAGTTTTATTCTAAACTGACAGAAGCCGACAAAGAGTACATTGGCATACATTGCTACATTGTGCTGAAGAAGTAATTTGCGTGAAATGGTCGGCAGATTTTTTCAACAACCAAATTGCCAATATACAAAGCACCAACAATACTACCAACGTTGATGTCTGCAATGAATCCAAAATATAGATGGGACCATGTTGCCAAATCTCATCTTTTTTCATTGGCCTGGCTTTTGTGGCTTGTCTTAATTTTTTGGCAGAGTCAATCAGTGCGGCAAGCTTGGCGCCGTATATTGGTTGCCGACCAGTAACCATTTTTTTGGCGGCATTGATTGCCTGCTGAATTTTGTCATTCATGTTGTTAATCTGCCAAGAAGTGTATGGCACGCCATCGAATCGCGGGCCACTAATTGGCGGTGGTGGGACTGCCAACGCGCCTAACTCTGCCAATATTTGTTTGGCTTCCTCTTGTGTAATGCGGCGCAACCCGTTAATTTCATGCGACAGTTCGTTTAGTTCTATCCCTGGCTCGGCCATTTCCAATCGGCATGACAGTTCCTCGCAAAGGTCCCGCGCCGTGGGAAAGGCACTTTGGTCCTGGCATGGTACTGTCCCGCAATTGGCTATCAGCTTTTCTCTCAAATGGATTTTCTCTTCCATAAGTCAATGGCATTTTGTATATTGTGGTGCAAAAAAATTGGCAGGCTTCTTATAGTTCGCCAAGGATATCTTCCGCAGTTTTCACGTTGGCGGCCACAAATTCTTCGTTGAGAACATAATTGTTGTAAGTAGTGCCAATTCGTGGAATAGCGCCAACAAGCAATTTGCCAGTAACACAATAAATATCGTTTACTGTTCCAAGAATAGCTTCTTCTAGTACTTGTGTAGGATGACTGCTTCCAACGCGAAGCAAGGCATTCTTTTTCTCGCGCGCCTTTAATCCTTGCGCTTCGATGGCAGTAACTCTGCCAGTAGATGTCATTTCATTTGCGTATGTCATATAGTGGCGATAATTGCACTTTTCTACTTGGGCACGCAACTCAATGGCGATTTTTGTCCTGGCAGCCTCAATGCCAAATATTCTTGCAACTTCTTGAATTGCATCGGTATTAATCTGTGGGGCATCAACAAATGGCAATACGGCCACACCGGCAATATTAGTGCCAAGAGTCACAATTGTTGGCACATCTGCACGAGTAAGACTGCCATCTTCTGCCACTTTTTGGCGCAAACATTTGCCAACAACAGCAGCGCGAATGCCAGGTACACCACGCAAAGGAGTATCTAATATTTTGGCTGCCAATTGGCGCATACGGTCTACATTAATATCATTTAGTTCTCTTGGGGTCAATTGGCACCGCAAGAATACAGTAAATGCATTTTCCTGGCTGTATACGAAATAAATGTTTGGATATTTGATGCGCAATGCATGAACAACATCCTCAATAGAGATATTCTTAAACGCCAATTGCGTTTTGCTAATTGAGAAATGCAAACACCATCTGGTTAAATCGCTTGGCGGTTTAAATCTAGATGTTGCCACAAATTCTGCAATTGCTTGGGCTTCTTGGCGATATGCTGGGTGCTCTATTTCTCCAAACTTTTCGAAGAATACACGCCAAGACACTGCCAATGATTGAAGGGTCAATATTTCAAGATTATTTGCCAGCTGTTGCGCTTTATCGGCATATTCTGGCTTTAATATTAGTGTCATTTGGCTTGTATCAACTGCGCCAATTCCACTGCCTTTTAATATCTCTTTTACTCGAGACATTGTGCTTTTGCTTGTACCTCCAACGGCTGAACGCCTATGTGAATCAAGCATATATTGTGTCAATGGTTCAGAGAACGATTGAGCAGCAATAATACCCACACAAGTACCTGGAGCAATCAAACATGCTGAGTACTTTCTGCGAATCTTCACAAATATTGCTTTGAGCATTTGTGGTGTTATTTTCAAATCCATGCAATTCTTCAGGTTTAGGAATTGTCTCAAGTGACAAACAGCAAGCTTTGTTGCTGCCATCACATGTGGCGGAAGCTTTACTTTTGCGCGTTCCATGCGCCTATTTGCCAATATATATGGTAATTTGGCACAAATTTTGTTTATTTTTGCCAATAATGCTGCCGGTTGAGATTCGCCAAGTAATTCTGGCATTTCTGTCATTGTATCTTTAATGATACGGTCAACATTGAATGGCAATAATTTGGCAGTTGGCGCCAAATCTTTGATATTCATTTGCTCAATTCGTAAGAATTGACCACGATACCAATCCCGCAACGTGGTTAATGTAGCAAATTCTGTTGGGTCTTTATTATAAGCCTCGAATGCCGCATTTGACATTGAAACTAAAGGAAATGTACCGGTTTCCATAAATCTTGGGTCAAGAAAGTCACCACCATATGCCAATTCTATTACCCCATACTGCTTGGCAGTTTGGCGGAAATTATTGATTATTTGTGACTCTAAATTCTTGATTGCCTTGCGATTTTGGTCGCCGGTAACCGATGTAGTTAATGCTTTGGTAATTAAATCAAAGCGCGATGCGCCTGCGTTGTGCGTGAATTCTGCGGCATTAATACCGCCAAGATATGAATTGCCAACGTATCCTCTTGCTTCTGGCGTTAGGTCATATCGGGTATAATATGGTCCAGTTCTGGCTGGGCCGAATCGTTGGCGGGTTCTTTCGCCATTAATCAGTTTTTGGCCAACAGAAGATACCATATTTAACATATTTTCTACGCTACCTTTGCTGCCATAAACGATAAGCTTGAACAAGTTATTAGACATTGGGTCTCCTTGGCCAAAGATTGGTTCATGGAAATCATCTAATACCTTTAAGCCATTAATTTGCTGTTCTTCATAGAATTGTTCAACAGTCTTGCCAATTGGCGCGATAATATCGCCAGAACGCAAACGGTCTGCCAAAGCCAATGAGTCTGCCACGATGTTTGACGATACGCGGTCTACTTTGTCTTTGGCGCCTAACATAATCATCATATCTTTGATGCCAATAGTTAAACCTTCTTGGAATATATGGCCAATTGCCACTTGTTGTTGGTCATAAATAACCTCCAACGCTTTTTTTGGCCCATATTCATGAGCAATAAGATGGTAAAACCCGCCAGCAGAACCTTTACCGATTGCTTTCTTATCGATAACGCCTGCCAAGATTTTACCACGTACTACCTTTGCTTTTGTCTCATCAGCGCGGTATTTAATCCATTTTGTATAGCCTTTGTCTTCCTGGAAAAACTCTGTACCACGCTCGTATGATATTGGGGTTGATTCAAGGGTATAAGATAGACAGTCACGGCCAGTAATATATTCATCACGCCCTATATCTATCTTTGGCACGAATGATGTGCCATGGTATAACAGAAGGGCATGATATTTATCATATCTAATGTGAGATTTCGTCAATAATGCGCATCCCACAATGCTATCCTCTGCCAATCCAACTGCTGGAGTTGATGAATGACTGATAAACCAATTTGGTGCCGCAGATAACTGCTCAAGCTCATTGCGACCGCCAGCGCTTGCATGGATAATAATATTCATTGCATCACCGTCAAAATCTGCATTGAACCAAGGGCAAGCCAATGGATTCATCATAATTGTTTTATTTGTTGTGTCGCGATTGACAATCATTCTCATACCTGAAATATTTGAGGCCATAAGGGAAGGTTGGCGGTTAAAGTTGCCAATGTCTCCATCAATCGCATTGCGAAGTACAATATCGCCAAACTCTAAGTTTTTAACCTTTGAAGCATCATATTCACTTCCGTTAGGTTTAATTATTCGCACTGCTGCCGGATATTGTCCAATACGTGTATTAAGGAAATACTGATTTAATCGGTCGGCATTATATGGCTGATATACTTCTTCTAGTGTCACAGTTTTTGCCACAGATAATGGGATAATCACAACATCTACTGGGATATGCACATTACCAACAATAATAGAACGAATAACATTGAAAGTACGCTTACCAAGTAGGTTTTTACGGCAACGACCATGTTTACCTTTAATGCGTGCTGCAAAAGATGATGGCGTTTGGTCTATTATAGAACGAACAAGCGAATATGCCAAATCTGCCACCTTATAGATTTTATCAATATCTTTCTTTTCTCTTGGATTAGATAACCCAGTAGGAATGTTGATTGCCTCTTTGTATAATGCTTGCGTCTTTGAAGTTATTGGATCAACAGAAGATTTGCCACCGGCAGACTTCTTTGTATCTGGCCGTAAATTAACTGGCGATACACTATAGAAATCTAATACATATTCTCTAGGGTGTACTAGTCTGCCAAATTTGCGAACAGTTTCATAAGTTACCTGATTAAATATTGTTTTTATCATATCAGGATGTATTATGTACGTTTCATCACCTAAACGCTTTGCCATTAGTTTAGTTGACTCTTTTTCGTCTGTAACAATATCTGGATGGTCTTTTCTGCAGTACGGGCAATGAAATTTGGCTTGCCTTGAGCTATTTTTTGTCTTTTCTGCAACATCATTCATGCGTCGCGCTGCTGGAATACTTTCGAGCTGCACATCCGTTAATAAAGGATTGCCACAGTGATGACATATAACCTTAAGCCATAATTTTACGTCCTTTAATGCCAATGGTGACACTATTGGGTAATTTAATTCTATATATCCACTATGCCCAAGGCATCCATCTCTTGCATTATGGCATGTTGTGCACCCTACAGTCTGATGGAAATCTATTGGACCCAATCGTGGGTCATATAGGCCTCCTGGCTGTGGTATATCGCCTTTAAACAATTCAGATGAGTTTATTGATACTACGCCATTTGTGGTGATATCTGTATTATTTAATGGATATATGTAGATACGACGAATAGGGGCAGTAGGCAACATAAGGATGTATATTTAGACGGAATATAATTTCAATTTAAGCTAACAATTGCCATAACTATCAATGGACCAAGATAAGCTCAGACGATTCACAGCCGTGTTATACGCTGTTGCAAGAGCAGAAACTGCCGAAGAATATGCAGCTATGCGCAATGCATGTTATGCTGCCACAGAACAACCAGGTGATTCTCTAGAGAGAACAATATTCGATGATTTATGCCACGTGTTTGAGCCAGCGCAAAAACTCAGCCCACAACAATTAGCAGAGCACAATAAAGCCAAAGCGGCTGCAGATGAATTGGCACAAAAGTTAAACCGCCAGGCATTAAACATCTTTGCGGGAAGTGAGCAAGAATCGCCAATGGATCCTGCTGATTTTAGGTTGGCAATGGGTGAATTCTAACCGAATCCTAAATTAGGCGAATTCTAACCGAATCCTAAATTAGGCGAATTCTAGGCGCCCTGATTTATTTTTTTTGAATAATATACAATGGGTAATAGGCATACAAAAAAAGCTATACCGCCTGAAATTGCTGTCAAAGCAAATTTCACAATTGGAGAAAGATTTAATA
>JACCDR010483779.1_pt1 | contig 12654 bp, 13 predicted proteins | sample 7446431 | NCBI WGS metagenome assembly JACCDR01 (sample SAMN15323443, study PRJNA562643) | freshwater metagenome | isolation source: river surface water | place: USA:Blue River Watershed | collected 2017-08-17
AACCTCGTGCAGCGGCAATGATTAAGAAAGTCAATAGCGTCTATAAAGGCAGTGTTTCAGGTCAGAGTTTCTTGAACAATTTGAACGTTTATCAGACTGAAAGAACCAGTCGAAATGGCAACAAGACTATCGATAGAACTTACATGACATTTAGAACCTTATCAAAAAATTCCAAAGCAAAATGGATTTTACCTGGTAAGTCTGGAATAAATATTTTTGATGATGTTTATAAGTGGATTGAAACGAATTATTCAAAATTTTTAGACGAGCAGTTAAAAAACCTCGAAGTAAATATTAAATAATATAATCATAATCTTTCTCATATGTCAATGCCACAATCAGATTTGGTGCTCATTAAAGCCTTAACAGATGGGTTAATGTATCTGCGCCAAAACCCTTGGCAATTAGACTATATTTTTCAAGATGTTATGGCAACAAATCTTAGCCAAGAATTTGGCAAAGAAGAAATTGCCAGAGCAAAGAAATGGTTTTTAAGAACAGAAATACCTGTATTTTCCGTTTATCGCCTAGATAAACCTATATATCCGTGCATCTCTGTTAGTGTAATAAGTTCTGTTGAAAATAAAGAAAGATCTGCATTAGGCGAAATAGATCCAATGGTATTTCCAGAAGAAGAGACAGTAAACAAACAAGATCTAGTTTCTGTGCCAGACATGATTGCTGGTCCATTTTCTCCTTCTTATGATTTCACTACTGGAATAGTAACATTACCTGAAGGGTATGATACAGATTTAATTTTCGTTAATCAAGGATTATATTCTCCTGCATCAAATACCATATATCCAATATTGTCTATCGAGTCTGGTACAACTTTTAAAATAGAAGCCAACGTTAGAGATAATTTTACTAATTCATTTATTAAACCAGCTTACGATGTATTAAAAGTAATACGGCATATTGCTAATTTTGATGAACAATACGAAATAAATTGCAATGTAAAAGGCACCCCAGGAGAGTTGTTCTGGTTACATGCTATCACATTGTATATTTTATTACAACGTCGTCAATATTTATTAGAAAAATTCAATATTGGTTTGGGTAATTTATCTAGTGGTGAAATACATTTAGATGAAAGCCAATCACCAGAAAACTTCTTCGTCAAGACAATTAACATGACAGGCTATGTAGAAGTGCGTTGGGTTGATTGTTTATCAGAATATGTGGAAGGCGTTTCTGGAACGGTAAATATGTTAAAAAGTGGCGACGATACTATTTTTTCCTCAGTTGAAACATAATCTTTTTGCAGGTAATTATTATGGATAAAAAACAAGTTCTAGAGCAACTAGTTAAAGGCTTGAAACAAATCAAAGATGATTTGGAGAAGAAAGAAGTCAAAGAAAGCATAGGCGATATGAAAACCGCCGTTGCTAAGATGAAAGAATCTGTTGGTAATATGCCATCAAAAGAAAAGATGTGCAAGGATTTAAATGCCGAAATTACCAAAAAAGTTAATACACCAGCTGCTATGGGTAAATTAAAGGCAAATGCTGCTGCCAAAAATGCTGCCGCCAAGCCAGAACCACAATTACCACCTAGTAATGAAGCTACCAAAAAAGTAATGAAAAACTCAGAAGATGAGGAGACTACAAAAGACGAATCTTCTGAAAAGAAAGAGCCTAAAAAAGGTTTTAATCCTTTTGCAGTGGCTAAAAATCGTAAAAAAGAAGGTACCAAATAATGGGTGCAAAAACGTACAATAAATTTGTAGCAGACGCTTCAAATCAAGAAGTTTCTGGTTTACAAGATCAGGCAAATCCAGAGCCATTTAAGCCATGGACTGGTTTTGACTCGTTTTTCCATGAATATTGCAGAAAACATGATGTGAATCCTAAATGGAAAAATATGGTCAAAGCTCATATTGAAAAACTTGGTTTAATGAATGACCAAACAAAGTGGGTAGAAGGCTGTAAGCATTTTGGTATATAAAATTAAAGAAGAAAATATTAAACTTAAACTTATTCAGATAGAATCTGGAGAAAAATAATGGCGATTACGTATACTGATAGCAGAGTTGGAAGAGTAGTGGTACCAAGTGCCTTTACTTCTATTAATGTCCGCACACCGGTATCAGGTCTATCTGCTGCTGGTATTATTGCTTTGATCGGTGAAGCCGATGCTGGCCCAGCAACCAGTGCATCTGGTGAAGACATTACTACAAACTTTTTTACACCTGATCAACTTGGCGATGTAATCGCCAAATATGGTAGTGGTAACCTGGTAGATGCATTCCGCGCAGCGGTTAGTGCATCTAATGATGGTAACATCGTAGGTTCACCAACGAGAATATATCTCTATAAGACCAATGCGTCAACTGATGCATCATCTTCAATTCCTTCGCTAGGTAACTCTTCATACGGTTCACTAGCTGCATTATACGAAGGTGTTAGTGGCAATTTACTATCATGGGATGTTGATACCGCTACAAGCGCGGTTGAACCAACCACTGATACATTCAGCTATTTACCAGCTGGTGTAAGCTACCAACTAGTTTATCGTCAACACGGTGGAGCTGCTGTTTCTTACACGATTTCAGCTAACACTTCTCCTGCTGCATTAGCGTCAAAAACCTCATCGTTACAAACGGACAGTTTCCTAGTAACTGGTGGTTCAGACCGCGCCGCTTTCAGCGGTAACGCTGGTGTCACGCTATCATGTGTTACTTCAAGCGGAAATGTCGGTACCTTTACATTAGGCACTGGTACGTTTACAGTTAGTCCAGTTGCTGGTGATGTTTTAGAAATTCCAACCGCATCTGTTTTCTCAGGCAGTACCACTGCAAATGCTGGTTATTGGGTTATTACAAGTGTTACAAATAGTAGCGCTCTAGCTCAAATTTCAGCGGTTAAACTAAACAACAGAAATAGCACCTTAGCGGTAATTGCTCCTGAAAACGTTTCAACTACTTTCTCAGCTACACCTGGAAATGACATGGTTGTTTATCAACCAGTTAAATTCACAGACAAATCTGGCGTTAATCGTGGTAGCTTTGTAAGCTTAACTTCAAGCACTGTTTCATTTACTGCTTCAGGTTCAACTGCTGTACTAAGCTTACTCAGCAGCCAATTCAGCGCTGTATCTTCTGTAACACGCCCACGTGTAACTGACTCAGTTTACATTCCAAGCGGTTCAACGCTAGCTGGTACCGGTGATGCAAACGTAGGTTTCTACTCAATTAGTGCTGTAACTGATACTACACTATCACTAAGCCGTTTAACCAACGGTAGCGCTGTTACTGTAGCTTCTGCTGCCGTAGGTGCAAGCCCAGATAGCAATATAAAAGTAATTCGTCCATTTATTGATGGTCAATCATCTGTTCTAGAAGTTTCAAACGGAAATGGTCCGCTAAATATTAGCCGAGCATTTTACACATTAGGAACTTCAACATCTGCTTCATGGATTTCAACAGCGGTAACCCCAGCGGTTCTTACTGGCACAGAATACCAAGCTACGCTAAGTATCAATCGTTCAAGTGACAATACGCAAGAAAGCTTTGCAAGTATCGGTGGCAACGTAGCATTGAAACTAGGCTATCTAGGTACTTCATGCTCTGTTGTAATTTCTTCAACCACTCTATCAACAAGTGTTGCTGGTGGTTCAGGAAGTGCCTTAAGCATTACACTCGCTAACTATCCAACGCTAAATAACCTTGTTGATTACATTAATCAGCAAACTGGTTACAAAGCCGCGGTAGGTTCAGCTTCCGAAGGCGTACTAAGCCCAACCGTACTTGATCGAGGTACTTTTACAGCTGCATCTTCTGTAGCTGGCGAATCATATCCAGCTCGTATCAAGCGCGATGCTTACGACTTCGCACAAGCTGTACTTGGTTCAGCTGTTGTTGAATTAACGGAAGTTGCTTTCAAAGGTCTACCAGAAGCGTCTGCGCAAGCAACGTTGCTTACCGGTGGTGCTAAAGGTGGTACAACTGCTGCTGCGTTTGCAACTGCTGTTGATGCAATGGAAAATATTGATGTTAACTTCATCACTCCATTATTCAGCCAAGATGCAACCGATGATATCGCAGAAGGTAAGACAGAATCAAGCTCAACTTACACAATTGATGGTATCAACGCATATCTCAAGAGCCACTGTACTTCGCTATCTGGCCAAGTAAAACGCCGAAAGAATCGTTTAGGTGTTGGTTCATTCAAAGGTACTTTCGCAGAAGCAAAAGCTGCGGCTGCCGCTCTTGCATCTTCACGTTATGCCTTAACATTCCAAGATGTTAAAAACGTAAGCGCAAGTGGTGCACTTGTTCAATATCAACCTTGGATGCTTGCTGTACAAGCAGCAGCAATGCAAGCTGTTGGTCTATACAGAAGCATTACTCGAAAGTATGTTTCAATCTCTGGCATTGTAAATCCAAGTGGATTTAGCCCAGGTAACTACGGTCAACTAGAGCAAGCTCTCTTAGGTGGCTTACTAGTTGTTGAAGCTCCAAATGGTGGCGGTTTCCGATTCGTCAGCGACCAAACCACATATGGTAAAGATGATAATTTCGTCTTTAACAGCTTACAAGTTATGTACACGGGTGACTTTATGGCCCTTGACCTAGCTTTTTCATTCGACAACTTCGTTGTTGGTCAAGCTGTTGCAGATGTTCCAGCCAGTGTTGGTCTATCATTCTTGCAAGCTAAGATGAGTCAATACTTACAGAATAAGCTCATCTCACCAAGTGATGGAGCGCCAGCTGGCTACGATAGTGCTGTTGTAACCATAGCTGGTCCAGTAATGACTGTTGGAGTAAATGCGTATATTACAAATGCTCTATACTTCGTACCAATCACACTAGATATCAGTCAAGTAACACAATCAGCATCATAATTTAGAGGTTTAATAACATGGCTAATGCTTCAAGTCAAGCTGGAAATCAAGCACAAACATTAACGGGCGCACGCGCCAAGTTATATGTTAATGGCAAACTAGTTGGTCTCGGTACCGACTGTAGCTGGTCATTACCATACGGCATGGAACCTGTTCATACATTAGGTCGATACGAACCACAAGAAATTGTGCCAGTATCACAAGAAGCTATTGAAGTTTCTGTCAATGGTATGCGCGTTATAGATTTTGGTCCTCATAAGGGTTTCAACGGTTCTGTTGACACTGCTATTATGGTACCAGTGCTTGCTGATTTGCTTAATAACAAAGATATTACAATAGAAATTATCGACAGACAAACGAACAAGTCTTTCATGCGCGTAGCTCAATGCCGTAGCCGTGGCTATAGCAGCCAAGTTGGTGCAAAAGGTATGGTAACGTACTCAATGCAATTTATTGGCATCAGAGCTACCGATGAACACAGCACTGATAGTCAAATCAAAGATAGCACGGCTGTTCCATATACTATTTCATAATCTCCTATAAGGACGTGTATCAATGGCTCTTGCAGAAAAACTATGGGAGGCAGTATCCCAGGCTTTATTAGTTAATGGTGACGCTACTGGTGTAGTTACCGTTGCCAGTACAGCTGGATTTTATAGTGGCCAATTAGTAGAAGTTAGTGGAACCGCTCTAGCCACATTGCAATTAAAAGTTTTAGAAGTTTTAAGCGCAACTCAGATGCGCTTAGGTGCAGTAGCTCAAAGCTATGAAGGTTCAGGAACCTCCTTAGCCAGTTACACTGTAGCCGCTTCTGCTGTCGTTGTAGCAAAAAGACAACCAAAAACATTCATTGGTAATGATGAAGTTATCGCTTCAGTTTATGAAGCACAACCCGTTACAGCCCTTCGTGTTTTTCCTACTGGTCCTGATGCTTCATTTCAATTTTTAAAAGCATCCAACTCTTCTGTTACCGCAGGAAATGCTTCAGTTACACAAGCGTTTACCGTTGGAACATTAACATCTGATGCTAAAATACTTAGTTGTTTTAATAGTTTAAATCAACCTGTAGGCGTTTCATTAAATGGGCGCCAGATAATGGAATTAGAATCTTCAGAAAGAATCACTTACGACCTAGCTGCTAACGGTTCTCAAATTAATGCTAGCACTACTATAGGCGTTTGGAACATTTCAGCTACTTCTACATCTGGCAGCATCAGATTCTCTGTCGTTGGATAAGTTATTATCATAACGTAACTTAATCTAAATGTTGGAGTGTTTGGCATGCTTTTACCGTTTTTACTCTTAATATCAGGCATAGTTATACAACCACACTCTAAGGTAGAGATAGCAACAGTTGACGCAAAAGGCGTTAATAGTGGTGGTTCTGGTATAGTAATTGCGAAAAATCGTATTTTAACAGCTTATCATGTTGTTAAAGATGTAAAATTTGCCAAAGCCACATGCGGCGAAAAAATCATTTCCACCAGAGCAGTTGCCGCGTCCAATCAATTAGATTTAGCCGTTATAGAATATGTAGAAAATTGTGATACTATACCTGTAACTTTGGCAGAAGAAGATGCTGCTCCAGGCAGTGACCTATACATTGCTGGTTTTCCAAGCCAAATGGGTGGTTTAATAGTTACACGAGGTATAGTATCAGGATACAATTTCAGTGAAAAGAAAGTTCCTCAAATGTGGTCTGATGTTGGGAGCTGGTATGGTAATTCTGGCGGTGGCGCATTAGATGAAGATGGCAACTTAATTGGCATTGTTTTATCTATCAAATCTCTATCTCAATCAGTTCAGCTCAAAAATGATTTAGATATCGATTATCAAAAGTTTACATGTTTAGCACCACTCTCATCTATTAAACTTTTTCTAACAAAAGTTAATGAGAAGACTAAATAATGAAAACTTTAATAGAACATATTTCAAATACTACGATTTATAGTTTTATTATACAAACTATAGGCTGGCTGGTATTATTTCTAGCGCCAATTAAAATATCAATGTACGTAGTGATATTTTTAATTGTTTCTGATTTGATTTTTGGGACATGGGCCTCTATTGGACACAAAAATGAGCCATTTTCATCTCGTGCTTTACGACGTACCCTCGGTAAGATCTTTATATACGAATTTTTAGTAGTATTCGCCTGGGTCTTACAAAAGAATGTATGGCCAGATCAAGCTTTAGTCAAGGGCTGTATGACATTAGTTAGTGTAGTTGAATCTATTTCAATCTTAGAAAACATTAAAACAATCACGGGTATAGATATTTGGGCTTTCGTTTTTCACACAGTTAATAGAAATTCCGAAAGTGGTAAATTTTTATTTAAATTAAAACAAAAAAGACGTGTAAAAAAGAAGAAAAAGTCTTAAACTTTTAATATGCAAAAACTAGTTGACAAATGGAAATTAGCTGTTACCTGGGCCTCTGCCAAAGGTATTCCCTTACCTTTACTTAGAAATCCTAAGCATCAAGAAGCCAGCATTACGTTTACAATGCTTGTGATTAGCTTTGTTTTATGTATCGCAGGTACAATGGATTTAGTTAAGTCAATCAATTTTGAACATGCCTTTGAATTATTCATGGCTGTATCTGCTTTATACTTTGGCAGAAATTTTCAGAAAAAAGAACTTTCTTCTAGCAAAGAAGATAAAACAACAAAAGAAACTTAATATTAGATAATCTTAGGAGATTTATACAATGGCGTTGAATCAAAAGCAAAAAGATCTATTAGACGCTTGGTCAAAAACACAAGCTGGTTGGTCAAATGGTCAGGTAGACGGAAACCCTGATAATGACTTAAAATTAGGCACAATGTTGGCAAGCGGCAAAGTTCTTGACGATGCTGTTCGTGATGAACAAGGTGTTGTAACATTTGCTCTACCAGCACCAAGTGGTGGCGCAGTAAATATTGATTATCCTATCATTGTTGTACCAGCTGCTGGTTCAATTGTTAGTGCAAACATTCTTGTTCCACAAGGTGTATCAAATACCAGCACAACTGCATCTGGTTATTCATTCTCGGTATATCGTTTGAATAACACTCCAGGTGCTTTAAATCTAGCTGTCCCAACACAAACGGGTATCACTGCTAGCACACAACTACGCTTGCCAACAGGTTCAAGCAACGTGCTATTAACTGCAACTGCAAGCTATAGCATTACTGCAAGCGCTTCTTCATTACAATTAAACTGTGCAAACGTTACATCAAGTTTCGTTACTCAGCCAAATGTTGGTGATTGGATTATCCTTGGTGCTGCCGCAACACAATTTGGTGGCGCGAACGCTGCAAACGTAGGTCTTTATTTGGTTACAGCTGCTAGCGTAACGGCTGTTACTGGCACCAAACAAAATGCTGTTACAAATCCAGTTAACGTAGCTTCTGCTGCGGCTATTGCCGGTGATGCAACTGCGGTTCGCTTAATCAAGTCACAAGAAAGCACGTTTGCTGCTGGTGATATGTTGGCAATTCGCGCTTCTGTACCTGCTGCTTCTGGCGTAATGAACGTAACTACGCAGATTCAAGCGCAAATCCGCTTACGCTACAGCTTCTAATTTTAATTAGAAAAACCTTCCTTCCTCTTTACAAATTCGCTAAAACTTAATAAATTCTATTCAGGAGAATATCTCGTGATTATTGGCGAACCTGTAACATTTTCATTCAATTCATTAGGCGAAGTCACTCAACAAACTTGGGCTGGTGATTTTACCGTTAAACCTATTTTAAGCTTTTCTGATTTAGCAAAAGTAGATGCAGAACGTCGTCGGTTTATGGGTAATCCAGATAACGAAATTACCGTTCCTGATGAAATTCGTAGTATCGCAGCCATGATTTCACAAATCAAGTACAGAGTTACTAAGTGCCCATCCTGGGTAGTTGAAAGTAACTATTTAGCAGATATGGTTGATGGCAATATCTTGGTTGAACTTTTTAAAAAGATGATTGAAATTGAAGAAAAATATCGTGAAGAACTTACCAAGAAAGCTCAGATTGATCTTCAAGAAATGAAGAATGGCAAATAATCCATTAGAAGATGAATTAAAAGCTATTGAAATCATTGCCTTAAAATCTCGTGAGAAACCTGATTTTGAGAGCGAAATTAGAAAATTATATCGTTGGTTCTCTAAGGAATTTCATGTTCCTATTACAGAAGTAGAGAAATTAGACCTCCATTACATTTTATTACACAAATACGAGTCATACATCAATGGCTTGAATGACGAAGATTATATCAAATATAAGAATCGTTTACTCTGGCCTGAAAAACTTGAAGAAATTGCTGCTCAGGATGATGATTGGTTAGCCAAAGAATTGGAAGAAGAACAAAAGCGGCTTAAAGAAGAAAAAAAAGAGCCGGAAGAACTGAACCTTCCTGATGATAGTTTTGACATGAAGTTTGAGTAACTATGGCTAATAATAAACAAATTGAAATCTCTGCGAATGTACAATTGCAGACCACTCAAGCCGAGCAACAGGCTAAGAAACTTTCTAAGGCATTTAAAGACGCATTTGAAAAAACTAATGCTAATAAAATGTTTGATGAATTTAGAAAGATTAGCCCTCTGGTAGGCCAGATTGATGCATCTCTCAATAAGATGCTCAAAGGGATGAGTAGGGATGATGCTCGTAAGCAGCTTAAGCTTATGAACGAAGCCTTAAAAGACCAATCTAAACAATTAGATCAAAACATCAATAAATATAAAGAATTAACTTCACAAATAGAAAGTGCAAGCGAAGCTCAAAGAAAATCATTAGAACATGAACGTGAAGTAGTTGTCAAGAAAGCCCGTGAAAATATGGGCAAGATGCAAGAATTTGGTCAAAGACGCGATGAAGCTAAGCAAAATGCTGGTGGAATGAGTAGCTTTGATTATTTAAAAATGGCAGCTATTATGGCCACTACTGGTCGTGTTGGCTCATCAATTGCAAATTTTGCTGGCGGTTTTGATTTTAGAAAAATGGGTTATGAAGCACAACGTGACATGACCACAAATAATTATTTATCTGGTATTACCAGTGGTGGTCTAGATTTAGGTATTGCTGGTGCAGCTGGTAAAACCAGCCGAGCAATGGCTGCTGCTGATAGCGCTCAAACTGGACAATATGTTGGTAAAGCGCTTACTGGTATTGGCGATACATTAGCTGGTGCAGCTGGAGGGTTTGCTATGGGCGGCCCTATTGGTGCAGTTATCGGTGGTGGAGGGGCGTTAGGTTCTCATATTGGCGCAAATGCTGATTTGTTGGCAATGAAAGAAGCTCGTCAAGCTAATCTAGCTGGTCTTCAACAAGAAGCTATTTCTAATGGGCTAGCATCAACATCTTTCGTTAGAGAGTTAGCTTCTGAACGTATGGGTAAAGCTCATGGTCGTATGAGCGCCATGGAAGCAATTGGCACAAAAGATATTGGTAAAAATTTATCTCGTGGACGTAGCCTTGGTTTTGGAGAAGGCGAGATTATTAGCGCCATGGGTATGATTGGTCAATCTGGTCTCTTAGGAAAAGAAAGAACTAATATTGAACCAGCTTTAAAATTACAAAGACAAGGTTTAGCAACTGTAGAACAAACTGGTGGTCTATTAAGCGGCGCCATGACTGGTTTGTCAAAACAAACTAATGTTATGGAACAATTAAAGAAAGCCATGACAGAAGGGACCAAGAAAGGCGTTGAAACTTCTTTAGTTAAAGATTTGGTTGGAGCTACCATTCAAATAGCCAATCAGGGCAGTGCTAGAAGTCAAGATTTGGACACATTCCAAAAATTAATGGAAACAGCTCTTGGTAGCAAAAAAGCTTCAGAAGTTGGTAGAGCAGACATAGCTGCTGCGCAAACAGCTGTTTCAGATATGATGAGCTTAAGAGGTGGTGGCAATAATCCTGTATTGCAAGCCATGAGAATGTTAGGTGTTCAATCACAGTTTTCAAAAACCGGAATTGATATTAACAAGATGACAGAAGCTGACATCTTCTCATTATCAAAAGCGGCTTCTGCTACCCAAGTTACTGATTCACAAAGAAAAGCTTTACTAGAAGCGGCCGGTGGTGATCAAGGAAAAGTAGACAAATTTATGAAAGGGTTTGATCAGCAAGCCCAATTAGATGTTTTAAAAGGCTTAAAACCAGGTAGCGGAATTCTTGGTCAAATTTCTTCGGATGAAGGATTTGCTTCATTCCAAGCTCGTCAACAAAAAGGCGGTAAAGCTGCTGAATTAGAAAGATCAAAGCTTGCAAGTGAATTACAAGTAGCCCGTGGCTTATCAAGAGATGAAAGTGAACGTCAAGCAGACTTACTTGCTGGCGTGCAAATGAAAGGATCAGGAAAAGCAGAAGATGTTACCGGAAAAACGTTAGATCGATCATTAGCAACTCTTAATGCCAGCATGGAAGGTGTTAGAGATTCATTGCTAGGACAGAAAGAGGTTTCTGGAATATTAAGCAACGCAATTAAACAAACCTATGAAACAGCAAAACAATTAACTGATCCAAATAATCCTCAATTCAAACCATTGTTGCAGATTGCTAATGGTGAAGCTCAATTAAATGTTAGCATGCAGGATTTGACACGTGCAGTTATTGAAAATACACGAGCTATCAAAGGGGAGAAATCTGATGCCGGTATTGTTGATAAAGCAATGTCTGAAATTCATAAGAGAACATTGGGAATGGCTGAAAACAGCTTTGTTAAAGCTATGGAAGAGCAAAATATAAGACTCGGTGCCCCAAAGAAACAAACGCTGCCTTTGAATCTGGATAGCTTAGGAGATGTTGGACCAAAACCGATTAAACAAAATCGTCCTGTTCAAGTAACTGGTGGAACAGGAAAGAAGAGCGCAGGTCAACGTAATGTTCAATCTAGCACAGATACAGTTAGAATTGACCTAAGTGAATAAATATGGGCTCATATCCAAATGTAAAAATTGGTTTCAACACGTCTGATTCTCAGCAACAGAATGCGCGAGCAATAATAGCTATATTTCCATATATAAATAAGAAAGTTGAATTAATAAATTACAAATTGATTGGTAGCGTGCCGTCTGCATCTAATGATTTCTTATCATTAAGAAGTTCTACTCCAATAATTTTAACAAATGATATTTTATCTTTAAATGTTGTTACTTCCAAAGAAGGTTTATCACATAACTTAAGTTCAATATTAGCACCACATAGTTATAATTATTTATCATTATGTGGACCATCAGATTACATCATGGCTTGGATTGTTAATTCTGATGATGATTTTAATAGAGTCTTAGACAATCTGAAAAACAACAAGCCTGCTAATGATTATTTTAGCGGATTGAAGTTTGTTGGTCAAATACAAACAATTCAAGAAAATTACAGAGTGAATCCCACTGGCACTAAAATAATTAGATACAATCTAAATGCATTAGGTTTTCAACCATATCAATCTCAGGTAGTATTTTCACCCTTTATTACAAAAGCGGATGAAGCGGACCAAAATAGAATCTTCTTTGCTACTGATTTTTTTAAAAAAATAGGTGGAAGTTATTTAGATTTAATCAAAAATAATTTAAGCGTACAAGAACAATTTATCTTTTTTCACAAAGTTTTATTAGGTGTAGGTCCAGGCCAAGTCAATAACGATCAGGGATTGTCTGAAACTTACAATAAAACAGTTAAAAACGCTTTTAATATTCCGGCAGAAGTTGCTAAAACATTGGGTCAAAAGGAAAAATCAGATAAAAATAGTAAATTTACATATGCTGATATCATTTCTCTTATTATAGGAATTCAACAATATAATAACGGACGCCCATCTGATATTCCGCTCATGGGACCAG
>JACCDR011342665.1_pt1 | contig 12653 bp, 12 predicted proteins | sample 7446431 | NCBI WGS metagenome assembly JACCDR01 (sample SAMN15323443, study PRJNA562643) | freshwater metagenome | isolation source: river surface water | place: USA:Blue River Watershed | collected 2017-08-17
CATGTTCTCTTTGAGATTTCGGATCCGCAGCTCTTCGAGCACGCCGTCATTGAGCATGACGTCGACTTCTTCGTAATACTCGCCACCGTGCCGCTCACGCAGCTTCTTGATCGCGTAGTACCGACGGAAGCCGTACACGAGAAAATACGTCCCGTCGTCCTCGGCGCGCACCCCCAGCGCTTGCATGAGCCCTTCGTCGAGAATCGACTTCGCGAGCTCGTCGATGTCGTGATACTCTTTTCGGCAATTAAAATCGGGGTCCGCCACGATCTTGTCGAACGGGACCTGGATAGCACGGCGCTTACTCGGCATTGGATTCCCCACGGGCCTAAATGACCCCTAAAAAGACTAATCGTTACGATCTTGAAGCCAAGCTACTTCGTCTTTAACCTTGTGCCGCGAGATGTGGTTCAGGTTGAGTTGCGAGAGTGGCACACCTTCCAGGATATCGCCAAGGGCTTGGTGAAATTCGGACAGAATTTCTTCGCGCGGCCCATGGCTCGCCACACTCACGATGTACAGCGCGCGGATGATGCTCATGCGTTGCGTGATAATCGTATTAATACTTCGTACGATTTCACTTCTCTTTTGAGGTAGGTGTTGGCTCATCCGCACGCTCAAAGGGACGTGATCCGTGTTTTGGACATAAACGAATCCGTCCGTGCAGTTGCAGCACTGCGCCACAATCTGGGCAGTGATCCTTATCTAGATGTGCATTTTCTTCAACGCCAAATTTCTGCATGCACCTGCTTTACCACATTTCCTTGTACCAGAGGTGCGCTCATTCTTTGGCGTCATCCACAAAATTAAAACGAATATCCATTTCCCTTTCCGAAGGGTCCGCCCGGAGTGCGAGCCACATTTCCTCGCAGTGCCCGCCAATGGCTTCGTATGCCTTCATCATCGCAAGCAGCGTCGTTTGGGCATGCTCCTTCGTCAAGATTATGGCCGCGGCCGGGTTCCTACCCGAAAAATCCGCGAGGTCAATCTGCACCGAGGGGCCCGCCACGAGGGGGTTGTCGAGGCTGGGCATCATGGGTGCGATATTGATACGCCCGTTCGGGTGATTGGCGGCGATATGGTCAAAAATGCACAGAAGCGCGTACGTTTCCGTAGGCTTCAGCGGGATTGGCTTGTTTAGCCGTTCTCGATCAAGTTGCGGGCGCCGCGATAAATCCGGCGGCAGCGGTCGTATGTTACGGTCCCAAGGATTGGACATAGCCCCTCAGCGTAAGCGCCCCCGGCACTCCGACCAGTAGGGGCACCACTTCTCATTGCACCACCAGTTTTCGGGGTTCGTCTTGCGAAAACGCCCCCGTGCGATGTCATCCGCCACTTGGCTTACCACGTCGACCGCGTGCAGCACCTCATTTCGTGAGCGCACAGCCTGGGTCCGCAAAAAGCGCGCGGGTAGTCGCTTGGTGGGCTTAATGAGCTGATCCATGCGCACGATGGGCTTTCCCGTTACGTGCGCATACAGACTGAGCTGGAGGGAATTGTCGACGTCGAGCTGAGACGCGGCTTTCTTCTTCGTCTTCAGATCGGAAATGCTCTGCTCTTCCTCAAGGTCTACGACGCCCATAAACGGGAGTTTCTCCCCATCCGGCGTCATCAGTTCCGTGCGGATTACCCGCTCTGCGGCGATCGGCTCGATGGGCGGGAAATAGATCTTCGACTCCGGGTCGATTTCTTGGCCCAAGGCGACACGCCGATATTTCTTGGTGAGCAAAATGCCCACGTCTTTAATCTGATCGGGGTCATCATCGTCGAGAATATTGAACTCGACATCTTTAATCTCTGCGTCGTGCAGGTCCGAGTACGTCTGCGTCATCTCTTCTTCAGACATCACGCCCTTTTCGATCAGGCGTAAATGAAGCTTCTCCGCTGCCTTGTGAACGCCCCGGCCTTGCACCTGGTAGTAGGTAGGCGGGCTATTTTTCTCGAGCACGTATTTGTGGTAGTACGCTTCGCCGCAGCGCATATACAAGCCGACTTGCGACACCGACAAATACCCCCGAGGGAGTCTGTCTTTAAACCTTTCGTCGATATCCGATTTCGGAAGGCCGACGATCTCCTCGTTGTCTATGGTGTCGTACATGGTGTTTATCGCATCCGTTCGAGTGCTTTGCTCTGGCGGACAAGCCCCATAATCTCCGCCATATCCTTGGTTTCATTGCCCGGAATGGGTCGCGTGGGGTCCATTAAATCCCCGTGCCCAAGCCGCGTTTCTTCCACAATCTCTACAACTTCGGAGACTGGGTCGGCGTTGGCCGACTTCTCCGTATCCTCCACTTCCTCAGAGCTGTCGCCGTCAAACTCGCCGGCATCTAAATACGTAGGCGAGGGATCTTCCCTCGCAGGCGGTTCATAGTTGGAAAGGATTTCTGCTTGGACCTTGATCCCGTCAGGGAATGCCGAAGCAAATTGCTCACACAGTTCATCGAGGTTTTTGATCGAAAACCCGCTGCGTTCGAAATAGAGGGTGAGCATTTCCTCTAAGTCGGTTTTTTCAAACTCGAGCTGTACCTTCACGGTATCCTCCGGACGGTGGCAGTTTCCCGCATCATCGCGCGTTCGAACTTACAAGCATCATCGTAAAGCTTGATGTTGAATCGATGACAGCGGGAGTAGTAGTCCTCACATGTCGCGCACACGGAACTGGCCGTCACGAGCCTGGAGAAATCAATTTTCTGGTCTAGTGCTTTGGACTTTGACTCGTCAAGGGTGTGCCGCCCGATCAAGCGGTATACCACAACCTTGCGTTTCTGTCCTATCCGGTAATTCCGGTCCAGGCTTTGCAAATAGTGCTCGAGGCTCCAAGGTAAATTATAATAAACCGTGTAATTGGCCGAGTTTAGGGTGATCCCCACGCCAGTAGAGACTTGACCAATACAGGCGCGAACAGAACCGTCACCCTTACTGCCAAAGCTAGAGACAGCGCGATCCATTTCCGCATGACTTAATCCACCTTGTAATCTGACGTACTCTACTGCACATTCTTTTACCACGCTTTCAATATCGTTTAGTTCTTGAATGAAGTTCGCCCAGACAATCACCTTGTTGTCGGGGTCCTGCAAAATGGTTTCGAGAAGGTCTTTGAGCGCATCCAGCCTCGCGTTCTTTTTCACGCGATGCACCGGCGCCGGCGGGTCCTTCTGCACAACCTTGCATTCGCGGGTGTACGGCTTAATATCTGCGAAGCTGCAGGTTTCAACGTTTCCGCAATTATTGCAGATACCTGGATTTTTCTTGGTCAGATGGACGAACCCGCTGCCCATTTGGTCGAGCTTGTTGAGCAGCGTGATGGTTTCGTCGCAGATCAAGTATTCGTCGAGTTCGGGTCCATCGGCAACGGTGAGCTTTCCGGCCAGTAATTGCTCACGTACTCGAGCACCTTTGAGCAACTGCCGGGTTTCGACCAGTTGGTTATACGTGCTTCTCTGATCATCCTCCACGTCAAAGGGAACATCAATGATCTGCCGTTCAGGAAGATCGAGACACTCCTCTTTGGTCCGTCTAAGTGCGACAAGTTGGCAACGTTTATTAATAAGCTCAAAGTTCTTATAGCCGAGGACGGTCTTGGGGATGGCCTCGTTCTCTTCCCAGGCATAGAAAACTCCGAATTTCTTTCGAAACGCCCACCAGGTTTCAGGTGTCAAATATTTAGCCAAGAATTTAAGCTGCGGATACAGGTCATAAGGCGACCCAAGCGACGGCGTCCCGGACAGGAGTACCCTTCGGTACGCCCGCTGTGCCAGAGCGGTGGCGGCGAGAGTGCGTTTGCTGTTGTACGTCTTGAGCTGGTGCGACTCATCCGCAACGATGCAGTTGTACCCAATCTTGAGAATCTGCTCGGCATAGAGTGCCGCCGTCGCATAGGTCGTCACCGTCGCCACCGGGGGTCGCGCCACGGCCTCTTGGATGAGCGCCAGCTTCTCCTCCTTGGTCCCGCGAAGCACGATCACATCATCGATCTCTCCATGCTTCTGGAACTCCTCCTTCCACGACTGGAGCATGACCCGCGGACAGAGCACGAGCAGCTTGTCCTGGGTAAGGCGCTGTAGGTCTACCGTGATTTTGCACTTGCCGAGACCCGGCGAATAGAAGAGCCCAGCGCGCAGACACCGATACAGGTGCAGCATGCCAAGCTTCTGATGGTCGAACGGCGGCGTGATGAACCTAAAATCATCAGGCAGCGTGGGCACGTGCTCCTGGCGCTGCAAATGCAGTCGCACATGCTCAGGAACCTGTAATGCCGGAAAATGCTCTTTCAGCGAACGGTAAACGATGCGATGAAAGGGATAGAACGCGGGAAAGCGCCACGTGCTGTCGTGGCCCGAATAACTGCCCGCGTAGACTTTTTTTGCTACGGTATCGGTCGTACGGAGCATGAGCACCGGCGTACCGTAAACTGACCCGAGCTCTAGCGTAGGAATGGGCATCAGATGGAACCTGGATTCGTAAATTTCCCGGGAAATCGCAAAGCGGCTGGCTACGCGAACCCGATGAACGATTTCATCTCGAGTTTTGCCCCTCGAAAGCTCAAGGAGCTATTTAAGTGGGTCGAGTACCTTTACTACAACTCTGCGCATATCTTCGCCGCGCTCAAAAAGTTTGCGGAATATCCCGTAACGACCGTCACGATCGAGTCGAGCGACGAGTCGCTTAAGACGAATTGGGAGCGTGTTCTCCACAAAAAGCTGAAGATTAAATCCGTCTCGGTGGCAACGGGACTCGATCTTCACTTGTACGGCAATTCGTTCATTTCGATGTATCATCCCTTTAATCGTTTTCTTATTTGCGGCACATGCAAAGCGCGCACCGGCATTAAGAAGGTAAAATACCAGTTCCACATCAAGAACATGACCTTCGCCTATGTATGCCCGGGCTGCCACGGCTCCGTCCTCGGGACCATCAAAGACGAGAAATCGGCAGACGAAAACCGAATGAATGTCATCCGGTGGGACCCGAAACAGATTGATATCAATCACAACCCAATTACGAGTGAATCTAAATATTATTTTACGATCCCCCAAGAGGACAAGGAAAAGATCAAAAAGGGAGACGCGCATCTCATCAGTACCATTCCATATGAGTTCCTCCTCGCCATCAAGGAGGACAAGGTTTTCGAGTTCGCCGATGGACAGATTTATCACATGAAGATTCCCGCTCCGGCGGGCATTAGCAGCCAGTGGGGCTTTCCTCCGCTGACCACGACCATCAAGCTTTTCTTCTATACGGCGGTGCTCCGCAAGGCCAACGAAGCCATTGCCTTTGAGCACATCCTGCCGTTTCGCGTGCTGCACCCTGCCCCGATTTCCGGTGCCGCGGACCCCGCCACCACGATCAATCTGCAGCGATTCAAAAATGAGCTGCAGCATCATATCAAGCTGTGGCGGCAGGACCCGAACCACATCATGTTCAGTCCGGCCGCACTCGGCGTGACCATGATGGGTGGCCAGGGGCGCTCGCTCCTGACGCTCGGGGAAATCAAGGAAGCCGAGGAGGAAATCATTGCGTCCATGGGCATTCCGCGTGAGTTTCTCTATGGCGGTCTGTCATTTACGGGCTCTAGCATTACCCTCCGTATGCTGGAAAATCAGCTTGAGACGTATACCGGCCAGCTCAACGAGCAGTTGAATTGGATCGTGGCGCAAAGCGCGAAGATTCTCGGCTGGAAGATTGCCGAAGCGAAATACATGCCGTTCAAGCTCATCGACGACACGATGCAAAAGCAGACCGTCCTTGCGCTTGCGCAGCAGACGCAGCAGATTTCCGCAACGACCCTCTTCGATCTGCACGATATCGACATCAACGAGGAGCGGAAGAAGCGCTTGCAGGAAGCTCTCGACGAGCAGCGGTTTCAGATGGATTTGTCGAAGAAGACTCAGCAGATTCAGAACTCGTTGGCCGAGCAGGCGGCGCAGGAGTCGCAAAGCGGTACTGGGCTCTCCTACAACCCGCAAGCGGTCATCGGTGCGGCCGAGCAGGTGGTCGACCAGCTTGCCCAGATGGACCCCGGGATGCAACGGTCCATGCTCGCGCAGCTTTCGCAGGAAGACCCCGTCATGTACGCAGTGGTCAAGGACCGGTGGCAGACGCGCCAAACCATGGAAAAGAGCCAAGCAGTTGGCCAGATGCGCATGAACGGACAGGCCTAAAATGCTCGACTTTCTCAAATCTATCGAAAATGCGCACAAGGTTCCCGAGAATGCAGGGACCGACAGCCCAATACCGGATATTTTTAAGAATCCGGAAGTACAGCGCCTCGTCAGTACGACTACATCCTCCGATGACGGTGCAATTCAGGGCATCGCAAAATATGACTTTGTTTTTCAGAGTGCGCGCTTGCAGATCGGAAAGGAGCAAGTGGACTTTATCGGAGGTCAGCCTATCTACGAGAATCGTGACGATTCCGGGCGTCTGAAAACGATCATGGACCTGAGTCTGGCGGGCCGAGCCATTATCAACAAAAAGACCGAGACCATCCTCAAGGATGGCACGGTCATCGTTTGGCTTGAATGGCTTGAACCCAAGGGGTTTTACCGCGATCAAGCGAAAGCTAAAAAAGAGGGTATCCTGACAACAGAAGAGCTGCTGTCCCCAGACGTACTCACTGAGGACAGCGAGTAACTGGTTCTACAGCGGCACGTCGCCGGTACCCATCTTTTTAGTACTCACGACTCGTGGGACTCAGAATCCGCGCCTGGGAGAGGTAGCACCTCTCCCGAGCTCGAATCCAAGGGTTTTCCTACGTTCGTCGGAGCGTTGTCTTTCTGCTTGCTGAAGTACTCATGAGAGCATTTCCGGCAGTAAGACGGTGTTCGCCAGCTACGTCCACGATTGAAGATATCCGCGATTTGCCCGAGGGACACTTCGCAGACTTTTTCGCACGTAGCGCAGGCGTATGATTCGGCGGTAAGACTGCGCCAGGTTCCCGGATGCCGCGCCGCGTACTCTGCGATGCGTCCTGGGATGTTGTAGTCGATGTACTTGCCGACGCTCTTGGCGACAAAACAACTGCACAAGAACTCGACCGGTCCAGCGGGTTTGCGTTCGTCGCAGAGCGGGCATTTCTCCGGACGCTTGTCCGGGTCGAGCCGCCATAGCGTCTGCCACAGTTCGCCGAGGCTAAGGACTTCATCCTCGGTCAGCACAACCCCGCGCTGCTCGCACAACGCTCGCGCAGGGCCCAGTTTGTCAGCGTAAACTCCCCATACACAAATCATCGCTTCCTCAAGGCCAATATTCTTGAGGGCCAATGGCGCCAACTGCGCCGTCACAACATTCAGTAGCTTCAAGGCATCTTGCCTGTTCAGAGCCAACGTAGTCTCCAAAGGGTTGGCACATCGACATCCTGTCCATGGATGTCATGTTCTTTTACCGCTCTTTCGCGTATACTTACGGCACCGCCATGGCCGCCAAAATCACAACGATTCTGCGGGATATCAACGACGCCCGGGACTCCATCCGCAGCAAGTCGATGGATGGGCTCGACAGCTTGTTCCCGATCATTGGGCGCAACACTTCCCTGCACGTGCAGGATATTGGCATCCGTAAAAAAGAATTCTCATCCAAGGACCAGAAGGACGCCTTGATGAGCGGAAGGACTTTGCATGAGTCCGTTTATGGAACCCTTCTTCTCAAAGACAACAAGACCGGAAAAGTTCTCGATAAGTCCCAAAAGACCCTGCTCCACTTACCGTATTACACTCCGCGTCGGACCTTCATCGTCGGCGGCAACGAGTATGAAGTTCCGAATCAACTACGGCTCAAGCCCGGCGTTTACACACGTGAACGCAATAACGGTGAGTTTGAGGCTGCCTTCAATCTGAGCAAGGGCCGTAATTTTCGTCTTTCGATGGCTCCCGATACGGGGAAGCTGCACATGGAATTCGAAAGCTCGAAGATTCCCCTTTACACAATGCTCAAGTCGCTTGGCGTGCCAGACGCCGAAATGAGTCGATATTGGGGTGCGGAGCTTCGGGCGGCGAACGCCTCGTTTGCGAAGGAAAAGGAGGACTCCGTCCTCAAGAAGCTCATCGACAAGATCCGGCGTCCGGGTGAGGCGGTCCCGGGCACGATCGAGGGCAAGCGCAAGTTCATCCACGACTACTTCCAGCGCACCGAGATGGACAAGACCGTGGCGCAGCGGACGCTCGGCAAGCCTTTGATGCGCGCGGACGCCATGGCCCTGCTGACTGCGTCGAAGAAGCTCATCGACGTGCAGAAGGGCGTTGCGCAGGAAGACGACCGCGACTCGCTCGAGTTTAAAACGATCCATTCAGTCGATGACTTCTTTCACGAGCGGCTGGACAAGGATGCGCGCCGCACGATCGCGCGAAAGCTTGCGACCAAGCTCAATTACGCAAAAGAAGACAAGATCGACTCGATTGTCCCGAGCTCCTTGTTTACCAAGAGCATTAACGGGTTCTTGACCAACGCGTCGAATTCATCGACCCCCGAACAAATCAACCCCATCGAGATCATTGACCATGGATTCAAAATCACATCTCTGGGCGAAGGCGGTATTAGTTCCACAAGAGCCATTACAAACGAATCCCGCAAAGTCCACAACACACACCTCGGCATCCTCGATCCTGTACGCACTCCCGATGGAGCAAAAGCCGGTATCGATATTCGAACTTCGATATCTGCTCATCGTGACGAACGGGGAAACCTTTACGGTTATGTCCGCGACATGCGAACCGGAAAAATGCGACACGTACCTGTTACCGAACTCGCGATCAGTCGTGTTGCGTTCCCCGGTCAGCAAGAACGTACGCATTGGGATGTCGTTCACGGTACCGAAGTAGAGTCGGTTGCGAAGAACAAAGTCGATTTCATGATCGACGACCCCGCGCATATGTTCACGCCTTCCACGGGGCTTGTTCCCTTTCTCAATGGAATGCAGGGCAACCGCGCGATCATGGGCGCGAAGTTCCAAACGCAAGCGCTACCTCTTACAGAACGGGAAGCTCCACTCGTCCAGGCCGCAGCATCGCGTCCGGGTCAAAGCATGGAGCAGGAAATGGCACGCATGATTGTGCCAACGAGCCCATTTGATGGCGTAGTCGAGGACATCGACGACGAATACATTTACATCCGCCCACACGGAGAAAAGCACGCTGCCACGAAGGATTTCGCGACCAAGACCCCACAGGGCACGTACAAACTCCACTACGACACCTATTTCCCGCTCGCGTCCAAGACGTACCTCCACAATGACATCAAAGTGAAGGTCGGCGATACGGTCAAAAAGGACCAAACGCTGGCGGATTCGGTAGCAACAAAAGATGGCACGCTGGCACTTGGAAAAAACCTCTCCATTGCCTACATGGCGTACTACGGGAAGAACTCGAACGATGCGGTGGTCATCAGCGAGGGCGCCGCAAAGAAGCTGACCTCCGAGCATATGTACAAGGAGTCGTTGCCCAAAGACAGCGACACCGTGCTCGGTAAGAATAAGTACCTTGTGTACTACGGGATGCGCTTTCGCAAAGAGCAGCTCGACAAGCTCGACGAAAATGGCATTGCCAAAAAGGGAGCGCTGCTCAATTACGGTGATCCGATTATTCTGGGTCTGCGCAAAGCACCGCCAAGCCCTGAAGCGCAACTGCTCGGAAACTTTCACAAATCCCTGGTGAAGCCGTACCGGGATGTGACCGTCACTTGGGATCGCCAAACCGTGGGTAAGGTGCAAGACGTCACCAACGCGGCACGCCAGGTCATGGTCACGCTGCTGACGCAGGAGCCGATGAAGGTCGGCGACAAGTTGGCCAATCGTTTTGGTGGCAAAGGCGTTGTCTCGGAAATTGTTCCCGACGAACGCATGATCCAAGACGAAAGCAAGAAGCCTATCGATGTGCTCTTTACAAGTGCCGGCATCGTTAGCCGTATTAATCCTGCTCAGGTTGTAGAAGCTGCGCTCGGGAAAGTTGCCTACAAGACCGGGAAACCTTTTGTGGTTCCACAGTTTTCGCCGGAAGACAACGTCAAGTTCGCAAAGAGGGTGCTCGCTGAGCACGGCGTCAAAGATAAAGAGACTGTCTTTGACCCGGTTTCCGGAAAGGAAATCAATAATATCTTTGTGGGACGCTCGTATATCCACAAGCTCTTCAAGAGCACAGAAACGAATTACGCGGCGCGCGGTGTCACAACCTACGACGTCAACATGCAGCCGACACGCGGTGGTGAAGGCGGTGCCAAGGGCCTTGGAAAAATGGAAATCAACGCCCTCTTGGCGCACAACGCCCGCAACGTGCTGAAAGAAGGCCTGACAATCAAGAGCGAGAAGAGCGACGAGTTTTGGCGAGCTTACGAGTTTGGCCTGCCTGCTCCTGCATTAAAAACGCCCTTTGTGTCTGACAAATTTGTCAGCATGCTCAAGGGCGCGGGCATCAACGTGTCCAAGAACGGGTCGTCGGTCAGCCTCGCTCCGATGACGGACCGAGATGTCGAAGCGCTGTCTTCAGGGGCTCTTGCGGCACCGAGTCTCGAGAAATCCAAAAGCTTCATGGTGTCGGCGAAGAATATGGCGCCGGAGTCGGGCGGTCTTTTCGATCCGGTCCGTACCGGGGGTCTGTCGGGCGCGCGCTGGTCGCACATCGAGCTGACCGAGCCGGTGGTCAATCCCGTCTTCGAAGACCCCGTGCGGCGCCTGCTCGGGTACAACAAAAAGCAGCTCCGCGAGCAGATCGGAGCTGTTGGCGGAGAGGGTATTCGCGCGCAGCTCAACAAGCTTGACCTCGATGCCGTCGAGAAGAAGCTGTTGGCCGACACCAAGACCAAGCGCGGGGCGGAGCTTGACGACCGCATCAAGCAGCTCAAGGCCATCCGTGCGCTCAAAGCGCAGGGCTTCAACAAGGCAGGCGACGCTTACGTGATGAGCAAGATTCCGGTCTTGCCTCCGATCATGCGCCCTATCCTGCCCTCGCAGCGTGACGGGCAACTGCAGATTGCAGACATCAATTACCTCTACCGAGACCTCGGCCTCGCTAGCTCGTCCCTGCAGAACAGCAAGGACACTGAGCTCCCGAGTCTCATCAGCGACAGTCGGCACCATTTACATGAGACCGTGCACGCTCTCTTCGGGCTCGGCAAACCTACCAGCGCGCAGAATCAGGGGCGTGAGGCCAAGGGCTTGATTGAGCAGATTAGCGGCACGGGTACCCCCAAGTCTGGCTTTTTGTTCAAGAAAGTTCTAAAAAGGCAACAAGATCTCACCGGCCGCGCGACGGCCACGCCGGACAATACGCTTGGAATCGATCAAATTGGCGTCCCTGAAGACATGCTTTGGACGACGTACGGCAAATTCGTCATGCGAGGACTTATTCACCAAGGATACAGACCGCTCGACGCAAAAACCATGCTCGAAGAGCGACATCCTGCGGCTCGCAATATTTTGGAAGTTGAGACGAAAAATCGACCTCTCTTTGTCAATCGCGCACCTACACTGCATAAACATAATTTTGTTGCTGCCTATCCCGTGGCTGTCCAAGGAAAATCCCTCCGTGTCAATCCATTTATGGAAGCGGGGCAAAACCTGGATTATGACGGCGATACCATGCAGCTCCACGTCCCTGTGACGGAGAAGGCAGTCGCGGAGGCCAAGAATCTCACGCTGAGCAACCTCCTCTTCGGAGACAAGCACACGAACGACCTTATGGTCTTTCCGCAGCACGAGGCCATCTTGGGTGCGTATCTGGCCACCGCGAAGAAGGATCAGGGCGTCGCGAAGCGCTTCAAGACCAAAGCGGAAGCCATGGCCGCCTATCATCGCGGAGAGATTTCGATGACAACTCCCGTGAAAATCGACGAGCTCGACGCATGACCGAGGTCTTCAAAGAATGGTGGCCTTTCTGCTTTCTCCTTTTCGGGCTTATCGTTCTGCTTTGGCAAATCAGCCACCTGCAAACGAAGCTCATGGAGGTCCGTAAGATGATCCTCGATGAGAAGGACAAAGAGATTGAGCGACTTCGCCAGGAGCAGCTCCAGCTTCTCGAGCAGCTCAAGCGGATACAGGAGCAGCCGTGAACTCGGCGTATCGTGTAGGCGCCCACGCGGCGCTGCGAAAGCTTGGGTTCATTCAAGCGATTGATCCGGAAGATCTCCCGGACGTGCTTCAGGAAACGAAGCGCAACCAACTTTACACGCTCTATCGACTCAATGCCGCCGCAGGGCTTCCCGCCGGCGGGCTCATTCAAGATGTCCTCGAACCGCTGGATTAACCATGCCCTTCAAATCCAAGTCCCAGCGTCGCAAGTTCTATGCGCTTAAGAAGCGCGGGAAGATGTCCCAAAAGAAAATCGACGAGTGGGAAAGCAAGACACCCTCTGGAATCCCGGAGCGCGTGAAAAAGCACGCCTACTTCGAGGGGCATCGACAGGCTCTTATGAAGCTTGGCCTCGATGCTGATTCCTTTGCGGAATTTGCTGAGCAAGATGATACGCAGGATATGTTGCCAAATTCTCCGACTGGCGATGACGAGCTCGAGGAGGAAAATCCTTGGATTGCGTCCAACCGGGAACTCGTGCACCCGACCTCTCCTTGGGCCGGTGCGCCGATGGTGACCACTGAGCGCTCGGCGGATATCTAATGCCCACCAAAACCCTTGGCCATTACCTACTCGATGAAGCGATCCCCAAGACCTA
>JACCDR011809793.1_pt1 | contig 12653 bp, 8 predicted proteins | sample 7446431 | NCBI WGS metagenome assembly JACCDR01 (sample SAMN15323443, study PRJNA562643) | freshwater metagenome | isolation source: river surface water | place: USA:Blue River Watershed | collected 2017-08-17
GTATCTTGAAGGCTAGATCTCTGGTTTGACCTACTGTCCACGCTGTTCCATTAGAGGATGTTAAAAACACACCTTGTCTATAAGATTGTTTAGTTACTGCTTCCCCAGAGGCTTCGTCTATTGCACCTATGTCTGCGTAAGAAAGTTTATGATCAGCGTTATCAGAATAAACACAGATAGCGTACTCGACTTCGGCTAAACAAGTTATAGGCGGGAATTCAAATCTAGTCCAGCCAACTGCTAAGTCTGCATACTCTACTGTTGATTCAGCTAGGACTACTTTAGTTGGAATACCTGCTTCTACTTCTCTTATTTGAACAACTATTTTAGAGTCAGCACCTTTTACTGCTAGATAAAGCTCTATACCACCAATCATTGTCTGCTCACTAAGGGCGAAAGTCTGCGCTAAAGGGGCTAGGAGGGAGTCTACAGTAGCGTTTAAGCCGCGTCTAGTAGTATTGTCCACGCCAGTACCGTCAGCGTATTTAGCTACAGCTCTAGTTCCTTCAGTTCCAGTGATAACTATTTCTTTTACCCCGGTGAAAAGTCCTTCTGGGATATCAATGGTACCTGTGGTGTTTCCTTCTATGTCAGTTGTAAATGATGTCGCCATATTCTTAAGTTATTTGTTTAGGTTACTTCTAACTCTACTCCTCTTATAGTTACAGACTCCACTTCCTCACCAGCAGCTAGTTTAAGGGCGGCATCTATAATCTTCGCGTTCTGTCTAGCATTAACTTTAGAAGTGCCTTTAAACTCCTTAACTACGTCTCTGACTTTATCGTAAGCCTCTTGGAATGACGGGGTATTAATCTTGCCGTTAAAGTAAGTACCGTCAGTATCTAAAGGAGGATTAGGGTTACGCATTATTACCGTAGGGTCAGTATTGTCTACGTTTACGATAGCCCTTTCAGTGTAGATAGGAACATGGTTATTAACTCCTACTCCTAAAGTAATATATCCTGGAATAAAGTCATAGCTTTCATAAGGGTTAATTGCCGTTGAACCAGTGCGTTTATCCTGAACTACTACTTCTGAAAGCGTGTACGCTAGGGTTTGGATTTCTTTATTATCGTTTTCGTCTAAGGTTTCTACTTCAACATCTACAGAGTTAGTTAAAGCGTTATTTACTGCTATGCAGGTATTAGTTAAGCCTTCATCAAACTGAGAATCATCTGAGAATGTATCTATGTACACCCCTCTATTAGCTGCAGACTCTATGAACTTGGCGTTATTTGTCTGGACTAGGGTTGAGTAGAGTTCATAAAGGCCTTGGACTTGTTGCTGTAGTCTGTTGATATCCCCGACTATAACTTTTATAGGGCCTGAATCTGCCACTGCTGGATCGTTATACCAGTCATATTGGATAGTTGCTATTTCAAGGGCATCTGGAGAGTTGTTAGGCTTTTGAGGGTTAGTAGGGTGGGACACTCCTTTAATCCGTCTTATAGCTCCGCTCTCTGTCATCTCAATTAAGTCGATGCGCTTAAGCTTATAAGAATAGTCGATACTAGCCGCTCCGCTGTTAACAAGAGTACCTACGCCAGACTGGTCTTCTACGGTAATTGTCGTATCGGTAAAAGTCACTGTCCCTACTGGGATGCTGTAGGTAAATCTATAGGTTACTGTATAAGTCGATCCTCCTGCAGGTTCCGCGCCTCCTGGGGCCCAGCTAACAGATGATCCTGATAATGTGTAATCAGTAGTAGGGGTATAAGTTGTCATCCCTTGAACGACTGAAACTATTGAAGACGCTCCTGATCTAGATAGCGCATCTGATGTATTAGCTACTAAGCCTCTAGAAACTGTCTCTGTGGTCTGTAGGGTGACCCTAACCGCGTCTAAATCAGATAAAGGGTAATAGTTAGGGGTTATGGTAGCTTCGCCTGCGCTAACTGAGAGTGTATGGTTTTCATTCTCTATATCTCTTAAATCAGGGTCTTTTAAATAAGCTAGTCTTTCTGAAGCTCGTCTTTCAGTTTTATAACCGTTGACGTTTCCAGTACCTTCAGTAATATTGAAAACATAATCATCATCTACGGTATCTTCGAATTGCACATGGAGGCCGTTTACACGGTATGAACCATTAGCATCTTTGTCATATTTAGCTACTAGGTCTTGAACCTTACTTAATTGAGGGGAGTCTTGTTTGATTATAAGAACGCCATTTAGAACAGTGAATACTGGATAGAACGTATTTGAGTTTTCTGTTTCTTCTGTTTCAGCTTTATAGCCCCAAACTACTTCTTTCTTGAGGCGGTCTGATGTAGGCACTTGGAGAGAGAACATCAAAGGGGTGTCATCTAGAAGGTCTGAGTCATCTTCTGAATCTATAATCGACTCTGATAAAAACACACCTATTTGGACTTCTTCATCCATAGGAATAGTAAAGCCTTCTACTACAGCAGCAAAGGGGATTATTTCTTGACCTGCATATATTTTCCCAGCATCTATACTGACTTTGCCATCTTCTGCTACGAAAGGTTGGCCCCCGTTAACTACAGCGCCGTCTGGGAAAAGGGAACTTATTAAGTCGATTCGTTTATTGTCTATTAAAGATTGAAGCTCATTTAGCTCTCTGTGGGTTAGGTATTTGTCGTATTTAAAGACTAAATGGAAGTACTGCTTGGTACTATCATAAGGGTTTGAGTATTCTGCTGGGAATGTTACCATGATTTTTACCTGGGTGAAATTAGAATGTTATGGTAAAGTTTCTCGCTAGTTCTCCTATATCGTTTTTAACAATTGCGCTTACTTTTTGTTTCATAACCATATAACCGCCAAAATCAACATCTGCTGGTTCTACATAATTAGTGCCTTCTGCGACACCTACATCAAGCTCTACGTTAGTGAATACTCCGAACTCGCGAATAGTCTCATCTTCGCCCTCGTCTACAAGGAAAACAGCTTGGAAAAGAACAGTAGTGGTAGGATCATCAGAGAGAGCCCAAGTACCAGAATCAGTAACAATATCACCGTCATCATCGGGTGTGACAAATCCAACAAAAGCACAGCGTTTTCTCCCTATCTCATCGTGTAATTCTTCTTCACTAGTTAATACATCTGTAGATACAGTATAAGTAACATGGACTTCTTGGGTTGCTCCTATACCTGAGCCGACTCTAGTTATAATTCCTGTAGAGTAGTCGACTGAGTAGTCTGTATCCTCTACGTAAGTAACAGTGTCTGTATTATTAGTTACCGTTACATCTTCTATAGGGAAATCAGATACGTTGACAATATTTGAGGCGAACGTAAGCGTTTTAGTTTGAGGAACCCCCCACTCAGCGGCTCCCCTGCCTATTGCTACAAAAATCTCGTCTAAACCAACTATGCCTGCAGCTATTGCGGTTTTTATCGTATTCACCGTGGATATAGATACCATAGACTATAGTATATAACTGATTTAATGCCTCAGACGGCTAGTTTTTACCGTAGTACCGCTCATCTGATGATATATGAGTTTCAGGGAAATTGTTAATAAGATCCAGCTCTAGCCTTAATAAGTCCTCTTGGAGAATCCTAGTTCTACCTTCTATTTGTTTAATAAAATCAGTTAAAGAGCCATCTGCGAACTGCTTTGCCCCGTGGACGTAAAGTTCCAAGAAATCCAATTGCCTACGCATACCTCCTATTTGATCATTAGTGGTTATTGCGATAGTGTTTCTCTGAAAAACGGGTTTTCTATCTTTATTTACCTTAGATTTAGTTGCTGTTGCCATATTATTATAATTCTCCTACCCTTATTAAAGCATAGAAATTCAATATGTCAATATCACCCAGGTGAAACTAGCTACCCGCTCTGTGAAGGGCTGCCCTATACCTTAATTTCCAAGGGAGTTCGCCCCCAAAAGGCTTAGTCCTACCTAAAAGAACTTGAGTTTGAGAGGAAGGTGGCTTAACCTCGTGGGCTACACACCAGTTTTTAAAGTCTGCCACTGTAATAGGCTTTAGGAATCTAGATATAGACTCTCCTAGTTGCATAAATTAGATACCTATAGCTGACCCGTCTAAAACTTCCACTTGGACAGCCTCTAAAGCTTTTTTCTTGTCGTAAGCGTTCTTAACTTCTAGAGCGTACTTAGCTATCTGCTTCTTAGCGAACTGTACTGATGATTCAGGGTTAGCTACTGTAGAAGTTTCGCCGTTTTCATCTGTGACTTGTATAGTCGGGCTATATTTATAAGTATCGGCAAAGGCTTCTACCATTCCAGGAACTAGGGTGCTATCTAAAGTCCAGCAAACTGCCTGTGGTTCAGCTTTGGCTCCTAGTGCTGCTGCCGTTAGTGCTATTAATATCCAATGCTTTATCTTCATATTATTCCTTTATTTATTATACAGCGTACTGTATGCCTTTACTCTACTGCCCTTACTCGGCTATCTCTACGGTAACTCCTGCAGAAACCTGCTCTTTTGCCGCCTTAACCTCGGCCTGTTTCTCAGCTTCCTTATTAGCTAAGATATAGTCCACGCTAGGTTGAGATAAGATTTCAATAAATGCTTTCTCGGCTTTTTCTGCTGCATATGTGGCGGCACTTACAGGGTTAGGTATAGTTACAGGCTCCTCTACTTGAATTGTCTTAGTAACCTTAACAAGCCTGCTAGTCATAATTGCCGAGCCATTAGCGTCTACTTGCCCGCTATCCTCGCTAACGTATGAGTCTTCTTCCACTTCCTTATCAACCGTCTCCAGGGACGTAATAGTCTCTTGCCAGCCTTTTGATTTAGCAAAAAACTCAACTTTATCTGATGGGGCCACCACTCTAATAGTAAAAGTCTCAGCTAACGCACTAAGGCTGGTTGTTAGTATCGCTAGTATTAGTATCAGTTGTTTTGTTTTCATTTTCTTGTTTTTCCTCTTCTTTATAGACAGGGGTCATGGTATGTGTATCTGGGTCTATTAAGTAGTCTATTATTTCTCTCATACAGGTATTATAACGCATACTTTTGTTTTAGGTATGCCTCCATTTGCGTGATGAATATGGTAGAAAGCTCACCAGAACAAATTATCATCTCGGAGAAATCTCCTGTCAGGTAGCTGCCAGAATCAATATTTGAACCTAAGTGAAAATTACCGTCTGGGGAGCCGCCGTTAGGTGTTTGGGTTCCAGATGTAGCTATCTCCGAACCATTTATTCTAAAAGTAACAGTCCCAGAAGTACCGCCCTGCTCGGCTCTAATTATTTGAGTGTATTGTGCCCAAGTGTCCGCCCCTACGCTAATATTGGTGTCGTACAAAGCCTGTCCGCAAATCCATCTTAGTTGCTGAGTGCCTCCATTATTTCTAAATCTAGTAAAGTGTCCAGCACCAGTATTGGTATTACCCCAAATAGTATTGTCGGAAATAGTAGTCTGCTTAACTACATAAAACATTGTCAGCTTAACATTTGTTGGTAGCATTGCTGTTGAATAGCCAACGGTATCTCCGCCATCGAATCTAAAGACGTTTTTGTTATTACGCCCATTAGCACCAGTCTTAAGGGTTGGTTTCTTGCCTGCTGTGCTTTGGGTTAAATGCCTACCGTTTCCAGAATAGTCGCTCATTGTCGTAACGGCATCTCCGTCTGAGCCTGAATGTTGGCTAGCATCGTACCAGGCGTACAAGACTGCGGCTCCAAGCTGTTTAGGGTTAAAGCCTCCATGTAGTCCTGCAGCTATACCTGGAATTGACATGTTTAAGTTCCAGTAGCTCCTGTGATGATGAAGTCGGTTGTTGATCCTACTCGTTTAATAACTACAGCCCCATATTGACCAGCTATCTTGGTGTGGCTATAAACATTTCTTAAAACTGCTGTACCCCCCGCCGTGAATGAAACTTGACCTGCTCCAAGCTGATAAACAGTAAATGAATAATCAGCAGGCATACCAGAATCTGTCACTGTGAAGGTGATTGCAGAGGCGTTTGAGCAAGTTACTATTCTTCCATTGTCTCCAACTACGTTTGTATAAGTTGTGCCCGTCTGAGCATTTACTAAGCTAGATCCAGCAGCATATGCGTTTGCTGTTACATATCCAGAAGGATCTACGGATGCTACAACTGTTGCCGATGAGTTTCTAGCCTCAACCAAGTTAGCTGTTTGCGAGGCGGCACCTTTAACAATAAGCCCGATAGTAGAGCTAGAAGTTGGGACTACATCTAACATTGAAGTTGGTGCTGTAGCATTGATACCAACTTTACCTGCTGAGTACAGTCCGATAGCGTTAGCGTCTGAAGCGTAGAAACTAAATGGTGTATTGGTCTGAATGCCAGAAGTAATATCACCAGCGTAGTAACCATATGTGTTGGTTATATCCCCAGAACTTGTTATGGCTATACTGGTGTGGTATCCGTATGCCGTGCCCATTGTTGTGCCGCCTGCACTGTGCGTAATAGAGCTGCGAACACCGTAAGCTGAAGTGGCTGCGTTACCTCTTAGCAGCGTATCAGTATATAGACCATACATGTTAGTGGCTGCCGCGCCAGCATTGTGGTCTGCTGTAAACTTACCACCGTATATATTAGTAACGGCACCGGTATTTTGCTTATACGCATAACCCTCTATACCTATTAGGTTTGTTAGGGTGCCTGAGCCGTGATTATATACTCCCGTGTAATCTCCATATACACTAGTTAAATTACTAGAGTTTGTATTGGGTACTTGCGATTTAGCTAACTTTCCGTAGAAGGTGCCTGATGTTTGCGAAATCTTACCGTACAAATACTCGCCTATAGAATTAGTATTAGCAGGTGCACCTGTTGTTTCCGTGTAGTGCATATCAAACATCGACTTGTTAGTAGAGTCGTGATAGTCATTAAAAGTAGTAGCTGTAGAGTAGCTGGTAAAAGTATTAGTAGAAGCACCGAGGTGAAGTTGACCGAGCGGACTTGTAGTGCCGATACCGAGTCTATTATTGACATCATCCCAATACAGGTTACTGTTGTCCTGAGCTAACGTAGCATTTGGTCTGGCGAACAGGATAGAGCCATTAGTAGCGCTAGTTACCGTAGCCCCGATAGCCATAGCTCCGCCAGCAGGGGCTGCCCAAATCGTTGCGCCGTTTCCGTCATAGGTTAATACTTCGCCATTTGACCCGGGTGAAATCGTTAAAGCATACGCCCCATTGATAGTCATTCCGTTGAAATAGCCAGCAGCACCGTTAACGTGGCCTGAAGCTAGTAAATCAACTGTTAAAGTAGTTCCGTTAACATCTAATTTAGCGTCAGGAGTTAGATCGTCTATACCGACATTAGCAGCAAAATAAGCGTCATCGCCTACACCTAAAGTACCGTCAGTCTCTATCTTATAAACAGGATTAGTAACACCTATGCCTAAATAACCGTTATTGTCTATGGTTAAACGTGTAGCAGCAGAACTAGCATCTCTTATTAAGAAATGAGCAGGATCGCTGTAACCGCTTGAATCCCCAGTAGTGATTAATTGGAAAGGTATGCCACCAGTATCTGTATTCTCTATAGTTAGTATAGTCTCTGTTCCTGTAGATGAGACATGCAAATCACTACTAGGGGCGTTAGTGCCTACCCCTAATCGTTTGTTTGTAACATCATAGAATAAAGTACTTGCATTTTCAGAGAAGGTATTAGCTGCTCCCTCTATAAGAAGCGCCCCAGCAGTTCCGTTATCTATCAGGGTTTGATCCATTGTCACTACTAGGCTTGAGCCGTTCATATAACTAGCGTCATTAGTAAACTCGGTTACATTTATAGCCCCTAAATCTTCCCCTATAATAGTGCCGTTTAATATTTCTACGGTGGTTATAGTACTAGCGTCTATCCCGTTAATGAAGCTTGCATCGTTATTAAGAGCAGATGTGTTTATTGAACCTTGATCTAGAGTGACTGTCAGTGTACCGCTTGTAGTTATCGGGCCGCTGGTTATCGTTATTCCATTTACACCAGTAGCGTCCACAGAAGTAACTGTCCCAGACCCTACACCTGCAGCTATTTGTGATTTAATCCTCCAGTTTGAGCCGTCAGATATTAAAACATAACTGCCCATGCTGCTGTCTATAGCTTTGGTTGCAGAGCCGTCTATAGTTTCGGCCGCGTTACCATTAATAATGATATTTTCAATAGCAGCATTACCGCCTACGTCTTTAAAAGTATATTCTCTACCAGCTATGCCTACTGCCGTTGGGAGAGTGAATGTGAAACTAGCTGCCCCCGAAGTGTCTCCTAATAGGATTGAATCAGTAGCTGTTACCGTATAATCAGCAACCTTAACCGCACTTACCGCTGTTGCGAACGAGCCATTGACCTCTAAAGTAGAGTCTGGTGTATTGTCGCGAAGACCGATTTTGTCTGCACTAGCGTCTAAGAAGAATAGGTTTGCCTCAGTATCGCCTTCCATTCTGAAGTCCATGGTAGAGACACCTGAATTATTAAATACCGCACCAGTAGAACCTATTAACTCTAAATTTATAACTCCAGAACCGTCATAGAAACGATTAGTAGTACCGCCGTCATAAGAAAGCAAGCTTATAGAGTTATCTGAACTGTTAAAGGCATTGGAGAGGAAGGCCGGGGCTGATACTGTCTTGTCAGTTAACATTGGCCCGCCTACATAAGCCCAGTAAGCACTAGAGCCTAGGCCGTCTAGATACATAAAATTGCTTGAAACAACATGTCCGCTTGGATTAATAAATGCTTTTACCGTAGCAGAACTATTTTGAACTTCAAAAGGGTTGGCAGATTGAGATGCTGCCATTTTAATTATTTGACCCTTGGTGCTTGAAGATGCTGGAACTATATCTAACATTGAAGTCGGTGCTGTTTGATTGATACCAGTCTTGCCAGCAAAGTAGTTTAGAGAGTTGGCATCAGAGTTGTAGAATCCAAACGGTGTATTGGTCTGAGTACCAGTTGTAATATCATCAACGTAGTAGGCATAAGTATTAGTCATTGAGCCAGAGTTAGAGTTGAGACTTGTTGTGAAAAGTTTAGTATTGGTGATAGTTGCACCTGTTGCTGCGTATGCAAAACGAGCGCGAACCCCCTCAAAGTTTGTTACGGTGCCAGTTGCGCCAGACTGGGTTGCAAGTGATGCAGTCTGAACCGTAAGTCCTGGTGTATCCGTCCAATCGTTAGTATTTCTTGCGCCCAGGGTAACGCCCATTGCAAAGCTTGAAGATTGAATATTTGTGTTTGTAGAGGTAGAAGTTTGAGCTACAATGTTCGTCCCAGTGAATAGAGCACTACCACCACCATCAACTTGGTCTTTATTTAGCGAGATTTGTCTTCCGAGCATCGCAGCGTTCGTAACAGAGGCTACTCGCTGAATAGGCATCAGATAGGTTAAAGTCGTATTGCTACCTGTCCAGTTGTCAGTAGTTAAAGATGTGTTTGAAGCAATAGCAGAAACGGTTCTTGTCTCGCCATTAACTTCTATAGTGTCGCCAACGGCAACGTCAGATAGGAAAGATGTACCTGTACCTGTGACAGTACCGCTGCCAGAAGTTGTGGAAACTCTACCTGGGGCTACGAACTTTAAAGAATAAGCCTGGGTTGTATTGTTGCCAGTCCAATTATCAGTTGTTAAAGAGGTGTCAGAAGCTACTGAAAGAACCGTTCTGGTTTCACCATTAACAACAATCTTGTCGCCAACAAAAACCTGAGTTGAGAAAATTGTTCCAGTGCCAGTTACGGTTCCGCTAGCTGCTGTTGTACTTACGGTTCCAGTGACATCAGTTGATTTTCTATATATGAGAAGTTTTGCCGGTCTGACTGGAGCGCTTCTGCTTAAATAAAGACCATCGTAAGTATCGTCATAAAATAAATTGCTATTGTCTTGTCCTAGTCCTGAGCCGTTGGCAAAGAGTAAAGAGCCGTTAGTGCCAGCATCTAGAGTGACTGTTAAACTACCACTAGCTGTGATAGGGCCGTCTGTTATAGTAATCCCATTTACACCTGTAGCATCTACTGAAGTTACTGTGCCTGTCCCTGTAATTGATGACCACTCAGTTAAGCCGCCGTTATATGTGAGGACTTGTCCGTTTGTACCAGAATGTACAGTTAAAGCATAGGCTCCATTGACGCTAAGTTGTTCTGTTGCTGTAGTGCCATTGACAGTTACATTATCAAGAACGTCTAAGTTATTAGTTAAAGTAGTAACGCCTGATTTGTCTATAGAAGCTTTTGAAGTACCTCCCACTCTAAGATCTAACAATGTGGAAGCTGCCGCTGATGCCGTATCAGTCACGTTGAGTCTAATACCTTCCATTGTGCTGCCGCCAGAGTTCCATGTACCTGCTACACGAAGGAGTGCGTTATTACCACTACCAGCATCATTGACTATCCCAGATAAATCAACACCGCGAAGAAGGCTATCGTTAAGGGTTGTTATATGCCCGCCAACTTGTCTTATGCTTGATCTGGCCGTACCTGCATTTGCAAAAACCAATCTTTGGTCGTCACTGTTATCATCAAGAGTTATCTTAGCTGAACCGCTCACAGAAGCAGAGCCTATGGTTAGGTTGCCAGTTGAAGCCACTTTAGCTAATACTGTTGCTGAACTGTTTTGCCATTCTGTTAGACTAGCTGACTGGGAGGCTGCGCCTTTAACAATAGAGCCTATCGTAGAACTACTAGCTGGAACCACGTCCAACATGCTTGTAGGGGCTGTCTGGTTGATTCCAGTTTTACCTGCAAAATAGTTTAAAGCGCCAGCATCTGCTGCGTAGAAACTAAACGGAGTGTTTGTCTGTGTTCCAGAAGTTATATCATCAATGTACACGCCATAGGTATTAGTTATAGTCCCGCCGCCAGTATTAGTTATTCCTGTAAGTCTATACCCATAAGCAGATGTTATTGTGTTCACTCCAGAGCTTTGCACAGAAGCACTAGCCGCTTGAGCAATACTTGTAGTCCCATTACCAGCCAAAATTACAGAGAATCTACCTGCGGTTGGGTTAGAGGATGAGCCAGAAGATCCATCTGGTGTACCCGTTTGCAGAAATAATCCTTGTTGAGCAGATTGAGTTCCAGAGCCTGCGTGAAGTAAACGAACGGCAAGTCCATTCATCGTGGAGTAGTTTGTTGATGTTCCAGCATCCGTTCGCCCCTCAACACTGATAATCTCTGTTGTGCCGCTAGGAGTCCCAGATGCAATATTTAACAGTGTGCCAAAGTAATTTATATAAGTTGATGTTGCTGGGTCGGTCGTATAGGTGGTTAGGGAGTTTAGTGCCCCCGATTTTACCGAGCTACCAGCCAGATTTGTAAAAGCAGTGGCATTACTTGACACAATGCTCATTGGAGATTTGAGTGAGCTGTTGGTTCCTAGCCCAAAGAAATTGTTGGCATCATCAATATAGAAACTACTATTGTCTTGCTTAACTAAACCATTAGCACCAGCAAAAAGCAAACTGCCATTGGTCATATCAGCTAGGGTAACTCCGCCGTAAAACGTAGCTCCATTTCCGCCTCCTGCTCCAATAAGGACACCGTTATCTCCAGAATTAGACTCAATGAGTACCCCAGCGCTTGACGAGGCTTTGATTGCTGGTGCTGTAACAATACCAGTTGTCGTGAGATTTTCTGCTCCGAAATCAATACTAGTCCCGCTTGTAGTAATGGATCCATTGGCAAGAGATAATCCATTAACGGAAAATACTTCTGTTGTTTTATTGTATGTTAGCCCTGAGTCTCCTCCTAAAGCCGATCCGCCGTTATTAAACTGGACTTGAGTATCAGACCCTCCAGGGGTAGACCCGCCTGAGATAGTTGCCCAAGCTGTTAGGCCGTTACCTTCATAAATGAGTGATTGGCCGTTTGTACCTGTAGAAGTTGTTAGAGAATAAGCACCGTTGCTATTAAGGGTCTGGGCCATTAAAGTTCCGTTGACTTCTAATTTGTATGAAGGTGTATCATCACCGATACCGATATTTCCGCCGTTATCTACATAGAGTTTAGAACCGTTGTTGGCAAGTATAGAGACACCGTACTGTCCTACGTTACCAATAGGCATATCTTCCCCGTAGTTAGTTTGGAAAAGTTCCTTAACTTCGAGCTTTTTAGTTGTTCCTGTGGCTCCGTCTGTTAGATCTTTTTTATCCTCAACGTATAGAATTGCGCCATTGTCTGGGGAGGTGTAGGCTGATTTATCTTGTAGTTTAAACGCTTGGGCAGGTGTAAAGACAAATGTATTTACTAGAACTGTGAGGGCGAGGAATAAGCGTTTTAGATTCATAAGTTTAATGCCTGGGTTGTTTAAGGTAGTTCTAGAGGGCCTCCGTCTGTACCTTCAAACTCTTCGCCATCTGTTCCGTATAGATATAAAAGTTCAGCAGCGGCAGGTTCGCCAAACGACACCATATATATCATATCAGAACCTAGAACATCATCAGCTATCGCGTCAGGGCTCGTGTTATTCAGTGTATACCAAGTAGAGTATCCTGTACAGACCCACTCACCAAAATCAACAGTGGCGGCTAGGGAATCACCATAAGTAACAGAGTGTCCTATAGTAGATCTTCCACCGTAATCAGGTACAGCGTCTTCCATCGGATCATATTCTAAAGAAAAACCTTGTGTGTCACGGAAAGAAGTCCAAACCCCTAACTCTTCCCTGTACTGCCCCGAAGCAGCTTGAAGAATTGAGTTGTTTAATTTAGATTGATTAAGTATTAAAGGGGTAGCATTTATACCGTACCAAAGA
>JACCDR011201883.1_pt1 | contig 12651 bp, 12 predicted proteins | sample 7446431 | NCBI WGS metagenome assembly JACCDR01 (sample SAMN15323443, study PRJNA562643) | freshwater metagenome | isolation source: river surface water | place: USA:Blue River Watershed | collected 2017-08-17
ACTGCAGCGCGCGGGAGCCTGACATGGCCGTCTACGATTTCCCCGAGGCTCTTAAGGCCTCGGTGGCAAGCTTTTGCCTGTCGAAAGCTGGGGTGCAGTTCAGGAGCCCATTCAACGGCACCCTGCAGGCTGTTGGGTTCGCTGCGGAGCGGTGGACGTGCAGCCTCACAACCCCGGGCATTGCCACGGCGGAATCCGGCGATACCGAGGCCTTCTTGAACCTCCTGGCCGGCGGCGTCAACTTCATCCGCATCTACCACCCCGGCCGCCCGTATCCGGTTGGAACCCTCAAGGGCTCGCCGATCATGCAGACAGCAGCGGCCCGTGGGGCAACGCAGATTGTCCTCGGCAACTGCACACCAGGCGCAACGCTCAAGGCCGGCGACATGCTGGGGGTGGCGGTGGGGACGCAGCTATTTCAGGTCGCATTCGACTGCACCGCGAACCTGGCCGGGACGATGACGGTGCCACTGGTCAACCGCGTGCGAGCCGGAATCTCTTCGGGGGCCGCGGTGACATGGCAGCGGCCCTATGCGCTCTTCGCCTGCCCGGCGATGCGCAATGACACCGTGCACCGGCCCGGCTACCTCGATTCCGCTGCGATCGATCTGGTGGAGGTCTGGGACCCCAACGACGACGATGGATCGTCGGCAATCCTGAGCGGGGCACTCCTGCTGGGTGATGGGTTCCTGCACCTCGATGAAACCGGTCAGTTGATCCTGGAGTGAGCCGATGCGAATGATTGACGCTGACGCCGCCAAGGTGCTGAACCGAACCGGCCTCTCTCTGGTGCTGCTCGTCTACATGGGCCTCACCGAACCGCTCTACATGACCACCGCGACCCGCAAGGTCATCTTCGGAGGAAATGAGTACCTCGCCCTGGGCCACCTCGGATCAGTTGACCCGGTGGACGACAAAGCCGGAACCGACAACAGGGGGCTCAAGTTCACCCTCTCCGGCGTGCCCAACGAGATGCTCGCCATTTCGCTGCAAGAGAACATCCGAAACAGGCCAGTCTCTGTGCGCATGGCGGTGCTGCACCCGATGACCCACGATGTCATCGATGCGCCGGCGATCTGGACCGGCACGCTGGATCAAATGCCGATCCACCTCGGCACTGACTCCAGCGTCATCACCGTGACCGCGGAGCACAGAGGCTCAACCTTCGCCCGGCCGAAGCCGGTGCGCTACACCGACAACGACCAGCGCAGGCTCTTCGCGGGCGACACCTCGCTGCGCTTCGTCGTCCCTCAATCCACCCACCAAGACGTCTGGCCATCGGCCGCCTGGGGCCGCCAATGACCGCACGTTTCCGAGACTGGCAGAGCCGCTTGCAGGCCTGCCTCGCGGAGCGCTGGGCGCGTCCGTTTGAGTGGGGCACCAACGACTGCGCTCTGTTCGCTTGCGACTGCGTAGAGGCCTGCACCGGCATCGACCCAGCGAAGGGCATCCGCGGCACCTACAAGACCAAGGCGGGCGCCGCGAAGGTCATCAAGCGCGGTGGTGGGCTCGGGCAGATCGCAACCGAGCGCCTGGGCCCGGAGATTCCACCACTGATGGCCCAACCCGGAGACGTTGGCCTGCTCATCAACGGCGGCATGGAGTGCTTGGCGGTCTGCACCGGATCGGTGTGGCACATGCCTGCGAAGCACGGCGCCGTGGCGGTGCCGATGCAAATGGCGATCAGAGCTTGGCGCATGCCTGAGAAGGACAACTAGACATGGCTGCAGCAGTGATCTATCTCGCCGCGACGGCGCTCTTCAAATACGCGGTCTTCGCAGTCCTCGCGTACTCGATCTACGACGCGAACCGGCAGGCCCGCAAGGCCAAGCAACAAGCGAAGGACGCCTATAACGCGAGCCTGCGTGATCGGCTCGTGATGACGGCGACAACAAGCGCCAGGCGCTCCCGGGTCTATGGGAAGAGCCGCAACGTTGACGGCATCATCTTCAAGGGCACGCACGGATCGAAGAGCGAGTTCTATACCCTGGTGGTGGCTCTTGCCGGGCATGAGTGCGACGCCATCGAAGAGGTCTATTACGGTGACAAGCGCCTAGACCTTGAGAGCGATGGCTCCGGCGGGTTCTGGGTCACGAATCCACCGTTCCAGCAGTCTGAGAACCTTTCAGCTTCCGAGCGGATGACCACCTCTGGCAGCACGGCCACGGTCACGCTGCCGCATGCGCCGATCATCGGATCAATTCGAGTTGTTGGACGAGACAGCAACTTCAACTGGTCGGCGCCACAGGCAAACATCAGCGTCAGCGGAAGCGTCGTCACCGTCATCGGTGTTCCTTCTGAATTCAGCGCGAACATCGTCTGCCAGTATCAATACGCCAACATCCTCAAGCGCGCCCGCATCTGGAAGTACCTCGGCACAGCAGACCAAGACATCGGCAACGACCTGCTGAAGTCTCGCTTCCCTGACCTGATCAACACCGCCGGCAACGATGACCGATTCGCCGGCATCTGCTGTGTGGTCTGCGAGTTGGAGTTCGACCAGAACGCATTCCCCACCGGGGTGCCTTCGGTGTCCGCTTTGCTTCGTGGAGCGAAGTGCAAAGATGTCCGCACCGGGCTCACGGTGTGGACCGAGAACCCCGCGATCATCGCCCGCGATTGGGCGCTGTACCAGAACGGCGGCGCCTGCCTGGAATCAGAACTCGATGACGCAAAGATCATCGCCGCGGCCAACGCCTGCGACGTGATGACGAACTTTACGCGGTCTGATGGTGAGGTGGAGCCCCGCCCGCTGTATCAGTGCGGCATCGTCTGCGCCCTCGACGCGAACCCAGACCAATGGATGAGCGAGATTGTCGAGAGCATGGCGGGCAAGTGGGAGTGGTCTGGCGGTGTGCTGACCATGGTTGCCGGTGTCTACCGCTCACCGGTGGCTCACATCACCGAGGACTGGTGCTCAGATGCGGAAGACATCGAGATCATCCCGCAGCCGAGCCGCAACGACATCTTCAACGTCGTGCGCCCATCCATCGCCCTGGCCGAACCAGTGGCGGCAGAGGGAGAGGACGGCACCACCCAGGCCTACGAAATCCAGCAGGTGCCAGAGGTCCGAGCGCCGGCCTACATCGAAGCGGATGGGCAAGAGCTATCGCGCGAGGTAGAGCTCGGCGGGGTCACCCACAACGTACACGCCCAGCACGTCTGCGGCGTGATGATGCGGGAGTCCCGCGATGGGCTCATCATCAAGTTGCCGTGCAACCTCCGCGCGTTCACGCTTGAGCTGTTCGATGTGGTGACGTTGACGCTTCCATTCTTCGGCTTCGATCACAAAGAGTTCGAGGTCATCGGGTGGAAGTTCAGCATGGAGGGCGGGGTGGTTCTCACGCTCAAGGAGTTCGCCGCGAGCTTCTTCGATCCCGCCGGCAACTTCGACAACCCGAACGCCTCACCGAACACCACCTTGCCGCTGCCTTGGTATGTACCCGGGGTCAACAATGTCGAAGTCATCAGCGACATTGAAGCCATCGGAGACGGGACACCACAAACCCGCGTCTTGGTGACCTGGGATGTGGTGCAGTACGAGAGCGTGCGCAGGGGAGGGCGTATCGAGGTGCAGTGGAACCTGGCCGGCGATGATTTGCCCGTTGACGAGTGGGAGAGCATGAAGGCCGACGGCGGGGCCAGCAGCGCCACCATCTTGGGGCTCAAGCAAGGCGAGTACTACCTGATCCGCGTCAGGGCTGTGAACGCACTCGGCGTCAAGGGCCCGTGGTGCCTGCACCAACTTCACCGAGTTGCAGAGCCACCGAACGACTCAGCAGCCGCGGCAGAAGCGGCACAAGAGGCCGCAGAGGAAGCGCTGGCCAGGCTGGACGACATCGCAAGCGACAACGTTTTGACGCCTGGTGAAAAGCCCGCGGTGATGCTTGATTTTCAGGTCATCACATCGGAACAAGCCGGGATTGACGCTAAGGCAGATGCGCAAGGGCTTTCGACGCTCAAGAGCATCTATGACACCGCGGTGTCGGCGCTATCTGCCTACCTCGCCACTCTCACAACTCCAGTGGCTTGGAACAGCCTAACCGGAAACACAACGATCGTTGGCCCGACTTTCAGAGGCAAGTTCTCAGACGTCTACATCGCCCGTCAGAACCTTCTGAACGAGATTGCGGTGGTGATCGCGTCGGGCGCTGTGTCCAGTACCAACAATGTTGACTACGGCATCACATCCGCCGGCTACTCAGGCGCTGCGCCTTCTGGCCTCACGGAAGTGTCTTTCGTTGACCCGATCCAGATCACGCTGACGAACCCGGGCGGGACGATTCGTGTTGAAGCCTCAACCGTGGCCACGTTCTCAACTCCGAACTATGACGCGTTCGACATGGACAGCGCCTACTTCCAGGTGATGCTCGTTGACAACGCGGCGCCTGATGTCCCGCTTGATCAAGCCACCGGATGGTTTCGGTTCGTCGTTCGGCCGGCCACAGTGGCGTGGCCATTCCCGAAGCGCTTGGTTGAGCAACCCATCAGGCTCTTCAAACCTGACGTTCCAAACTTCACCGGCACCAAGACTTTCAAGATTCGGTTCTTCTGGAAGCTTGCCCGGCAGGACGGAGAAGTTCCCACGAACTCAATCGGATTCGCCGGCACACAACCGGCGATTGCCGGAATGTCAGGGTCAATCTCGACGCGAGTCCTGAAGGCCTAACCAAGCCACTCCAGCACCCACACAGCCCTCAAGCACAGCCCGCCCGGCGCAAGCCCGGCGGGCTTTTTCTTTGCCTGAAAGAGCCACCCCATGACCATCAAGATTCAGCCGCCCACCGGGTCAAAGCGAAACGCAACATCCGGTGAGCTGGCGCAGATCGTCACCGACCTCGGGCTTGATGACCTTGAGGGCCGGCTCGCCGCGCTGGAGTCAGGTACGACCACCATCCGCGTCGTCAACGACAACCGCACCGGGACGGAAGACACGCCCGCGACCGGGAATGTGCTTTCCAACGACTCCACCACGAGCGGCACGTTGTCGGTCACCACGTTCACCGTGGCGGGTGTTGCGGGGGTCTTCCTGCCGGGCCAGACCGCGACCATCAGCGGCATCGGGACCATCGTGATCCTGAGCAGTGGGGCCTACACCTTCACCCCGGTGACGAATTGGAACGGGGCCGTCCCTGCGATCACGTATCAGGTGACCAACGGCACCTCAATGTCGAGCGGCATCCTGCTGATCAGCATTGGGGCCGTTGCGAATGCTCCGATTGCGGTGGACGACACCCCAGCCACCGGGATCATCAACACACCGCTCACGTTCAGCCCACTCGCAAACGACAGCAGCCCAGACGGCGGAACGCTCACGGTCACCAAGGTCAATGGCGTCACCGTGACCGTGGGTGGCACTCCCGCCACTCTGCTCAATGGCACCGTAGCCCTGTTGTCTGGCAATCAGCTGCGGGTCACACCGAACACCGGCTACTCCGGCACGTTCAATTTCACATACACGATTCAGGACTCGTCCAACGGTCTCACCGCGACCGCGACTGCGATTGTCTCGTTCGCAGACCCCGGGGCACCTGGTGTCACGTACTACGTCGATTCCAACGCGGCCAACGACTCCGGTAACGGCTCCATCAGCAACCCAAAGAAGTACATCCAGAGCGGCGCCGCGCTGATGTCCCCCTTCGGTGGAGACACGCTCATCATCAAAAGCGGCACCTACAGCAACGCGCTGGACCGCATCAACAACCTCAAGTCAGGTACGGCCTCACGCTGGAATGTCGTCAAGGCCGAGGTGGATGGTGGCGTCACCATCACCGCCGGCTTCGCCATGCCGCTGGACACCAACGATCAGCCCATCGATCACTACATCCAGCTCGAGGGCCTGAACTTCGATGACCAGTATTCCAAGGGGATCACGGGTCGATATGTGAAGGTGATGCGCTGCTTCTTCCGCGGCGGCCCGCTCACCGACAACACCAACAACATGGGATGCGGCACCAATGACTACATCCCGGGCGCCGAGTACATCCTGTTCGAAGACTGCCTTTTCTACGGTGTCGGCGGGCGCTACAGCGTGCTCAGCTATGACTCAGACAAGGTGATCTTCCGCCGCTGCGTGGTGCGCCACGCGCCAGGATGGAGCGACATCAAGGGCGACCCTCAAGGCGGAATTTCGGTCTACAACAACATCAACACCCAGGTTCAAAACTGCATCGTCTTGGATAGCCCGACGATGACGAACCTGGAGGCGGGGATCTTCCACCCCAGCAACAACCGCACCTCAAGCAATCTGCAGGTCCGCGGCTGTGTCGTCATCAACTTTGCGGCGGCTGGGGTGTCGTGGGATGACTCCGCACCTGCAACGAACCTGCTCTGCGAAGACACCGCGGCGATCAACTGCGGCGCGCCCTTCGTTGCCAATGGTGGGCCAAAGGCTGTAGCCCTGAACCGCTGCACCGCGGTCAACGGCACCGGCTCATCAATTCGCGGCTATGGGTCCGCGGTGATCCAGCTCAGCAACTCGATTGTCTGGAACATGGTCAACGGCGCCAATATCGGCGGCGTAACCCTCAACGGCACGAACAACTACTACGCCCCAGGCGCTGCGGAAACCGTGGCGATCACAGAGGGCAACCTCAACCCGGCCACCAATGGACTGCTCTACCCGGTGCGGCTGGAAAACGGATCTGCCCTCAAGACCGCGGGGAAGGGTGCCACGATCATCAAACGAATCGGCGTTTCGGGCACGCTGTGGGGTGAGACGGGATGGGATCAGGTCACGACTGAGAACCTGTGGCCCTTCCCGCAAGAGGCCCGCATCAAGGCCGCCCTGCAGGCTGATGATGCATCGTATGGGTTCGCTACCACCGGCCGCAAGCGGCTCAACGGCATTGATCCCGAGACGCTGACTACCTACGTCTGGGAGTCGCTCGGCAATCAGATCCCGAGCGAGGTCTACGCCCCAGCGGCCCCGACCCTGACGACGGCGCCGACGATTTCAGGGCAGTTCGTTCGCGGCGGGACGCTGACCGTCAGCACAGGTGTCTGGACGAACTCGCCGGATTCCTACTCCTACCAGTGGACCCGGGCCGGCTCTGACATCAGCGGGGAAACAAACCCCACCTACACCTGCCAAGTGGCGGATGTTGGATCAGTGGTGGCCTGCAAGGTCCGCGCGACGAATGCCACCGGCACATCTACCCCGGCCACAGCCACAGGCTCAAGCGTTGCAGCCGCTACTGCGCCTGGCACCGTGACCCCAACCGTCACCGGTGACACCTACGTCGGCGGCGTGCTGACCTGCAACCCCGGCACCATCACCGGCCTGCCGGCGCCGACGCTGGTCTATGAGTGGAAGCGTGGGGCCACCGTGGTGGGCACCAACAGCCCGACCTACACCGCCGAGGCCACCGGCTCGCACACCTGCAAGGTGACGGCCACGAACGTCGCCGGCAGCAGCAACGGCACGTCATCTGCCGTCACGGTCGGCGGGCTGACCACGATTGCCGACACGTTTGTTGAGGCCTCACCGCCGGTCAACCTGCAATCTCACACCGCCACCGGCACCGGCGGGGGCTTCGCGTGGAGCAAGCCCGCCGGGTTCGCTGGGACTGATTTCCAAGTCATCGCCGGGGCACAGGTCCGGGTCGCCGGCACCGGCGCCGCGGCATTCCAGCCCTATCTCGTCAGCACCGTTCCGACGAGTGCGGATCAGGACATTTCCGCGACCATCACGTTCAGCTCTGCCGGTCGAACCAGCCTGATGATCGGTGGCCGGATCACTGCCGATGGATCGTCTGGCTACTGGGCGTGGCAGGCTAGTGGAAACTGGGTGATCTACAAACGCCTGGGCGGGGTCTGGGGTTCTGCTCTTGCAAGCGCAGCCGAAACGTCCGGCGGCTCCTACCCTATGCGCCTTGTCCTCCGCGACGGGTCGCAAAAGCTGTATAAGGGCGCCACGTTGCTCTGCCAGTCATTCGACACAGACATCACAGCGGCTGGACGCGTCGGTATCGGGGCCAACTTCTCGGAGGCGCTCGACACCAACACCATCGCCGCGTTCTCGGCCGCCTGGCCGGGCTAACCATCCCTCGCGCCGAGGCTCCGCGGCGCGTTGACCCACAGCAAAGGCTCAACTGATGACGCGCTATCTCCTTGCGCTGGCCGCCGCATTCGCGGCCCTGATCTTTCCTCCCCCGGCCATCGCTGCCGCCGTGGCGGATGTGACCCCCGGCGCTTGGTCGCTGTACGTCGGCACCAGCAAGACGACAGAGCATGCCAGCGAGGCGGCGTGTGTCAACGCGGCGAAGGCCTTGGGGCGAGCTGCGAAGTACACCTGCCGCACCATCACTGGTGTCGTCGTCAGCATCGTCGCCGACCCGCCGCCGGTGGTGTGCCCTGCGGCCAGCACTGCAACCTCTGTGACCATGGCATGCCCCAGCGGCACCACCGGCACCTGGACACAGACGACGACCTACACCATGGGCCCACCCCCTGCGTGCGTGCAGTCCGCGAGCATGAGCCCGGCACAAGCACCTGATGGCGCCTGCGTTGCAGTCCCTCCACCCCCACCGCCTCCGGCCCCGACAAGCGGGCCGGTTTTCTATGTCGATGGCTCGGCGCCGAACGACTCCGGCACCGGCACGGCCACCAGCCCGAAGAAGTGCATCGGCTCCGGCGCCAGCCTGCTCCCAGCCTCTGGTGGTGGAACGCTGATCATCAGGCCCGGCACCTACTCTCAGGCCTGCGATGCGCTCAAGGGGCAGGGCCGCGGGGCGCCGAACGCCTGGAACGTGATCCGCGCGGAGACCGATGGCACCGTCAAAATCACCGCCGCCTTCGGCCTGCCCTACGCTGACCACTGGTTGCAGTTCGAGGGCTTGCTGTGGGACTCACCGCAGAGCAAGGGCGTCACCGGTCGCTACGTCAAGATCCTGCGGAGTGCGTTCCGCGGCGGGCCGGCGAACGACAACACCGTCACCTTCGGCATCGGCACCAACGACAAGACCCCGGGCGCGCAGTACGTACTGCTGGAAGACGTGCAGGCCTTCGGCCCCGGCGGTCGATACAACGTGCTGGTCTACAACTCCGACAAGGTGGTGTTGCGCCGGGTGATCGCCCGGCACGAGCTCGGATGGTCTGACACCAAGGGCGACCCGCAAGCGGCCGTCAGCCTCTACAACTCCACCGACGTGTTGACGCAGAATCTTTTGGTGCTGGACAGCACTGCGTCGAAGAACTTCGAGGCCTCGCTCTATCACCCCAGCAACAGCCGCAGCAGCGCAAACATCCGCAACGTCGGGGCCATGATCCTCACCAGTGGGGGCAGTGGTGTTGGCTGGGATGACGGCGCCACCGTCACCGGGATGACCCTGGAGAACTCTGCGGTTGTGAAGTCGGCCGGCGTCGGGGTCTTCGCCAACGGCGGCACCAAGAACCCGGCACTCTCTCGCGTCACCATCGTCGGCTCGGCTTCGCACGGCGTGGCCAACTGGAGCAACGGGGGCTTGTCCATTGCTGACTCCATCGTGGCCGGCTCCGGCGGCGAGCAGATCAAGGGCGCGGCCACGAAGTCGAACGTGACCAGCACCGCACCGGTCTGGCTACCTCGGGCTACCTCGTCGGCGGGTGCTGTGATCGAGAAGCGCCTCGGCAAGAGCGGAACGCTGTGGGGTGAAGCCGGGTTCGACGCCGAGCAGACCGAATCTCTCTGGCCATGGCCCCAGGAATCCCTCATCAAGCAGCGGATGTGCGTTGACTCCGGCGTCACCTCCGGCATGTGCTCCGCATCCAGTATCACCGGCTACGTGTGGGGCCTGCTTGGCACCGCGGCGCCGGCAGAAGTCCTCAAGTGAGAACCCCCATGAAAAAGCTCATCGTTGACCTGTACGCCATGAAAAAGTCCGTCGCCGATCTGTTGCGGAAGATCGCCGAGAAGCTGGACCCGTCAACCGGTCCGGGCCAATCGTCTGTTGACGCGCTGGTCAGCGCTGGTCTCTGCAAGTATGAAGGCCCGGCCGTCTCAGGCTCCCATTCGACATTCACGCAATCCTTCAACATCGAAGGCTGCGCTACAGCAGAAGAGGTGCGCCGCACGCTGCTGGTGAGCCACCCGCCGGGCTGGTCTTCTGGGTCTGTCGGCGGCGACCTGGTGAGTGGGTCAACCGGGCCCGGCCAGACCGAGACGCCGATGGATGGCCCCGGGCCATTCCGTCCGAAGTGAGCCATGAAGGTTCTCTTCGCCTTCGCCGCCGTCTTTTTGGGCTGGCAGCTTTTCGAAGACGGGCCGCTCGCGTACTACATCGCGGCGGCTTTGCTCATTGCCGGGCTCTGCGTCAAGCTGGCCATCAAAGAGCCTGAGCTGGCCCTGGCCTACGCCTGCGGCACGGTACTGGCGCTCCTCACTGCTGGGTGTGGAGCGCTTTTCTCTCTTGGAGCCAGCGGCAAGGAATTCCTCTGTGACAAGGGCACCGGCTTGCCGGTATCGATGGTCAGCGGCGCCGTTCTTCTGGTGGTCGCCGCGCTGATGCTCAGAAAGGGGAGACGATGAGCGAAGCAGCAGCACAAGCAGCAACGGCCGCAGGCGCAGGAGTTGGGGCCGTGGTGGTGGCCCTGATCGGCGTCGAGCCGCAGGTTTTGTTCTGGGGGCTTGTCGGGTGCGGTCTCGGCATCCCTCTGGCCCCGCCCGCAGGCCGCGCACGGGCCGCAATCACCTTTGTCCTGGCAGCACTTGCGAGTGCACTGCTGGGCACGTTCACCGCCGCAGAAATGATCGGGCTTGATGCACCGGCAGCGCGGCTCAGTCTTGTGACTCGGGGGCTCACCCTCGTTCTCGGCATCGGGTTCCACCCTCTGATGTCTGTCGTGGTCGCAAGCATCCCAAGCATTTGGGAGGGTCTACTCCGTCGCCTTGGAGCAAAGCAATGATGGCAGTTCTGTACGCGCTGGTCTGCGCGGTTTCCGTCTTGACCGTTGGGGCCTACATCTGCCGGCTTGACTGGCTCCAATTCCGAAAGCACCACCCCGGCGCGATCCTCTTTCACGTCGCTTTGCTGGCCTGCGCCGCAGCTGCCGGGGTGTCGGCCTACGAGCGTTCCACGGGGCTGCTGGAGGCTGCAGGCTTGGTCGCTGCGGTGAGTTGGCTCTGGGTCAGCATGCCGTCGTGGCGCTACGGCCCGCCGAGCAGCTTGACCAAGCCTCTGCCGATCGACCCGAAGTCGTGGCCAGAAATCACCGGGGGGAAGAAGTGAAGCTTCCAGCCCTCCCGCTGATCCCTCAAGACAAGGCCAATCACTTCCTCTACGGCGCCGCCGCGGCTGCCTTCGTGGCCGTGTTCCTGCTCATTGCCGGGCGCCACATTGAGGCCCTGAGCCTGCCTGCCAACTACATCGCCCAAACAGCAGTGGTTTGCTCACTGCTTGTTGGACTGCTCAAAGAGCGGGCCGACAGAAAAGACCCCGAGCACCACACAGTGGAGTGGGCAGACGTGCGCTTCACCGTCTTCGGCGGCTTGACTGTCGCCGCGCCTCTGACCCTGCTGGGGGTGCTGCGGTGATCCTCCAGCCCCAGACCCTGGCCGCCTGCTGCGGCTGCGACATCATGACGGCCCAGAACTGGGTGCAGCCGATCGGGCGGTCCTGTGATGCGTTCGACATCACGACACCCCAGCGCCTGGCCGCGTTCCTGGCCCAGATCGCCCACGAGTCCGGCCGGCTCCGCTACGTGCGCGAGATCTGGGGGCCGACGCCGGCGCAGACCCGCTACGAGGGCCGGCGCGACCTCGGCAACGTCCACCCCGGTGACGGCTACCGCTACCGTGGCCGCGGGTTGATCCAGACCACCGGCCGGGCGAACTACGCAGCGACCACGCTGGGCCTGCGGAAGGTCGCCCCCGATGCCCCCGACTTCGAGCTCAAGCCCGAGGCCCTGGAGGCGCCGCGCTGGGCCGCCCTGAGCGCTGCCTGGTTCTGGGCGTCGAAGGGTCTGAACGAGCTGGCTGACGTGGGTGATTTCATGCGGATCACCCGGCGCATCAACGGCGGCACGAACGGCTACGAGGAAAGGCTCGCGCTGTGGGAGCGGGCCAAGGCGGCGCTTGGGGTGACTGCGTGATCCCCCTGCGCCTGGCCGCCGCCGGAGTGGCCCTCTCTGCCGCCTTCGGTGCGGGCTGGTGGGTCAACGGCTGGCGGCATGACGCGGCAGAGCTGGAGCGCCAGCAGCGGGCCGCGCAGGACGCCCGCCGGGCCGCTGCGCAGATGGACCGGGCCGCAGAGGCCTACGAGGCCCGCCGCGAGGCCGCTGACGCCCGCGAGGCCGCCCTTGACCGGAGAACCTATGCCGAAGTCCAAAAGCCTGCCAGCCGCGGCCCTTGCCTGTCTCCTGACGGCCTGCGCATCCTGTCCGACGCCGCCGCCGGCTCCAACGCTGCCCGCGGCCTTGCGCCAGCGGTGCCCGCCAGCACCGGTGCCAACTGATGCGAGCCGGGCCGGGATGCTGCTGTGGGGCCGCGCGATGATTCGGGCCTATGACGCCTGCGCAAGCCGGCATGATGCGACCATCGAGGCATGGCCAGCCGAGCGCTGAGCTGTCAAGGATTACTTGACACCTGCCCGCCGGCCCGACTTGACCGGCCCGAACTCCGGGTGCCGCCCGCTCACGATCAGCGCGAGCAACCAGGTCTGAGCGCTCGGCGTG
>JACCDR012439221.1_pt1 | contig 12651 bp, 20 predicted proteins | sample 7446431 | NCBI WGS metagenome assembly JACCDR01 (sample SAMN15323443, study PRJNA562643) | freshwater metagenome | isolation source: river surface water | place: USA:Blue River Watershed | collected 2017-08-17
CTGATAGGAGCGGTAGCCCTCGAGGTGGGTGGGGGCGGCGAGCGCGGTCAGGATGCCGGTGTGGATCCGGTCGGGTTCGGTGGCGGCGACGACCGGCGGCACGTACAGGCCACCGATGCGCCACGGTTCGCCGCTGGCGGGGCAGGCGGGCAGGCCTTCGCCCTCGAGGTGCACGGCCAGCGACAGGGTCAGCATCTGCGGGTCGAAGCCGATGATGCGTTGCCCGGCGGGTAGGCGTAGCAGGTCGACGAGCTGCTCCTCGCGGATCATCAGGGCGGCCCGGTTGCGGGGCTGGCCGGGGATGCGCCATTTCGGCCAGTCGCCGGCGGCGTCTTCGATCGACCACCAGCCGGGCGGCCGGTCGTCGGGGCCGTCGACGAGGCGGATCTCGTCGGGGGTCTGGTGCATGCCGGTGTGGACGCCGTGGACGTCGACCAGGTGGTGGCAGCGGTCCGTGCCGGGCCGGAGCACGGCGGTGCAGGACAGTGCGCTGAGGTCTGCGAGGCGGGTCATCAGGTGCCGGGGGAAAGGCCGGGTCAGGGTCCAGCCGCGGTGCTGGCCGCCGTCGTCTTCGGCTAGTTCGACGACGGTGTTGCCGGTGAACACGAACGGGCGGACGCTGCTCGGGCGGCGCCCGTTGAGGTCGATGCCGTTGGCTGCGAGCCAGTCGCGGATCTCGTTGCGGTGGCGGGTGCCGACGGCGTCGGGGGTGATCAGGATCGGGTGTTTCATGCGGGCCTCCGCTTCAGGTGCTGGCGTTCGGCCCAGCGGGTGTCGCAGCTGCCGGTGTGGTCAGGCTCGAAGCGGGGTGTGGCTTCCCAGCCAGCGCCGCATGGGCCGCAGCAGTACTTGATGCCTTTGGAGACCAGGCGGGGGCACATTCCGGCAGCTTCGCAGGGGACCAGCTCAGGCCCGAGGTCCAGCTTCGGCAGTGCCAGGGGTGGGAGTTCCCTTTCGCTCACGCTGGGGCGGGCCTCGGGCGCGTAGTCGGTGCCGCATGCCTGGCAGACCGTGTCGGTGGTTTCGCGAACCGGCCCGGTCGAGCAGGTGCGGCAGGCGGGCAGGCCGGTGGCGACGCCGGCGGTGACGTCGCGGTAATCGATGCACGGCCAGGTGGTGCAGCAGCGTCGGCACACGTCGGGTTCGGTGTGTGGGGCGTCGAGGGGGAACACGACGGCCGGGCGAGGTGCGTGCCGGGCCAGGACGCGGCCGGTGCCGTCCCATTGGGCGGCGGCTGCTTCGGCGACCTCGGCGGGGAACACGGCGACGGGCAGGGATGCCTCGTTGCCGAGCTCGCGAACGAAGGCCACGATCCGGGTGTGGGCCTGCTCCGGGGGGAGGCCGGTGACGTCGATGCGGGGTTGCGGGTAGGGCTCCATAAGGTCCTCCGGGCGGTCGAACAGGGTTGGTGCGTCGGTCGGGTTGGTGGTGGCCAGTCGCCAGCGGCGCACGATGAGGCCGCGTTTCTCGGCGCAGCAGCGGCCCATGCCGTGCACCAGCTGGTCGACGTAGACGAGGTGGTTGCAGGCCCGGCATCGGGTTCGCGCCCGGGGCCGCACGGTGGGCGGGGGCAGGCCGAGCAGGTCACCGAGGTCCGGGCCAGGGCCGGTCACAGCTGCTGGCGTTCGTGCCAGCGGCGGGCCCACCAGACGGCGACCATGCTCACGTGCAGGGCGATGGTGCCGGTGACCAGGACGACTGCGGTGGTGGCCCACGTCCAGGGCCCGTACCAGTAGGCGCGGGACACGCCGGCGAGGTAGAAGCACCACATGCCGACGACGGCGGTGCCGACCGGGTTCGGTCGGTGGCGCCACCAGGCGGCCAGGGTGCGGCGCCACGGCCGGGACGCGTACACGGTGCCCTCGACGGGCGGGGTGGGCCGGCGTACCCGGCGCACGGGTGGCCGGCTGACGGTGGACTGGTAGACGCTCATGCTCGGCCTCCGGGGATGTCGTCGGCCTGCAGCGGCCGATGGGTGACGGCTCCAGCGATGGCGGGGGGTGCCATGACGAGCCGGGTCTGGTGTTCGCCGTCGTCGAGGCAGACGCACAGGTACGCGCCGCGGGGGCCGAGGCACACCTCGAGCAGGCCGCGCTGGTCGGCGATCTGGTGCAGGCGCACGCCGTGCAGGGCGAGCCAGTCGCGGACGGTGGCTTCTTCGTGGCGTTGGACGTCGGACAGGCGCAGCGTCCAGGCGAGGGGGTCGCCGTAGCCGATCGCGGTGAGCGGGCCGTCGACGAGGGTCGTGGTGATCGTGCGGTGCAGGATGCGGCGGGCCCGGTCGGCGAGCCACGCGAACGGGTGCCGGCGGGGCCCGGCCGTCTTGCAGGCGGGGCCACAGAATTCGTCGTCGGCGGTGGCGGTACCGGGCAGGTCGATGGGGGTGCCGCAGCGGCGGCAGCGCAGGTCGAACGGGTCGGCGCCCATCACATCCACCCGCGGAACACGGCGGTGAGGATCGTCAACGCGATGATCAGGTAGGAGGTTGCCGGGGGCGGCGGGATCCACGGGGGCAGGCCGGGCGACGCCCACGGCCGGTCGCTGGGGTTCACGACGTCTCCAGGGGTTCGGCGGTGGGCCAGTGCCGGGAGCGCCAGCCCTTGGGCTTGGTCGAGCAGGTGATGGAGCCGGGTGGGTGCCACCACTGGGCCGGGTTGGGTTTCTTGCCGTCGAGGAAGTACGGCTTGAACACGATCGGGCGGGTGCAGTGGCGGCAGGTGCCGGTGTCTTCGGCGGGGATGCGGGCGTCGAGTGCCGCGATCAGCTCGGCGGCGCCGGGGATCATGCGGCGGCCACGGTGTGGACGCCGCCGGCGATGCAGCCGGACGGGCAGACGAGCGCTGCGGGGGCCCAGAAGCGGGTGAGGTCACGGCGGCCTGTCGCGTCGCGCCATTCGATGCGCATGGTCCGTTCGCAGCCGCTGCATTTGGGCAGGTAGTCGACGTTTCGTTCGGCTTCGGTGCGGTCGGCATGGGTGTAGCGGCGGTGCCGGTCGACGGGCCAGCGGCGACGGATGAGGCCGGCGAGGCGCAGCCATTCCTTTTTGGGCCAGGCGGTGCGGCATTGGGCGCATTCGACGAGGTCGCGGTACGGGTCCTGCCAGAGGGTGTAGCCGCACAACCGGTCGGTGTCGTTACCGTCGTGGTCGCGGCGGAATGCCGGGCACCGGCCGAGGCGGATGGCGTCGGATACCTCGCCGACGATGTGCGCGAGTTCGGAGTGCAGCGACCTGAGTTCGGCGGCGAAGCCGGGCAGGTCGATGAGAGTGTCGGGGTCGTCGGCGTCGGCGGCGAGCTCGAGCCACGACGCGAGGCGTCCGGTGTCGATTTCGACGGCGGCCGCGGTGTGGGCGTGCCCGTACCGGACCGCCCATTCGGCGGACACACTGTCGTGCAGGACCCGGCTGGTGTCGAGGATCTGCCCGGCCTGGGCGGCGGCGACGCGCTGCTGGTGTTGGGGGCCGTCGTCGCGGACACCGAGCAGGGCGAGGGTGACCCGGCTGGCGGTGTCGGCGAGGTGCTGCTGGTAGGCGGCGGACACGGCCGTGAACAGGGCGAGGGCGGGCCAGGCTGCGGGGATGCGGCGGGCATCGCGCATGGCCTGGGCGGCGCGGGCCCGTTCGACGCGGCGCCGCTGGTCGGCGTCGCAGGCCAGGTCGACGCGGCCGCGGATCGGTGAGCGGGTCTTGCCGAGTGCGATGCGCCAGCGGCGGACCCATTCGTCGGCCCACTCAGCTGGAGGGATCAGGCCGATCTGGTCGTCGTCGAGGGTGAGCAGTGGCCGGCCGAGGGGGGTGCCGGTGGGGACGGCGTCGGTGTCGTGGACGGCCCCGCATGAGCAGGTGTGGGGCTGGGGGACCCCGTCGGTGATCAGCTGGGTGTGCCAGCCGGTCGTGTACCGGGTTTCGAGGGTCTTCTTGCCGTCGCGGATGGTTTCGGCCTGGTAGGGCACGCGGGTCGACCAGCGGCGCACCTGGACGTGCAGGTTCCGGGCGTCGCGGCGGGTTTCGCGGCCGCCGCCGGCGAGCAGTGACAGGGCGTCGAGGCGGGCCGCGGTCGGTGACCCGATCCGGGAGGTCGACACCTTGTCCCCGGCAGGGGTGCCACCGGGCACGAGGTGGTGGGTGAGCCGTGCGGTGAGCCGGGCGACGCCGGTGAGTTCGTCGCGGAGTTCGGCGAGGTGGCGGGCGCACAGGGCACCGGTGCCGCGGTGGGTGTGGTTGCCGATGCGGCAGACAGCGTCGTCGCCGTAGTGGTCGAAGTTGTCGCGCACGGTGGCCCCCTCGTGGTGGTGCGACGGGCCGGTCCTGAGCGGGGCCGGCCGCGCGAGGGTGCACGCAGGGGAGGCCGGTTCCTCCGGTGTGGAGGTACGACCTCGTGGGGGTGCAGGTGTGTGGATACACCTGTCCCCTGTGGGGTGTTGCCGTTCGATGGTGGGTTGCCGCGCGCACCGTCGTCGCCGACAAGACTACGACGTGCCGTGCCCTTATTTGCGCAGGTGGGGGTCTTATCGCGACACGGGCCCGTATCGGCGGGATGTAACGATTGTGGACCGTGACAGGTTGTGGTCTCGGTTAGGTTCGCCCGTTTGGTCGGGCTCGTAGGCTGGCCTGATGACGACGACCGGGGCGTACGGGTTGCGCGCGAGGACAGGGCGAACGGACAGCATCCTGGGGCCGGTGCATTACGCGCTGCTGTGCGACGGTGCCGGGCAGGCGCTGCCCGGCGAGGTGCTGCAGGAGCTGCGGCTGGTCGAGGAGGGCGGCCAGATGGTCGCGAAGCTGCCGGCCCCGGCCGCAGGCGGCGCGGTGCCGACAGTCGAGCTGTCCGGGGCGCCCGGGCCGAGGTTGCGGCTACCGATCGCGGTGGTCACCCGCCCCGGTGACACGATCACGGTGGGGCCGTTCGAGCCGATGCCGCCCACATAGGCTCAGGCGTTCGGGAAAGCACGACTCGCTTCGAGCGGGGTACCGGGCCCGCGGCCGCTAAGCCGCGGGCCCGGTCGCGTTTCGGGGGTCTATTCGGGGGCGCGGTGCCGGCCGGGTGAGGTCGCCGCCTCGATGGCGGGCGCCACGTTCTTGAACGCGGTCTGGTACCAGAGGACGGCGCCGCCGAGGATCAGCAGGGTCGCGGTGGTCCAGCGGGTCCCGTTGAGGCGGCCTTCTGCGGCGACGGTCGCGGCGGCCATGCCGATCGCGACGGCGACGGTGACGAGCAGCCTCGTCCGCGGTTTCCACGCCGGCTGGTTGATCAGGGCGACCAGCAGTGGCGTGATGAACGACGCGATGCCCGACCAGAGGGTCAGGTTGAGGTTGACGGCGCCGGATTCGGTGGGCGACAGGTCGGTGGCGGCGGCGAGGAGGCCGCCGGCCTGGGCGAGTGCGTGGGACATGGGTGGTACCCCTCGTTCTCGTTCGGGTAGGGCCGGGCGGCCCTGTTGTGGCCGGTCAGGTGCTGGAAGCGTGGTCGGGTGTCGGCGGCACGAACCTCGTGTCCCCGCCGGTTGCGTGTCGGCGGGGGCCCGAGGTGGCCGACGGTCAGCGTGGGCCTGGTGGGAGTGCGGGCCAGCCGGGTGGTGGTGTCCAGCCGGGTTCGACGATCGGGTCCTTGGCGGTGCCGCACGAGTAGACCGGGTAGAGGCGCTCGATTTCCGGGTTGGAGAATCCGCGTTGGCGCAGGTCCCGCATCAGGGAGCACAGGGTGCGCCTGTTCTGCTCGAGCGTCGCGCCGGCCTCGGCTTCGTTGCCGCGCCGTTCGGCGGTGCGCCGGTCCATGTCGCGCAGCAGGCCGTCGGCGATGGCGCGGGTCTCGTCGCGTAGTGCCGCCACACGGTCCTCTGAGGCGCTGGCGGCCAGGCCGGTGGCGATGTAGGCGCCGGCGACGGTGGCGGCGGCGAGGGCGAGGCAGAACAGCATCGCGGCGGTGCGGATGCGGCGGACGGGGTCGACGGCGACGACTCCCGGTTTGTTGGTCATCAGCGGGTATGACGGTTCGTCGTCGCAGTCGTGGGGGCTGTCAGGTGGCATCGGTGTTGCCTTTCTGGTCGGCGATCAGGTCGTCGGGGTTGAGTCCGGCGTTGATGACGCCGATGCGCAGCCGCACCCACCGTTCCCGGTAGTCGTCGCGCTGGCCGGTGACGTCTTCGACGCGGGCCCTGAGCTGGCTGTTCTCGTCCTCGAGGCGGGCGGCCTGCTTGTCGGCGCGTTCGTCGAGTTGCATGTCGCGCTGGGTTTGGGAGGCACGCCCGGAGGACCGGAACGTGCCGATCAGGGTGAACGCGCCGGCGATCGTGACACCGACGACGGCGAGGATGGGGCCCCACAGCTGGGCCAGGTCGAGCCCGGCTGCGGGGTCGGGTGCGGCTGCGAGGTCGGGCGGCCACCACACCAGGTCAGCCTCCCCCGGTCGAGGCGGTGGCCGAGCGCAGCGCGGGCGGCGGGACGCGGGCGGCGATCACGGCAATGGCGGAGATGCCGATGAGTTTGCCGAGGCCGCCCCACGCGTAGACCTCACCGGATTTGATGTACGCCATGGCGATGCCGAAGCACCAGGCCACCCACCAGGCGGCGAGGCAGCTGAGGGTGAACGACAGGATGCGTGAGGTGGTGCCGTCACGCCGGCGTTGGGCGAGCAGCGCGTAGGTGAGGCAGGCGCCGATGATGGCGAGGCCGACCCCGTAGAGGCGCATGCCGGGGCTGTGGCCGCCGATCTCGACGGTGTCGGCGATGCCGCGCAGCACGTTGTACGACGCGGACTGGTAGACCATGTCGCCGAACATGAGGCCGCACACGTCCCAGGCTGCGACGCAGAGCAGGATGACGACGACGGGCCGCCAGCGGATCACTCCGCCGCTGGCGCAGGTGCAGGTTGGGCAGGCGTGCCGCCTCGGGTCTTCCACTGTGGGCCCCTCCGCGGGGTGTCGGGCAGCCCGCGGGGCACGGTGGGAGCTGGCGGCGGCCTGGTGCTCCCGCAGCCCCGGGGGTTGCCGGGTGCGGGTGCCCGGCGTCCGCGCGCCGTGCACTACTGATGTGGCACGAGTGTACGACTCTGTGCCGGTATTTCCGTCATGCCAGGCTTGTCGACGACGAAGGACCCCGGCCACGGGGGTGCCGGGGTCCTCGCTGGTTCGGAAATGTCAGGCCGCGTCGGGGTCGCGTTCGGTGACGGCGGCCTGCAGGAGCCTGCCGGTGGTGGTGTCCGGGCCTGCCCCCGCCAGGTAGCCGATCAGCAGGTCTCTGGTGCGGTCGACGACGGTGTGCGGGTCGCTGGTGAACGTGGCCGGGTCGATCGTCTGCCGGAACCGGGCGTCAGCGATCGCGTCTCGGATGATCTGTTCGGCAACCCAGAGTGGGGTGCGGTCGCGCAGCACGAACGTCAGGTGCACCGACGGGACCGTCGACAGCCTCGAGTGCGGGTTGTGGACCCAGCCTCGGGGCAGGATCAGCACGTCACCGGGGTTCAGGTCGTAGGTGATGTCCGGGCCGGTGTCCTGCCACTGCTGCACCCATTGCGGGTTCCACACGTCGGAAACCGACGACAGGTGGTCGAGCAGGGGTGCGTCGACGACGGGCCGCCACAGTTCCCACCGTTTGGTGCCGGCCAGTTGCACGATGACGCCGAGGGCTTGGTCCCAGTGCCAGCGCAGGCCCTGTTCGCCGGGTGGGGTGATGAACGCGGACAGGTAGCCGGTGCAGCCGGTTTCGCGTTGCAGGGCGCTGGTGACGGCTGCTGCGGGCGGGTACCACAGTTCGAGGTGCCGCAGGTGGGTGGTGCAGCCGGCCTGGTGGCGGACCTTGCGCAGCCGGGACGGGTTGATGCGGCCGCCGGTGACGTAGTGGGCGGGGTCGAGCCCGGTGCCCTCTTTGATCACGTTGAGGTGGGCTGGGGGCACGCAGCCGGTGTCGAGGTGGTCGTCGAGGACTGTCGGCCCGAACATGCCGGGGATCGGGCTGCCTGCGGGGAGCCGGTGCAGTGACGGCTTGTCGGGCCACGTGGTGGTGATCGTGGTGGTGGTGTCGGGGTCGAACAGCATGCGCAGAGACACGGTGACCTCCCATGGGTGGAGGCGGACAGTGGCGGGTGCGGGGTGGTCAGGAAGGCGGCAGCGGGCAGCGGATGCCGGCCAGGTGGGCGTGCGGGCAGGCGATGATCCCGAACGCGGCGACGGCGGCGTTGCCGGTGTAGTACTGCCGGTAGACGTCGGCGCCGCCGAGCAGCTGCGCCCGGTCGTGTTCGCGGGCCGTGTCGGCGGGCACGTAGTCGCCGTGGGGCGGGTGGTCGGCCACGGTTTTCGCCAGCCAGTCGAGGGCCTGCTCGACGTCGGTCCAGGTCCTGTCGGCGGAGGCCTGGCGGGGGCGCATCAGGTAGTGGCCGGTCTGCATCGGCGGGAGCTTCGACGCGACGAACGCGAGGGTTTCCTGACTGTTCGCGGCTTGGCCGGGCCGGCGGGCGCCTTCCTGGCGCAGTTCCGCGGCGGGTCCGGTCCAGGGTCCGTAGCCGTGCCAGTGCTGCATGCGGGGTCCTTCCTGAGGGTGCGGCCGGGCCGACCGGCTCGGCGGCCCGCACCATTGTGGTGGTGGGTCAGGACAGGTTGCGGTCCTTCATCCAGCGCTGGGCGAAGGCGTCGAGCTCCTCGCCGGTGAACCGCAGCGCCAGGTCGGGGCTGCCGGGCTTGTTGTCGCCGAGCAGGAACGCCTCGTCGACGCCGGGCAGGTCACCGATGGTGACGCAGGTTTCCAGGGTGCCGGTGAGGTTGCCGCCGCACCTGGGCAGCAGCTCGACGTCGTCGGCGGGCAGGGCGTACAGGTCGATCTGCTCCTTCATGGGGAGCTCCTTCCGGGGGTTGCTGCGGGGATGCGGTCCCCGCGCCGTCGGCCCGGTGGTGTTCGGCGCGAAGTCCCGGGCCGAAGCCTGTGTGGTTCTGCTGCGGAGAGCCCGGCCGGTGTGCGGGCCGGGCTCTCCGCGGTCAGCCAGGCGTGCCTCTGGCTGGTGGCGGCCGGCAGGCGGGGCGGGTTCGTTTGCCGCGCGCAAGCCCGCACCTGCCGGTCGCCTGGTCATCGCAGGCGCAGGTTGCGTTGCCGGTGGGCGGGCGGTTCCCCGGGGCGCACGTTGCCGGGCAGGATGAGCCGCCCGGTGACGGCCGGGCCGGTGGCGATCCTGCTGGCCGGGCCGTGCCGCTGGGTGTTGGCGGGCAGGATCAGGCCGGCCGTTGCGGCGGAGAATTCGTGGGTGCCGCGGCAGACCCGGCACAGTGCTTTCACGGCGTCGTCGTAGACGATCGTCGACTCGCGGTACTGGTGCGGCGGGTAGACGACGGCCTCCGCGGCGCCGTGGCGGTCGCGGGTGGGGTGGTAGCAGTTGTGCGGCACCGCGTTGGGATGCTGCCGGGCGATGTCGCGGCTGGGCATCGGCTCGGTGTGGCGGGGCCGTTCGGGGCAGGTCGGGGCGTGGATGAGCAGGGCCGGCGGGTAGTGGCGGGGCCCGGTCATCGCGCGGCCACCCGCCGGGGCATGCCCTTGGACGCGGCGGCGGGGGAGTGGTCTTTGAGGCAGCGCATCGGGGAGCCACAGGTGCCGCACCAGCGGGCGACTGCCTGGCGGGCCAGGAAGCCCGCAACGAAGGCGATGGGGACCGCCAGGATCAGGATCACTGTCAACATTGCGGGTCACCCCTTCTGTCGCTGTGGCTGTCCTGGATGAAACTCTGGAAGGTGCCAAAAAACAACCCTCCCCGGGGGAGGCCTCCAATTTGATCTTTTGTAATTTTGAGGGGCCCGGGGGGTAGCCTGCCAATTTGGCAGGACGTACCTTCCAGAGTGGAAGGCATGTCAGGCGCGACAGGGAGAGGTGGCAGTGACGCAGCCCAGGAAGGGGTCGAGCGTGCCCGCCCGCGCGCTGGGCAACAAGCTGCGCGAGGCCCGGGTCGCTGCCGGGCTGACGATGGCGGCCGCCGCGGCGGGCATCGACGTGTCGGAGACGACCGTGCGCCGCTCGGAACGCGGCGACGCGAAGCTGACCACGGTGTCCGCGTTGTGCGAGCTCTACGGGGTGCCGGCCGAGATGCGGCAGGCCCTGATGGATTTGGCGCGGCAGACCAGCGTGCAGGGCTGGTGGCACGCCTACGGCGATGTCGTGCCGTCCTGGTTCGAGCTGTACGTCAGCCTCGAGGCGGGCGCGTCGAGGATTCGCACCTTCGAGCCGTTGCTGGTTCCCGGGCTGCTGCAGACGCCGGGATACATGGGCGCGGCGATCCCCGCGATGCAGCCGGAGCTCGGTGCCGAGCAGGTCGAGGGCCGGGCCAGGGTGCGGCGGGAGCGGCAGCAGATCCTCACCCGGGCGTTCCCGGATCCGCCGCGCGTCGAGTTCGTGATCGCTGAGGCGGTGCTGCTGGCCGAGCCGGGGGCCGGCGTGATGGCCGAGCAGCTGCAGCGCCTGGTGGAGGCGGCCGAGCTGCCGAACGTGTCGGTGCGGGTCCTGCCGCTGGTGGTGGGCCCGCACAGGGCGTCCGCGGCGGGTGCGTTCACGCTGCTGGACTTCCCGGCAGAGCGCGACCACACCCCGCCGAGCACGGTTTACAGCGAAAGCCAGACGGGGGCGATCTACCTGGACAAGCCAGGAGAGATCGACGCATACGAACAGATCTGGAGGGCGTTCGGTGACGTCGCCCTCGACCAGGCTGATTCGATCAAGATGATGTCCGCGATGTTGAAGGAGATGCAATCGTGAAAATTGATCTGAGTGGCGCCGTGTTCAAGAAGTCGGCGCGATCCAGCGGCAGCGGCAACTGCGTGGAGGTGGCGAGGGTACTGCCGAACATGCCCGGGCACGTCGCCATCAGGCACAGCAAGCGCCCCGACGCGGAGGTGATCGTCTACACCGACGCGGAGTGGGCGGCCTTCACCGGTGGCGTGCGTGACGGCGAGTTCGACAAGTAGGTCCCGCAGTGCAGTGGCCCCGCACCCCGGGCAGGGTGCGGGGCCACTGTCGTTTCTCGGGTCCTGTGTCCGGCTGGTGACGTTAGCGGCCGGGGGTGACACTTCCAGACCACCCGCTTGTAATCCATTTTCAATCGGGTAATGTGGCGGGTGTCGGGCCGGACACCCGACCAGCGAGACGGAAGGACCACCATGGGCGACACCACGACCACCACCACGATGACCGACCGGCAGGCCACCGACGAGGCCATGCTGCTGCTCATCCGCAAACTGCGGCGCCTGCACCCGGACGCGGCGGCCGATGTCTGGAAGGCCCTGCCCGAAGGCGCCCAGCGGGCGGTGATGCAGGCCGAGACCCGGGCCGACGTGCTGCGCACCCAGGCCGGCGACGCGCGGAACCTGGTGTGGCCGGCCGTGCCCGACCTGGACGACGACGGCGACGGGCGGTAGCGCACGCATACGACAGGGCCCCGGCAGCCACCTCGCTGCCGGGGCCCTGCCGTGCATGGGGTCAGGCGGGGACCGGCCCGTACGCCTGCTCGATCACCCCGGCGCCGCGCGGCGGGAACTCCGAACCGGCCGCCGGCGGGATCTCCCGGACCGGCGGCGGCTGCACCGCGGCGACCGGCGGGGCCTGGCAGGTGAACGGGCCACCACTCTCGGGCCGGTACAACACCGCCGGGATCTCGTCACGCTCGTCACGGTCCGCGGGCGGCGCGGCGACCACGATCACGACCGGGCCCCCGTTGAGGTAGTCGACCAGGCGGCACTCCTGCCGCAGATCGACCATGCCGGGCCGCCCGGACGGCAGCCACACCGGCTGGATCCCCTCGTGCACCGGCCCCCGCGGGGTGAGCTCAACCCGGTCCACGAGGGCCCCCAGCGGATGCAGCCGGGGCGCCACCACTTCTGGCACCGGAGGCCGGGTGTCGGCCCGGGCGGGGCCGTTGACGGCCCGGGCGACGCCGTACACGCCGGAGGCCGGCGGCCGGGCCGTGTCGCCTTGCGCGGGCAGGGCCTCGGCCAGCCGCAGCATCATCACGACCAGGTCGGCCTGCGTGATCGCCGTGTTGTGCAGCTTCCACACCCCGGACGGGCCACGCAGGACGGGTTCGGTGGTGAGGATCCCACCGACGGCCAGCGTCCACACGCCACGGCGGACCCACGTCCACCGGTAGCCGTCGGACGGGGTGTGGGACTCGACGACGCCTTCGACGCCGAGGGCCCGGCGGATCGCGTCGGCGAACGCGGTGATCTCGGCGGGGCTCGGCGGGTGCGGGCCGTCGACGGTGGTGGTGTGGGCGGTCCCGCCGATCTCGGGAAGGCTCACGGGGTTCTCCTCTCAGGAGAAGACGGATGCGGGGCGCGCGTGCTGCATCAGCTCGAGCAGCGCACGCAGGGACGGGGCGCAGATCATGTCGGCGCCCAGGGTTCGGAGCAGGTCCTCGGGTGCGTCGGTCTGCAAACCGACCACCCGCCAGGTGCGGGGCCACGGGCCGCTGGGGCCGGGCGCGGGCCCGGTCGTGTTGACCCAGACGACCAGCAGACCGGCCACGGTGGCGATCCGCATCGGCCACGGCACCTCCGTGGCGGGGACGTCGTGGCGGCGCAGCCACGCCTCGAGGGCGATGACGTCACGCTGGTCACCTTCGGCGGGCAGTGGCACCAACCAGCCGACCGCGGCCTTCAGGGCGCCGTCGGCGTCGGTGACGTCACGGC
>JACCDR010980047.1_pt1 | contig 12648 bp, 17 predicted proteins | sample 7446431 | NCBI WGS metagenome assembly JACCDR01 (sample SAMN15323443, study PRJNA562643) | freshwater metagenome | isolation source: river surface water | place: USA:Blue River Watershed | collected 2017-08-17
AATCTCGTGAACTGTGCCTTCACGAACACGAAAGTGGACGCGTCCTCTCCTGGCGACGCCGATGACATTACCGATTCTACCTTTACGAAAACGACCGGGACGCAACATGGTCTCGAAATCTCAGGCACCGCCGCCGACATGACGTTAGACGGCGTGACGTTTACGGGCTACGCGGGGACCAACGGGAGTTCTGGCAACGAAGCGATTTACGTCAATATTGCGTCAGGCTCGATGGTGATCAGCATTACGGGAGATGGGTCAACGCCAAGCATCCGCACGGCAGGGGCGACTGTCACGGTACAAAATGCTGTCACCGTCAAAGTCACGGCAAAAGATGCTGACACCAGCTCTGCCATTCAATCGGCTCGCGTTCTACTCTATGCGTCAACTGGCTCCACCGTGACAATCACACGGTCAGTGTCTACGGCGACGGTCGCGCACACTGGCCATGGGAAAACGACTGGAGATAAGGTGCTGATCGCTGGGGCTGACCAAGGCGAATACAACGGGGTCAAAACGATCACGGTGGCCGATGCCAATAGCTACACCTATACGGTAAGCGGGACGCCCACAAGTCCGGCGACCGGGACGATCACGAGCTATCGGGTGATTTTGGACGGCAGTACGGATGCCAGCGGGATCGTGCAGACCGCAAGCTTTAATTATACGAGCGATTTGGTAGTGACGGGGCGTATCAGGAAGGGCACCAGCTCCACGTTCTACAAAACGGCTCCAGTGTCCGGGACGATCACCTCGGCGGGGTTTGACTCGACGGCCTTTTTGGTGAAAGATACGTAATGGCCATCTCGATCAATTGGAACACGAAGGTCATCAGCGTGCCGCAAGCTGACCTGACCAATGTGAGCGGCACGCTATACGAGCTGGATGTCGATGTCTTTCGGCTTGCCCTCAAGGACATTGAGGATAGTGACGAGGGGATGGCCTTCCCGCACACGCACCGGCACAATACGAGCGTCACGCTCTCGGGTGTGACCTATGCGCGTACCGTTGAAATCATCAATGATTACACGGTTACGTTTGAGGATACCGGCTCGCCCTATACCGTTCGATTAACCGGCGCGAATCATAATCTGGCCGATGTGACGAATTATGTGAGTGAGGTCTCGCTGATCGTCGGCAATAGCGCAGGGCTTATCACCACATCGGGCGGCAGTGGAGGTGCGACCGCTGCGGACGTGTGGGCGCATGCTGTGGAGAATAGTCTCACGGCTGAGCAACTACTTCGTATCCTGGTGTCTGGCATCTCTGGGAAAAGCGCGGGCGTCGGCACTACGCAGGAGAAATATAAATCGGTGAATGGGGCGAAAGATCGGATCACGGTAGACTTTGACGCGCAAGGCAATCGCGATGCCGTCACGCTGGATGGGACCTAGATGCTGTTTGGTGGGGGGCTCTTTGGTGGACAGTTGTTTATTGGGAACCTGTATGGGGGCACAGATGTGCCCGATCAGCCTCCGGTACTGCCTCCGACGACAGGTGGAGGCTCTGCCTTTCACCAACGGCTCTTTTGGTCGCCACTACTCAGGACGCGATCGGAGGTGTATCAGACCATGGTGCAGCGTGACGAAGAAGAGGTGGTACTGGCGGTACTCACTGCCTTTATAAAGGAGCAGGACCGATGGGATCGTTAGCAGATTGTCTCAAACGGATGCGCGGCGTATTCCCTGAAGGCGATCGGATCGATCTGTTAGCGGCGGCTCAGAAGACCTCTGAGCGTGAGGCGGTCCAGGCAGCACTCGATGAGGCCTGGTCTGATTTGCGGGAGATTGAAACGGCGGTTCGTGAAGAGCTGGGGATTGGGGCTTCTCCGCAAGTAGCGGATCAGATAGCTGGTAAGCCAGTAGCGGCGTCTACAATCAGCACCATCGCAGGCTATGACGCCTTCAGTACGCGGTTGCGGAATGGAGAAGTGACACTCGATGAATACAAGCAGGCTTTTCAACAAGTTAAAGCCAGCAAAGAGGCTTTAATTGGTGAGCTGAAGAAGCTCACGAAAGACCAACTTGTAAAGCGGAGCCGTTCCTTACGATCAAGCAAGAACGACAGCAAAGATGAACTGGTCCGTCAATCCTACGACGGCATGTTGAGCACGTTCTCAACGGGCCGTGGAGTGTCCTATGTGCTGAGTGCCAAGGGTGGGTACGAGCAAGCTCTTACCAAGATGGTTGATGAGACGACCGAATCTGATCTGAAGGCATATGCGGAAGACATCGCCAAGGCAAGAGATGACTACAAGAAGAGGATCGAAGGATTTGAGAACCCGCAAACATTACAAAACTTTGATGACCGGGTGAGAATCAAAGGCGAATCCTCTCTCACGACTGAACAGCTTGCTCGCTATGACGAACTCCTGGCGCAAGCTGGACGCGAGAAACGGAAACAAGCGCAAGCGCAAAAGGAGACCGTCCAAGGGGTTGAGGCTGGCACCGATCTCCAGATGGTCGAGTCGAAGCATACCAAGACGGGGGAAAAGCTCTGGGTGGTCAAGCTCGCCAACCGGGTTGATCGATCAGTATATGACCGGCTCAACCAGGCGGCGCATAAGCTGGGTGGACGGTACTCCTCCTACAACAAAGATGGGGCGATCCCTGGATTTACCTTTCGTTCGGAAGAGGCGGCGAAAGCCTTCATGACGGCGGGGAAAGGGGAGACGGTCTCGGCGGCGCCAGTTCGAGAAGCAGCGAAGGCGGAAGTACAGAACAATGCCGTGTCCAAACTGCGAGAGATGGCCGACAGCCTCGACGGGAAAGCCGACGAGTCCCTGAACGCCGATCGGAAGACGAACACGGCGAAGCGGGCTAGGCAGGCCAGCTCTGCGGAGAATGATGCCCTTGCGAGCAAGGCGCTGGCTGAGACCATGCGCAACCTGGCTGATGCTATTGAATCCGGTGAAGCGACACACCTGATCGGATTGCGGACGAAAGCCCAAGTCGAGATGTTGGATAGCATGCTGGAGCGGGCCAAATATGACAGGATCAAGCAGGAGACCAAGGGGTCCTACGTCGATTATGAGAGGCAGAAACACCGGAAAGCCGAACCGGAAGACGCAGCCTTTGCGAAGTACCCGGAACTGGACGGCAGTAAGTCAGAACTGTTCTCGGCCTACAAAGATCTGGCGACCATTCGCGGCGCGGATCGGGTGAGGAATCGGTTCTATAAACAAGCGGAGTCACTTGGTGAAGATGGGCGTGTGCAGTTGTCTCGTGAAGATGTGGAGTTGGCAATCGAGAAATATCCACGCAAGAGCGGTATTCCGTGGCACTGGCCAGAGACTCTTGCGAAACTGAAACGCCTCGAATCTATGGGCGTTACCTCTCTACCGGAACTCCGGGCCGCACTTCGAGAGTATGTCGAGTACCGAGGGAAGCGCGGCACGATCGACAAGGCCAAGCAGCTCGAACGTGAATTGATCGGGAACAAGGGGATTGGGAACGACTTCTTCCCCACCCCAAAAGAAACGGCGCAACGCATGGTCGCCGAAGCCGGTATTGAACCAGGCATGAAGGTGCTCGAACCATCGGCAGGGAACGGGAACATCGCGGAAGTCATCAGAGATGCTGGGGTGAATCCGGATGTCGTCGAGCAATCCTCGAAACTGCGGGAAATCCTCGAAGCGAAAGGGTTCAATATTGTTGGGCAGGACTTCATGGATATGACGCCAAGAGGGTTTACCTACGGCGATAAATTCGTAGACACCCAGGGGCGAACCGGGATAATGAGCGGGTCTGGTGGTATGGGAAGCGGGCGAGTCGGCTTTGTCCCTGAAGGGGCAACCGGAAGAAACTTCGAGTGGATGGGAAGAGATGAATTAACCGGAGTAGAAAAGGTTGGCCATAATAGCGGTTATGACAGGATCGTGATGAACCCGCCGTTCTCCAATGGCCAGGATGCCGAACATATCCACCATGCCTATACCATCCTGAAACCAGGTGGTAAGCTAGTTGCAATCGCCGGGGAAGGGATCTTCTTTCGGAACGATGCGAAGGCAGCCGCATTTCGGAAGTGGCTGGATGAGGTTGACGGCAGCTCAGAGAAGCTGCCGGAAGGCACATTTAAGGATGCCTCTTTGATGGCGACCACGGGCGTGAATGCTCGGATGGTGGTGATCGAGAAGCCTGTAGAAGAAACCAAGCAGTCCGATTCGTTCCTTTCCTTCCTGATGGATGAACGCGGCTCTATCCCGGCGTCATTGTTCACGAGAGGGAAGAAGGACACCGGCACCATCGATCACCCTATCGCTCGTGAACGACTGAAAGAATCGAAATCCTCCCTTCGCCCGTACCTCCTCGGGGCGTTGGGCCTTGAACAACTCTCCCAGGTCTACGGGAAGGACCATGCCGAAGTGCGAGCCTACAACAAGGCCACGCAGGCCATGGAAGCGGATTTCACCGAAATGTCGCGAGAGTCCGATAAAGTGGCGCGGGCCTGGACTGATCTCAATATCCCGGTGGCCGATAAGATGGCGAAGGTCATGGAGGATGCCAGGTTCTTGAACTTTGACCCTGATCCTCGGAAGAAGCAGGAAGCGGATTCCGAGAAGAAGCAAGCACTCGTCAAGCGGTTCGATCAACTCCCTGATGGGGCAAAAGCCGTCTACCGGCAGGCTCGGGACTTCTATACCAACATGGCTGAACAGCGGTTTCATGCCTTGAAGGAGCGGATTGAACGGGACGGGGGAACGCCAGAGAACACGAGAAAGTTGGTCGATCGGTTGCAGCTCGCCTACGAACAGGTCCGCTCGAAGGTCTATTTCCCCTTCACGCGGTTTGGCGAAAACATTGTGATTGCCAAGCAAATGAAAGACGGCAAGGAAGTGGATCGGGAAGTGCATGCCTTTGAATCGGTGGCGGAAGCTGGGAAGTTCGCTACCCAAATGAAGATGAAGGGGTGGCAAGTCAAGCAAACCGTCGCCAGGGAGTATAGCGTCGAGAAGGAAGGGCCTGCCTCCAAGATTGTCCGGCAGATGCATGACATCATCAAAGAGCTTGGCCATGGTCAGCAGGGATTACCAGGCGTGATGAACCTTGAGGACCAGTTACTTGACAGCCTGAATCAGTCATTCTTGCAAGCCCTACCGGATATGTCCTACGCGAAGCATTTTATCCATGCGAAGGACGTAAAGGGGGCTTCACGCGATGCGCTCAGATCGTTCGCCCATTCAGCCTTGCACGGGGCTCACCATATCTCACGTATCCGGCATGCCGATAAAGTGACGCAAGCCCTGATGGATCTGGACGGGAGCATCAATTCGACGGTGCAAGGCGATACCACGGAAGCGCGGCAGGTCTACAACGAATTGGTACGGCGGCACAATGATATCATGAACCCGAACACGCACCCGGTCAGTGCATGGCTGGGCCAGCTTGGGTTTACGATGTCGCTCGGTGGAGTCGTGGCGACCGGCATTACGAACGCGACACAGGTTCCACTGGTGACCTATCCGTGGCTAGGGGCGCGGTACGGGTTCGGGAAGGCGTCGGCAGCATTGGCGAGAGCCTATAAGGACTTCCTCAACCCACACACGTTGAACAAGGATTCCTTGTTTGATGCCACCAAAAGTAAGTTGATCAGCGAGAGTGAGCGCAAGATGCTCTTAGAGCTCGCTCGGCGTGGACGGATCGATCTGACCCAAACAATGGACTTGGCCGGGCTCTCCTCGCAGGACAACTTAAGTCGGAAAGCGAGACTCACCGGGACGCTCAACGAGAAGGTGACGAGGATGCTCGGGTTTACCTTCCATGCGCCTGAAGTGATGAATCGACAGGTGACGGCACTCTCTACGTTCAGGCTTGAGAAAGAGAAGGGCGGATCGTTTGACGAGGCCTTGCAGCGGGCAGAGCAAGCGATTATTGACACACATTTTCTCTACCAAAGCTTTAACCGGCCTCGCTATATGTCTGGGAATTTCCTCCGAGTCCTCACAATGTTCAAGCAGTACAGCCAGAATATCGCCTTCACCTATGGCCGGGCAGCATCGATCTGGCTGGATAAGAACGGTGCGACGAAGGAAGAGCGGCAAGTCGCTAAGCGGCAGCTCGTGAGTATGCTGGCCTTGCAATTCGGCGCGGCTGGCGCACTCGGGATGCCATTCTTTGGCAGTGGGGTTGATATCCTGATGGCCGTCGTTGGAGCCTTTGGGGATGACGACGACAAGCGAGAATGGGAAGTGGCCTTGAGGAAATGGCTAGATGGTACGGCTACTTCTCTTGCGGAAGCGTTCATTGACGATAAAGAGCAAGCGGCGAAGGTTGGCAAAGAACTGGCCGAGGTGGTGAGCCATGGAGCATCGAGGCTGACGCCTTGGGATATGGCCGGACGGTTAGGGCAAAATGATCTCTTCTTCCGTGAGCCGCAACGGGAACGGGAAGGCCGGCAGGCGGTCATGGATTGGATGATGGCGCTAGGTGGTCCTGTGCCTTCGTATGGCGTGAATTTTATGCTTGGCATGGGGGATGTCGCCAAGGGGATTACGGAGTTAAACGCCGGGTTCTTCATGCGCGGGGTGGAAGAGCTTACCCCGGCAGTCTTAAGGAACGGCGTGAAGTCTCTCCGCTACACTCTCGAAGGCGTTAGGACGCGAGATGAATACAAGCAGTTGGAGCTAGATACCTCAGAGAAGTTAGGGCAAGCCTTCGGGTTTACTCCTGCACGGGTGGCCGAGATGTACGAATCTACCACGGCAGTCAAGAACAAAGAGCATCGTATTCTAAACGAACAGAAGTCCCTCAAGAACCGCTTTGCACGGGCGGTTGATGATCAGGACGACAGCGCGAAGCAGCGGATTCTGGAAGATATTCGAGGATTCAATGAACGCAACCCGATCTTTGCCATTACCAGCAACACGTTAAATAAGTCACTCAAGGCACGTCGTCAACATGAGGCAGGGATGGAGCGGGGTTTGTATTTACCTCCGAGGAGGAGGGCGCTGTTGGAAGAGGGAGATTTCGGAGACTTCTAACCTCTTCTTCTGCGTAAGAAATATTCTTTAGTAGTTGTCTCATTTCAAGCCTATCGATGACAGCATGGAACTCTTCCATGTCGTTGGCTGGCTTGACGGTAAACATAGGCTGCCCTCGTCTTGGATGGGTGCAAGCTACGCTTCCGCCGAACGCTTCCCTCGCTTCTTCGGCTGAGTAGTCGCAGAAGACGTTATAGGCTGGTTGGTTAAGGCGTGCGTGCATGGTATATGCCAGCGCGTCGCATGTGTGGTCATCGTAAGAGTAAGGCATTACCGCTCCTATCCATGCTTGGCGATCCAGTGTAGGACATGCAACCTACACCGGTATTTGCATATAAGACAGTCTGTCACTTGTTCGTCTTGAGGCTTTGCATAATGTTCTGTAGCTACAGGGATGCACTCGGTATGCGACCAACAGGAGCCAGGCTCCCATCCAAAAGTAGGCTTAGAAACGTCACGGTCGCCATGAGTGATTAATTGCTGGCAGTAGTGGCAAATTATCGATCCTCATCTCTATCATACCGATTCCGATCTCTTCGTGACTCTCCCCAATCCCCATAGATGATCTCGCGTCGTCGTTCTTCGCTGCGGCGTTGAGCATCACGATAGGATCGGCTTTCTGACTCGATGATTGTCCCACTACTGTAGGGGCTCACGTTGCCTCGGTCGTCGGTGATGACGCCCCCGTTTCGGCCTAATGGCTGGACGGTGCGGCTGCCGTTGTCTGAGTCGCACACGATGGCACTCCCGACACGATTACAGAAGGTTTGAGAGTAGGCAGGGATGGAGAAGAAAAGAAGAACGGAAGCTATTAGTAGCGTTTTCATTTGACACACTCCTTCATGGTCGAATGCCACTGGCTATGTTCATGTTTGGATGTCAAGAGTTTCCATAAAATGGAAGCGGCATCCTTCCCAACAATAGCTGTATTAATACTGTCGTCCATTGCCTTCATTGCTTTTTTCATGCGATCAGCGCATTCTAATTCTTTGCAATGCATGACCATTCGACCACCAGTTTCAATAATTTTGAAATCTTCTAATTGAACATTCCAAGATTTATCCTCGTATTGTATAACGCTGTTATCATCAGCATGAGTTAGGCTCGCCCACAATATAAGCGGCAGGGCCATGTAGAGGCACCTTAGTCGTGTGGTCCTGTTCGGTACGTGCATGGCCACCATAACGCCTCCTGAAAGGTTAATTTTTTGGAGATAGTAAGAAACGTCATGCCGTCTCATTGCAATTTAATAGTACCCCTAGTGTGGCAGAGTCGCAAGATGCAAAAAGGTGCCCCGCGGTATATTTTGCTGGCAGGAAAGTGCTTGACAAATGACAAGCGATAGGCTAGTCTTGCAATCAATGGAGGTGATCAAGATGGTTGAACGAAAAGTGCAGTTAGGGTTCAGGGTGAGTAGAGAGTTGAGAAATAGTATCTGGCGTCAGGCGAAGAAGGAGAATGTCAGGCCATCCGATCTGATACGCCGGTTATTGTCGGTGGTGTGCACGAGTTCAAACTAGTCTGTAGTTCGCTCTGTGAGAATAGGAGTACTTCCATATGCTCCATCTTTTGATCTTTGGTCCGTGCCGATCTGAGGCCCCACTCGCCCGAAAGGGAACTAAGGCCACTGCTCCCAGAATGGAAGCTGGCAGCACAGATCCGCACGGGCCGTTCTTCAAGGAGGCTTCCATGTCTACTTGTCCAAAGTGTTCAGGATTATTGGTTTCTGCTCCATCCACCCTGCATCTCCTGTCCGATTACTTCATTGACACCTACGATCTGCAAGACAAGCAGGGCGTGTCGATACGGTGTGTGAATTGTGGATATTATGCTGATGCCACAATGCTGATGAATAAAGCCAAACAAGAGGATGCCCGGCGCTTAGTGGCTCAAGCGGAAGGATGGGCCGTAGACCATTCTGCGACGATAGCGACGAAGGAGGGGTTCTTCACTGCTATCACGAAAGGAAGATTGTTATGACGTGTCCAGGCTGTGAAGTTCGGTCGGTTGCGGTGACGTTGAATACATGTGTGGGCACGGTGTCAGTATGTCGGGTGTGCGCGGTGCAGGGGAGCAAGCTTGAGTTCATCGACGCGCTGCTTGAAGTGCAAGAATTGGAACATTACTGGCGCGGCAGTGTCGCCATTCATGGGAGGTAGGGCGATGTCCGTTGCTGACCATCAGATAGACGAAGAGGATGATTTTTGCGAGGGGTGCGGGATGCCGTTCAATGATGCCGGGTTGTTGTGCGTGGATTGCCGTGCGGATACCTGTGACATGTACGCCGATGAAGCGATTCAGGACAGATTGGAGGGGAGGCTTAAATGAGTAGGTGGGTCCAGCACAAGAAAGACATAGGCGGACGTAAGTGGGAGGTGATTTCATCGTATGGGGATGGATGGAACGTGCTGGATAGAGTCACGGGCTGTAAGCATAGCCTGCCCAGCGTGGAGTACATCCTTGTTGATCCTCCAGAGCAATGGGAGGACGTGACTGCAACGTATGAGTTTAACGATTTACGACTTCTTACGTACACCGGAGTTGATTACTCTATGGCTGACTATCGCATCACTAAGATCGACGGCCTGCACAATGGACCAGCCTTTATCGTGGAAAGGAAGAAGTCATGACGAACTTACGAGACAGGCCTCTCAGGCTGGAGGCAGCGCTCACGCGAGATTACATCAATCAGGCTGAGAAGATGCGGGAGATTGATCGGCGAATGAGCAAGAAGCAATGGCATCCAATGACCATGACCTTGATCTTTGTCCTGATCGGGGTGCTGCTGTGGTGGGTGTTGATGAATTACTAAGGAGGCAATCATGGGAATGGCGGGTTGGTGCCAAGAGTGCGGGTCAATTGCGTTGGAGGGGGATCCATACGTTCCTGGCTGCCGGAGATGTGCGCCGATGGATGCAGACAAGTTGACTGGATGGCGACTCTTGGCGGTCTGGACAGTTGCAATTGGCGGATCGTGGGCGCTGACCATTGGCATCCTTGTGTGGGTGCTGCAATGATTGTTGAGATGAAGGGCGCGATGGTGCTGGTTCAGGAAGGGCGCACTTCCATTATTGCTGATGTGCCACGAGAATGCACAAACGGCCACACGAGGACACATGTTTTTGAGAACAAGCGAGGCGAGACGGCGTGTGTCTCCTGTGTGGTGCGTGAGGAGTTCGGAAGATGAACATATTCTACCCAGACAAAGACGACTCTACTCCTGAAACGGTCTGGCAGTTTACTCAACAACGGGACTCTCAGCGGAGCGCCAACCGGAAGTCTGCTATCTCCAGGCAGGCACGGGCGGCTGTCAAGCGGATCGAGGCGATGCTGAAGGAGAAGGCGAAATGATTGTGCAGTTCAAGATTGATCTCCCCAGGATTCAGAGCACAAAGGACGCTCATACGTTTTGCCAGGTGTTGGCGGATGAGATGGTGCAGTCCTCTGCTAACAGTGAGAACGATATTAAAGCTATTCAATACAGTGTGCCAAAAGAAAGGATGCAACCGTGACACAAGTACAAGATTGGTCGGCGTATGAAGTGGCGGATGAGGCTGAACTCCATCCAGCCGAGGATGCTGAAAAGGTGATGAACATTCCACAGGCGGAACGAGAGCAATACCTAGCGCTCTATCAGCAGCGGGTGAACGGTTTGGTGCCGATGGATGATCTGACGGTGAAATCCTGCGGGGAGTTTGTCGAGCAGTGCAAGCTGGCAGCGAAGCGCGTCGAGGACAAACGGAAATCCTTAACGGAGCCATTAAATAAACAGGTCAAGGACATCAACGCGATCTATATGCCGGTGAGTGATGCGTTTAGTGGTATGGCAAAGATGGTTACGATGCGGGTGAATAAGTTTATTGACGATCGGCGGCGGGCGGCAGAACTTGAGCAGCAACGGCTCTTGGCCGAAGCGGCGAAGAAGCAGGCGGAACTGGACCGGAAGGCACAGGAGGCGAAGGAGAAGGCAGCCGAAGCCCTTGAGAGTGGCAACGAAGTTGCGGCGACGGTGCTGGAAAGCAAGGCGGCGATCTTCGAGCAGAAGGCGTCGGAGGTTGTCCCTATGCAGGTTGCCGTCCCAACAGGAAAGGTGGAATTGGAAACCTCTACGGTTTCGTTTGGAGGGGCTAAGAAAGTGTGGTCTTTACCGGGGTGGAATAAGGAATCGAAGCTGTACGCAGACAGCGCAATTTTAGAAGGTGTGGACATGAACTGGCTAAGGCGTTTCTGCGTAGTGGATACCGTCAGACTGAATGCTGCGTTTAAGAGTGGGGAGGTTTTCCCGAAGCCGTTTATTGTGACGAACGATTACAGCAAATCGAGGGTGCGGTGATGAAGCCTGCACTAACGATAGATGAAAGATTCGATAGGTACACTTGCTACACAGGCGATTGCATCGTGTGGATAGGATGCTCTGACCAGCACGGCTATGGTTCATTCTACGAATCTAGGCATAGACCATATCTGAAGGCTCACAGATTCGCTTACGAGAGGGAACATGGTCTATTTCCTATTGGTCTGGACGTAGATCATCTGTGCCGAAATCCATCATGCGTGAATCCAGCTCATCTAGAGGCAGTCCCGCATAGAGTTAATGTTCAAAGGGGACTTGCTGCAGAATCATGTCGGAAAAGAGGGGCTGCCATAACCCACTGCAAGTCTGGTCATGAGCTGAGTGGAGAGAATGTTTACCATAGGAATGGAAGGCGACACTGCAGACAGTGCAGGCGTTCATTCAATGAGATTCGCCACATGAAGCTTATGAAAGAGTCTGTTGCGGCAGGGAATTTGTGTGAATGTGGATGCGGAGAACGGACTACTTTGGTCCTTTTTAATCGGTATGAGTACGGAGAAATTAAGGGGGTGAGTAGAAGGTTTATACGTGGGCATGCCAATAGAGGGAAACGATTCAAGTGAAATGTGACAGAACTAGGCCACAGCATTATTTTGATGAGTTTACAGGTAAACGCTATTGGTCTGTGTCTGAGGTGAGGAAGGTTGCCTTCGACTCCTACGTTGGCATCCCTGAGTCGGTACTGGAACCGGCGCGGGTACGGGGGACGCTTCTCCATAAGCGCATGTTCTTTTGTTTCGCCGCACTGGAAGGGTTATGTGCGTATCCATCGGTCTTGGTTGGCCTAGAAGGCTATTGCCAATCGATGGACCAGTGGATAGAGAAGCGTAAGCCGACGCGGGGAAAATTGGAAACGGCAAGCTGTAACGAACGCTATGGCTACGCGGGCACACCTGATGCGCTCTTGAACATCTATCTCAACAAGAAGTGGCGGAAGGTGCTCTTCGACCTTAAGACGGGCTCGCCGGTCAGAACAGATGCTATGCAGTTGGTCAGTTATAGCTATATGGACGGGTATAAAGCTGATGAACTCCTTGATGTTTATCTTGATGCCGACGGCGGAGAAGCCAAGGAACAATTTGTCACAAAGGGGAACAGGGCTGTTGAGTGGTCGGCATTCCTCAACGCCTTGTCCCTGCTTCGATGGAGGAACGGGAAATGAGTACTCAAGAAGTTACCACTCGATCCAGTGTGTCGGTATCGCTCACGTTGAATACGCTCCCGCAACTACGGGAGTTTTGCCAGGTTCTAGCCAAAACCAGCATGGTCCCCAAGGCCTACATTGATAGGCCTGATGACATTCTGGTGGCGATGC
>JACCDR011958395.1_pt1 | contig 12648 bp, 12 predicted proteins | sample 7446431 | NCBI WGS metagenome assembly JACCDR01 (sample SAMN15323443, study PRJNA562643) | freshwater metagenome | isolation source: river surface water | place: USA:Blue River Watershed | collected 2017-08-17
AGCTCCACGTTCCCGACCATCGCGTCCGGTATGCGCCGCTCCCACCAGCGGACGGACGCAAGTAGCCCCACTCTCGGCGTTTCCAGGAGTTCCGGCTTGTCTACCAACGGCTCGCCCGTTTCCGTCTGCGCCAGTTCGTACGCCTCTTTACCGGTGAGCATAATCGGACCGCGGCCGATGTAGCGCGCGCCGTCCCCCGGTTCATCATTCCCCATGCGCACCCCGTAGACTTTCTCTGCGAGCTTGGATGGGTTCCCCGCGTAGGGCGCGGCACTGGCGAGAGTCGGGAACCGGGACGGCCACACCTTCATCAGCCGCTCGGCCCGATAGTTCAGGTTTTCCCGGGTCCGCTCCAGGTGCGCGGACTCGTGCACTATCTGCGCCAGGAAATCATCGATCTCGTCTAGGCCCAAGCTGAACGCCGCCGGGGTCACGACCGTTTCGAAAGCCGGAGCCCAGCGCCCCGCTGTCGACGCGCGGCACCCCATCGCTGTCAGAATTTGCCCCCATCGCGCTGCGGTGAGCATGTCAGACCCCGGCCCCGGTGTTGATCCGCAGCGAGGCTTCGGTGTGAAGCTGTTCCGACTTTTGCCGGTATCCCATCGCGGCAATCGCGAGCTCTTTTTTCGCCTGCTCGATGGTGCTCTGCTTTTCCGTGGCGTATTTCAACAGGGCGATTTCGCGCTCCAGTTCCAGCTTGGCGATGATCGCCGCATGGTTCTGCTCGGCGATTTTTTCGCGCAGCGCAATCTCGTTCTCGGTCCCGGCGGCGCGCGCTTGCGCCTCCTGCACGCTGGCCTGCGCGCGAATAGTGGCCGCTTCCACGCGGGGATCCGTCGCTTGAGGCCCCGCCGCGGCCAGGCGATCCGCCTCTTCTTTCTTCTCGGTATCGCTTTTGAGGATATCCCCCGGCTGCACGTGCTGCGCTTGCAGTGCTTTCTCGAACAGCTTCCGCGCGTTGATCTCGGGCGCAAAGACAGGGTTGCTGGCCGCGGCCAGCAGGCTCGTAAAGGCCTGGTTCTGGATGTCGCGAACGAGCAGCGCCGACGACCCGCGCGCGTCAATCTGCATGTCTCCCTTCACGGCCTCATCTTCCGCGTACGCCATGTTGTAGTCGTAGTACCGCGTGATATGGGGCTTTGTTACGTAGTCGTCAAACTGCTTGACCATCCGCCGCAGAACCACGTTGCTGGCGTTCATCAGCATGGTCATGCCGCCGACAGTTTCCGCGGCGCCAGCGCCCTGCCCATCGCCCTGCGCGTACATCGGCGTGCTGGTTTCGGCGTCCGCCAATTGCACGCCCATGTTGATAATGTTCTGCAGCTCCGCTTGGTGCATGCTGATCTCGACAGTCGTGAACGCTTCGGCCGGGTTGCCCCCCTCCGGGCCCGTGTATTCCCAGAACTTCCGGGCGTACAGGCTTAGCGTGCCGTCTTCGGGGTGAATCATGCCTTTCTTGACGATGACCTGGGGCCCCGCGCATACCGCCGCGTTGTCCAGCATCATGCGCCACGCGGCGTTGATCACCCGCTGCGGCGCGCGCATAAGGTGCGGCACGCCCAGACCCCGGGGGCTGTCCACGACTTTTTCGAGGGGCATGAAATCGTACGGCAGGTCCCCCGTTTCCAGGGGGTTCAGGTACGCTTTCACCACGGTGTTGTTAATCATCACTACGCACCCGCTGACGCACCGCAGCACCGTTTCGGGGCCATCCGTCTCGAAGTCCAGCCCGGCGGCTTCCAGGTCTTCCGGCTCTAGCTCGCCGGTGTAGGTCCATACGTCGTACGTGTTCTTCTGGAAAAGATTCCGGCCCAAGTGATTCGTCAATTCAGTCAGTGCCTGGCTCCGGGCTGGGCCCTCCTCCAACACGGCGGCAATCTGCTCGGCGATGTACCCCGGGTGCTTAGCCAGGGCGCGCACGCTTTTGCGGGTCATCTGCTCTAGCTCGTAGATGCCCTTGCCCTTTTGCACGTCCTCCCCGCAATCCGGGTCTTCCCAGACAAAGCGCGGGTCGATTCGGAAGCTCGCCGGCTCCGTTTTTTCTTCCACCGTAAGCGCGTACACGCCGCCCTCTACCTTGCGCCACGCCTTGGCGGTGCGGTTTGTTATGACCGGGCCCTTGAGCACGCCGACGCCCATCACCGCGGCGTCGTGCCACACTTTGCGCAGTTCGCCCCGATAGTCGCACTCCACCAACTGGTCATCGATAAGGCGTTCCATCGCCTTTACTTTCTCACCGGCCACCGCGGCCGCGGCCTGCGCGATGTCGGAGCGCTTGACCGGGGTCGGAACTGCCGCGCCGGTGGTGGGGTCTATCGCATCCAGGGTGATCGGCGCGCCGGTCTCCGGGTCAACTGCCTGGCTCTGGTCTTCGGACAGGCGCAGCATGTGCGGGATCGGGGTCGCCTGCAGCGAAAAATTCCGCTCGTCCGTCGGGAGAACGATGTCAACGCAGCGCGCCTCTAAGGCGTTGGTCTTCTGCCGGGTCAAGCCGATGAACACGCTGGAACGCGTCGGGGCGCTGCGGTCGCGCACGATCGGGTACCCTTGCTCGGCGCTGTCCATCATCGTCGGCACCGCGGCGCTACGGTCGATCGCGTGATACTGGTCCAGGTCTTCCGCGACGCGCTTATCCCAGCCCGACGCGCGACGCGCTGTAATCCACTCGTCCCGCTGCTTGGCGAGGGTCGCGCCGAACGCCTGCAGCCGGTCGAGCTTCAACGCTCGCTTTTGCGCGTCATCAGGCTCGGCGCCGGTCATCTCTGCCGGGAAGTTTTCCACGGCTTCGTAATTCCGGCCATCGCGCAAGGGTTTCATTCGGGTTCCGTTTCGGTGTATGATCTCGTCCAGTCGGGGGCATTGGGCGCCCGGCGTTTTCTACCATTCTCGCACACGCGATAGGAGAGCTCTATGAGTCTTGCGCACCTCGCCGAGTGGCACGCCGCGCAGTACCGGCTGCTCTGGTTGACCGGGCAATACGCCGCCGCCGCGCTGCACCGCGACGCAGAGAGCGCGTGCCGCGCCGCGATGGCGGCGCTCGCCGGCAAGGCATAGCCAACAACTATGGCCGCGCCGCAGCCAGTAGTCTGGCGCCTTCTCTGCGCCGGCCCCCGGGAAACGGCCCTTGTAGAGGGCGCGCTGCGCGCCGCAGGCGTGCCGTTCGCCCGCGTGCGGAACGCGATTTACTTACGGCCGGCCATCCCCTTCACTCGTTTCCGCTGGTTGCGCGCCGCAATCCCGGATTCCACCGTTTGGAGCACCACGAATGTTTGAAAACCTTTCCTCCGGGAGCGCTTGGACGCGCCCCGTATCGGCCCGGGGCGCCGCGCCCGCGTTCCCCTCCGGCACGCTTGGGGGGCTCGACACCTGGTCCGACGGGTGGGCCGTGCCGGTGTTCACCGGGTCGAGCGCCAGCCCGCTGCGGCCCGTGCTGTACCACCCCGAAGCCTGGGGCCGGGTTGCTTCCGGCGCGTGGAAGCGAAGCGGGAACAGCGCCACCACGGAGCGCGAGATTCTGGCCGGCGCCTCCGGCACGTTCCCGCACCCCGGCAACGTGTATTCGTCCACGCGCGCCGACCGCTGGGCCCTGCCGGATGAGTTCAACCGGGTGGCTAACGCCCCCGGCGGCGCGCCGCGGCGGTTCTTTGTCCCGGCGCCCGCGCGGCCGGCCCCCGCTTGGGACGGGCACCTAGTTGTGCGGCAGCCCGGGGGCCGCGCGCTCGAATGCTACGCCGCCGTCCGCCTCTCCAGCGGAGAGATCGTGTGCCTGTCGTACTCTCTGGTGAACCTGCGCGGCGCGTGCTCCGGGTACGAGAACGGGCAAACCGCGTCCATGTGCCCGGTTGTGTCGGGCGTGATGGACGACCCGGCCGTCGTGCCTGGCGGGCTGAAGCACGCCCTCGCCCTCACGGTCCCCGCCGCGGCGCTGCGCCCTGCGTTTGCCGCGCCCGCCTTTGCGTTTGACCGCGGCGCGTTGACTGAGAATCCACCGTACGCCGGCGACCTGCCCATGGGGGCTAAGCTGACTCTGCCGGCGCGCTTTGACCCGCAGGACCTGGGCACCCCGGAGGGCCGCGCGATCGGGCAAGCGCTGCAAACCTACGGTGGGATTATCGCGGACCGCGGCGGCAGCGGTGTGTCGTTCCGCGTGCGCGCAAACCCCGCCGCGCCGAACCCCCGGCTCCGCGCCTGGGACTGGGGCCTGCAAGAGGACTTGAACGCCCTAGTGGGCGCACTGGTCCGCGCGGGCTAGCTTTCGCAGACTTGTACGCCGACGCGCCGCCCCAAGCGCCGGCATACAACCCGGAAAAACCGCCCGTGCACCAAAGGGCGCCCACTCATCGCTTGGTACTGGTGCACCATCTCGTGAAGCATAGTGCCGAGCAGCGCGCGCCGCGTAATCGTCTCCTTGCTGAACCCGATCTGCCCTTCGCCCGGGTTGCTGTATGGCGCCGTCTCGAACCAGGCTTTGCATCCCAGGTCATCATCGAGGACCGCGAAATGCGGCTGGGGGAGCGCCCCGCGGAACGCGGCCGCGTTAAGCGCGCGCCACCAGTACCGAAGCATGGCCGGGGTCGGCGTAACGCGTTCGTGTAGCGACTTGGGCAGCTTCATCCCGCGCCCCTTATCCAGCGGAGCACGCGGGACGGCTCGAACATGCGGACGGTGCCGCACAGCAGCATGCCGCGCGGAAACCCCTCCGGCAGCGAGTCCGACGCAAGGATCAAGTGGCGCCCAGAGGCGAGCGCGCGGAACGCAAGCCGGGCCAAATCGTCGCGGGTCATGTTATTTAATACCCCACGTCGCTGTAAATCGGCCGACTGAAGCCGGACTGCGCGCCGCCGAACCCGCGGCTCGGGCCCCACGGGTTTCCCTTGCACTCGACTTCGGTCTTGGCCGCGCGCTTCATCATGAGGGCGTACCGCGTGGCCGACATCAGGTCATCCATCTTCTTGACCACCAGCCCGTCTTTGCGGTGATACATCCGGAATTCTTCAAACCACTCACCCAAATGCTCGAACACCCGGAGCCGCCGGGATTGCATCCGGGCCAGCATATCCTGCAGCCCCGCCTCCACGCCGTTGGTGCCATCGTCAAACGTGGCGCGCTTTTCCAGCATCGACACCCCGGCGGCGCGGAACTGCGCGGCCAATTGCTCGCCCGACCCCTTGTCCCTCTGCAGCCCGTCGTGGGGCCAGGCGACGGGTATCCACTCTCCCCGGGGCCTATAGATCAAGCTCATCATGGGCGGCGTGTGGTCTTTACCGCGCCACGCGTCGTACACGTATATCGTATCCGTGTCCCGGTCCCAGGCGCACCACACCATCGCGGCCGGGTGATCAATGCCGAAGTCCATGCCGACAATCCGGGGCCAGTGGGGTGGGATGTTGAACGGCGCGATCTTCACGCCCGACTCGGGGATAGGGAAGACGCGCCCGGCGCCCATCATCGGCGTGCCGTTGGCGCGGGCTTCGCGCTCGTGCTCGGGGTAGCTAGCTAGAATGGCCGCGCGGGCCTCCGCAGTGTAGTGGGCCACGTCCGAGATTGTCATCGTTGTGGTGTGCGTGCCGGGGCTTTTGTCCACCATGAATCGCTTAACCACGTCCGACATACCGAGCAGCGGGGTAAACGTCACGATGATGGGCCCCTGCGTGACGTTGGTGCGGGTCATCCCTTCGGTGTACAAATCGAGGGGGCTTTCTTCGTCAAACCACACGCCGTCAACCGTGTCGGCTTGCCAGCGGCTTCGGCCCTGCTCGTACGACTGCAAGGCGATGCTGGATGTATCCCCGCTGGTGTGCTTGATCAGGATTGACCCGACGCAATTCCCCACGGGGCCCTGCCGCTTTGACACGTCAAGAATGCAATCCTTGGGGAGCATCCCAGTGCCCCACTCCGCCTCGATGTCCGGCGGGCCCAGCAGCATACGTTGCAGCCCCTTCTTTGTAAGTTCCGCCGACTCGGAGCCCGCTATCCACCGGTTCGCCCCGTGAATTACCTTCCCTTGCCACCAGTCGGGGTACTGGCCCGTGAGGTGCATTGCAACCTCCGCGCCGCCGGCCAGGGTTTTACCTAACTGATTTCCCGCCGCGAACAGCCGCTCCCGGTGCGTCTTGCCGGCCGCGTGAAACTCCATCTGCTTAGGGTACGGGGAGTAGTCGCGCAGCTTGTTCTGCCGCTTCTTCAGGTCCCTCGCTTCCAGCAGCTCCAGCAGGAGCATCTTTTCGTGGGGTTCAAGATTGGCGAGAGATGCGGCGGAGAGCACGTTAAAAAGCCGGGACGGGCCCGGCTGTTAATAGGGGAGTGGTTTTATTTTAACGCACGCGTTTTACCAGGTGCCCTTCGGCGAGTAGGTCGCGCCACTCACGTTCCAGGTGCCCTTCGGCGACAGGGTAACGCTCACGTTCCAGGTGCCCTTCGGCGAGCCGCCAACAATGGCCTTCATCTCGTCAAGGGTGAGGGGGCGCGGTTGCTCCAGGGGGGTAGCGTCTTGGTTCATGTGTTAGGTCCTCCACAAATCCGGCACGTCGCCGTCTGTCCATTTTACCCGGCGGAGCATTTATCGCAAGACCCCCCGAGATACGCGCAGAAGCACGTGTACGCCGTGGGCGCCGGGGCGGGCTCGCTCGCGGGGCGGGGCGCCGCGCGCGGATCGTCGTGGAACTGGACGTTCCCGTCCAGCATGTCCCGCAGTTCCTTCCGGAGCCGGCGGAGCTCCTCCGGGCCCTTCGGCGGGGCGCAATCCTCTGTGCGCAGCTTGCCGTCCGCGCCGGTCACGATCTTAGTTGCCATGGAATTCTCCCCGGGAAATCAATCCGTGGCGCTCCAGCCACGCGAGCACCAGCGCCCCGTCAAACAAGCACGTGCGCTCCTCTCGCCCGTGACGCACCCAGGCGTTAAGCAACTCGCCGCGCGGGAAACCCTTTGGCTCGCCGCCCGTGGGGAACGTGAGGGACACGCGCCGTCCGGCGCGCAGCGCGTCCGCGGAAGCGGCCGCCAATTGGTGCGGGGTCATGCGGGCTCCAAAAGTGAAGAAGCCCCGAGTGTACACCCGGGGCCCCGCCTTGTGTCAAGTCTCTTTCAGTTTGCACGGCTCCAGCCAGCAGGCATTGGGCGTCTCGTGACGCCACGGCTCGTATGCCGGGCCGCTGGCGCACGCGCCGAGCGCCGCCAGCAGGCAGAGGGCGAGAACAGTCCTCACGCCGCCGCGTCCGCCGCGTCCGCCGCGGCGTCTGCCGCCACCGCCGCTTCTCCCGCCGCGATCTGCGCGGCAACCAGCGCTGGGTACGGCACGGAGCCCGCCCCGATCGCGGCCACTGCGCCGACTGTCACGCCCGCCGAAGCCGCAGCATCCGCTATGCCGTTCCGCGCCGCAGTTGCAGCGGCCGTTGCAGCCGCCGTCCACGCCGCGCCGACCGCGCCCGCCACGCCTTGCGCGATGCCGAAAGCCGCCGTCTTGGTCGCCAGGGAAGCCCGCAGACCCGTCAAGGCCGCTTCCGCCGCAGCAAGCTGCGAGGCCAACATCGCTGCCGTCGCCTCTTGCTCGACAACCGCCGCCGCCGTGTCATTCATGTCGGCAAATGCCGCCAGGCTTTCCGACGCCGCCGTGGCGGAGGCCGCGGCGATGGCCGCGACCGCTGCGTCCGCCGCGGTAACAGCTGCGTCCGCTTTGACCTTCGCGTCCGCCGCCGCCACGTCCGCCAGGGTGCTGTCGATCGACAGCGCCGCGCGCTCGGCGACGGCCGCGTCGACTTGCGCCAGGGCAGCGGCGGCCGCGGCTTTGCTCACCGCCGAGATGTCCGCGCTGATCTGCGCCAGGGTGCTGGCCGTGGTGGCCGTCACGTCCGCCGCCGGGCCGACGCTGCCCGCAACGCCCGTGGCGCGAACCGCCCACGTGTACGCCGTGCGGGGTGCCAAACCGCCGCGCACGCTGCTCAGTGCCCCAGGGGCAACCGGCACGCCGTCCACCGTGTAGCCCGTCGCGTTCGGCACTGGGGCCCACACGAGCGTCACGCTATCCGTGGACACCGCGCCAACCGCCACCGAAGGGGCCGCCAGCGGCGGCACCGCCAGGGTCGTGGCGGTCACCACGGCCGCGGCGCTGCGCAGGCCGCTCGGGCCCACTGCAACCACGGACCATGAATACGCCGTTGCGGGCACCAGGGCGGCGGCCGCGAAGGACAGACCCGTTTGGCTGACACCGTTCACCTCATAGGCGACAGCGCCAGACGCCGCGGGCCACGCCACCGTCGCGCTGGTGTAGCTCACCGCGCTAACCGCGGGGACGGGCGCCGCCGGCACGTCGTAGAGGGTCGTGGCGCTGGTGGCGGCGCTGCGGGGCGACTCTCCGCTCGCGTTCACCGCGCTCACCTTGAAGCTGTAGGCCGTGTTCGGCGACAGGCCAGTGATGGCCTGGGTCAGGCCCGCGATGCCGCTAGCAGCGAGTACGTCGTTCTGGTACACGTTGTACGTGGCAGCGTTTGGCACGGCGGTCCAGGTCAGGGTAAGGCCCGTCTCCGTCACGTCGCTCACGGTCGGCGCGCTCGGGGCCACCGGCACAGGGATCGCGGCCGTCGTGGCCGTAGCGGTCGGGTTGCCGGTCGTGCTGAACAGCGCCGATGCGGTGCCCTTAACCTCGACGCCGAAGGTGTACGCGGTGCTCGGGGTCAGGCCGGTCAGCACGAACGTCGTGGCGGCGCCGCTGTTCGCGACGGTCGCGCCGTTGGCGGTCAGGTCGTACGTCAGGGCGTTCGGCGACGTGGTAGCCGTCCAGGTCAAGCGCACGCTGTTGTGCGTGACTTCGCTCACGACAAGGCCCGTCGCAGCGATGGGGCGGGTGTAGCCCGTGACGGGGGCGCTCTGAGCGCTGGCGCCGTCGGCGTTCACCGCGCGCACCGTGACGACGTAGCCAGTGTTGCTGGTCAGACCGTTCATCTGGTACAGCACGGCGGGCGCTGCGATCGGGGTAGCGTTGATCTTCACGCCGGCGCGGAACACGTCATAGCCGGTCGCTCCTGCAACGGCGGTCCAGTTGGCGCGCAGGCCGGCGACGCTGCGGTTGTCGATGGTGATGCCGGTAGGGACTGCGGGGATTGCCACGGATGTACCTTTGATTGAGTCGGGAATATTGATGTTCATGCCGCCCGCGCCGTTGGCGTTACTGAAATTCGGCGAGTCGATGAAGGTGAGGAAGCGGCCCCACATGTCGAACGCTTTGGCAGCGTTGGTCGGGACGATAACCAGGTTGTGAAGCTGCAACAGGTCGCGGGCGAAGTTGTACAGCCCGAGCCCGCCGTTGTTGTCCGTGTCGGTGCCGCTGGGCACGTCCTGCGGCACGCGGCCCGTGGCGAACCAAGGCTGCGCGTACAGCACGTCGCCCCCGTGGTACTCCGCCCCGCCGTTCTCCGTGTAGCACGACAGTGACGTGGGCAGCTTGCCGCGGTGCGCGACCTGCATGTTGTACCCGTTGCGCACGCCATTGGGCATGCCGCCAGCGGCGGTACGGTGCGGCTCAAGCGGGAAGTTGTCCGGCCCGCACAGGCCGATGCCGCCCACCCGCAGCGCCGTGGCAACGATCATGTCCGTCTCGGGGCCCGAGTCGTTGATCATGATCCAGCAGCAGCGCGTGGGCATGACGGTGCGGTAGTATTCCAGCACTTCGTCCAGAGCCTCGACGTACTGGTGCTCGTAGTTGGCGGGCAGGTTCTGCGCCGCGAGGCTCGTCACCGGGTTGCCAAGGTGGTACTCCTGAAACCGCAGACCATAGAACCCGTCGCGCACCCGAACGTCCGTGCTGCCCACGATCTGGGCGGCAAACTGGTCCATCATGGCGAGCCAGCGCGCCTTGACCTGCGGCTTGTACAGCCGGTGCATTTCGAGGTTGATGTCACCGGCCGGGCCGGACTTGGCGAGCCAGTAGCCCTTCTCGCCGCCGAAGTCGGCCGTCACGTCGAAGTAGTCCGGGGCTTGCGTGTACTTGGTCGTGAACAGGATTCGGCAGACCAAGCCCGCTTCGTACGCCTTGATGCACGCGTCCTTCACCGCAGCGAAGTTGTACACGTTCTTCGTGTTCTCGATGCTGCGCCACGGAATCTCAATCTCGATGCCGCAGAACGCATCGGACGTGGCGCGGGCTTTGGCTATGGTCTGCGCCACGGTCATGCTCGGCGCAGCTTGGCGTTGCGACAGGAGCAGGCCCGGGACGAAGAGAGCGGTGGTCTCTCCCGATGCGAGCCTCGCGAGCGCGGCGCTAACGGTTGATGTCATAGCGGGTAAACCCATGTCGTGATTGGTGGGGCGCAGCGCCGAGAAGCCCATGCCGGGGCCGTGCTCTTCGTACTCCGCTGCCAGGATCGGCTTCCATCTGGACCACGGGTCCAGTTGACCCGGGTCCGTGTGCCGCCCTTGGCGTGTCTCTTTAGTGTAGATGAAAAGGTGCGTGCACCCCAGACCCTGCTGCAGCGCCGGGGTCCAGTCGGTACGGCGGGCTTTGTCGAGCAGGTCTTGCTCACTGATGAGCTTCCATCCTTCGTGCGTCCAGGTGCCGGTCTCCGCGTGGTGCGCGTCCGCCGCGTTGCCTACCGTGTGGTCTTCCGTCTCGTAGTCGCCCTCTTGAATCTGGGCCGCAACCACGGTCTTGCGGGGCGCGGCCGGAGTCGGGCCCCACGCTTCCGGGAAATGACCGTAGACCTTCTTCTGGTTCGTCGTGGTGCCTGGGCCCTCAAGGTGCTCCGCCTCGCGAGCGCGGCGCCAGATATCGGGCGGCGCGATCACCAAGCCTTCCGCGTGCATCTGGCGTGTCATGAACGGCACCGCGCCGTTCGTCTCGCTGATGGGGTAGTTTGTGGCGCATCCGATCCAGAACTTGCGGGCGTGGTCCCGCATCTCGATTTGCATGTCAACCAGGCCCTGATAGAACGCCAGCGCCTCCGCTGCGGGCAGGGGCATCTTGACGCCCGTTTCCGGGTTGATCGGGGTGCCCACGGCCGTCTCGGTGAAGAACATGCCCTCGCACGCTTCGGGCGCTTCGGTTTCCAGGACGCTGATCAGGGCCCGGGCCCAGCGCAGGAACTCGACCCGGGCCTGCGGGTACTGCACCGCGAGCACGTAGCCACCGCTGAAGGTGCCCTTGCCGTCGTATGGGTACTGGCAGCCCGTGCCGAACCGGGCGTTGCCGAACCCGCTGCGGGCGTAGGCCGGAGCGATGTGCCCACCCACCATGCCCTCACCGGCCTTGAACGCGCCGCCGAAGCCCTTTAGCTCCAGGTTCAGCGAGCCGACCAGTCCGGCGGTCCGCAGGTCGCGGAACATCTTCTTCAGCCCGTCGATCTTCGCGGGGATCCAGTCCTGTGTACCGTCCGCCTTCAGCCCGAGCGTCGTATCGTCCCAGCCCACCCGCACCAGCACGCCCCGGATTGCTTCGGGATGCTTCAGGGCCTTGACCTTCGCGATGGCGTTTGTGACGTTCCAGTTGTTGCCGGAACCGGCGAGCAGGCTGTTTCCCAACAGCAAGTGCACCCCGGGGTTGAAGTTGCGTTGTTCCATCCTGGTCCTCCGTGCGTATTTCTCCAATGATACACCCGGCGCCTCAAATAATGCTTGCGTGACGTGTCACGAGGCGCCATACTGTAGCCGCTGCGGCACGGTGCGGCAGAAGGACTTTGTCGTGAACAGCACGCGGCACACAAGCCCGGCTTCGTACGCCGCAATGCACGCGGCCTTCACCGCGGCGAAGTTGTACGTGTTCTTGACGTTCTCGACGCTGCGCCAAGGCACCTCGATCTCGATGCCACAAAACGCGTCACTCGTGGCCCGGGCCTTCGCGATGGTCTGCGCCAGGGTAAGCCCGGGCGAGGACTGCCGCTGTGACAGCAGCAGACCCGGCACGAACAGGGCGGTTGTCTCGCCAGAGGCGAGCGCGGCAAGCGCGGCGGCGACGGTAGCGGTCATGTCTTAGCTCCTTTGGCAAGCAATTGCGCGAGCTTCGCGTCGATCTGCGCCTCGCTCAATTGCCTCGCGTCTTCAACTTTCATTTCGATGCTCTTGAGCTTCGGCTTGACATACTGCCCGAGCTCCAGCGCCACCTTGGCGCGCAGCGCGTGATCCAGCACCGGGCGCATCAGCGGGGCGCCGGTCACCGGGTCAATGACCGGCTGGCCGTCCGAGCCTGTCACCGCTTCTTCGGCGGTCATGATCTTTGCGACTTCTTCGAACGGGTCCAGGCCATAGCGGTCCAGGGTTTCGGCCACGCTGCGGAGATTGATGCTCGCGTGTGGCTTGCCCCGGTCCGCGCGGCCCCCTTGATGCCCAGCGGTGATCGGGGCCTCCACGCCCGTGGCGGCGCCGACGCCGCGAGTGACACCCGCAGCGGTGGGCGCCATCGGGGGCGCCGCCAAGGGGCGGCCCCGCAGCAGTTCGTCGATCCAGCCCTGCGCCCGGGCCCGCGTTGCAAAGACCTTCTCGGTGCTCTGTCCCAGAGCGGTATCGGTCCCCTTGACGTGCCAGCGGGCGCCGCATTGCACAGGCGCCTCGATTTCCAGGTAGCCGCCAAAAGGCTGCTCAATGCGGCCAACGACTGCCACGGTTCAGACCTTGCCCGGGAGGAGGCGGACCGGCGCCACGGGGGCGGCCTTGCGCGTCGGCGCTGCG